>ERZ772932.16-NODE-16-length-126901-cov-12.434180_pt1 | contig 126901 bp, 130 predicted proteins | sample MGYA00511684_ERZ772932 | MGnify/ENA primary metagenome ERZ772932 (study PRJEB29015, sample SAMEA2738078) | human oral metagenome | biome: human oral; feature: human-associated habitat; material: saliva | place: China | collected 2210 ...
CCGGGTTCTCGGAGACGTCGCCGACCGCGATGATCGGCGACGGCATCAACGACGCGCCCGCCCTGGCCGGGGCGACCGTGGGCATCGCGATGGGCGCGACCGGCTCCGACGCCGCGATCGAGTCCGCCGACGTCGCCTTCACCGGCCACGACCTCGGCCTCATCCCGCAGGCTCTGCGCCACGCCCGCCGCGGCGGCAGGATCATCAACCAGAACATCGTGCTGTCCTTGGCGATCATCACTGTGCTGCTGCCGCTGGCGATCACCGGCGTGCTCGGCCTGGCAGCGGTCGTCCTCGTGCACGAGGTCGCCGAAGTCGTCGTCATCGCCAACGGACTGCGGGCTGCGCGTGCCCGCAAGCAATAGGTGTTCCGTCCAACGCCATAACTCAGACATGCGCTAGCGCATATCGACGACGCCGGTGCCCAGCTCGATCTTGGAGGTGCGTGCCCCCATGGCGGCTAGAAGCGGGAAGGGACTGGCTTGCTGGCGCGCAAAGTGGTGTACGCGCACATAAGCCCCATCAATACCAAGCTGCTCGGCGCCCTGGGCTAGGTCAATGGCCTGTAGGAGGGAGTCGGCTGCGGTGCGAGTTTGGGAACCCTGGTAGGGGCCCCAGTGTCCAAAGGAGAGGAAACCAATTTTCTTCATAGCTGAGCCTTTCTGTTGGCCTCAACATAGTTGAATATTAAACTAAAATAATGTGCGGGTCGACACGGCTGGAATTTCAGAGTATGAAAATGGGCCCCAGGAGCCAAAGCCATCAGGTATATATGTGGTAGTTCTAAGGAGTAGATATGTCACTTGCCCCAGCTGATATTGAGTTTCGCCCGGTTTCGCACTCGCTGATAGCGCTGCGACTGATCAACGTAGTCATTTTTATGCTGCTGCTGTTAGGTGGCAGTGCTGTGGCCGCGCTAGCAATTTCCCCGCTGCTTTGGGCGGTGTTTGGGCTGTTTGCGCTGATCACCTGCTGGCTACTGTGGCTAGTGCCGCGCCAGGTCAAAAACATGGGCTACGCCCTAACCGACACGGAGCTGATCTACAAGCGTGGCGCTATGTGGCGCACAGTTACCGTGGTGCCCTATGGCCGTATGCAGTATGTGGATCTAAGCCAGGGCCCGCTGATGCGTATGTTTGGCATTTCTGACCTGCGCCTACACACCGCGAGCGCCTCAACTATTTCCAATATTCAGGGTCTACCCACTGGCGAAGCTGAGGCGCTACGTGAACACCTTAGCCGCCTTGGTAGCTCCCAGATGGCAGGGCTGTGATGAGTGAATTTCTGCCTGCAAACGGCTTTGATGCCTCTTCGCGTGAGCTGTTTAATCAGCGCATGCAAGCTGGCGCTCCTAAACCCATAGCGCTGGGCCAGCCCCAACGCCTGCACTGGTTGACCCCAATCCTTAAAACCTGGCAGCTAGTGTTGGCGCTGCTTGCTTTCCTGGCTTACCAGAATTTGCAGGAAATACGTGAGCTATCTAAGCAAGCCGAAAATTACCACCTGCTTGATGACCTGGGCTTAGTGGTGCTGGTTGTGCTTGTGGGCGTGGTTGCATTTTTGGCAATCATGGGCCTGTATGCGTATGTGTCTTGGCGGTGCATGAGCTACACCCTGGATGCTAAATCCATTACCTTGCACCGGGGCATTATTTTCAAAAATAAGCGCAGCGTATATCTAGAGCGCATTCAGTCGGTAGATATCAATCGCACCCTAGTGGCTCGCCTGCTGGGTTTGGGTACGGTGCGTATTGAAAGTGCTGGTGGCAGTGGCTCTAACCTGGATCTGTCTTATCTGAAGAACTCTGAGTTGGCTGGGATTCGCGCCCAGCTGTTGGAAGCGGCTTTTGCTGCTAAGGCTCCCCATGAGGGGGCGGCTATGGGCCAGGCTCAGATGGCTCCTGGCGCGCCGGTTCCAGGCGTGCAGCCAGCGCCGCAGCCGGGCGGTCAAATGCCGGGCCAGTATGCGAAAATGCCTCAGGTTCCTCAGATGCCGACGGCGAACGGTGTGCCTGCGGAGGCGGTGCAGGCTGCCGGGGCTCAGGTGCCGCCGCAGCCGGGCGGTCAAATGCCGGGACAGTACGTTCAAGGTGGTCACTACACTCAGGCCGGTCAGTATGGCGTCGGCCAGTACGCTGCGGGTGCGCAGCTGGAAGAACAAACCCTGTATTCGGTCAGCTCCACTAGGCTAATTGGCTCCTACCTGCTCAACCCAGCCCTAGCGCTGAGTTTGGTGGGTGTAATTGCCATCATTATTGCCGGAGTGTTTGCGTTAAGCGGGGTAAGTGACGCCGGCGCCCTTATGGGGGCTGGTTTTGGTTTATTTGCTGCAGCTAGCGCCATGGCCTCTAGTCTGTGGGGTCGCTTTAACCACGACTTCAACTTCTCCCTAGCGGTTTCCCGCGTGGGCCTGCGTCTACACGGAGGCCTAACCCAAACCTATTCGCGTACCTTGCCGCCTAACCGCATTCACGCCGTCGAGCTAACCCAACCGTTAATGTGGCGCTTAAAGGGCTGGTGGCGTGTGGAAGTACTCACCGCCGGCGTCAGTGGCGCAAGTGAGGGCACTGATTCCACCGGTGAAAACAAAGCCAACTTCACCGCCGACTCGCTACTGCCAGTAGGTGACTGGGGCCAAGCTCTCTACGCCCTATGGCTGGTTATTCCAGAGCTAGCCAGCGCCAACCCGCAAGCCCTGCTAAACAACATGGCCTACGGCGTCGGCACTGCCAACCCCAGCGGCGACCACCTGTGGTGCGCCCCGGGCCGCACCCGCTGGCTCGACCCACTGCTATACAAGCGCAACGCGGTGGCCGTAACCGATACCGCCGTGCTTATCCGCGCCGGGCGCTTCAAGCGACGCCTAATTGTGCTCACCCACGAGCGCAGCCAATCCCTGGCGCTAAGCCAAGGCCCCTTCGAGCGTCTAGTGGATGTAGCCAACATTAAGTTCGATATGGTGCCCGGCCCGATCAAGCCGGTGATCCGCCACCTAGACACTGGCCAGGCCCGCCAGTTGTGGGCGCACCAGGCACATCGGGCCCGCATGCGCCGCGCCGCCGAAGAAAACTGGCTAGGGCGTGTCAGCACCACCCACCCCGGCCAGTAGTCAACCAGGAGCCGGTGTTTGCAAGGGCAATGGCTGTAAGCGCAGCCAACAGCCAAAATGAGGCCGGGGCCCGCCAAATGGTGCCCGCAACTAAGCAAGCCCCGGGCCCAGCCGTGAACTGTCACGCTGGGGCCGGGGCGCTTGTATGTGTGGGCATAGCTATCGCGCCGGGGGTGAGGTTTTTGGCGGGCCCGGCCATCACGCCGAGGCCGGGCCTTTGCGCAACAGCCCCATATAATTGCCAGCGTGAATCAACAGCGTGCCTCACGGCTTGGCATAGGAATTATCAGCGCCGGTAAAGTGGGCTCGCCCCTAGCTAGCGCCCTACGCGCAGTAGGCCACGAAATCGTGGGCATCCACGCCGTCTCCGCCGCCTCACGCGAACGCGCCCAAGTGATGGTTCCCGGCGTGCCCCTGGCCAACGTGGACGACATTGTAGCCAGCGCAGAGCTAGTTATTTTGGCAGTTCCCGACGACGCCCTAGCAGGCCTGGTCAGCGGCGTCGCTTCCCGCCAAGGCTGGCGCATGGGACAAATCGTGCTACACACCTCCGGCAGTTACGGTCTAGAAGTACTGGCCCCTGCCGCCCAAGCCGGTGCCATCACCGCCGCCCTGCACCCGGTAATGACATTCTCGGGCACATCCCTAGACCTGCCGCGACTAATTGGCTGCCCCATGGCGGTGGCCGCCGCCCCCGCATTCCTACCAATCGTGCAGGCGCTCGCGGTGGAACTAGGCGGCGAACCCTTCAGCGTGATTGACAGTGACCGGCCCGTCTACCACGCCGCCCTGGCCCACAGTGCCAACCACCTAGTCACCCTGGTCACCCAGGCAATGCGTACCCTGAACACCATTGGTATTGAAGATGCCGCCGCCGTGCTGCGCCCGCTACTAAGCGCCGCCCTGGAGCGGGCCTTAAACGAAGGAGAAGGCGCCCTAACCGGGCCTATCTCACGCGGCGACGTCGGCACTGTAAGTAGCCACCTAAACGCTTTAGACAGCCTGGAGCAGGCCAAAGAGCCTGACGGGCGCGACCGGGATATCCCTGCCAGCTACCGTGCCCTGGCCCGGGCAACCACCCAACGCTGTGAGATTAATAGCCAAATCACCCCTGAAGTGGCCCAGCAGCTATACCAGGTGATCGACCCGGACTAATTTGGTAGCCATGTTGCTAAGCCTGGCCCATACCCGTGAAGAACTAGCCGCCGCTATTGCCGCAAATGAGCCCAACCGCGCCGTGGTAATGACCATGGGCGCCTTGCATGAAGGCCACCTGGACCTGCTGCGCCGCGCCGGTGCGCTGGTAGGGGCCGGCGGCACCGTAGTGGTGACCATTTTCGTCAACCCCCTACAGTTCGCACCCGGCGAGGACCTGGACGCCTACCCGCGTGACCTAGAGGGCGACGTCGAAAAACTACGCACAGTAGCCGAAAATGAGCTGCAGCTAAGCCAACTAGTGGTTTTCGCCCCCACCCCGGAAGTGATTTACCCCTCGGGCACGCCCCAGGTAACCATCAACCCCGGCCCCATCGCCACTGTGCTTGAAGGCGCCACCCGCCCCACCCACTTTGGCGGGGTATGCCAGGTGGTCCTCAACCTGATGCACCTAACCCGCCCCACCTGGGCACTATTTGGCCGCAAAGACGCCCAGCAGCTAGCTATTGTGCGCGCCATGGTACGTGACCTGTCGGTGCCGCTAAGCATTGAGCCAGTTGATATCCGCCGTGAAAGCGACGGCCTGGCCATGAGCTCACGTAATGCTTATCTCACCCCCACTCAGCGACAGCAGGCCCTGGCTCTATCTCAGGCTCTAAAGGCCGGTATTGCCGCAGCTGAAAACGGGGGCGACGGCGCAGCGGTGCGACAGGCTGCCCTGGCCTATCTGGCCAATGCTGACGGGGTTGAAGTTGATTACGTGGCCGTGGTGGGAGCTGACTCTTTCGTGGATCTAGCCGGCGCTGGCCTGGGCCTGGACCCGCAAAAATACCAGCCGGTAGCCGGGGAGCCGGCCCTGCTAGCGCTAGCCGCTAAGGTAGGCTCTACGCGATTAATTGATAACACTTTGATTACTTTGCGCTAGGCTTACTTGACCATGAAGACTCGCACCATGATGACCGGTAAAATCCACCGGGCTACCGTCACCCAAGCTGACCTTAACTATGTTGGCTCTATCACTGTTGATGCGGCGCTGCTGGAAGCAGCCGATATTTTGCCCGGTGAACGGGTAGATATTTGCGACTGCACCAACGGTAACCGCTTGTCCACCTACGTGATCCCCGGTGAACGCGGGGCCGGCGGTATCAAAATCAACGGCGCCGCAGCCCACCTAGTAAACCCCGGCGACGTCGTGATTCTGATCGCCTACGGGCAGATGGATGACGTCACCGCCAGCATGTACACCCCCCATGTGGTGTTCGTGGATGAAGCCAACAAGATCATTGAAACCGGCAACGAACCCGGCCAGGTTCCTGACAACTTCTCCGGTTTGCAATCTAGCGGCGTGAGCTTCGCCGACTATCGCTCTCAGGGTTAGAGGCGGCCGGGGCGGGCGGCTAAACTAGCGCTCGTGAGCGAAACTAACAGCGCAAGCGAAACCAAGAGCGCAGCCGAAACCCCCGTACACGAACAGTTCGCCGTGCGCGCCGCCAAGCGCGAGCGCCTGCGCGAAGAAGGCTGGGACCCCTACCCGGTGTCTGTCCCGGTAACCACCACTATCGCCGCCGTGCGTGAGCGCTTCGGGGCACTCGAAGCCGGCCAGATGGCTGACGAAAACGACCCGCAAGCCACTGTGGGCGTGGCCGGACGCGTAATCTTCCTGCGCAACACCGGGCGTCTGTGCTTCGTCACCCTTCAAGATGGCGCCGGGGTAACCCTACAGGCCATGCTGTCAGCTAAGGCCATGCCCAGCCAGGGCCACTCCTCACTGGCAGCTTTCAAGACCGACGTCGACCTAGGTGACCACCTATTCGTACACGGCCAGGTAGGTTCCTCCCGTCGCGGTGAGCTGAGCGTATTTGCCGCCCCGCAGCTACGTGAAGGTGTAGAGGTAGCTCAGGCTACCGACGACGACGTGCTCGTCCCGGCCTGGCGCATCGCCTCCAAGGCCCTGCGTCCCCTACCCAAGACCTGGACCAACGAAGAAGGCCAGAGCGTAACCCTGTCCGAAGAGCAGCGCGTGCGTCGTCGTGAACTAGACCTAATCATGCGCCCTGCCGCCCGTGACATGGTGCGTATCCGCGCCGCCGTCAACCGCTCAATCCGCGAAAACTTCTACAAGCGCGACTACATTGAGCTAGAAACCCCGATCCTGCAGGTAATTCACGGTGGTGCAGCGGCGCGTCCGTTCGTAACCCACATGAACGCCTTCGACATGGATCTCTACCTGCGTATCGCCACCGAGATTTACCTAAAGCGCGCCGTAGTTGGTGGCGTGGACCGCGTGTTCGAAATGAACCGCAACTTCCGCAACGAAGGCGTGGACTCCTCCCACAGCCCCGAATTCACCTCGCTGGAAGCCTACGAAGCCTACTCCGACTACAACGGCATGGCTGAGCTAACCCGCAACCTAGTGCAGCAAGCCGCCCGTGACGCCTTTGGTTTCAGCGAAGGCGAGGAGATCGTCACCCTGGCCGACGGCACCGAATACGACCTGTCGGGCGAGTGGGACAAGATCGACCTATACGGCTCCGTCTCTGAAGCCCTAGGTGAAGAAATCACCGTCAACACCCCCCGCGAAGAGCTAATCAAGCTGGCCGAAAAGGTGGGCCTGGAAGTTGACGACTACGCCGTAAACGGCAAGATCGTTGAAGACATCTTCGAAGAACTAGTGGGTAACAAGCTATGGCGTCCCACCTTCGTCTACGACTTCCCCGAGGACACCTCACCGCTAACCCGCTACCACCGCTCCCGTCCGGGCCTAACCGAAAAGTGGGACCTGTACATTCGCGGTTTCGAGGCGGGCACCGCCTACTCTGAGCTGGCAGACCCGGTAGTGCAGCGTCAGCGTTTCGAAGCCCAGGCCCTAGCCGCCGCCAACGGCGACCCTGAAGCCATGGTGCTAGACGAAGACTTCCTGGTAGCCATGGAACAGGGCTTCCCGCCCTGCGGTGGTATGGGTATGGGTATTGACCGTCTGCTCATGGCCCTAACCGGCCAGGGCATTCGCGAAACCATCACCTTCCCGCTGGTAAAGCGCGTCTGAGCGTGAGCGTGCCACTGCGGATCGCCTTCCTAGGGCCCTTCGGTACCTTCACTGAACAGGCCGTACGCCAGGTAGCCAGCCCCGACGCGGTGCTACTGCCCATGACCAGCGCCCCCCAGGCGCTCGCGGCAGTGCGCAACGGGCAGGCAGATCGGGCTGTGGTGCCCATTGAGAACTCCATTGAGGGCGGCGTCAACGCTACCCTGGACGCGCTAGCCCACGGCCAGCCACTGGTGATTGTGGGGGAGATGCACGTCAGCGTGGTGTTCCAGCTGGCCGTGCGTCCGGGTACTACCCCTGAGCAGGTGCGTCGCATCGGCACCCACCCCCACGCCTGGGCCCAGTGTCGAGGCTGGGTGGAGTCCACCTTCCCTGGCGCTGTGCATGTGCCCGCCACCTCCACCGCTGCCGCCGCCCAGCTGCTCAGCCAGGGCGAGGCTGGTTTTGATGCGGCCCTGTGCAACGCGGTGTCGGTGAGCAGCTACGGCTTGCAGGCGCTGTATCAGGATGTGGCCGACAACCCTGGCGCGGTGACCCGCTTTGTGCTGGTTTCACGCCCCGGATCACTGCCGGCGCCCACCGGGGCCGACAAAACCACCATTCAGGTGGCCTTGCCGGTCAACGAGTCCGGTGCGCTGCTAACCATGCTGGAGCAGTTCGCTGTGCGCGGAGTGGACCTGTCGCGTATTGAGTCGCGCCCCAGTGGCGATGGCCTGGGTAACTATGAGTTCTCCATTGACATCGTGGGGCACGTATCTGAAGAGCGCGTGCAGGCGGCTTTGGTGGGTTTGCATCGCCACTCGCCGTGGGTGCGTTTTATGGGTTCGTATCCGCGCATCGACGGCGTCGCTAACGTCCCAGCTGTGGGTACTTCCGACGACGCCTTCCGCAGCGCCCGCAACTGGGTTGAGGGTTTGCTGGCGGGCCGGGCAGACATTGGCCGGCGCGAAATTTAAGCGGCACAAGACTTAAGCTGCGCGAGGTTTAAGCGAAGCCAAATTAACGCGGCACAATAAAACTGTGGCGGTGGTTGAGTCCACCGCCACAGTGCTTTATGCCCCCAGCGTTCTGGTCAAAACCGGGTGGGGGCCGTAAACTTATGGACGGTGTCCGCATGGGCGGACGCTTCCGTTCCCAGCTAACGATTTGTTGGCCACGTGGGTCTGCCACGGCGGGAACCGACGGACCGCGCCACGCGGTTCCGGACGCAGCGATTAAAGCTCAGCGTTAAAGCTGACTGCTGCGGGCCGGCCTAGAGCTTCGTGGCAACGTGCGCCGCAAAGCCTAGTTAGTTTTCATCTAGCAAGTGGCTGAGGGATCAGCGTCCGGCGTCGTCAAGACGTAACAATTACCAGCGCGGATAGCAAAATTTGTCAGATTCAAGCACTTAAGATGGAGAATCAGTAGTGCCTACTATTCAGCAGCTCGTCCGCAAGGGCCGCAGCTCGAAGCGCTCGTCTTCCAAGACCCCCGCGCTGAAGGCCAGCCCGCAGCGACGCGGTGTATGCACCCGTGTGTACACCACCACCCCGAAGAAGCCGAACTCCGCTCTGCGTAAGGTCGCCCGTGTGCGTCTGTCCTCTGGTATTGAGGTCACCGCTTACATCCCCGGTGTTGGCCACAACCTGCAGGAGCACTCCATCGTGCTAGTGCGCGGTGGTCGTGTTAAGGACCTTCCCGGTGTGCGTTACCACATCGTCCGTGGCGCCCTCGACACCCAGGGTGTTAAGGGCCGTGCCCAGGCTCGTTCCAAGTACGGTGCCAAGAAGGAGAAGAAGTAATGCCTCGTAAGGGTCCCGCACCTAAGCGCCCCATCGTTGTTGACCCCGTATACGGCTCCCCGGTTGTAACCCAGCTGGTTAACCGCGTACTCCTGGACGGCAAGAAGTCCACCGCCGAGCGCATCGTTTACGGTGCTCTTGAGGGTGTTCGCTCCAAGACCGATCAGGACCCGGTAAGCGTTCTCAAGCGCGCCCTGGACAACATTCGTCCTACCCTTGAGGTTCGCTCCCGTCGTGTCGGTGGTGCTACCTACCAGGTTCCGGTTGAGGTTCGCCCCGGCCGCGCCACCACCCTGGCTCTGCGCTGGTTGGTTGACTACTCCCGCCAGCGTCGCGAAAACACCATGACCGAGCGTCTCATGAACGAGATTCTGGACGCCTCCAACGGTCTAGGCGCCGCTGTTAAGCGTCGCGAAGACGTCCACAAGATGGCCGAGTCCAACAAGGCCTTCGCTCACTACCGCTGGTAGTACAGCCATACCGACGGCGGTGGCCAGCCTGGTGAAGCTGGTGTTGGTTGCCGCTGCGGTAGTTACTTTTTAAACACAACCGAAGGACACCACCTGTGGCACTCGAAGTGTTGACCGACCTTAAGAAGGTCCGCAACATCGGCATCATGGCTCACATCGATGCCGGCAAGACCACCGTTACTGAGCGCATCCTGTTCTACACCGGTATTAACTACAAGATCGGTGAGACTCACGATGGCGCCTCAACGATGGACTGGATGGAGCAGGAGCAGGAGCGCGGTATTACCATTACCTCCGCTGCTACCACCTGTTTCTGGAAGAAGAACCAGATCAACATCATTGACACCCCCGGACACGTGGACTTCACGGTTGAGGTTGAGCGCTCTTTGCGTGTGCTCGACGGCGCCGTGGCTGTCTTCGACGGTAAGGAAGGTGTCGAGCCCCAGTCTGAGACCGTGTGGCGTCAGGCTGACAAGTACAACGTGCCCCGTATCTGCTTCATCAACAAGATGGACAAGCTGGGCGCCAACTTCGACTACTCCGTTAAGACCATTCGTGAGCGTCTACACGCCACCCCGCTGGTGATTAACTTCCCCATCGGCGCTGAGAACGAGTTCTCTGGTGTAGTTGACGTGATCGAGATGCGCGCTGTGCGCTTCCCGGAGAAGGACGCCGACGGTAAGGAAACCCGTGGCTCCGTCGTCGAATACGAAGAGATCCCCGAAGACCTACGCGACCAGGCCGAAATCCTACGCACCGAGCTAGTTGAGGCTGTTGCCGAGACCAGCGAAGAGCTAATGGAGAAGTACCTCGAAGGTGAAGAACTCACCATTGAGGAAATCAAGGCCGGTATCCGTAAGCTGACCATTGCCGGTGAAGCTTTCCCGGTTCTGGCCGGTAGCGCCTTCAAGAACAAAGGTGTGCAGTGCGTACTGGACGCCGTCATCGACTACCTGCCCAGCCCGCTGGACGTGCCCGACGTAACCGGTCACAAGGTAGGCGACGAGGAGACCGAGCTGACCCGTCCCGCCGACGAGAACGCCCCCTTCTCCGCCCTGGCATTCAAGGTTGCCGCCCACCCCTTCTACGGCAAGCTAACCTACGTACGTGTTTACTCCGGCAAGGTAAGCCAGGGTGACCAGGTACTAAACGCCACCAAGGGCAAGAAGGAGCGCATCGGTAAGCTCTTCCAGATGCACTCCAACAAGGAGAACCCGGTCGAGACCGCTCACGCCGGTCACATCTACGCTTTCATCGGCCTCAAGGACGTCACCACTGGTGACACCCTGTGCGCCCAGAGCGACCCGATCGTGCTTGAGTCCATGACCTTCCCGGACCCGGTTATCCACGTGGCCATCGAGCCCAAGACCAAGGGTGACCAGGAGAAGCTGTCGACCGCTATTCAGAAGCTGTCCGACGAAGACCCCACCTTCACCGTGCGCCTGGACGAGGAAACCGGCCAGACCGTTATCGGTGGTATGGGTGAGCTGCACCTGGACATTCTGGTTGACCGTATGCGTCGTGAGTTCAAGGTTGAGGCCAACGTGGGTGCTCCCCAGGTTGCCTACCGTGAGACCATCCGCAAGAAGGTCGAGAAGGTCGAATACACTCACAAGAAGCAGACTGGTGGTTCCGGTCAGTTCGCTAAGGTTCAGGTCACCTTCGAGCCGCTCGACCCGAGTGAAGTTGAAGAAGGCGAACACTACCTGTTCGAGAACGCCGTCACCGGTGGTCGCGTGCCGCGTGAGTACATCCCCAGCGTTGACGCCGGTATCCAGGACGCCATGCTCAATGGTGTACTGGCTGGCTATCCGATGGTGGACGTCAAGGCTACCCTGATCGATGGTGCCTACCACGAGGTTGACTCCTCCGAAATGGCATTCAAGATCGCCGGTACCATGGTGTTCCGTGAGGGCGCCAAGAAGGCCTCCCCGGTTCTGCTAGAGCCGATCATGGCCGTCGAGGTGCGTACTCCTGAGGAGTACATGGGTGACGTTATCGGTGACCTTAACTCTCGCCGTGGCACCATCCAGTCCATGGAAGACGCCGTGGGTGTCAAGGTTATCCGCGCCCAGGTGCCGCTAAGCGAAATGTTCGGTTACGTTGGTGACCTGCGTTCCAAGACTCAGGGACGTGCCGTGTACACCATGACCTTCGACTCCTACGCCGAGGTTCCCCGCAACGTGGCCGACGAGATCATCGCCAAGGTTCGCGGTAACTGATTGTTCCTAGGGAAAGGGGCGACCACGGCAGGCAGTTAGCTACAGGCTGATCCGCTGTCCGACGTCGTCGCCCCCGCCCCCACCGCCCGGTAGGCCCCCCAACAGGCCAAGTGATAACTAGAAAACCCTCTAGATCATGTCAACTAGCGCCGGGCACCCTATTCCGATAGATTCAACTCATAATTTCCTGTAGGTCTAAGCGCCCACAAGCCGGTATTATTGGCATGTCGCGTATGCGTAGATCTACCCGAGTCCAGGAGGACACAAGTGGCAAAGGCCAAGTTCGAACGTAAGAAGCCGCACGTTAACATCGGTACCATCGGTCACGTTGACCACGGTAAGACCACTCTGACCGCCGCCATCTCCAAGGTGCTGCACGACAAGTACCCGGACCTAAACGAGGAGTCCCCCTTCGACTCCATCGACAAGGCTCCTGAGGAGAAGCAGCGCGGTATTACCATTAACATCGCGCACATCGAGTACGAGACCGAGAAGCGTCACTACGCTCACGTGGACGCCCCCGGTCACGCTGACTACATCAAGAACATGATCACCGGTGCTGCTCAGATGGACGGCGCCATCCTGGTTGTGGCCGCCACCGACGGTCCGATGGCCCAGACCCGTGAGCACGTTCTGCTAGCCCGTCAGGTGGGTGTGCCTGCCCTGATGGTTGCTCTGAACAAGTCCGACATGGTGGACGACGAAGAGCTTCTCGACCTGGTCGAGATGGAGGTTCGCGAGCTGCTGAGCAGCCAGGACTACGACGGCGACAACGCCCCCGTAATCCGCGTCTCCGCTCTGAAGGCTCTGGAGGGCGACCCCGAGTGGACCAAGTCCGTTGAAGAGCTGATGGACGCCGTTGACGAGTTCATCCCCACCCCCGTCCGTGACATGGACAAGCCGTTCCTGATGCCCATCGAGGACGTCTTCACCATTACCGGTCGTGGCACCGTGGTTACCGGTCGTGTTGAGCGCGGTAAGCTCCCCATCAACTCTGAGGTTGAGATCCTGGGTATCCGCGACGCTCAGAAGACCACCGTTACCGGTATCGAGATGTTCCACAAGGCCATGGACGAGGCATGGGCCGGTGAGAACTGTGGTCTGCTGCTGCGTGGTATCAAGCGCGAGGACGTCGAGCGTGGCCAGGTTGTCTGCAAGCCCGGCTCCATCACTCCTCACACCGAGTTCGAGGGTCACGTCTACATCCTGACCAAGGACGAGGGTGGCCGTCACAACCCGTTCTACAGCAACTACCGTCCGCAGTTCTACTTCCGTACCACTGACGTGACCGGTGTTATCACCCTGCCCGAGGGCACTGAGATGGTTATGCCCGGTGACACCACCGAGATGACCGTTCAGCTAATCCAGCCCATCGCCATGGAAGAGGGCCTCGGCTTCGCTATCCGTGAGGGTGGCCGCACCGTTGGTTCCGGCCGTGTTACCAAGATCATCAAGTGAACTGATTGATCTTTAACTGATATCCCCGGTGCCCCCAGTGGGTGCCGGGGATATTTGTATTTACAGGCAGTGTACAAATACAGGCAAAATCGTCCCTTCCCTATAAAAATTACATGGGGTTTTATAGGCAACGGACGGAATGTCAGTATTTGTGAACAGGCGTGAGGATGGCAGGGTAAGACTGGCTGGGGGTAAGCCTGGCTGGGCTGATGCTGCTGGGAAGGTGTGCCAGGGTTGGTGGCCGACGGCGGTAGTGCAGGTTTTAGGGGAGACCGGCGTCGTCGTCATTTTGTTTTTCAGATACCGCTTGGCTAACAGGAGTCAGTGCCAACTAACGACGGCGCCGCTGGAGTGCGTTGGCGATGTTTAGTCCCAGCCGGCCGGGGCTGCACCAGAGGCGGGGGAGTGGGCGACGTCGTCGATGTGGTAGGAGTTGGCGATGAAGTAGGGGGGCGATGTGCCCGGGAGACGGATGATCCCCAACTGGCGAAGACCAGGAGACACCTAACTGTCGGCCGAGCTTCTGAAATGTTGTCTGTTGGGCCTGCCCGTGAGTTCTGCATATTGGTTGGCTTGTCTGCGGGGGCTGCCGGGTCTGCCGTGCTACCTCGCCTGGCTACAGGGCTACAGATACTGACATTTCGTCCATTGCCTATAAAACCCCATGAAAAAATCATAGGGAAGGGATGATTTTGCCTGTATTTGTGGCACTGATTTTGCCTATGGATGATACATGGATAGTGCAGAGTGCTGGGCTTCACAAACATAAAGTGATGCAGTGCCTTAACCGCTGCGGCCTAACGCTGGTAAGTTAGAGGGGTTGCTCGGGGCTTGCCCTGCGCAGCCGCTGTATCTCGGTTGGTCGCCTTCCGAGCAATGCAGTGTTTGTCTGACGGACGCAACGCAAGTTGTGAATTCCGTGTGTCCAGACTGGTTCGCAATCCTTTTAATTACTTAATAGGGGCTTGGTGAGTCGCGGCATGCGACACGCCCGAGCGCGTGGACCGGTCGTCAAGAAGAAAGAGGTTAGGCGCCATGGCGGGACAGAAGATCCGCATCCGGCTAAAGTCCTACGACCACGAGGTCATCGACTCCTCGGCGCGTAAGATCGTCGACGTCGTAACTCGCGCTGGTGCGACGGTCGTAGGCCCAGTGCCGCTGCCGACCGAGAAGAACGTATTCTGCGTTATCCGGTCTCCGCACAAGTACAAGGACAGTCGTGAGCACTTTGAAATGCGTACTCACAAGCGACTGATTGACATTATCGACCCGACTCCCAAGGCTGTTGACTCGCTGATGCGTCTCGACCTGCCTGCAGATGTCAACATCGAAATCAAGCTCTGAGGATTGCCACACCATGACTACGCAGAACAAGAGCCGTAAGGCTCTGCTGGGCACCAAGCTCGGCATGACGCAGATCTGGGATGAGAACGGCGTCCTCCGCCCCGTCACCGTTGTGCGTGTCGACACTAACGTCGTCACCCAGCTGCGCACCGTTGAAAACGACGGCTATGAAGCCGTACAGCTTGCTTTTGGTGAGCTAAAAGAAAACAAGGTCACCAAGCCGATGGCTGGTCACTTTGCCAAGGCTGGCGTGTCCCCGCGCCGCCACGTTGCTGAAATTCGTACCTCCGTTGAGGGCCTAGAGCTAGGTCAGGAACTGACCGCTGAGGTCTTCGCCGACGGCGAGCTGGTGGACGTCACCGGCACCACCAAGGGTAAGGGTTTCGCTGGTGTTATGAAGCGTCACGGCTTCAAGGGTGTTTCCGCCTCCCACGGTGCACACCGCAACCACCGTAAGCCCGGTTCGGTAGGCGCTTGCGCCACTCCCGGTCGCATCTTCAAGGGTCTGCGCATGGCCGGTCGTATGGGCCACGCGCGCCGTACCGTTCAGAACCTAAAGGTCCGCGGCGTGGACGCTCAGAAGGGCTACATCCTCGTCAACGGCGCCATCCCCGGCCCCAAGGGTGCCGTGGTACTGGTTCGCTCCGCTGTGAAGGGAGCCTGAAAGCATGTCTGACGTAATCAACGTTGACATCGTTGACTCCAAGGGTGAAAAGACCGGCACTGCCGCTCTGCCCGCCGAGATCTTCGATGTAGAAACCAACATCGCCCTGATGCACCAGGTTGTGACTGCTCAGTTGGCTGCTGCCCGCCAGGGCACCCACGCCACCAAGACTCGCGGCATGGTCCGCGGTGGTGGTCGCAAGCCTTACCGCCAGAAGGGTACCGGTCGCGCTCGTCAGGGTTCGACCCGTGCACCGCAGTTCGCCGGTGGTGGCACCGTCCACGGCCCGCAGCCGCGTGACTACAGCCAGCGCACCCCCAAGAAGATGAAGGCTGCCGCTCTGCGTGGCGCCCTGTCTGACCGCGTGCGTAACGGCCGCCTGCACGTAATTACTGAGTTCGTCACCGAGAGCAAGCCTTCTACCAAGGCCGCTCTGAGCGCTCTACGCAACATCAGCACTCGCAAGAGCCTGATCGTTCTGGACCGCGCCGACGAACTGAGCGCCCTGAGCTTGCGTAACGCCCCTGAGGCACACATTCTCTGGGCCGACCAGCTGAACACCTACGACGTTCTCGTTAACGACGACGTCGTCTTCACCACCGCTGGCCTGGACGCTTTCCTGGGCAAGGGTGAGGAGGAGTCCAAGTGAGCCTCGAATCCAGCAAGAACCCGCGCGACGTCATCGTCGCCCCCGTGGTCTCTGAGAAGTCCTACGCCTGCATGGACCGCGGTCAGTACACCTTCCTGGTGGCGCCTTCGGCCAACAAGACCGAAATCAAGAACGCCATTGAGACCATCTTCGACGTGAAGGTGGCTTCGGTGAACACCGCTAACCGCAAGGGCAAGAGCCGCCGCACCCGTTTCGGGATCGGCAAGCGCAAGGACACCAAGCGCGCGATCGTCACGCTGCGCGAGGGGACCATTGACATCTTTGGCGAAGTAGCTAACTGAGGCTACGAGAGGTAAAGGATCGAAATGGCAATCCGTAAGTACAAGCCGACGACGCCCGGCCGTCGTGGCTCCTCCGTGGCAGACTTCGTTGAGGTCACCCGTAGCGAGCCCGAGAAGTCCCTGGTTCGTCCCCTATCCAAGACTGGTGGCCGTAACAACAACGGCCGCGTGACCACCCGTCACAAGGGTGGCGGTCACAAGCGCGCCTACCGTGTGATCGACTTCCGTCGTCACGACAAGGACGGCGTACCCGCCAAGGTCGCTCACATTGAGTACGACCCCAACCGCACTGCCCGCATCGCCCTACTGCACTACGCAGACGGCGAGAAGCGCTACATCATCGCCCCCAACAAGCTGTCCCAGGGTGACCGCGTTGAGTCTGGCCCCGAGGCCGACATCAAGCCCGGTAACAACCTACAGCTGCGTAACATCCCGGTTGGTACCGTGGTGCACGCTGTTGAGCTGCGTCCCGGTGGCGGCGCCAAGCTGGCTCGTAGCGCGGGTACCTCCGCCCAGCTAGTAGCTAAGGAAGGCAAGTACGCTACCCTGCGTCTACCTTCCGGTGAAATCCGCATGGTTGAGGTTGCTTGCCGCGCCACCGTTGGTGAAGTCGGCAACGCCGAACAGTCCAACATCAACTGGGGTAAGGCCGGCCGTATGCGTTGGAAGGGCGTCCGCCCGACCGTACGTGGTGTGGTTATGAACCCGGTTGACCACCCCCACGGTGGTGGTGAGGGTCGTACCTCTGGTGGTCGTCACCCCGTTTCGCCTTGGGGTAAGCCCGAAGGCCGTACCCGTCGTCCCAACAAGTCCAGCGACCGCCTCATCGTGCGTCGTCGTCGGACCGGCAAGAAGCGCTGATAGGAGCCTGATATGCCGCGTAGTTTGAAGAAGGGTCCCTTCGTCGACGAGCACCTGCAGAAGAAGGTAGACGCTCAGAACGAAAAGGGCACCCACAACGTCATCAAGACCTGGTCCCGCCGCAGCGTGATCACCCCTGACTTCCTAGGGCACACCTTCGCCGTCCACGACGGTCGTAAGCACGTGCCGGTGTTCGTCACCGAGTCCATGGTTGGTCACAAGCTGGGTGAATTCGCCCCGACCCGCACCTTCCGCGGGCACGTCAAGGACGACCGCAAGTCGCGCCGCTGACGGACCTGAAGAAGAGAGGCAAGAAACATGGAAGCTAAGGCGCAGGCCAAGTACGTGCGCTGCACGCCGATGAAGGCTCGTCGAGTCATCAACGTCGTTCGCGGCAAGAACGCGCTAGAGGCCACCAACGTGCTGCGCTTTGCCCCGCAGGCTGCTGCCGTGCCGGTGCGCAAGGTCGTCGAGTCAGCTATCGCTAACGCCCGCGTTAAGGCGCAGGCCGCCGGCGAGACCTTCCGCGAGGAAGAGCTGCTAATTCTTGAGGCTTACGCTGACGAGGGCCCGACCCTCAAGCGATTCCGTCCCCGCGCTCAGGGGCGCGCTTCGCGAATCCTGAAGCGTACCAGCCACATCACCGTAGTCGTCGGTACCAAGGACGACGCTAAGAAGGAAGGGGCCCGCTAATGGGGCAGAAGGTCAACCCGACCGGGTTCCGCCTGGGCGTCACCACTGACCACCGTTCGCGCTGGTTCTCTGACTCCAAGAAGAGCGGTCAGCGTTACTGCGACTTCGTAGCCGAGGACATCGAGATCCGTCGTCTACTGAACACTGGTCTGGAGCGCGCTGGTATCGCCCGTATTGACATCGAGCGCACCCGCGACCGCGTCCGCATCGACCTACACACCGCCCGTCCGGGTATTGTGATCGGCCGTCGCGGCGCCGAGGCTGAGCGTCTACGCGCCCAGCTAGAGAAGCTCACCGGCAAGCAGGTTCAGCTCAACATCCTCGAGGTCAAGAACCCCGAGATCGAAGCTCAGCTGGTTGCCCAGGGCATCGCCGAGCAGCTGGCCAGCCGTGTCTCGTTCCGTCGCGCCATGCGTAAGGGTATGCAGTCCGCTATCCGCTCTGGCGCCAAGGGCGTGCGTGTGCAGTGCTCTGGCCGTCTAGGCGGCGCCGAGATGAGCCGCAGCGAGTTCTACCGCGAGGGACGCGTGCCGCTGCACACCCTGCGTGCGAACATCGACTACGGCTTCTACGAGGCCAAGACCACCTTCGGCCGTCTGGGTGTGAAGGTGTGGATCTACAAGGGTGACGTCACCGAGCGTGACTTTGCCCGTCAGCAGGCCGAGGCCGCTCCTCGTGGCCGTCGTGGCGAGCGTCGTGGACGCCGCAACGACCGTGGCCCGCGTAACAACAGCGAGCAGCGGACCGAGCAGGCGCCGGTCGCCGAGGGCGCTGCCACCGAGCAGGGAACGGAGGCCTGAGCCGTGCTCATTCCCCGTCGGACTAAGTTCCGCAAGCAGCACCGCCCGCACCGTACGGGCCTAAGCAAGGGCGGCAACCAGCTCGCCTTCGGTGACTACGGCATTCAGGCTCTAGAGCCCGCCTACATCACCAACCGTCAGATTGAAGCGGCCCGTATCGCCATGACCCGTCACATCAAGCGTGGCGGTAAGGTGTGGATTAACATTTTCCCGGACCGCCCGCTGACCAAGAAGCCCGCCGAAACCCGTATGGGTTCCGGTAAGGGTGCCCCGGAGTGGTGGATCGCCAACGTCAAGCCCGGACGCATCATGTTCGAGCTGGCTGGTGTTCCCGAGTCGCTGGCTCGCGAGGCCATGAGCCGCGCCCAGCACAAGCTCCCTATGAAGACCCGTTTCGTTACTCGTGAGGGTGGTGACAACTGATGGCTATCGGTTCCAAGGATCTTACGCCCTCCGACCTGGACGGTATGGACAACGAGCGTCTGGCTGAGGAGCTCACCAAGGCTAAGGCCGAGCTTTTCAACCTGCGTTTTGCCGCTGCCACCGGTCAGCTAGAGGACCGTGGCCGTCTCAAGGCCGTGCGTCGCGATATCGCCCGCATTTACACCATTGTGCGCGAGCGTGAGCTCGGTATCCGCACCGCGCCCAGCTCTGAGGAGGCCAAGTGAGCGAGCAGACCGCCGCTGAGGCTACCGAGCGCAACCACCGTAAGGTGCGTCGCGGCTACGTAGTCTCCGACAAGATGGACAAGACCGTTGTAGTCCTGGTCGAGGAGCGCTACAAGCACTCCCTATATGGCAAGGTGCTACGTCGTTCCAAGAAGGTAAAGGTGCACGACGAGGCCAACTCGGCACACGTCGGCGACCTGGTTTCGATCATGGAGACCCGTCCGCTATCCGCCACCAAGCGCTGGCGTCTAGTGGAGATCGTGGAGAAGGCCAAGTAAGGCTGCCATGGTCGGCGGGTGGGCTGCGGCCCGCTCGCACCTGATCTGAGGGTGCGGTTCCGGTTTACCGGGGCCGCACCCTTTTCTTTATCGACGACGGCGCCCGTTCCTGGCTCGCCCCACGCCCGGCTGCGGTGCCTGTCCGTTCCAGGCTGTGCCAACCCCGCCCGGCTGTGTGCGCCCGTGCCCGACGGCGCCCGGTGCGCCGGGCTGTGCCAGCCCTGCCCCGCAGCGCTACCCGCTCCGTCGTCGTCGTTATTGGCGCCACCTGGGGCTTTACATTAAGGAGGAGGGGCACCTTACTCAGTGGTGAGCAAATGCATAGGCGACAGGTCCCCTTAGCGTCTTTTGCGCCGTCGGGCAATACCGATAAACTAGCCAAGTTGTACGTCTAGAGCTTTATGCCAGAGACCTCCACATATGTGTCTGTGTCTGGCTCTCTAGAGTCACCCTCTTGGCCTAACCCAGCCAACGGTGGCTAGTGCAAAGTACCATTGAACGTTCGGCTAGGCTCGCGTGTTGCGCGAGAACCAGCTCGACGACAGGAGAATTGTAAATGATCCAGCAGGAGTCACGACTAAAGGTCGCTGACAACACTGGTGCCAAGGAAATCCTTTGCATCCGTGTTCTCGGTGGCTCTGGTCGTCGCTATGCGGGTATTGGTGACACCATTGTCGCCACCGTCAAGGACGCCATTCCTGGCGGCAACGTCAAGAAGGGCGATGTCGTTAAGGCCGTGGTAGTGCGCACCCGCAAGGAGCGCCGCCGTCCCGACGGTTCCTACATCCGCTTCGACGAGAACGCTGCCGTAATCCTCAAGAACGATGGCGAGCCCCGCGGTACTCGTATCTTTGGCCCCGTCGGCCGTGAGCTGCGCGAGAAGAAGTTCATGCGCATCGTTTCCCTGGCCCCGGAGGTGATTTGATCCATGGCGCGTATCAAGAAGAACGACCAGGTCATCGTTATCGCCGGTAAAGACAAGGGTAAGACCGGGCGTGTACTGAAGGTTATCCCCGAAACTAACCGCGTTATCGTGGAGGGTGTCGGTCGCGTAACCAAGCACACCAAGGTTGGCCAGAGTGCCAACGGTTCCCGCACTGGCGGCATTGAGACCGTTGAGGCCTCGATCCACGCCTCTAACGTTATGCTCGTTGACCCCGAGACCAAGCAGCGCACCCGCGTTGGCTTCCGTCTTGAGGAGGGCGAGCGCCCCAACGGCCGTAAGCGCACCATCCGCGTGCGTTACGCCAAGAAGTCCGGGAAGGACGTGTGAGCATGACTGAGAAGATCACTCCCCGTCTAAAGACTAAGTACGCTGAGGAGGTGCGCCCGGCTCTGTTGGCTGAATTCAAGCATGCCAACGTCATGGAGGTGGGTGGCATCACCAAGGTAGTGGTCAACATGGGTGTGGGCGAGGCCGCTCACGACTCTAAGCAGATCGAGGGCGCTGCCCGCGACCTAGCTGCCATCACTGGCCAGAAGGCTCAGATCACCAAGGCACGCAAGTCCATCGCGCAGTTCAAGCTGCGTGAGGGCCAGCCCATCGGTGCTTACGTCACCCTGCGCGGTGACCGCATGTGGGAATTCCTGGACCGCCTAATTTCCATCTCGCTGCCCCGTATCCGCGACTTCCGTGGGCTCAGCCCCAAGCAGTTCGACGGTAACGGTAACTACACCTTCGGTCTGACCGAGCAGTCCGTGTTCCACGAGATTGAGCAGGACAAGATCGACCGCGTACGCGGCATGGACATCACCGTGGTTACCACGGCCAAGACCGACGAGGAAGGCCGCGCTCTGCTGAAGAAGCTCGGCTTCCCCTTCAAGGAGAAGTGACATGGCAAAGACCGCTCTGATCCAGAAGGCGAACCGTAAGCCGAAGTTTGCTGTACGTGCCTACACTCGCTGCCAGCGTTGTGGCCGTCCCCACTCGGTCTACCGTAAGTTCGGCCTGTGCCGTATCTGCCTGCGCGAGATGGCCCACAAGGGCGAGCTCCCGGGCGTAACCAAGAGCAGCTGGTAAATCTCTACGTCGTAGGTCCGCGAGGAAACCACGACGAGGAAGGGCGACAGGCCCACTAATGACTATGACAGACCCGATCGCAGACATGCTAACCCGTCTGCGTAACGCCAACCAGGCCCACCACGACTCGGTGTCGATGCCCTCGAGCAAGCTCAAGGTCAACATCGCCTCCATCCTAAAGTCCGAGGGCTACATTGCCGACTACGCCGTCGTTGACGCCGAGGTAGGCAAGACGCTGACCCTGTCCCTGAAGTACGGGGCTAACCGTCAGCGCGCCATTCAGGGTGTACGCCGCATTTCCAAGCCTGGTCTGCGCGTGTACGCCAAGTCCACCAACCTGCCCAAGGTTCTAGGTGGCCTCGGGGTGGCTATTTTGTCCACCTCCTCTGGTCTCCTAACCGACAAGCAGGCCGAGAACAAGGGTGTCGGCGGGGAAGTCCTCGCCTACATCTGGTGAGAACGGAGGATAACTAATGTCTCGTATTGGACGACTCCCCGTTCCTGTTCCGGCAGGTGTGGACGTGACCATTAACGGTCAGGACATCACTGTGAAGGGCCCCAAGGGTACCCTTTCACGTACCATCAGCGAGCCGATCTCTATCGCCCGCGCTGAAGACGGCTCCATTGTCGTCACCCGCCCCGACGACGAGCGTACCTCTCGCTCTCTGCACGGCCTGAGCCGTACCCTGATCCACAACATGGTTGTGGGTGTTACCCAGGGTTACGAGAAGCGCCTTGAGATCGTCGGTACCGGTTACCGTGTACAGGCCAAGGGTGCCAACCTAGAGCTGGCCCTGGGCTTCTCTCACCCGGTGACTGTCGAGGCTCCTGAGGGTATCTCCCTCGCTATCGACGGCCCGACCAAGATCATCGTCTCCGGCATTAGCAAGGAGCAGGTGGGCGAGGTCGCCGCCAACATCCGCAAGATTCGTCCGCCGGAGCCCTACAAGGGTAAGGGCGTTCGTTACGCCGGCGAGAACGTGCGCCGCAAGGTCGGAAAGGCTGGTAAGTGACCATGGGTTACGCTCTCAAGAGGGGCAAGGGCAAGGCTATTGCCCGCAAGATCCGCCACCAGCGTGTGCGCAAGCACGTATTCGGTACTCCGGAGCGTCCCCGCCTGGCGGTATTCCGTTCCAACCGTCACGTGGTTGCCCAGGTTATCGACGACGTTGCTGGCCACACCCTAGCCGCTGCTTCCACCATGGAGCTAGCAGGTCAGGAAGTGGAAGGCGCCAAGATTGGTGCCGCCCACCAGGTCGGTTTGCTGGTAGCCGAGCGCGCCAAGGCCAAGGGCATCGAACAGGTTGTCTTTGACCGTGGTGGTAACAAGTACCACGGCCGCGTTGCGGCTGTAGCCGAGGGCGCCCGCGAAGCCGGGCTGTCCCTATGAGCACTAAGACGACTGGAAAGCAGAGGAATATCTGATGGCTGCACCGCAGCGAGGCAGGTCCGCGTCGTCCGACGGCTCGGCCCAGCGTGATGAAAAGGAACGTCAGGGTGAGGGCCGCGGCCGCCGCGACCGTAACAATGACCGCCGCGACCGTAACCGCGGCAACGACGACAAGTACATCGAGCGCGTCGTCACCATTAACCGTGTGTCCAAGGTCGTCAAGGGCGGCCGTCGCTTCACCTTCACTGCTCTGGTAGTGGTTGGTGACGGTGAGGGCACCGTGGGTGTCGGCTACGGCAAGGCTAAGGAAGTTCCCGCCGCCATTGCCAAGGGTGTGGAGATTGCGAAGAAGAACTTCTTCCACGTCCCCATGATCCGCCGCACCATTCCGCACGTAGTCCAGGGTGAGGACGCCGCCGGCGTCGTACTCCTGCGTCCGGCTTCTCCCGGTACCGGTGTTATCGCCGGTGGTCCGGTGCGCGCCGTGCTAGACTGCGCCGGTATTCACGACATTCTGTCCAAGTCTCTGGGTTCTTCGAACTCCATCAACATCGTGCACGCCACTGTTGATGCACTCAAGCAGCTAGAGCAGCCTGAGGGCGTCGCGGCTCGCCGTGGCCTGCCCCTGGAAGACGTGGCCCCGCAGTCCATGCTGCGTGCCCGCGCCGAGGGTGAGGCTGAAAAGCGTGCTGAGGCTGAGAAGAAGGAAGCCGAGAAGGCCGCTGAGGGAGTGAATGAGTGATGGCGAAGCTCAAGATTACCCAGGTTAAGTCCGGTATTGGTGGCACTCACCGTCAGCGTGAGACCCTCAAGTCACTAGGTCTGCGCAAGATCCGCCAGACCACTGTGCGCGAGGATTCCCCCACCGTCCGTGGCATGATCGCTACGGTGGCCCACCTGGTCACCGTCGAGGAGGTCAACTGACCATGGCAGATAGCAAGAACACCGAGCAGGAGCAGAAGGTGACCGTAGTTAAGGTTCACCACCTGCGTCCGGCTGCCGGTTCCAAGAAGGCCAAGACCCGCGTGGGTCGCGGTGAAGGCTCCAAGGGTAAGACCTCTGGGCGCGGTACTAAGGGCACCAAGGCTCGTTACCAGGTTAAGGCCGGTTTCGAGGGTGGCCAGATGCCGATGCACATGCGTCTACCCAAGCTGCGTGGCTTCAAGAACCGCAACCGCGTGGAGTACCAGCCCGTTAACGTAGGCCGCATTGCCGAGCTGTTCCCCCAGGGCGGCGAGGTAAACGTAGAGGCTCTGGTTGCTGCCGGTGCCGTGCGCGCTGGCCGTCTCGTCAAGGTTCTTGGCGAGGGCGACGTTAACGTCAAGCTGAACATCGTGGCTGACGCTTGGTCTGGCTCCGCCCAGGCTAAGGTTGAGGCTGCCGGCGGTTCTATCACCGCCCGCTGACTCAAGTTTTAAGCGCTAAGTCCTGCCCCGCTGGGATGTAAGTCCCAGCGGGGCAGTGCTTTAATTGGTGGCGCTAAGTGCCTTGAAATGGCCGTTAAGGCTTTGGCACTTGGTGTTTTGTCATTGCGTGGGCCGTTTTTAAATGTCCCACGGTATAAGATCACTACGCTAAGCGGGTTTATGATTTTGGCTTTTGGCCTGCTGGTGCAGGTAAGCTAAGCCTGCGGCGCTGCATTACTGTGGCGACGCTGCCCCCATTCACCAGGAGATGTACGAGTGCTCGCAGCATTCAAACAGGCGTTCACTACGCCAGACCTACGCCGTAAACTGCTTTTTAGCCTGTTTATCATGGCGCTATTCCGTCTAGGTTCGGTGATTCCTTCACCGGGTGTTTCGATGCGGAATGTGCGTCAGTGTATTGGCCAGTCTCAGGACGCCGGGTTGGTTTCGCTAATCAACATTTTCTCCGGCGGTGCGCTTTTGCAGCTAAGTATCTTTGCGCTGGGAATCATGCCGTACATTACGGCTTCGATTATTATCCAGCTGCTGCGAGTGGTTATTCCTCGCTTTGAGACGCTGCACAAGGAAGGCCAAGCTGGTCAAGCTAAGCTGACGCAGTACACCCGTTATCTAACTATTGGTTTGGGCCTGCTGCAGTCTTCCACGATTGTGGCGACGGCGGCTAACGGCCAGCTTTTCCGTGGCTGTACCGTGCCCGTGGTTCCGGACCACTCCATTTTGACCATGACCATGATGGTGGTCACCATGACCGCTGGTACCGGCCTGATCATGTGGCTGGGTGAGTTGATCACCGAGCACGGTATGGGTAACGGTATGAGCTTGCTGATCTTCACCTCGATTGTGGCCCGTTTCCCGCAGAACATGTGGTCCATTATGGGTGGTAACGGCGGCTTCGGTAAGTTTGCGGTGGTGCTGGCGCTGGTGCTGGCAGCTACGCTGGCCGTGGTCTTCGTGGAGCAAGCTACCAGGCGTATTCCGGTGCAGTACGCCAAGCGTATGGTGGGTAGTCGCCTCATGGGCGGTTCTTCCACCTACATTCCGATCAAGATCAACATGTCGGGTGTTATTCCGGTAATTTTCGCCTCCTCGATTCTGGCCCTGCCACAGTTGGTAAGCCAGTTCGGTAACCAGCGTGCCGGTTGGGTGCAGTGGATTGGCCGTAACCTTGGCCCCACCGACACCTTCTACATTTCGGTATATGCCGTTTTGATCTTGTTCTTCACCTTCTTCTACACCGCGATCACTTTCGATACTAAGGAAGTGGCCGACAATATGAAGAAATACAACGGCTTTATTCCTGGTATCCGTGCCGGTGAGCCGACTGAGCGCTACCTAAGCTACGTCGTCAACCGGATCACCACAGCTGGTTCTATCTACCTGGTTGTGCTGGCACTGCTGCCCACCATTGCAGTGGCTGCAATGGGACTGGGTTCCACTATGCCCTTCGGTGGTACCACCATTTTGATTATGGTGGGTGTGGGTCTGCAGACGGTTAAGGAAATTAACTCTCAACTCCAACAACGACACTACGAGGGATTCTTGTCATGAGTGTACGCATGGTTCTGCTTGGTCCTCCCGGGGCTGGCAAGGGCACCCAGGCCGCCCGTATTAGCGAGCGCCTAAACATCCCGGCTATTTCCACCGGTGACATCTTCCGCAAGAATATTGCTGAAGGCACTGAGCTGGGTAAGGCTGCCAAGAGCTACATTGACAAGGGCGAGTACGTCCCCAACGAGGTCACTAACGGCCTGGTGCACGACCGCCTGCACTGGGACGACGCCGTCGAGGGTTTCTTGCTGGACGGTTACCCGCGCACTCTGGACCAGGTTGAGGAGCTTGAGCGTATGCTCAGCGCCGATGGCCTGAGCCTGGATGTGGCCGTGGAGATCACCGCCGACACTGAAGAGATTGTCAAGCGTCTGCTTAAGCGCGCCACCGAGCAGAACCGCGCCGACGACACCGAGCCGGTGATTCGTCACCGCATGGAGGTCTACACCGCCCAGACCCAGCCCCTGGTTGACGTCTACCGCGACATGGGCCTGCTGGTGCAGGTTGACGGTATTGGCGACATTGACGAGGTCACTGAGCGTATCTACGCGGCTCTGTCAGAAAAGCTAGGCCGCCAGATCTGAAGCTGACTTTAAACCGCCGCAGCTAGCTACTAGGCTGGCTGCGGCGGTTTTTTGTGCTCATATGGCCCCAGCCGCTGCTGTCTAGAGTAGAAAAGAGGCGCGCGCATGTTTGGCCGCGACAAGATTCAAATTAAAACTCCCGCCCAGATTCGTCATATGCGTCAAGCTGGCCTGGTTGTGGCTGACATTCATGACGCCCTCAAAGCCGCTATTGCCCCCGGAGTAACCACTGCGCAGCTAGACGAGGTCAGCGCCCGCGCTATCGAAAAGGGCAAAGCTAAGTCAAACTTCCTGGGCTACTACGGCTACCCGGCCACGGTGTGCACCTCGGTTAACGAGGAGATTGTGCATGGCATCCCCGGCCAGCGGGTGCTGCAAGACGGTGACCTGCTTAGCTGCGACTGTGGTGCCTATGTGGAGACCGACGGCGTGCAGTGGCATGGGGACGCGGCCTTTACCGCCGTCGTCGGCAACTACGCTAGCGAAACGGACAAGTACCTGGACCGCACCACCGAGCGGGCGCTGTGGGCCGCCATTGCCGCCCTGGCTGAGGTGGGGGCTAGCGGCTGGAAGGATGCGCGTATCAACCTGATCGGTGACGCCGTCGAATCCGTAATTTTCGACGCCGCCCAAGAAACCGGTCACGAGCTGGGGATCGTGGAGGAGTATGTGGGCCACGGGATCGGCACCAAGATGCACATGGCCCCCGACGTACTGAACTACTCGGTCAGCTCTAAAGGCGTGAAGCTACAACCGGGCATGGTGTTGGCGATTGAACCCATGATCACATCCGGGCGCGCTAGCAATGAGACCCTGGACGATGAGTGGACTGTGGTCACCCGTGACGGCTCACGCGCAGCTCACTGGGAGCACACTGTGGCGCTTACCCCTAAGGGAGTGTGGGTGCTGACCGCACGTGATGGGGGAGCGGCTGGGCTGGAGCCTTTCGGCTTTGCTCCCACCCCACTGTCTGCGTGAGCACTACCACCAGTTTTTCGCTGGCGCAAGGCTAGCTTTGTATCACTTTTGAACGGTAAACTAACCCTCTGGATTCACCTAATTTATGCCCTTTTCGGGGCGCTACCAACAGTAAGGGTGGTCCCGGCGTCGTCAAATCGCGGCGCTGCGTAACATCTAGCCGACGGAGGAACATGGCTAAGAAGGATGGAGTCATCGAGGTCGAGGGTTCGGTCGTCGAGGCCCTTCCAAATGCGATGTTCCGGGTGGAATTGGATAACGGTCACGTCGTGCTTGCTCACATCTCGGGCAAGATGCGCCAGCACTACATCCGTATCCTCCCCGAAGACCGCGTGGTTGTAGAGCTGAGCCCCTATGACCTTACCCGCGGACGCATCGTCTACCGGTACAAGTGACAACCCGCTCCTAGTTTTAGGAGCGGCGGAGGAAGATCATGAAGGTCAAGCCGAGCGTCAAGAAGATCTGTGACAACTGCAAGGTGATTCGTCGCCACGGCCGTGTCATGGTTATCTGCGAGAACCCTCGACACAAGCAGCGTCAGGGCTGAACCTGCGCTCAGACCGCTAAGCGGTCCGTACAGCACCTATCCCACGCGTAATAGCGCACCCCCGGTTCTCGGAGGCCGGGGCACCCGCAAAGGGGTGGAGGAATAGATGACGACCTCCGGGAAAACACAGGAGAACCACAAAAGTGGCACGCATTTCCGGTGTTGACCTCCCGCGCGAGAAGCGCGTAGAGGTTGCACTTACCTACATTTTTGGGATCGGCCGTACCCGCGCCGATGAGACTCTCAAGGCCACCGGTGTCAACCCTGACACCCGCGTCAAGGACCTAACTGAGGAAGACCTCGTCAAGCTGCGCTCTCACATCGACGCCAACTACCAGGTTGAGGGTGACCTGCGTCGTGAGATCCAGGCTGACATTCGCCGCAAGGTCGAGATCGGCTGCTACCAGGGTCTGCGTCACCGCCGTCACCTGCCCGTGCACGGCCAGCGCACCAAGACCAACGCGCGCACCCGCAAGGGCCCCAAGCGCACCGTTGCTGGTAAGAAGAAGTAATCAGCCCCCAGTTAAACCTCACGCGAAGAAGGAATTATGCCTCCCAAGAGCCGCACTGCTGTGCGTAAGCCGCGTCGCAAGGACCGGAAGAACATTACCCACGGTCACGCTTACATTAAGTCGACCTTCAACAACACCATTGTTTCCCTAACTGACACCACCGGTGCAGTTATTGCCTGGGCCTCCTCTGGCCAGGTTGGTTTCAAGGGCTCTCGTAAGTCCACCCCCTACGCCGCTCAGCTAGCCGCCGAGGCTGCTGCCCGTCGCGCCCAGGAGCACGGCCTGAAGAAGGTTGACGTGTTCGTTAAGGGTCCGGGTTCCGGCCGTGAAACCGCCATTCGTTCGCTGACTGCTGCCGGTCTTGAGGTTGGCTCCATTACGGACGTCACCCCCCAGGCTTTCAACGGCTGCCGTCCCCCCAAGCGCCGCCGCGTTTGATTTTTAAGTGACGACGGCGTCTTAAAGGCGCTGTCGTTTCCTTACATTCCAAGCGAGACTGCCGCTTAATGTAGTCATCAATCAATTGGTAGCGACGTCATATAGCGGGCGTCGAAACTGAAAGGAAATCTAAGTGCAGATTTCGCACCGTCCTGTGCTGAGTGAAGAGGTAGTCGAGGAGAACCGCCGTTCCCGGTTCATCCTAGAGCCCCTAGAGCCCGGTTTTGGTTACACCCTGGGTAACTCGCTGCGCCGCACCCTGCTGTCCTCCATCCCGGGGGCTGCCGTGACCTCGATCCGTATCGAGGGCGTGCCGCACGAGTTCCGCACTGTTCCTGGTGTTAAAGAGGATGTCGCCCAGATTATCCTCAACATCAAGGAGATCGTGCTTTCGTCTGAAAACGACGAGCCGGTCGTGATGTACCTGCGTAAGTCTGGCCCCGGTGTGGTTACCGCCGGTGACATTACCCCGCCTGCCGGCGTCGAGGTGCACAACCCCGAGCTGGTAATTGCCACTTTGAACGAGAAGGGCAAGCTGGAGATTGAACTGACCGTTGAGCGCGGTCGTGGCTATGTCACCGCTAACCAGAACAAGGACCCTCAGGCTGAAATCACCCGCATCCCGGTGGACTCGATTTACTCGCCGGTGAAGAAGGTTTCCTACGCTGTGGAGGCAACTCGTGTGTCTTCGCGTACTGACTTCGACCGTCTGATCGTGGACGTGGAGACCAAGGTTTCCATGACTCCGCGTGACGCTCTGGCTAGCGCCGGTAAGACCCTGGTTGAACTATTCGGTCTTGCCCGCGAGCTAAACGTTGAGGCTGAAGGTATCGAGGTAGGCCCCTCGCCGGCTGACGAAAGTCAGCAGCAGGACCTGGCTATGGCGATTGATGACCTAGAACTGCAGGCTCGTTCCTCCAATGCCCTCAAGCGTGAAGGCATTCAGACGGTAGGCGAGCTGGTTGCCCGTTCCGAGGCTGACCTACTCGACATCCGTAACTTCGGCGCCAAGTCGATCCTCGAAATCAAGGACAAGCTAGCTGAGCTGGGTCTGTCCCTGAAGGGTTCTCCGGTGGACCTGGTTTCGGACGACAACTACGACGCTACCCCAACTTTCAGCGACGAGCAGGCCTGAGCCTTTACGCTCGTAAATTTTAGGAGACAATACTATGCCTCGCCCCACTAAGGGTCCCCGCCTCGGCGGTTCGGCGCAGCACCAGCGCCACATGCTGGCGAACCTGGCTACCCAGCTGTTCGCTTACGAGTCGATTGTTACCACTGAGACTCGCGCCAAGGTGCTACGCCCCTACGCAGAAAAGCTGATCACCAAGGCCAAGCGCGGCGACCTACACGCTCGCCGTACCGTGGCCCGCAAGATCACTGACGCCCAGGTTCTCAAGAACCTGTTCGACAACCTGGCTCCTCAGTTCGAGGGTCGCAATGGTGGTTACACCCGCATTGTGAAGCTGCCCAACCGTAAGGGTGACAACGCCCCCATGGCCCAGATCTCCCTGGTGCTAGAGCCGGTTGCTTCTAAGTCCATTGTGGACGACGCCGTCGCCACCGCCACCAAGGCTGCTAAGGCCGCTGTGGCTGAGGACAAGGCCGAGGAGACCACCGAAGCCTGAGCTTAACGCTTAGATTTGGGGCCGACACCGCTGGTGTCGGCCCCAAGTTTTGTTTAGGGGAGTTTTTGGCTGGGGGCCTGCGGTGCCCGGACGGTGGTCTGCGGTGCTCGGCGGCTGCCGCTATTTGCCCAGGCTGCGCGGGCATCCGGGGGGAGCTGCCTGTGGTGCCCGGGTGCGTGAGGGAAGGGCGCGCGGCGGCCCGTTCCCGGCGCCTATACGGACGTGGTGCCCGGGTGCGTGAGGGAAGGGCCTGTGGTACCGGGTGCGCGGGGGAGCGGCGCCGTCGTCGTTAAAAAAGCGGGCGTGTGGCGGGAACCTTAACTAGAATGCGCAAAGTTGATTGTTTATGTGCTTTTACGAGCAGAACTGATCGGTTAGAATTGAGCTAAGGCAATCGGACCAACCGAGGAAGTGTCAATGATGACCGAGGAGCTAAAAACCTACACCGCACAAGAGCCACAGATTCATTTTGGTACCGGTGGCTGGCGCGCAATTATTTCTGAAGGCTTCACCCAGCTAAATGTGCAGCGCGTAGCCCAAGCCTTAGCGGCGCGCATCATTTCCCAAGGGGTAGCTGACAAGCCTGTAGTAATCGGCTATGATCAGCGTTTCTTGTCGCCAGAATTTGCCTGGTGGAGCGCCCAAGTACTGGCCGCAAACGGCATTCACGTGCACCTGATCGACCGTCCAGCCCCCACTCCCATGATTATGTGGACGGTAAAAGACCTAGGCTGCGCCTACGGCATGGCCATCACCGCCTCCCACAACCCCGCAATCTACAACGGCATTAAAGTTTTTACCGCCGGCGGGCGGGACGCAGAAGTAGAAATCACCACGCCCCTACAAGACGCCGCCAACGCCTTGGGAGCAGATGACATCAAACTCATTGAGCTTAGCGAGGCTCAAGCAGCTGGGTTGATCAGCACCCAAACCTCAATGAACTGGTACATCGACTCGATCCTTGACTCGGTGGATGTGGAGGCTATTCGCCACGCCCACCTCAAGATCGTGCTAGACCCGATGTTCGGGGTTTCACGCACCTGCCTGCAAACAATTTTGATGACCGCACGCTGCGATGTGGAGACCATTCACGAGCGCCGCGACACCCTTTTTGGCGGGCGCCTGCCTTCGCCGTCGTCAAAGACCTTGCACGCCCTAGCTAATGAGGTGCTTGAGCGTGGCGCGGCTATGGGTATTGCTACCGACGGCGACGCCGACCGTCTGGGGGTTATCGACAACACCGGTAAGTTCTTGCACCCCAACGAAATCCTGGTGCTGCTCTATGAGTACCTACTGGAAGAAAAGGGCTGGCATGGCCCGGTAGTGCGCAACCTGGCTACCACCCACCTGCTAGATAGGGTGGCGCGCGCTCACGGCGAGCAGTGCTATGAGGTGCCCGTAGGCTTTAAGTGGGTTAGCTCCAAGATGGCTGAGCATGACGCCATTATTGGCGGTGAATCCTCTGGCGGTTTAACCGTTAAGGGGCATATTGCCGGTAAAGATGGCGTATATGCGGGCACATTACTAGTCGAAATGGTGGCTAAGAAAGGCAAGCATTTAAGCGAAATCTATGCCGATATTGTGGCTAAATACGGTCAGCTGGAAATGATTGAAACCGATTACGGCTTCACTATGGAGCGCAAAGCCCAGCTGCTAGAGCAGATCTATGAGCGCCACGATCTGCCCGAGTTTGCGCAGGCGGTAGACCATGTTTCCTACCTGGATGGGTGCAAGGTTTATTTCGCCGATGACTCTTGGGTGGTAATTCGTTTCTCTGGCACTGAGCCTTTACTGCGCGTCTTTGCGGAATCTGCCACTTACGAGCAAGCACAGGGCATTATTGATCAAGTAGTGGCTTACTATCAGCTAGCCTAAACGGGCCGGCTGGGTTGCGTTAGCGCCTGGCGTCTTAGGGGCCTGGCGTATTAGCGGCCTGATGAGTAGTGCTGGCTCGAAGGGGCCGGCTGAGATTACCTGCACTATCGAGGTGGCTTGAACCGCCGGGCTGCCCCGAGAAGTAGGCACGGACCTGGTCTAAGTGGCAAGGCCTTGAGGGAGGCTAAGCGCTTAGAAGGTACCTGGACTGATCCCCCAGGTATAAGAGTTTGAATGTATCTGGTTGCATTCAAACCCGAAAAAGTAGCGGTGCTTAGCGTAATCGCTGGGTTTGTTAAGCACCTCTACTTTTCGTGTGCGAATTTAGCTAAAAATTCAGCTCGCAGAGACTATTATGTAACACACATGTACAGTTACATGATCGTTTAGGAGGTCTCATGAGCGAGTCCGAACCAAATCCCCAGGCTGTCCCTGAGCCATCTCCTGCATCGTCAGCTGCAGATGGATCAGTGTCTGCAGCCTCGGCGCCTTCAACAGATACTAGTGCCTCTAAGGCTGGGTCAACTCCAGCTGAGGGTGCAACCGAGTCGGCAGAAGCTGCGGCGTCGTCGGAAACTGCGTCCGCGCAAGCTACGACGACGGCAGCGCCAGCCCCGGATGCCCCGCCGGCCCCTGCAGCTGCGGGTGGTCAGGGTGGCGCTGTACCGCCTGCTCCGGGCCAGTTTGCCCCAGCCCCACCGGCTCCTGGTGTGCCAGTTGGCATGTCAGCCCCGGCAGTGGCCTCTGCACCTGGCGTGCCCGCAATGGCTCCGGGTGCGATGGCTGCGCAACCGGGTATGGCTCCGCAGCCGGGTATGGCTCCGCAGGGCGCCCCCCGGCCGGTAAACCCGCGCACTGCTGCGCGTAACGCCTACATCACCCAGTGCTTCCGTGTGCCCGGAATTATTACCTGGGTAGTAGGCCTAGTGATTACGCTGGTCGTTGCCTTTATTGTTGGTGCAATCGCTAACTCTGTGCTCACAGACCTAGCCGGTGGTTTTATGAGCCGCGACGACGCGCCCAGTCTGCTGGGTCCGCTTGCCGGTATGGCTCTGGGCGGCAAGGCAGATCTGACTGCCAGCTACTCCAGCATGCGCGCTGGGGGAGCGGCTCTGCGCATCCTGCCCTCCATCGGTCACCTGGTGATTTTTATTGCGATTGCCCTGCTGGCTAAATTCCGCCGCGCCGGTGAGATTATCCCGGTAGATATCGCGGCGGTAGCTGCCCGTGCCGGAATTGAGGCATTTGGGGTGGCCGTGGTGTCCATGGTTGTCTTCCTGATTGCTGCCGTGGATAGCGAAGGTGCCCATATTGCGGCTGATCCATTTGCGGTTTTCTTTAACACTCTGGTTTTAGTGTTCCTGGCACTGGTGGTAGGGCGTTTTGCGACCTATAAGCACCTGCTGGTAACTGGTCGTAGCTCTATTGCTTATCAGGGTATCTTTGATGCAGTAATCATTTTCGTTGTAAGTATTGCGGTTTGCTTCCTGTTCGGAGCCATTGTTCTGATGCTTAAGGATGCCAAGCCGGCGCTTGCTCTGGCCATGCCCTTAAACCTGGGGGTTATTGGCGCAGGTGTGGCCGCACTTGGCTACATCGGTATCACCTTGAGTGGTTTGGGTGAATGGAGCGGTTCTTCGCACGGCCTGGGTGACATGTCTGCGTTCGACGGCGGCGCTATCAGCCTGATGCTGGCGGCCTTGGTAGTTATGTTTGTCCTGGCCACCGTGGCTGTGGCCGTGCTGCGTCGCCCCAACTATGGGCCGGTTCGTTGGCTTTACATCGCTTATGCCGCGCCGACCGCGCTGGTGCTGTGGGGTTACAGCATTTACGCTTACGCCCGTTTCTCGCTGAACATGGATGCGTTGGGCTATGGCGGTAAGGGTGACGTCGGCCTGGCCCCGGTAAGCATCGTTAACCTGGTGATCTACACGGCGCTGGTTTCCCTGGCTGCTGAGTTTGCCCCGCGTTACCTGCGCAACCTGCGTTTCCGTCCGGTGCTGGTGCCGGCTGCTATGGCTGCAGGGACGACGCCGGCCGTGGCTGTGCCCGGTGCGGTGGCGGCTGTACCCGGCGCAGTGCCGGTGGCTGGTTCGGCTCCCGTAGTTACCGGCTCGATGCCCGCAGTTGCGCCTAGCGCCGCTACTGGTTCAGTACCGGTAACTAACCCGGCTGCGGTGGCTATGCCCACCGCCAATGTGGCCTCTGACCAGCAACTGCCGCTGACTGGAAGTGCTGGCGCGGCCTCTGGTGCCACCGCCTACAGCGCCCCAGGGGTAGCTAGTGCGCCGGCGTCGGGACCAATGAACCCCTACACAACCACCTACCCGCGCGCACCGCGTAAACCGCTGAGCAAGAAGGCCAAGGTCTCTCTGGCGGCGGTGCTGGCAGTAGTGCTGGTGGTAATCATTGGCGTAGTTGGAGTGAACGTGATTAACTCCGGCCGCACCGCTGAAGAAACCGTGCGTAACTACGCTCAGCTGATTGCTGACGGTAAGTACGATGAAGCCAATAAGGTAGTGGACCCGGGAGTCGAAACTTCTAAGCGACCACTACTGACCGCTAAGGCTCATGACGGCGTCAAGAATGCAGTCAAGGTGGAGTCGGTGACTCAGAAGGACACCGGTGAGAAATCTAAGGTTTCTACCGTTGAGGTCGTTTTAAGCATTAACGGTGAACGCAGCTCCTACTATGTGAGTGTAAAGCAGGGCGATAACGAGTACGGGGTGTTGAAAACCTGGAAGATCATGAGCCCGCTGCTGACTAGCGCGATTAACTTCCCTGCTAGGGGTGAGGTCAAGGGCTACAAGGTTGGTTCAGTTGATCTGACTGTACCGGCGCCTCAGGATGGTGCTGCGCCAATGTTCTTCCCAATGTATCCGGGTGTTTATAACGTTGAGGTTCAGGCTAGTAACCCTCAATACGCCAAGACCTCTTTGAATAAGAAGCAGGTTGTGGTGGCTACCGATGGTAGGAGCGGTGACGGTAAGTATCTGTCGCAGTCTCAGTCAGGGCTTGAGGTTAAGGTGGAGCCTACCGATAAGCTCAAGAGCTGGGCTTTGGATCAGGTGCGCGACAAGGTTAAGTCTTGTGCTTCTACCTCAGGTACCAATATGGATCGTGACTGCCCCTTTGAGGTGCGCAGCAGGGATCTTGATGTGTTGGAGGTAAAGTCGCTGCCCACCAGCCTCGATACCTTCGAATACTCTGACTACGACCACAGGATTCGGGTGCAGGGTACCGGTACTATCACGTATAAGTACAAGGATTCCAGCTACGTTAAGTGGGAGCGTCGAGACGTGGACTACGAGGTTACTGGTTACATCACCTTTGATGAAAAGGGTCAGCCACAAATTAAGTGGGGCTACTACTAAACCTCCACGAATGCTGGTAAACCAAAATAGGTAACCCTAACGGTTTAACCTAGTTGGTGACCTGACGTTAACCCAGTTGGTTAACCAAGCTGAGCGTTTAGACGTGAACCTAGTTCATGTTTTAGTAGTAAGGCTTGGTTAACCAGACTGAACAATGGCTGCGGGATGCTGTTTTACAGCATCCCGCAGCCATTTTTAACTCTGTTTATGGGCCAAACTAAGGTGTGATCGGCTATACTCAAATCCGTCACTACTCTAGCAACCTGGGCGTTTTGAATATGAAAGCTAAAAATCGTCTCGTTAGGGAGACCAGGCGTTCGTCTGCGCCTCCATCTAGGAGGCCTGGGCGCTCAACTATGCCTCCATCTAGGAGGTCTAGGCGAGGTAGGGTGCGCGTAGCTCCGCGTAAACGATCAAGGAACAAAGCCACCATTTTGCTATTGTCGACGCTGGTGGTAATGCTAGTGCTGGTCATAGGTGGCATTTCAGTAAAAGTACTTAACTCTGAAAGTACTCCTGAAGCAGATGTACGCGACTATGTACAGTTGATTGCTGACGGCAAATACGATGAAGCCAATAAAGTGGTAGATCCCGGGGTTACTGGTGCTCAACGTGAGCTACTAACCAATAAGGCTTATAGTAGGGTCAAAGGTTCGGTCAAATTTGAATCCATCAGTGGGTTGCAATATGACGAAGATGATGATTCAGCAACCGTTAACGTAAATTTGCTGGTAGGTGGCCAGCCCATGGAAGCTGAACTGAAGGTAGAGTCTTACAAAAATAGTTTTGGTTTACGTAAATGGAAGATTCTTACCCCACTATTGGTTCAAGTGCAAATTTATAGGCACGCATATTTAAGTTCCTACAAAATCGGGTCAGTCATTGTGGATATGAAATCACAAAATTACTATGGCTCGGTAAGTTACATGATGTATCCAGGGGTTTATAACGTTGTGCCGCAAAGCATAAACCCTGAATACGTCAAAACTGTGGCTAGACACAACAAGTTTGTGGCTGTAGTCAAGTCTCGCACCAGCACTGCTGCTGTAGGCGCCCCAACCTACGTTAATTTGAATTTTGACAGCTATGCAGATGCGGAGCCTACGCAACGTCTGAAGGTCTGGGCCTTGCAACAGATTCAGGACAAAGTTAAGGCCTGTGGCTCTGCTACAGAAGCTAAGAGAGATCACTCTTGCCCGCTTGAGGTACGAGGTAATGATGTTGAATCGTTGGAAGTAAAGAGCTCACCTGACAAGCTGAACTCTATTGAGTATGTTCAGAAAAATGGTCTGATTGAGGCTAAGGGTGACGCTGTAATTACAGTTAAGTATGATAATTCTTCCTCTGCGGCCGGTGAGGTCAAGGACGTAGAGTATACAGCAATTGCCAGCATTGCTTTCGATGAGCAAAGACAACCAAAAATTAACTGGACTGGTTGGTAAATCGCTAAGTTAGGCTCTTCCGGCAGCTAGCATGGCTGCCGGAAGAGTTGTCTTGGACCCTGGAAGTTTTATCTCTGACCTTATTGGCGCCCCAAATAGGGGTGTGGTCAGCTATACTCGAATGCATCATTGGTCTAACAAAGTGGATGTTTTGATTATGGCTACAGAGAGCGGTTGGCATGCTGAAGGCTTCAAGGTTCCGCCTGAAGGTCTTAGACAAGAAGGGATTCCAAAAGGAGCTCCCGCAAGGCCTGCTGCCGCTTCGCGTAGGCCGTTAACCAAAAAGGCAAAACTCTACCTGGCAGTGACGCTAGCAGTGGTGCTGGCGCTGATTGTAGGTGTGGTTTCGGTAAGAGCGACTAACTCTGAGCGCACTCCCGAGGCTGCCGTGCGTGAGTATGTGCAGTTAATTTCTGACGGAAAATACGATGAGGCCAGCAAGCTAGTAGATCCCAGTGATTCCCTCTTGGACTGTGAAATGCTATCTAGCAAAACTTTTAGCGGAGTTAAAGGTGCAGTCAAATTTGATTCCATAAATAATATTAAATATGACGAAAATTCCGTTACTGCAACTGTTAATGTAGTTGTATTGGTAAATGGGCGGCCCATGGAATCTGAATTGCGATTGCAGTTATCCAAAACTAGTCGAGGAGTAAGTAACTGGAAGGTCGTCAGTCCGCTGTTAGTTAATGTGGAATTTCAAGGTCACCCATATTTATATTCCTATAAAATTGGTTCAGTTGTTCTGGATGTGGGATATACAGAATATGTAGGTTACGGCTCGTCTATATCTTGTGCGATGTATCCAGGAGTTTATAACATTGAGGGGCAAAGCGTAAATCCCGAGTATGTTGAGATTAACTCAGTGGGTAAACAGTTTGTTGCTGTTGGTATGCAACATGGCGACAGTGATTCTGAAAGTGATTTTTATGCCAGTTTTGAGTTCAACAAACATTTTACTGTTGAGCCTACAGAAAAACTAAAGACTTGGGCGTTACCGCAAATTCAGAGTAGAATTAAATCTTGTGCGTCTATTTCTTATCCCAGGGAAGATAATTCTTGTCCTGTTGGGACGTGGTCTCCATTTATTCACTTTAAAGCTCTGGAAGTAAAAACATTGCCCACCGCTCTATATTCCGTAGCTTATGTTAATGGTACTAGCCTGATCGCAGCTAGAGCTGATGGTGTAATTAGGGTAACTACTGCCAAATCTAGTGGCACTTCTGGTCAAGAAATAAGTGAGACTAAAGACCTGTATTACGCTGCAGCTGGTGTAGTCGATTTTGATAAACAAAGACAACCTATATTGAAATGGGATCTTCAGTGATGTCTGATATGAGTAATGAAAATAATCGTTACCCAAAATACGTTGAGGTTCCATCTAAGCGGGTTAACCTGGCAGATTCCTCTGGGTGGTCTGTTGCAAAAACTGCTGATGTTTTTCGTAAACGACTGAATCTGAAGCTCTGTCTGGCAGTTGTGCTAGTAATGGTACTGGTGTTGATTGCAGGTGTGGTTTCGGTAAGAGTGATTAACTCTGACCGTACTCCTGAAGCTGCTGTGCGTGAGTATGTGCAGTTGATTGCTGACGGGAAATATGATGCAGCAAGCAAGCTGGTAGATCCGGGCGCTAATAGCTATCAGCGCAGACTGTTGAGCGATAAAGCTTATAGTGGCGTTAAAGGTGCGGTTAAAGTTAACTCTATAACTGTGCAAGAGCGCAATTCGTCGACAGTAAATGTTCATGTAAGTTTGCAGGTCAAAGATAAGTCTGCGAACCAAACATTGCAAGTGAAGCTAGATGAGAGTGACTGGTTGGTAAATAATTGGAAAATAGTCACTCCGCTAGTCACTCATTTAGCAATTACTCCCGAAGACGAGTTTTTCAAGTCTTATAAAATAGGTTCGGTTGTTGTGGATTCCAGCATGGAAGCTGATGGTAAATTTAACTATCTAGTATATCCTGGAGTTTATAATGTTGAGGTGCAGAGCGCTAATCCTGAGTATTTTGCTATTAGTCTACCAAGCAAGCAGGTAGTGGTAGCTGACAATGATGCTGAATCTTTTAACGAATCTACTACGCAGATTGATGCTAGTGTTGAACCTACGGAGAAACTTAAGGGTTGGGCTCTAAGTAAAGTTCAAGAAAAAGTTAAAAGCTGTGCCTCTGAGGCAGATAGGCACGATTTGACGTGTCCTGTTTACTTGCAATTAGGAGAGCTTAATGAGATTACAGTAGAAATGCTACCAAGTAACCTGGATTCTATCTCGCTTTATGAATATCGTAACGAATATAAGCGTAATTACGCTTTTAGAACCATCTTTGTTGTTAAAGCCACTGGCATCTATATGTCAAAACCTGTCTACCAATCTTATTCTGAGAATGGTTCTTATAATTATAGAGCCGGGAAAATGGAATATGTGCGAAGTGAGATAGTTGGTTATATTTACTTTGATGCCTCTGGGCAACCGGGAATGTACTTGATTAGCAAGTAAACCGCAAATCCGACTGCTTGGACGCACCCGGGCAGAGGCTAGCACGTCCAGATGCCTAGTCTGGTCACAGCGTGGACATGTCTGAACGGATCTGGACAGCTCAGTTAACCTAGAGGTCAATCAGATATACTCGCGTATCGTTAGCCTGACAATATGCACCTTTCTCTAGAACCATGAGCTCTCGTAGAACCCGCAGCATCTCACTTCCGGCCTGGCTTAACTGGCAGGTCTATGCGGTCGCGACAGCTTTAGTGGTAGTGCTGGTGATAGGCGTCGTCGCCCTACCGCGACTAATTAACCCGGTGAACAGCGGCGCCGAAGCCGCCGTACGCACCTACATGCAACTACTAGAGCAAGGCAAATATGAGGCGGCCACGGCGGCCGTACCCGTCAAGATCCCTGGTGATACTGGCGTTAACCTACTCAAATCCCAAGCCGCTGAAGGTGCTGAAGGTAAACTCAAACTCGTCTCCGTGAGTACCGGCATGGTTAGCGGCGACACCACCGCCATCACCATTCGCTACATAGTGGGTGAAGGAGCGCCTCAGCAGGCAGTGGTCAGCGTTAAACCCAGCAAAGTTGAGCGCCCCTTTATTGGTAAATGGGCTATTACCACCTCACTGGCCCATACTGTGGATATTTCCGTCCCCTCAGCGGTAAACCGAGTTACAGTCGGCACCATTGCTGTCCCGCTGCCCTTAACAGGAGCAGATAAAAACGGTTACCGCCACGTCAAAGCCCTGGCCTATCCGGGCTCATATTCCCTTATCTCTGGCACGGTAAACCCCAAATATTTAACTGCGGGCCTAGCCGTTACCCCCACCGGCCAACGTGAACTGGTAGTTACCGAGTCCCAGCGTGAGGCGACACTTAGCGTCAACCCCACCTCTGAACTCTCGCAATGGGCTCTGAGCTGGGCCCAAGAACAGGTGCGGGCCTGCGCTGAGGGTTCTGGCGGGGATGCCTGCCCCGCCCAGGTGCGTAACGTTGCTGCCTCCCAGTTGACGCTGCAGTCTCTGCCCAGTCGCTTATTAGAGATCGACGGCGACAAGTTCAGTGCCGTCGGGGTAATTCGGGTTAGTGCCCTAGGCAGCCAAGATAGTGGCGTGCAAGTCTCAGTAAGGATCGACGCCACCTACACCTTCGACGCCGCCGGCAACCCCCAAGCCCAACTTGTTCCCCAATAGCCGCGAGCGCCGTCGTCGTAAATAAAACCGCAGCAAAAAGCGGGCCCGCACTTTAAGCGAACCCGCCATTTAATTAAGTCAGCTTATGCCAGTAAGTCCAGGTTAAAAGCCCGATAAGTCGGCGCGCCAGCTAAAGGCTATTAAGCCAGCCGTCTTAGCTAAAGCCGGCAGCCCCAGGAGCGAACTAGTCACTGGTGCGAGCCAAATCCCAGCAGCGCGCCCCGCCGGTCATGCCCGCCTCATTGGGGACCACCACGACATCCTCGCCGATCTTAGCCAAATTGGAGGCGGTGATCCGGCGCGAGTTGCCGCCACCCAGGTAGAGGCGGTCCCACACGTACATCGGTCGCAGCGCATCAACCACCAGGCGCACGCGCCGTGACCAGTGTGAATCGCCCAGGCGCAGGCGCTCATGCTCACCGATGTAGTCGTCATAGGTTAGGCCCCAGCGGATCGGGCCCTGGGAAACCTCCACGTGCGGGGCTAGGCGACCATTATCAAAAATGGCGTTACCCAAGCCGGTCCCCAGCGTCACGATCATCTCCAGGCCCTGGCCGGTTACCACGCCCGCGCCGGCCACTTCGGCGTCATTTAGCACCAAAGTGGGTAGATTCAGTTGGTTTTGCAAAGCCTCGCGCATGTCAAAGCGTGCCCACAGCGGCACCAGCTCAGGCATTACCTTGGAGCGTGGGCCAGACTTGGTGATGTAGTGCGGCGTCGTGATCACCACCCCGTGGCGGATCATGCCCGGCATACCCACGGTGATGCGATGCGCCCGTGGTAGCTGCTTGGCCAGGTCAACGATGGTTTCTACCAGGCGCTCAGGGGGGAGCGGATAAGGCGTGGGGGTGCGCAGAGCTGGCGAAATAATGTTGCCCGCGCTGTTTAATACGCTGGCTTTAATGCCGCCGCCGCCGCAGTCCACGCTCAGGGTCGTTACGTCACTCACGCCCTTACCCTAGCGCTGATGTGCTCAAATGGGGGCATGTTTGGTTACCGTGATTGCGCTGGCGAGCCGGCCGGTGGTGCCGAGGCGTGCGCTGAGGTTTCTGGGGTTCGCGCAGAAGGGGCGTGCGCTGAGGTTTCTGGGGTTCGCGCAGAAGGGGCGTGCGCTGAGGTCTCTGGGGCGCGCCCAGAAGCAACTCGCGCCGAGAATGGGGCGCAAACGCCACAGCTGGCGGCCAATCTGGCAGCTGCCCTACGCCCCAAGGTACGTGTGCGCATGGACCTGGCCTACGACGGCACCTTCTTTCGCGGCTGGGCCGCCCAACCCGGCCTGCGCACCGTGCAAGGCGAGCTAACCGAGGCCCTATCTACCATTTTGCGCGTCCCTGTACAGCTCACCGTTGCTGGCCGCACCGACGCCGGGGTGCACGCCAGCCACCAGGTGGTGCATTTCGACGTCGACACTGAAGCCTGGCAAGCCCTAGCTGGACGTAACGGCTCTGACCCCGCCCAAGCACTGCGACGTCGGACCCAAGCCCTGCTCAAGCGGGCTGCAAACCCCAAAGTCACTGCGCGCCCGCAGCCGGGGCTGGTGGCACTGGGGGAGAGCGCGGGCAACGGCGCAGACATTGTGGTGGGCGCGGTGAGTCAGGTGAGCGGCGATTTCGATGCGCGCTTTAGCGCCCTGCGGCGCACCTACCGTTACCGCGTGGCCGACGGCGTGGCGCGGCACGACCCCCGCCTGCGCTCCAGCGTGCTATGGACTGACGAGGAGCTGGACCTGGAGGCTATGAACCGCTCGCTACAGCCGCTGCTGGGAGAACACGAATTTTTGTCTTACTGCAAGCCGCGCGAGGGGGCATCCACTATCCGCAGCCTGCTCTCGGCCGCATGGAGCCGGCCCGAAAGCGGCGTTGATGCTGGTCTGGCCGTGTTTGAAGTCAGCGCCGACGCTTTTTGTCACCACATGGTGCGTTCCCTGGTGGGGGCCACGCTGGCGGTGGGGCAGGGGCGCAATAACGAGGAGTGGCCGGCGGCGCTGTTGGCACGGCGCTCGCGGGAGTTGGCGGCTCCGTTGGCACCTGCTCATGGGCTGACTTTGGAGGCCATTGCCTACCCTGAGCCGGGTCGCTGGGCTGAGCAGGCGCAGGCTGCGCGGGTTTTGCGCACCAGCGCTGCTGATGACTAAATGTCGTGACTGAGTGGATGCGGCTGGCTGTTCGGTGACGGCGGCGCAGCAATGCTGTGGGGACGGCTGATGCAGCGGCGACGGCGGGGCTGAAGTATGTGGGCCAAGGAGGTGTCCCGGCATCGTCATTGGCTGGGCCGGAGGCGCGGGCGCACAAAAACTGACATTTCGTCCGTTGCCTATAAAACCCCATGAATTTTTTATAGGGAAGGGATGAAATTGCCTGTGTTTGCCTGTGTTTGCCTGTAGTGGTGGGCTTCACGGGGGTGGGTAGGGTAAGAATCTTTGACCTAGTTGTATGCCTTGGGTAAAGTAGTCATGTCTTGCAGCACGTCTGTGCGCGCTTGCGGTGCGCTCCCACTCGCCCCACGCGCTACGTGCTCCAGCAACGTTCACCTGACCACGGTGGGTTATACAAAAAGCTGTGACGCTTCAACATCAGCTAAGTGTGCCCACCGCCAAGTAGAAACGAAGGCAACCGCCCGTGCGTACGTACACACCGAAGCCCGGCGACGTCGAGAAGAACTGGTACGTCATTGACGCCACCGACGTCGTGCTGGGTCGTCTAGCGGCTCAGGCCGCAACCCTGCTCCGTGGGAAGCACAAGCCCCAGTTCGCCCCTCACGCGGACACCGGCGACTACGTCATCATCATTAACGCTGACAAGGTCGCGCTGACCAACGGTAAGGCTGACAAGAAGTTCGCTTACCGTCACTCCGGTCGTCCCGGTGGTCTGACCGCCACCAGCTACCGTGAGCTACTGGCCACTCGCCCCGAGTTCGCCGTAGAAAAGGCCATCAAGGGCATGATTCCCCACACCAAGCTTGGCCGTGCCCAGCTCAAGAAGCTGAAGGTTTACACTGGTAGCGAGCACCCGCACCAGGCCCAGAACCCTCAGGTTTTCGAGATCACCCAGGTCGCTCAGTAAGCGCTCAGCGCACGAGCCTCATAACGTAAAGGACATATCGTGGCTGAGACCACCATCGACATTGAGGTACTGGACGAGGAGAACGCTCCCGCCAGCTACACCACTGAAACCGAGACCACCGGCGAAGGCCGTGGTCAGTCCATCACCGCTCCCGGCGCCGGCCTAGGCCGCCGCAAGGAGGCCGTTGCTCGTGTACGCCTAGTGCCCGGCACCGGTAACTGGACTCTAAACGGACGCACCCTGGAAGATTACTTCCCCAACAAGCTGCACCAGCAGCTAGTGCGTTCCCCGTTCACCATCTTGGACATCGAGGGTCGCTTTGACGTGATCGCTCGCATCCACGGTGGCGGCGTTTCCGGCCAGGCCGGCGCTCTGCGTCTAGGCATTGCCCGCGCCCTGAACGAGATCGACCGTGAGGCCAACCGCGCCACCCTAAAGAAGGCCGGCTTCCTCACCCGCGACGCCCGCGCTGTTGAGCGTAAGAAGGCCGGTCTACACAAGGCCCGCCGCGCTCCGCAGTACTCCAAGCGCTGATCGCGTTTCGAGCTTTATCTGCTCACACCCCGTCACCTGTACATGGTGGCGGGGTGTGTTGCGTTTTAACTGGTTGTGGGATAATTGCTTCATTCACTGAGCTTTTGCAGGAGGAAATCAATGGCTCGTCTATTCGGTACTGACGGTGTGCGAGGCCTAGCTAACGACCTACTCACCCCCACCCTGGCGGTGCAGCTAGGTGAAGCTGCTGCCCGTGTACTAACGGAAAAGTCGCCAGCTAAAGGCAACAAGCGTCCGCGCGCCATCGTCGGTCGAGACACCCGTGCTTCAGGAGAATTCCTAGACCACGCTATCTCCGCAGGTTTGGCGGCCTCCGGCGTCGACGTCACCCGCGTCGGGGTTCTTCCCACCCCCGCCATCGCCTACCTCACCGCCGCCCATGACATCGACCTGGGCGTTATGATCTCCGCTTCCCACAACCCCTTCCCCGACAACGGCATTAAGTTCTTCGCTCGTGGCGGCTTCAAACTGGAAGACGCCGTCGAAGACCGCATTGAAGCCCTACTCACCGCCGAGCACGAGCGCCCCACCGGTGCCGCCGTCGGCCGTGTAATTAAGGGTGAAACCGTAGCTGACCAGGCCTACATCAACCACCTGGTGGCTTCCACTGGCACTGACCTGTCCGGCCTGCGTATCGCCGTGGACGCCGCCAACGGCGCTGCCTCTAAGGTAGGCCCCGCTGCGTTGCGTGCCGCCGGCGCTGAAGTGCTGGTTATCAACGCCTCTCCCGACGGCCTAAACATCAACGCCCAGGCCGGCTCCACCCACCCCGAGCAGCTACAGAACTACGTTAAGTTCGTAGGTGCGGACATGGGTGTGGCCTACGACGGCGACGCCGACCGCTGCATGGCCGTTGACGCTGAGGGCACCTTGGTGGATGGTGACCAGATCATGGGTATCCTCGCCATTGGCGCTAAGGCTGACGGCACCCTGGCCTCCGACACCCTGGTAGTGACGGTTATGAGCAACCTGGGTCTGCTGCTGGCCATGCGCAAGCACGGTATCCGCACTGTTCAGACCGGTGTGGGTGACCGCTACGTGCTAGAAAAGATGCTCTCTGGCGGCTACGTGCTTGGCGGTGAGCAGTCCGGTCACGTCATCGACTCCATCCACGCCACCACCGGTGACGGTATCCTCACCTCGCTGCGTTTGGCGGCTCGCCTCAAGCGCTCTGGTAAGACTCTCAAGGAACTGGCCAGCGTAGTTGAGCGCCTACCCCAGTCGCTGATCAACGTCCCCAACGTGGACAAACACGCCGCCTCTACTAACGACGCCGTCCAGAGCGCTGTGGCTAAGGCTGAGGCCCGCCTAGGTGAGACCGGCCGTGTGCTGCTGCGCCCCTCGGGCACTGAGCCACTGGTACGTGTCATGGTTGAGGCTGCCACTCAGGAAGAGTCCGACGCCGTCGCCGCTGAGTTGGCCCAGGTGGTTAAGGACAACCTGGCTCTGTGACGCCCTAAAACCTAGCTGCGCACTTAGCGCGCTCAACGCGCTGGCGTTCGCCGCGCTGCCGCGTTCAGGCGCCAGCGCTTGCGCGCCAAAAAATGCGTTAGCGCGCAGCTAGGCACTGCAGCTAGACACTAAGGTCGGCCCGAAATTTCGGGCCGACCTTTGGTTTGTTTGCGTCCGCGCAACCCTACTCTTTGCGCAGGCGCATATAGTCCATGTGGTGGTTGGCGTCTTTATGTAGCAGCAAGGTGGCACGGGGGCGGGTGGGCTCAATGTTTTCAATCAAATTGGGCAGATTGACGGTATCCCAAATCTGGCCGGCCCCAGCCAAAGCGACGTCGTCGTCAATATCAGCATATTTACGGAAGTAAGAGTCAGGCTGAGTAAAAGCCGTGTGCTTCAAAGTCAAAAACCGCTCCAAATACCAAGAGCGAATGTTGGCAGCGTCGGCGTCAACATAGATAGAGAAATCAATAAAGTCACTAACTGCCATAACCGCCTGGTTGTTAGAGGCACGCGGGGCTGGCTGGAGCACGTTTAGGCCCTCCAGCACCAGCACGTCAGGCTGACGCACATCCACTTTACGGTCAGGTACCACGTCATAAATCGTGTGGTCATAAAGGGGCGCCTGCACCAGGGGGGCGCCAGATTTAACCGCACTAATAAAATCAAGCAAGGCGCGCCGATCATAAGACTCCGGAAAACCCTTACGGGCCATCAACCCGCGCCGCTCCAACTCGCTGTTAGGCAGCAAGAAACCGTCAGTGGTCACCAAAGACACCTTGGGGGTGGCCTCAAACCGCGCCAGCAGGTGAGCCAGCAGACGGGCGGTAGTGGATTTACCCACCGCCACCGATCCGGCCACCGCAATTACAAAGGGCACATGTGTAGGCTCAATCCCTAAAGTGTGCGCCACCGCCTGGCGGCGCATCTGCGTGGATTCAATGTAAGTCTCTAAAAGTGCCGATAGAGGCCGGTAAACCGCATCTACCTCAGGTAGCTCAATGGGGTCATCTAAAGAACGCAAACGTTCCAGATCGGCTTCAGTTAGCGGCAGGGGGGCGTTAGCGGCTATGCGGCCCCAAGCTTCACGTTTAATCTCTATAAACGGGCTGTTCTTATGCCAGATGGGAAGCCAATCTAGGGGGTTAGCAAAATCGCTCACGGCTCTAGTTTGGCTTACAAACCAGCCAAAGATAAAGCTCAGACCTAAGCGGCCTGGGTCATATGGCCGCTACGCTGTGAGAATAGTAAGCAAACTCGCGCCTTTCAATCATTGTTTTGCGCATTAGGTACATGATTCAATCAAGTTCATGTGTGGAATCGTTGGACATGTTGGACCGGCAGCGGTCCTAAGTGAACGTAGCCTAGAAGTACTACTAGATGGTCTTAGCCGCCTGGAATACCGTGGCTATGACTCCGCTGGCGTAGCCCTACTGACGGATGAAGGTGTATCCGTACGTAAGGAAGCCGGCAAGCTAGAAAACCTGCGGGCGCAGATCGCCGCCCACCCCGTGGCCCCGGCCAGTGCCGGCATTGGTCACACCCGTTGGGCTACCCACGGCAGCCCCACCACCGTTAACGCCCACCCGCATGTGGCCGGACACATTGCCCTGGTACACAACGGCATCATTGAAAACTTCCGTCCCCTGCGTGAAGAGGTAGAAAGCCTCGGCCGCACCCTAGTGTCTGAAACTGACTCTGAAGTTGTTGCCCACCTGCTAGACATCGCCTACAGTGCACTGCGTGAAGCCAACCCCGCTGGCGACCCGGCTCTGCAGCTGCGTGAAGCTATGGCCCAGGTGACCCCGCGCCTGGAGGGTGCCTACGCCCTGCTAGCCATCGCCGCTGACGCCCCCGGCACTATCGTGGCCGCGCGTCGCTCCGCCCCGCTGGTTTTGGGTGTGGGCGAGGGCGAAAACTTCGTTGGTTCCGACGTCGCCGCTTTCGTAGCCTTCACCAAGCAGGCCGTGGAGGTGGGCGACAACCAGATCGTGCTGATCACCGCCGCTGGCATTGAAATTACCGACGCCGCCGGCCAGGTAGTGACCGAGCCGCACAGCTGGGAGGTCACCTGGGACGCCTCCGCCGCCGTCAAGGGCGGTTACGACACCTTCATGAACAAGGAAATCCACGACCAGCCTACCGCCGTGGCCGACACGCTGCGTGGCCGCATGGACGCCGCCGGCGAGCTGCAGCTAGACGAAATGCGTATCGACCCCTCGGTGCTGCGCAGCGTGGACAAGATCATCGTGATTGCTTGCGGCACCGCCGCCTACGCCGGACACGTAGCCAAGTACGCCATCGAGCACTGGTGCCGTATCCCGGTAGAAATCGAGCTCGCCCACGAGTTCCGCTACCGTGACCCGATCGTAAACGAAAAAACCCTAACCGTTGCCATCAGCCAGTCCGGTGAAACCATGGACACCATCCAGGCTGTGCGTCACGCCCGCGAGCAGGGCTCGCGCGTACTGGCAATCGTTAACACCTACGGCTCTACCATTGCCCGTGAAGCCGACGCTGTGCTCTACACCCACGCTGGCCCCGAGGTTGCCGTAGCCTCCACCAAGGCCTTCCTGGCCCAGATCACCGCCTGCTACCTGCTGGGTCTATACCTGGCCCAGCTGCGCGGTAACAAGTGGCCTGAAGAGGTGGCTGACTACCTGGCTAACCTGTCCGCCATGCCTGAGCGCATCCAGCGTTTCCTAGATAACAGCGAAGAGCAAGTGCGTGCCCTGGGCCGCGAACTAGCTGACAACAACTCCTTCCTGTTCCTGGGCCGCCACGTGGGCTACCCGGTAGCCCTAGAGGGTGCCCTTAAGCTCAAGGAACTGGCTTATGTGCACGCCGAAGGCTTTGCCGCCGGCGAGCTCAAGCACGGCCCTATCGCCCTGGTAGAGGAAGGTCTGCCGGTATTCGTGATTGTGCCTACTCCGCGCCGCCCTGTGCTGCACGACAAGGTCATCTCCAACATTGAGGAGATTCGCGCTCGCGGCGCCCGCACCATTGTGATCGCTGAGGAAGAAGACCACGCTGTGGACGCCTTCGCTCATGACGTGATCCGCGTGCCCGCCGCCCCCACCTTGATGATGCCGTTGCTGAGCGTGGTGCCGTTGCAGGTGTTCGCCTCCGCTTTGGCTCAGGCTAAGGGCTATGACGTGGATCAGCCGCGTAACCTGGCCAAGTCTGTGACGGTGGAGTAATACCGCTAGACTCAAGGCATGTATAGCGGCATCGATGTGGTGGATATTGAACGCTTTAGTGACCGTATCGAGGCTAATGCCGCTTTAATGCAGCGTTTGTTTAGCGCTGACGAACTTAATAGTTGCAAGGGCGCGCTGCCTTCTTTGGCGGCGCGCTTTTGCGCTAAAGAGGCGGCCTTGAAGGTGCTGGGCCAGGCCGACGTCGTTGCCCGCGCTACCTGCTTTGGTAGCGGCGACGGCGCCAGTGCTGAGGTTTCTGGGCTCGACGACGGCGCTGGCGTGGCAGGGCTGAATTTTCGCGATATTGAGGTCACCAGCCGTCCCGGTCAGGCCCCCCAACTGCGCCTACACGGCCAGGTGGCGGCGTGGGCGCGGCGTTTAGGGCTGCATAGTTGGCGCGTGAGCCTAGCCCACGACAAGGTAGCCATGGCCCAAGTTTGGGCTAGTGGTGGCCCGGCAGAAGGCTGTAAGGTCAGCTCGCATGACGCCACCTTGGCCCGCTACCTGCTCAAACCCGAGGCTGACAGTCACAAATACTCACGCGGCGTGGTGCGCATAATCGCTGGCTCGCAGCGTTTTCCTGGCGCCGGGCTGCTATGTGTGGCCGGAGCCAGCCATAGTGGGGTGGGCATGATCCGCCTAAACGCCCCTGAGCGCGTAGAAAACCTGGTGCTAGCCGCCCATCCGCAAATTGTTCCTGATGGCCCAGCCTTAACCGGAACCTGCGACGCCCTAGTGCTGGGCCCGGGGCTGGACGCCCAGAAGGCAGATTGGGAGGCGGCGGCCCAGTTGCTAGAAAACACCCCGGCAGTAATTGACGCCAGCGCCCTAGAACCAGTTTGCGCCCTGGTTAAAGAGGGCAAACTACGCCTGCGCGCCCATCACATTCTCACGCCTCATGACGGGGAATTGGCTCGCTGCCTAAACCTGTTCGCGGGCACGAATACAGGTGAAATTGCGGGAAAACTGGCAGACAAGGCGGATAAACCCCTTGGCAAGTTTGCTTCTCAAACTAGCCCCGCGTTGCAGCGGCGCATCCAGGGAGCCCAGCAACTGGCGGCATTAACCGGGGCCTGCGTGCTAGCTAAAGGCAATCGCACCGTGGTGGTAGACGCCAAGGCCCAAGTCCACACCCTGCCTGCGGCCACGCCCTGGCTGGCTACCGCCGGTAGTGGGGACGTACTGGCGGGTCTGATGGGTGGCTTGCTGGCCCTAAACGTGCGCGCCGGCGCGGGGCATGTGGGCGCCCCAGCCGCTTCAGGCAGTGCTACTAGTGCCGACGCCGCTGGGACCAGTCAGCAGTCTGTTGACGCTCAGGGGCACGCCGCACTCGCTAGTGCCGCTGCCCTAGCCCCCGAAATTGCGCAGCTGGCTGCGCGCTTACACGCCCTAGCCGGACAACTGGCCGCTGAAGCAACCGGCCCAAAGACAACCTACGCAACCGGACCAAAGTCCGCCGGCGCCGTCGTCGCCCATCCCATAACCGCCCCAGAAATAGCCGCAGCCATCCCCAATGCCTGGGCCCTATACGCCAGTGCTGCAGCAAACTGAGCTGATGGCGGCTAAAAGTGGGACAATAGCGCCGTGACTGAGCAACCTAGTAGCTATCAAATTCCTTGGACGGGAGCACAAACCGCCCGTGCCATTATCGATCTCGACGCCCTAGCCGCCAATGTGGCCCAACTTCGTAAGTTTCACGGCGGAACTTGGATGGCTATCCTCAAAGCCAACGCCTACGGACACGGCCTAGGCCCCATGGCACTAGCCTGTATGCGTCAAGGCGCCACCTGGCTGGGCGTGGCACAGTTGCACGAAGCCCTGCGCCTGCGTGAATACCTCGACGACGCCGGGGTAAAGCCGGTAGATGCAGCCCAGCTAGCCCAAAACCCGGCCCTGGCTACTGCCCAAACTCCCAGGATTTTCACCTGGATCATGCCGCCGGTCAGTGCGCAAGAAGCTGCTCAGGCCGACTCGGGCCTACGCCAGGCACTACGAGCCAAGCTAGACCTATCAGCCTCCACCGTGGAAGTTTTGCAGGCCATCATCGCCGCCGCCCAAGCTGAAGGCAAATGTGCCTACGTGCACCTAAAGGTGGACACCGGCATGGCCCGCGCTGGCGCCAACCTAGAAGACCTAGCTGACCTGGCCCAATGCGCCGCCCAAGCCCAAAGCCAGGGACACATTAAGGTAGTGGCGCTATGGTCGCACCTAGCCCGTGCAGACGAAATCCTCATCCCGGCCACCGGCCAGCAGCTAGAACGCTACCGTCAAGGCCTACAAATCCTGGCCGACGCCGGCATTGACGTGCCCGTGCGCCACCTGGCGGCCACCGCCGGCACCCTGTGGCACCCCGACACCGCCGCCCTAGACATGGACCGCTTCGGTATTGGTCTATACGGTCTAAGCCCCGACCACACCGTGGCCCGCGCCCAGGATCTAGGCCTACACCCAATCATGCGTCTAGAAGCCCGCCTCACCCAGGTCAAGCACATCAAAGCCGGCCAAGGCGTCTCCTACGGCGCCACCTGGCAGGCCCCCACCGACCGCTGGGTAGGGCTAGTGCCGCTAGGTTACGGCGACGGCATTTTGCGTAGCGCCTCCGACCGCGCCCCCATACTGGTTGGCAAACAACGCACCCACATTGTTGGGCGCGTATGTATGGATCAAGTTATTGTAGACCTAGGTCCCACCAGCAACCCGGACGGCACCCCCCGACCCGCCCCCGCGCGAGCTGGCGACCTAGCCATCCTCTTCGGCGATCCCGCTCCCTTAAACGGCCCGGCTAACCCGGCCATCCCCACCGCTGAAGACTGGGCTACCGCCTGCGGCACCATCTCCTATGAGGTGGTCACTCAGCTACGCGGCGCCCACCTACCGCGCTACTACGTTTCCCAAGGCTCCTACAAATTAGCGGAGATTCCCCAATGAGCACATACGTCACCCACACCACGGATGCCGATTCCACAAGGGAATTCGGCGCCCGGCTAGCCCCGTTGCTGCAAGCCGGAGACCTGGTGATGCTTTCAGGCGAGCTAGGTGCCGGTAAAACCACTCTGGCTCAAGGCATCGGCTCAGCCTTAAACGTACGTGGGCGCGTATCTTCACCCACTTTCATTGTGGCGCGCGTGCACCCCTCCCTGGCCGGCGGCCCGGACCTGGTGCACGTAGACGCCTACCGCCTCACCAGCCTCGAAGACCTCGAAACCCTGGACCTGGATTCCTCCCTGGAAGAATCCATCACCCTGGTTGAATGGGGCGAGGGCATGGTAGAAGGCATCAGTGACAATCGCCTAGAAATCAAGGTGGAACGTCCGCGGGGGGGACTGGCAGGTGCCGATGCTAGCGGCATCACTGACCTGGGCGGCGTCGACGACGGCGCCCGCACCATCACCCTTACCGGCTACGGTCCGCGCTGGGAAAAAGCGCTCGACCAGTTCTAAGCCATGAACTGGCAGGTGGCTAGCCACAGGCAGCTCAGTTCACTCGCGCTCGCGGCAAAAGCGCCGGGTTCTTCGTCAAGTGCGTTGCCGGGCTTTTTGTCGCGAGCCTTGCCGGGTTCTTGGTCAGGCTCTTTGCTGGCGGCAGGCTTGGCGTTGGTGGCGCTAGTTTTGTTGGCGCTGGGCGGCCCAGCCCGCGCCCAGGTGGACCAGAACTACCTGGAACAGTGGCTTAAATCGAGCTCCAATAATGCTCTTAGTGCCACCCAACGCACCCAGGCAGAATTCACTACGCCCGCGCATGTGTGGAATGTTTCGCGCTCTGACAATGGCTCTGTGCAGGTGGTGCGCAGCCCGGAGCAGTGGTACACGCTGGTACGTCTAAATGGGGAGCTCAAATTTGTGCTGCTAATAAACGCAACCGACGCTAAAACCACGGCAGTGCAGATAGCTGACGCGGCCTTGGCGCGCTCACTTGCAAGCCTGGGCACAGGCCAATACCCGGTTTATGAAGCTCAAGATACGGCCTGGTATCAGCTGGAGGACGGTCAGCTGCGCCCGCTGGGAGCTAAAGCCAATAAATTGCAGCGTGGTTCAATCTCGGTTTCGGCCTATATTTCTATACGTGATGTTAGGCACTCTGGTTCACCCACTGCATCTGCTGATGAAAATGGTTCCGCCTGGTCTAGCTGGGTGCTTTGGACCATGGTGGTACTGGCTTGCCTGGGTTTAATTGGCTTGGCTGTCCTGGATAAACACACTAGTAAATACCGGGACCTGGAGACTCAGGACGGCTCTGGTAAATGTAAGCTGCGTCAGGCAGTGATTGAAACTCCAGCTAAGGGCAGGGCTCGCCCGCAGGTGTCGGTGCACTCAGCTACGGCAGTGCCGGCTTCGCAAACGGCAGCTGCTATTGAGAAAACTAAAACCGAAAAGGAATAGGCTTAAGCCGTGCGTATTGTCTCCATCGACTCCTCTTTAGCGTCCGCTTTGGCATTAATTGAGCTTAGCGACGGCGTCGCTACCACCGTGCGTCAGCAGGTGGGTACTGACGCGCGCCACCACGCCGAATCTTTAGCCCCCATGCTTAGCCAGGTTTTGGCGGGCGAGGCGGTAAACGCCATTGCCGTGGCTACCGGCCCGGCTCCCTTCACTGGTTTGCGTGCCGGTCTGGTGACGGCGCGGACTTTTGCGCGCGTGCACAACCTGCCTCTGTGGGGGGTTAGCTCTTTGGATGCGCGTGCTCGGGCTGCTTTTGACCGTCTTGGCCAGGCGGGGCAGGGTAAGTGCCTGCTGGTTGCTAATGATGCGCGCCGCAAGGAAGTTTATGCCGCCCGCTATCAGGTGAAGGGTGCCGACGACGTCGAACGCCTAGGTCAGCTCCACGTGCTAAGCCCCGCAGCGGCCATGGAGCTGGGCGAAGTTGACTACGTAACCGGCTCTGGCGTGGCCCTATACCCGCAGCAGCTGACCGGCACCGAAGTTGACAGCCAAGACCCGATCCTAGAGCAGCTGGCACGTATCGCCTGGTACCGTCACCAGCAAGGGATTGACCAACCCACCGAGCCGCTGTACCTGCGTCACGCTGACGTGCAGATGCCCAAGGCTCCTAAGCGAGTTATTTGATGCCCACTTTGCGTCTGCGCGCAATGCGTAAAGCCGACCTGAGCTGGGTGGCCCAAGCTGAGCGTCAGCTTTTTTCGGCCGAGGCTTGGAGTCCTCAGTTGCTGGCCAGTGAACTGGACGCGATGGAGTCTCTTGACGACCGCATTTATGTGGTGGCTGAGGTTGACGCCGCTATGGCTGGTTACGCCGGGGTGTGGCTGGGTGATAGTGCTGACGTGCTGACTATCGCCACCTTGCCCCACTTTCGCCGACAGGGGGTGGGGCGGGCTTTGCTTAATGCTTTGCTCGACGCCGCCGCTGAGCGTGAGTGTGAAGCGGTGCTGCTGGAGGCGCGGGCTTCTAACGACGGCGCCATCGCCCTATACAAAGAGGCTGGGTTTAAATCCATAGCTAAACGTCGCGCCTACTACACCCACCCGCGTGAGGACGCCGTCGTGATGCGCAAAAAACTAGCCGCAGGTTTATTTAGTAAATCACGTGTGCCCTAATAAACCCCCAGTGGTCTGCTTCTCAGTGGTCGCTGACACTTGTGCAAGCATTTGCATGACCCCCACTAAACCGCGTTATATCAGCGTAAATAGCTATACGCAGAAGGTGTATTAAGCGCTTTCTGGGCCACTTAGGACTTAAGCCATGTGAGCGCTAGATAGCCTTGTGGCGTGGCCAAATCAAATGTTTCTCCCAAGAGGCAGACTGCTGGACGTACGACCGTCGCGATGAAGCGGATCATGGCGTACAGCGGTCTGTTCTTCCTCTTCTTTGTTCTATTCCACGCCTACGGCAACCTCAAGTACTTTGAGGGTGAGGACGTCTACAACGGTTATGCCGCTCACCTGCGTACCATGTTCATGCCGATCCTGCCTCGTGAGGGTCTGCTATGGATTCTGCGTGCGATTATGGTCGCCTGCCTCGTTGGGCACGCCGGCGCTGCTTTCCACCTGTGGCACCGCAACAACAAGGCTCGCGGTAACCAGAAGTACGCAGTTAAGAAGGCCCACGCAGAGTACGCAGCTTCACGCTACGCAAACCGCACCATGCGTTGGGGTGGCGTGATTCTGGTTCTGTTCATTGTGTGGCACATCCTGCAGTTCACCACGCTGAACGCCACCCCCGGTGGTCACTACGTGCACGGTGACGCCTACAAGAACATGTACCTCGGCTTCCACGATGCCCCCTGGACCTACGCCATCTACTTCATCGCCCTAGCTGCGCTGGCGCTGCACGCTTGGCACGGTGTTTGGTCCGCCCTACAGACCCTGGGTGCTATCCGTGGTTCTGTAATTCCTGGCGTGCGCATCATCGCTACGCTGGTTGCCCTGGCCCTGTTCGTAGCCTTTATGGCCGTGCCTACCGCCATCCTGTTTGGTTGGGTAGACGCGCCTGCTGCTGGTTCGTGGACTGCACTGCACGGCGCAGTCGCTGGACACTGAGAGAGCGTGAAGATAAATGAGTAAAGTTATCGATGGCCTGTACCGGGTTGGCGAGGACATCGCCGACACCAAGGCCCCGCATGATGTTCCGATCGAAAAGCGTTGGGAACAGCGTAAATTCCTAGCCAAGCTAGTTAACCCGGCTAACCGCCGTAAGCTTGACGTGATTGTAGTTGGCTCCGGCCTGGCCGGTGGCGCTGCTGCTGCCTCCCTGGGCGAGCAGGGCTACAACGTCAAGGTGTTCTTCTACCAGGACTCTGCCCGTCGCGCCCACTCCATTGCGGCCCAGGGTGGTATCAACGCTGCTAAGAACTACCGCAACGACAACGACTCGGTTTACCGCCTGTTCTACGACACCGTAAAGGGTGGCGACTACCGCGCTCGTGAAGACAACGTTTACCGTCTGGCTGAGGTCAGCGCCAACATCATCGACCAGTGCGTGGCCCAGGGTGTGCCCTTCGCCCGCGAATACGGCGGTCTGCTAGACAACCGTTCCTTCGGTGGTGTGCAGGTATCGCGTACCTTCTACGCCCGTGGTCAGACCGGTCAGCAGCTACTGATCGGCGCCTACCAGGCTCTAGAGCGTCAGGTGCGCGCCGGTACGGTTAAGGAGTTCCGCCGTCACGAGATGGTTGAACTAATCGTGGTTGACGGCAAGGCTCGCGGTATTGTCACTCGTGACATGGTCAGCGGCGAGATCGAGACTCACCTGGCCGACGCCGTCGTGCTAGCCACCGGTGGTTACGGCAACGTATTCTTCCTGTCCACCAACGCTATGGGCTGCAACGGTACCGCGATCTGGCGTGCTCACCGCAAGGGCGCCTACTTTGCTAACCCCTGCTACACCCAGATTCACCCCACCTGCATTCCGCAGTCCGGTGACTTCCAGTCCAAGCTGACCCTGATGAGTGAGTCGCTACGTAACGACGGACGCATCTGGGTACCTAAGAAGGCTGAAGACTGCGAGAAGGACCCGCGTCAGATTCCTGAGGAAGACCGCGACTACTACCTCGAGCGTATCTACCCCGCCTTCGGTAACCTGGTGCCCCGTGACATCGCCTCACGTCAGGCCAAGAACATGTGTGACGAAGGCCGTGGCGTTGGACCTGCCATTAAGGAAACCGACCCCGAGGGCAACGAGCGCACCATGCGTCGCGGCGTCTACCTGGACTTCTCCGAGGCTATCGGGCGTCTAGGCAAGGAAGCTGTCTCTGCTAAGTACGGCAACCTGTTCGAAATGTACGAGCGCATCACCGGTGACGACCCCTACGAAGTACCGATGCGTATTTACCCCGCCGTCCACTACACCATGGGTGGCCTGTGGGTTGACTACGACCTAGAGTCCTCCATCCCGGGTCTGTTTGTGGCTGGTGAAGCTAACTTCTCCGACCACGGCGCTAACCGCCTGGGCGCCTCCGCCCTGATGCAGGGTCTGGCTGACGGCTACTTCGTTCTGCCCGACACCATCAACAACTACCTGGCTGACATGCTGCGTGAAGGCAAGGTAGACCCCAACGCTCCTGAGATTGCTCAGGCACGCAAGGATGTTGAGGACCGAGTTGACCGTCTGATGGCTTTGGACGGTAGCCGCTCGGTGGATGACTTCCACATGGCCCTGGGCCGCATTATGTGGGAGTACTGCGGTATGGAGCGTCGCGAAGACGGCCTGAAGAAGGCTGTAAAGCAGATTCGCGCGCTGAAGGAAGAGTTCTGGAAGGACGCCCGTATCACGGGTGAAAAGATGGAACTCAACCAGTCCCTAGAGAAGGCTGGACGCCTACTGGACTTCTTCGAGCTAGCTGAGCTGATGTGTATTGACGCTCTGCACCGGCGCGAATCCTGTGGTGGCCACTTCCGTGCAGAATCTCAGACCCCCGAGGGTGAGGCCCTGCGTCATGACGACGAGTTCCTCTACGTGGGCGCCTGGGAATGGACTGGTGAAAACCAGCCCCCGATCCTGCACAAGGAACCCCTTGTTTACAACGACATTGAACTGAAGCAGCGGAGCTACAAGTGAACATCAAGCTGAAGATCTGGCGTCAAAAGAACAAGGACACCGCCGGTCACTTTGAAGAGTACTCGCTAAGCGGCATCGAGGAGCACATGAGCTTCCTTGAAATGCTAGACGTGCTTAACGAGCGTCTATTCAAGGAGGGCAAGGAGCCGGTAGCCTTCGACTCTGACTGCCGTGAAGGTATTTGTGGCCAGTGTGGCCTGGTAATCAATGGTATGGCTCACGGCCCGATCCGTTCGACCACCTGCCAGCTACACATGCGTCACATCGCTGAGGACCCCTCGTTCTCTGACGGTGACACCATCACCATCGAGCCTTGGCGCGCAACCGGTTTCCCGGTACTTAAGGACCTGATCGTGGACCGTTCCGCCCTGGACCGTATCGTCCAGGCCGGTGGTTACATCTCGGTCAACACCGGTGCGGCCCCGGAGGCACACTCCGTGCCCGTCGAAAAGCCCAAGGCTGACCGTGCCTTCGAGGCTGCCGCCTGCATCGGTTGTGGTGCTTGCGTGGCTGCTTGCCCCAACGCCTCGGCCATGCTGTTCACCGCAGCTAAGATCACTCACCTGGGTCTACTGCCTCAGGGCCAGCCTGAGCGCTACATCCGCGTAATCAACATGCTCAACCAGCATGATGCGGAGGGCTTCGGTGGCTGCACCAACATTGGTGAATGCGCCGCTGTATGCCCCAAGAGCGTGCCGATCGACGTGATCAGCCAGCTCAACCGCGACATGGGTAAGGCCCGTTTCAAGGGCGTACGCGTCCACTGAGTTTGGCTTAACGCCACCATTCGTCTCATTTGAGACGGCCACCGGTTCCCGGTACTACGCAAGTAGGCCGGGAACCGTTTTTGGTATTAGCGCCAGGGGACTAGACTAGAAGGGTGAGCGATCCTTTGGTTCTAGGTGTGGAATCCACCTGCGATGAGACCGGTGTAGCCCTGGTACGAGGCCGTGAGTTGCTGGGGGATGTAACCGCCACTTCCATGGATAAGTATGCGCGTTATGGGGGCATCATCCCCGAAATTGCCTCGCGCGCGCATTTAGAGTCTTTTGTTCCTACCCTTAACGCGGCCTTAGATAAGGCGGGCGTTGATCTACATGATGTTGATGCCATTGCTGTTAGCGCAGGTCCGGGCCTGATTGGCTCGCTAACTGTGGGTATTAGCGCGGCCAAGGCTCTAGCGGTGGCGCTAGATAAACCCATTTACGGGGTTAACCACGTAATTGGTCACCTGGCTGTGGACGAGCTAGTTGACGGCCCCTTCCCGCAACGTTTTGTGGGTTTGATCGTCTCCGGCGGTCACTCAAACATTCTGGCTATTAACAATATTGCTACCGATGTGCGTGAGCTGGGTGGCACTCTCGACGACGCCGCCGGGGAGGCCTTCGATAAGGTGGGGCGCCTGTTGGGGCTGCCTTACCCGGGTGGTCCGCATGTCGATAGGCTCAGCCAAACCGGTGACCCAACTAAGATCCGCTTCCCGCGTGGTCTGTCTGCTGCTAAAGACAAGGAACGTCACCGCTATGACTTCTCCTTCTCTGGCCTAAAGACTGCGGTGGCCCGCTATGTGGAGAGCCTGCGCGCTCAGGACCAGCCCATTCCGTCCGTCGATATTTGTGCTTCTTTCTCTGAGGCGGTTAATGACTCGCTGACCGCCAAAGCGGTGCAGGCCTGTCTGGACACTGATTGCGACACCCTGGTGGTGGGCGGCGGTTTTTCCGCTAACTCGCATCTACGCGCCCTAGCCGCTGAGCGCTGCGCGGCTGCCGGTATTACCCTGCGCCTGCCCCCGCTACGTTACTGCACAGATAACGGGGCTCAGATTGCCGCCATGGGGAGCGCCCTGGTGCGGGCTGGGGTGGCGCCGTCGTCATTGGACTTTGCCCCCGACTCGGGCATGAGCCTGTCGCAAACCGTTATGCCCTAGTGGCTGCGTTGGCTTAGTGAGCGCGCTGGCCTAATTGCTGCGCTGACCGGGCGGTTGAAACCTTAAACGGGTTGCAGCCGCCCTTTTGTTTGCAGGCTGGCCTGATAGTACAAAACTAAACTAATTTCACTATAAGCCGGTGGCCTAGTTGCTAGAGAGGCCACCGGCGCGGCGCGTAGCATGTGTTTGTTACTTTCTAGCAAGGAATTTAATGAGCACAATATTCACGCTGCTGCGTAGTTTGCGCCGATATTGGGGCGTATCGATCCTCACGCCGCTATTTATTATCGGCGAAGTCATTTTTGAATGTTTAATTCCACTGATCATGGTCAGTTTGGTGGATAAGCTGGACGGCCATAGCCTAGGCCCGGTAGTACACCTGGGCCTGATTTTGGTGGCCTTGGCAACAGCCTCCCTGGCTTGCGGTATTCTCTCAGCGCGTTTTGCGGCCACAGCCGCCACCGGTCTGTCGCGAAATCTGCGTCAGGACATGTTCTTTAAGGTGCAGGAATTTTCCTTTGCCGACATCGACAAGTTCTCCACTTCCTCCCTGGTCACCCGTATGACCACGGACGTAACTAACGTGCAAAACGCCTTTGGAATGCTGATCCGTATTGCCGTGCGCGTGCCGCTGATGATTATTTTCTCGGTGGTTATGGCCTGGCGTATTAACTCGGATATGGCGCTGATTTTCCTGATCATGGTGCCTTTCTTGGCGGCTATCCTGTTCGGGATTGTGCGGTATGTATTCCCGCTGTTTAGGCGCATTTTCAAAAAGTACGACGCGCTAAACAACTCGGTGCAGGAAAACATTGCGGCTATCCGCGTGGTTAAGTCTTTTGTCACTGAGGAGCACGAAACCAAGAAGTTCAACCGTGCCTCGCAGGATGTGCGTAAAGACTTCACCCACGCTGAAATCGTGTTGGCGCTTAACGGTCCGGTGATGATGTTCTTCATTTTCGCCGCCATCATGCTGGTGGACTATCTGGGTGCCTCCATGATTGTAAGCTCCGGCGCTACCAGCCTAACTAAGGGTGGTTTAACCGCACTGATCACCTACGGTATTCAGATTCTGAGCCAAATGATGATGCTGGCTTTCATCTTCGTGATGACCACCATGGCTGCCGAGTCTGCTCACCGTATCGCTGAGGTGCTCAAGCACAAGCCCACCCTGACCTCGCCTAAGCGCGGGGTTAAGGAAGTTACTGACGGTAGCGTCAGCTTTGAACACGTCTCCTTCCGTTACAGCGACGACGCCGAAGCTAACGCCCTCAGCGACATCAACCTGACCGTTCCTTCCGGCTCCACCCTGGGAATCGTGGGTGGCACTGGTTCGTCTAAGACCTCCCTGATCCAGCTGATCTCGCGTCTATACGATGTCAACGATGGCGTAGTGCAGGTAGGGGGAGTGGACGTACGCGACTATAACCTAGAGACGCTACGCGACGCCGTCGCCGTCGTGCTGCAAAAAAACGTGCTGTTCTCTGGGACCATTGCCGAAAACCTACGCTGGGGTAACCCGCAAGCCACCGATGAGCAGGTGATCCACGCCGCCAAACTGGCCCAAGCCGACGAGTTCGTGCGCCAGCTACCGGGAGGCTACGACTACAAGATTGAACGCGGGGGCACCAACGTTTCCGGTGGTCAAAAGCAGCGTCTGTGTATTGCGCGGGCGTTACTGAAGAAACCCAAGATTTTGATTTTGGATGACTCCACCTCCGCCGTCGACACCAAAACCGACGCCCTAATCAGGCGTGCTTTTGAAAGCGAAATCCCTGATACCACCACGATTATCATTGCTCAGCGTCTGTCCTCAGTTGAGCACGCTGACCAGATCGTGGTGCTAGATGATGGGCGCGTTAAAGAATGCGGCACGCACGAGGAGCTGATGGCTTTGGGCGGCGAATACCGCGAAATCTATGACTCCCAGAACTCTGCCAGTGTAAGCGAGGTGGCCTGATATGAGTGACCAGCAGGAACTAGAACCGGGCGCCAAGCAGATGGAACAGGAACTGGCTGAACAGAGCCAATCACCTCGAGCCCAGGCCATTGCCAACCAGCCAGAGCGTGAAGCTAAGGCGGGGGATAAGGCGGATGACCAGGCAGAGAATAAGGCGTCGGGAGAACCCGAGGACAAAGCAGCTGATAAAGAAGCTGGCGAGCCGAAACTGGAGTCAATCGACCACCCCTTCGGGCGGCTGCTGCGCTACGTATTTAAGTATTACCGGCTGCGCCTGGTAGTTTCGGCGTTCTGCATTGTGGTGGCGGCTATCGCCAGCGCAGTGGGCGCGATCTTCATGCAGCAAATCATCGATAACGTGGTTACCCCGGGGCTAGCGGCCGGCTCTATGGCGCCAGTGCAAGATAAACTGGGGCAGCTAGTGGGCCTGATGGGAGCCATTTTTGCGGCCGGCGTTCTGGCTGCTTACATCTCCACCCGCATGATGGCTATCGTCACCCAGGGCACCTTAAAACACATGCGTGACGACATGTTTGCGCGTATGGAGACCCTGCCACTGCGGTTTTTTGACACCCACCCGCACGGCGCCGTCATGTCTACCTACACCAACGACACTGACGCTATCCGTCAGCTCATTGGCCAGTCACTACCAACCCTGCTGCAGTGCGGGCTAACCCTGGTGGTACTGGTGCTAACCATGCTGTACTACTCAGTGTGGCTGGCCCTAGTGGTGTTCTTGATTGCTGGCCTGATGATGTTTATAACCCGCGACCTGGGCGGTAAATCCGCCAAGTTCATGGTTAAACAGCAGCGCTCACTGGCCGATGAAGAAGGCTTCATTGAAGAAATGATGGACGGCCAGAAGGTAGTCCAGGTCTTCAACCACGAGCAGGCCGCTAAGGAAGAATTCCTAAAGTACAACCGCGAACTGTTTGAAAACTCCCAGAAAGCTAACCGCTTCGGTAACGTACTAATGCCGGCCCTGGGCAATATCGGCAACATTATGTACGTGGTTATTGCCATTATTGGCGGCATCCTAATCTTGGAGGAACTACCTAACCTGACCCTGACCGGGATTAACGTGGTCAGCGTGGGCGTGGTGGTTTCCTTCCTGGGTATGGTGCGTAACCTGTCGCAAACCATTGGGCAGATGTCCATGCAGGTGCCCATGATTGCCTTGGGTATGGCCGGGGCCGGGCGCGTGTTTGCGCTAATCGAGCAGGAACCTGAAGCTGACGAGGGCTATGTGGGTCTAGTGCGGGCCAAGGTGGATGCTAACGGTGAGGTAACCCCCACCCAGGAGCGCACCGGGCACTGGGCTTGGCGTCACCCCCACCAGACTGAAGGCACGGTTACCTACACGCTGCTGCGCGGCGAAATTGTGATGGAGCACGTGGATTTCTCTTATGACGGTAAGAAAGAAATCCTCCACGACATCTCCCTGTGGGCTAAGCCGGGGCAAAAGATTGCTTTTGTGGGGGCTACCGGCGCCGGTAAAACCACTATCACCAACCTAATCAACCGTTTCTACGACATTGATGACGGCAAGATCCGCTATGACGGCATCAATATCAACAAAATTCACAAGTCTGACCTGCGCCGTTCACTAGGCGTGGTATTGCAGGACGTGAAGCTGTTTACTGGCACGGTGATGGACAACATCCGCTATGGGCGCTTAGACGCCACCGATGAGGAATGTATTGCGGCAGCTAAGCTGGCTAACGCAGACTCATTTATCCGGCGTTTACCCCAGGGCTACGACACCATGCTGACCGGTAACGCCGCTAACCTGTCTCAAGGCCAGGCGCAGCTGATCTCTATTGCTCGCGCGGCAGTGGCTGATCCGCCCGCCATGATCTTGGATGAGGCCACCAGCTCCATTGACACCCGCACTGAAGCTTTAGTGCAGGCCGGTATGGATAACCTGATGAAAGGCCGCACCGTATTCGTAATTGCGCACCGCCTATCCACTGTGCGTAACTCTGATGCGATTATGGTGCTAGACCACGGGCGCATTATTGAACGCGGTAGTCACGATGAATTGCTGGCTAAACGCGGGGTCTACTACCAGCTTTACACCGGTGCTTTTGAACTGGAGTAAACGCTAAAACTAGTGTGGGGGGCGCGGCCAAAAGGTCGCGCCCCCCATGTTTGTATGCGTGGCTTTTGTTTTCCTGTGTATGCGAGGCCTTTGTTTCCTGTTTAACAATTGTCTACAAAAACTAGTGTGGTCCCTGCGCTGCGCGCAGGGACCACACTTAGTAAACAGCTGCTATTAGCTCAAATAAACGCTAGTAACTGCCTAGATACTTCAGCAGATTACTTCCAGTCAGCGGGAATCGGGTAGCCGTCACGCTTCCAGCCCTCGGCACCGAAGGGCCACATGGCGCTGGTCCAGTAGTAGCTCTTGCCGGCCGGCAGGGACGGGTCGTTCTGGGTGAAGTAGTAGGTCCACACACGCGGGATACCGGTAATGGTGGATACGCCGTTCTTGATAGTACGAGTCTCAGAGTGAGAGTCGATGTACTGGGCTACGGCTACGTTGTCTGCTTCCTGAATGCCACCGATGGTGCCCTTAGCGTTGAAGTAGAAGTTACCACGGTAAACGCTGCGGTAAGGCACGAAGTTCTCGGGGTGCTCAAAGCCCATGGCGCGGATCTTTTCGTAAGCGTCAGCCACAACATCAGCAGGCAGGGAGTTAACGTTTACTGCGGTGGGCAGCGGCCAGCCGTTGGTGGTGCTGATGCGCTGGGTTACGGCAGCCTTGTTCTCGTTACCGGCCCAGTCATACCAAGCCCTGTCCTGGTAGGAGGTATTCCTACCGGCCAGACCAGAGTGCTCGATGGTGTCGAACTTTACGATGTAGTTCTTGTGGATCCAGTCGATGCTGGCTACCTCGGTGACGTAAGCGGGCTTACCCAGAGCGTTGGTCTGACGACGCGGGCCGGGGTAGTCAGCGGCGTTACCGGTGAGAGCGGTGGTCTCGGTGGGGTAGATCTTACCGTTGGGGTTTTTCCACTTGGCGTTGGCAATACGGAAACCGTAGTCGTTGTTGTTGCCCGAGGCGCGGTTGCCGTACTGCAGGCTGTTACCGATCAGGAAGGAGTAGCTGCGCGGGTTGTCAGCGTACTGGTGGCCCTGGGTGGAGGCGTAGGTGTTGTTCCACCACAGTTTGGGCTCAACTACGCGGGAGGTGGTGGCGGCACTAGCCTGCGCGCCAATAACGAGCACGGGGGCGCTCCAAGCTGCCCCCTTAAGGGTTGTGCGGCGAGAAATATCGCTCATGATGTTTACCTTCGACGGATTCGAGTTGGGGATAGCCTTGAGGCTAACTATCTCTAAGGGGGAGAGTCAACTGCATAAGGAATATAAATAACCAAAATCACCGCAATCAACACAAAATCGTATATTTAACTCGATTATTCACGGTTTAAAACCTTGAACTGAGAGTTACGCAACTTGCGTGTGACTTGAGATGTTCAACTATTTATATTGGGCGTACGCATGCTGACCGCCAGGTAAAGATGTTAACCAGGCAACCTTAAATTTACCTGAGAGTAACCTGGAAATGATGAGTCGATTTGATTACATGGTCGCTTATGACTATATGCTCAGACATTTAAGTCAGTTTGTTGGCTCAACCAATAAAGCGATAGCTTTGCCACGTCTCTTATTGCCTTGGCGAGTTAATACTATTGTCGCTTGTTTAGTGCCTTGTAGGTGCAAGCGCTTGCGTAAAGCCTCGGGTTCAACGTCGATCCCGCGCTTGTGGATCTCTAGTGCGTCGATGTCAGCGCGCTTGGCCCAGGCCTTCAATGCCGAGGGTTTAGTGGGTAAAGTCTGCACAATCTTCCAGGCCCTTACAAATGGAATTAAATCGTTAGGTAATACACAATTACCTGTTAAATAAGCTAATTGTGGGGCTATTGGGGCAGCTGTTAATTGTTCGGCAACTTTAGCTACTAAACCTGCGCGAATCACCGCCCCATCAGGCTCAAATAGATACTCACCCAATTCAGGTGCAGCTCCAAGCTGGGCTGGGGCAATGGAAGGGCTATTTTCTGTATCCAGCAGGCGGTGGGCGCCGTCGTCGTCAATAACTAAAGCGCTACGGCCGCTACCTTCCAGTGCCAAATCACCACACCAAATACCGGCCTCAATAACCGTGCCGTGATCACTAATCCACTGCACGTGAGCATCACTAGGCAAAGCCGCATAATCAATACCGGGAGCCACCTTAACGCCCAAGTTAGGTACTTGCCGGCGCCAAGAAAGCACCGTGCTCAGCGCCGGAGACCAAGCCTCAGGGTCACTAATGCGCCGCCCGTTAGCGCGCCGAGCTGGGTCAGCAAAAATTGCATCCACCCCCAGCTGGGCTAAATCCAAGCTGGTGGCGTCAGCATTAATTACCTGCACCTGCTCATAGGGCATTAGGTTTACTGTAGCCAGGGCGGCGGTAGCCTCATCCAGCTCGACGGCGCTGACCTGCAAACCCAGCTCAGCCAGGGCCAGGGTGTCAGAGCCAATCCCGCAACCCATGTCGGCCACATGCCTAGCGCCGGCCTTAACAAAGCGCTGTGCGTGCAGCGCGGCCACCTGCAAACGACTAGCCTGCTCCACGCCGTCGGGAGTAAACAGCATGCGCTGGGCGTAGGGACCAAACTTGACCCGGGCCTTGTCTCGCAAACGCTGCTGAGTTAGGGCGGCCGCAATCAGCTCGGGAGAGTAGCCCTGCTTGCGCAGTGCCACGGCCACTTTCAATGCCTGATCAGGCTGGTAATCGGGAAGGTTGGCTAGGAGCTGCCAGCCTTCAGGGGTCAACAGCGGTGCGAAGGTGGTAGCGTCCATGCCTAGATAATGCCATAGGTAGGCCCGCAACAATGTCATAGGTGCGCCTGCAATAATGCTGTAGGCAGCTCGCGCAAACTCCACCGTGGGCGAAAGTTCAGGCAGATTTTGGCACTCGCGTTGACTGAGTGCTAACGGCGTCGTAAGTTATTCATCGTTAAGGCATGTTCCACATGCCCTCCGGCGTGCTGTGCCGCTGACCCCCGCGACGGCAGAGGTGCAACAGGCTGCTGGGCATACTATGCGTAAAGGAGGAGTCGTTATGTCCGTCTCCATCAAGCCGCTCGAAGACCGCGTGGTCATCCAGACCGTCGAGGCCGAGCAGACCACCTCTTTCGGTCTAGTCCTGCCCGACACCGCCAAGGAAAAGCCCCAGGAGGGCAAGGTTGTGGCAGTAGGCCCCGGCCGCATTGATGACAATGGCAAGCGCGTTCCGGTGGACGTCGCTGAGGGTGACCTGGTCATCTACTCCAAGTACGGCGGCACCGAGGTCAAGTACGACGGCGAAGAGTACCTAATCCTCTCCGCTCGCGACATCCTAGCTGTGGTTACCAAGTAACCTTCCCAGCTTGTGCGGCCCGTCCCGGTAGGGGCGGGTCGTTTTGTTTGTGCGGAAGCTATTTGTGTACGTCAGGCGGCAAGTGTTAGAGCAAGTGCTAAGGCCTGAGCTGGCAGCTAAAAGCGCTGGTGGGGTGCTCGCTAAACCGGGGGTAGGATGCCCGCAAAACCAAGGGGCAGGCGCCCACAAAACCGGGGGTGAGGTGCCCGCTAAACCGGGGGATAGAAGCCGCAGCTTTATAAGGTGGAAAAAGCCACCTTTGTGAGACCTTGGAACCTTAACCTCAAAGGCATAACCTTAGAAAGGTGAACGAGTCCATCACCAATAGCGACATCTTTGCCCCCACTGGTCTAACCTATGACGACGTCCTCCTACTGCCTAGGTTGACCGACGTCGTCCCCTCCGAAGTGGACACTACCGCTCGGTTGACACGTAACATTTCCCTACACATTCCGCTAATTTCAGCGGCCATGGACACCGTAACTGAAGCCGATATGGCCATTGCTATGGCTCGTCAGGGCGGTATTGGTATTTTGCACCGCAACCTATCCATTGAGGATCAGGCCCAGCAGGTGCGACGCGTAAAGCGTAGTGAATCAGGTATGGTTTCGGATCCGGTAACTGTTGGCCCGGATGCCACCATCGCCGAACTAGACAAACTATGCGGTCAGTACAAGGTTTCGGGTTTGCCCGTTGTGGGTGCTCAGGGGCGCCTGCTAGGTATTATCACCAACCGTGACCTGCGTTTTGTCCCTGCCGAGCGCTGGGAAGAACTAAGCGTTTCTGACTGTATGACCCCGCGTGAAAAGCTAATCACCGGTTATGTAGGTATCTCTCGCGAAGAAGCCAAGACCCTGCTGGCTGACAACCGTATTGAAAAGCTGCCGATTGTTGACGACGATGACCGTCTAACTGGTCTGATCACCGTCAAGGACTTCGTTAAGACTGAACAGTACCCCCACGCCACCAAGGATGCTTCTGGGCGTCTGATGGTGGGTGCCGCCCTGGGCTACTGGGGTGACACTTGGGAGCGCGCCGTGGCGCTGGCTGACGCCGGTGTGGATGTGCTGGTGGTTGACACCGCTAACGGTGGCGCCAAGCTGGCTTGCGACATGATCACTCGCCTCAAGAACGACCCGCAGTTCCACGGTATCGACATTATTGGCGGTAACGTGGCTACTGCTGAGGGTGCTCAGGCCCTTATCGACGCTGGCGCGGACGCGGTTAAGGTGGGTGTGGGCCCGGGCTCCATCTGTACCACCCGTGTGGTGGCCGGCGTGGGTGTACCGCAGGTAACCGCCGTATATGAGGCTGCTAAGGCCTGTAAGGCTGCTGGTGTGCCGCTAATTGCCGACGGCGGTCTGCAGTATTCTGGCGACATTGCTAAGGCCATTGTGGCTGGTGCTGACACTGTAATGGTTGGCTCCCTGCTGGCTGGCTGCACCGAGTCTCCTGGTGACCTGGTGTTCGTTAACGGTAAGCAGTGGAAGCGCTACCGTGGCATGGGCTCACTGGGTGCCATGAGCTCGCGTGGCCGCAAGTCCTACTCTAAGGACCGCTATTTCCAGGCTGATGTCAGCGGTGACGACAAGATTGTTCCTGAAGGCATTGAGGGTCAGGTGCCCTTCTCTGGTTCACTAGCCTCTGTGGTTTACCAGCTGATCGGTGGTCTGCACCAGTCCATGTTCTACCTGGGTGCCCGCACTATCGGTGAGCTTAAGGCTAATGGCCAGTTTGTGCGCATCACCTCTGCTGGTCTGAAGGAAAGCCACCCGCACGACGTGCAGATGGTAGTTGAGGCCCCCAACTACTCCGGCCGCCAGTAACTCCAGCAACTACAGACAAACACAGGCAAAAACAGACAGACACAGGCAAAATCGTCCGTTCCCTATAAAAATTCCATGGGGTTTTATAGGGAACGGACGATTTGTCAGTATTTGTGAGGGCCAAACTCCGAGCTAGGTCAAAGACCTATACAAACTTATGCAGATGCTTAGGTAGGGCGTGACCCTGCCTGGCGGATGACCTGATCCCGGGCTTGTCTTGGCTTCAGTGCTGGTCTAGCTTCAGGGTTTGCGTAGATAGCTTCAGATCTGGCCGGGCTTTAAGCTTTGCGCGGTTATGGACATTGCGTAGCTTCTATGTCTAGACCTATTTCAGTGCACTTGACCATCACTTCCTCTATGGGGTGGTGATGTGTTGAAACTAAGCCAGTGGTTGGCTCGCCTTGAAAATCACTTTTCCTGCGGCGTGGTGTCGTGAGAATTTCTTATGAACTGGAACTTATGAACCAGCAGCTCAGAGCCCCTTATGGTGTGGTTCCGTAGGAGTCAGCGAAGTAGAGGTTGAACGGGCTTGATGTTTCGGTGGTAGTGACTGTTCCGTTGACTTGGTGCCACTGGGATTGGCCGGCTATACGCCACCGGGCCGACCAGGAAGTACGTAGTTTGATTACGTATCCGTTGCCGGTTACCTCATAGGCATGACTAACCGTGTAGTTAGGGTACGGGGTGCCAGGATCAGTAGTCTCAAAGGACTGTCCGTCTCCCCAGTCCCAGTTAAAAGACACGGGTGTAGCCTCAACCTCGATTGCTGTTCCCAGCAAAGTTATGTTGAAGGTTTGTTTGTTGGGGCTGGTCCACACCATCATGGGGTTGCTTGAAAATAACGAAGATTTCCCCACTCGGGTAACGATTAATCCCAGAACCATGCGGAATCAAACGGGCTACTTGCTCGTTACTGACCGTGGTAGGGCCAGCAGCCAGGGGCGCGCCAGTGTTGGCCTGGGCTGTGCATTCTTGGGGAGGGCCCGGGGCCAACCCCATTGTCATGAGTACTTCTAGCTGTGGCAGTAGGCATTTTTGGGCGTATTCTTCAGCGGCTCGTTTAGCTGCTTCAGGATCTACCGGCCCGGCTGGCTCAGCCACAGATGAAAACCCACCAGGACTAGTCGTAGTCTCACCAACACCAACGACTATTCCATTTCCGTTATCGCCATCTGCCCATCCTTGTATGTCCGCAGGAAGTGCTAGCGCAAGTGTTGGAACTAATAGGCAAACTAATTGGCTATTTTTCATTATTGCTAGCCTCTATCACTGTCCACTGTGAACCGTTGTATTCAAGCCTGACAATTGACCAGCGCGATTGCTTGTCTATATATTCACTATTTCCATCCTCGTTATACTGCGTGAAAGCTTCACGGTCGAAGTTGACTTGCACCAATATCACATCTTTATAATCAGAACGACGAAAAGCATTAGTGAATGTTATTGCGACAGGACTAGTCCAGCTGCCTTTGTTGTGAATTTCTTGCGCTTTTTCTACAGGCTTAGTAGCTATGTAAGTATTTCCAGGACATAGCTCTTTATATTCGTTGGTCCTGCCAGATACATAAATGTAGTAGTTTAGTTGCACCCAGTATTTGGCGGTTGCTATGGCGCCGTCGTCGCTGTTTTCGGTGATTAGTTCTGGTTTGGGTGGTGGTTGAGTGTCGCGGGCTTGTTTCCTGGCAGCCTCAAGTTCTGGTGACAAGGTCGCGGTTGGTCTGGCTGTAGCGCTGGGCGTGCCAGTGGCCTTGGCTTTGCTACTGGCTTTGGGCGTAGCGGTGGCTGCTTTAGTGTGTGCCGTGGCGACGGCGGCCTTAGTGCTGCCAGTAATTGAAGAGCTTTGCCCTTGATTGTCACTGCACCCACTCAACCCCGAGCAGGCCAGTAATGTTAAGGCCAGTGCGGTCTGAAAACTGCGTTTAGTTGGTGATGTCTTCATTGTGTTTCCCCATGATTAATCTGCGTTGATTCATCTAATTTGAAGTAGTGCCGTAGGAGTCAGCGAAGTAGAGGTTGAATGGTGACGAGGTTTCGGTGGTGGTGACTGTGCCGTTGACTTGGTGCCACTGGGATTGTCCGGCTATACGCCACCGGGCTGACCAGGAAGTACGCAGCCTAATCACATACCCATCACCGGTAACCTCATAGGCATGACTAACCGTGTAGTTAGGGTATGGCGTGCCAGGATCAGTGGTCTCGAAGGACTGTCCGTCGCCCCAGTCCCAGTTAAAGGAAGTGGGTGTCGCTTCAACCTCGATCGCTGTACCTAGCAAGGTGATGTTGAAGGTTTGTTTGTTGGGGCTGGTCCACACCATCATGGGTTGTTTGAAAATAACGAATATTTCCCCGCTGGGGTAGCGGTTTATACCCGATCCGTGCGGGATGAGGCGGGCGACTTGTTCGTTACTGACCGTGGTAGGCCCGGCTGCCAGGGGTGCGCCGGTGTTGGCTTGGGCGGCGCATTCTTGGGGAGGCCCTGGTGCCAACCCCATTGTCATGAGTACTTCTACCCGTGGCAGTATGCATTTTTGGGCGTATTCTTCAGCGGCTCGTTTAGCCGCTTCAGGATCTACCGGCCCGGCCGGCTCAGCCACAGACGAAAACCCACCAGGAGTAGTTGAACTTTCTTTACTCTCACCAATAACGAAAGAGCTCGCACCATCATCAATCTCTCCCCAATTATTTGTGTTAGCGGGAAGCGATAGAATAATTGCTGGAACTAATAAATGTACCAGTTGGTTAGCTTTCACGATTTACCGCCTCAATTACGATCCATTGTGTCCCGTTATATTCGAGCTTTACGCCCGCCCAACGAGATTCTTTCTCGCGATATGTAACCTTGCCATTACTGTCATACTGATTAACGCTTTCGCGTTCAAAGTTAACTTGCACCACTACGTTATCTTTGAAATCTGATCTACGGAAAGCTTTGGTGAACGTAATTGTGACTGGATCGTTCCAGACACCATTAGCATAATTTTCGGTTGCGTGTTTTACTGGCTTGGTGGCTGTGTCACCGTTTCCTGGGCAGAGTGCTTTGTATTCATCTACTTTGCCGGTGGTGTAGATGTAGTAGTGCAGTTGCACCCAGTATTTGGCGGTAGCGATTGCGCCGTCGTCACTGTTGACTGTGATCAGTTCAGGCTTGGGTGGCGGGGGAGTGGCTAAGGCGCGTTTTTTCGCAGCCTCAAGTTCTGGCGACAAGGTCGCGGTTGGGCTGGCGGTCGCTGTGGGTGCGCTGGTTGCGGTAGGCGTGCCGGTGCCTTTGGCTTTGCCGCTGCCCTTGGCTGTGGCGTTTGGTGTCTTGGTGTGTGTTGTGGCGACGGCGCCCTTAGCGCTGCCAGTACTCGAAGAGTTTTGCCCTTGATTGTCACTGCACCCACTCAACCCCGAGCAGGCCAGTAACGTTAAGGCCAGTGCTGCCTGCAGATACCGTTTATTTGTTGAGGCCCCCATTGTGTTCCCCCATGGTTTATCTACACTGATGAAGCTTTAAGGGAGTGTTGGGGAAGTATTACAAAGCATGGTACATAACACCCCATGCTTTTGGAGTGTTATATACTGTGTTTAGTAATGTCTAATATTTTAGATCTGCAATCTGAATCTCGCAGGCAAATCAAAAAACCTGCACTAATGTGTCTCAAACCACTAATAAAACTGAGAAAAATTGCTTCCTTAGGTATCGCATCGGGTGCAGGTTGGGTCCGGTTGAGGCAGCGCCAGCGTTGTTTGCTTTGGTGACGCCGCCACCCGGCTTGGTTGAGTCGCTAGCGTTTGGGTTGCCAGCATTTATGTCTGGCCTGATTGTGTCGTGGATGAGTGGCGCAGGTGTTGGCTGTAATAGCAGCGTTTGTGCCACGCTACCCCGATAGTTTTATCAGGCAACAGTGGTGCAACATGGCGGCATTAAAACTAGCGCCGCTGAGTGTGGCACGGTCTGGCAACACTGAAACTAGCGCCATCCGCATGGCGCTTAAATAGAGCCTCCGCTGCATTCCCTCATGATCAACATTGCTTGATTAGTTAAGGAAGTGATGAGGACTGCTACAAAACATGCTACATAACGCCACGCATTATTAGGTTGCCGTTTAGCTTGTTTAATAATGCGTGGTTTGGTGTGTTTGGTAGTGCCTAAAATTCTAGGCTCGTCTCGGGCTTTATATGGCTAAATCAAAATCCTGGAACAACACCTCGTGAATCTGCGCCCGTATTTGTAAAAACTACGCAATCTGTAAAAACTATGTGCGTGCTATCTGCCCAGCTAGAGCAGGTAAGCCTTGCTTGGCTCAGGGTGAGCAGGTAAGCCTCGCTCAGCCCAGGTCAAGCGGCCAGGACTCGCTAGCGGGAACGGCATCAGGGCGTGTCTTACTGAGCCACTGGTTGAAGGAGCGCGCCCACTTGGCGTGCGAGCGGGCTTGCCAAGTATTAGCCTCAGCCAGGTTTAGCTGCGCCAACTGCTTGTGTTTGAGCGCCATTGTCTGCAAGACATCCAGCGTGGCCTGCACATCTACCTCAGCGGTGTGCAGCCGCTCGTCGTTTTCGACGCCGTAAACCTCAATCAGGTTCTCCAACTTGCGCTTGCCTTTACGCCAGCGCTCTAGCTCCCGATCCAGTACCAGCGGATCTAGCACCGGCGTTGGCTCACCGCCCAAACGCTCGGTTAGTGTGGCCAGGCCGTGGCGCTTAAGCTCAGATTCCATCAGGGTTAGGTCATAGCTGGCGTTAAAAATGACTAGCGGAATCGACGCCTGCAGCGCCTCAACAATATGGGTGGCGAGCTGCTCCAAAACCTCCTCAATGGGGGCGCCGTGAGTTTTAGCCACCTCGTTGGTAATTCCGTGCACGGCCGTGGCGCCGGCGGGAATCTCGACGCCGGGATTAGCCAGCCAGGTGCTTACGGTGTCTTGGGTGCGAGTGGGGACGTCGCTACTGGCAGGGCGGAACACCAAAGCGGCCGTCACCAGCCGGTCATGGCGAGGGTCAACCCCGGTAGTTTCCGTATCGAAGCCCAATAAGGGGCCGTTAAACCATGGTGTGCTCATGTTTTCTCCTGGTGGATGCGATTTGGTGGATAAGTTGTGCTTTGGTGGCTGACGGCTGCCGGGGTACCTATAGTGCCGGGTGTCGGGTGCCTGGGCTGCCGGATTGGCTAGGCCGCAGGTGCCGATGCAATGACAGGCAATGCTGCCGGCATGACAGTCGGGGCCGGGTGTTACTTTAAGTTTGGCATGTCTATACCCCTCGCTAAGGTGCCATTTTTACGTCATTTTGGCGGGGATAGGGGAGCGCCGGGGATAGAGGCGGCGGCAGGGGCGGAGGATAGGGGCAGGAGCGGGAGACAGGAACGGGAGACAGGGAGCAGGGGGCGGCGGCAGAGGCGGCGGCAGGGGCGGAGGATAGGGGCAGGAGCGGGAGACAGGAGTGACGGCAGGGGTGGGGGTAACGCCGGTGGCGGGGGCGACGACGTCGTAAAAGCCAGCTGGAACTGAAAGCCGTCTGCTGCTGGGACTGAAAGCCTACGCTAAGTCTTTACAGACGCTGTACAGACAATCAAGCCAGTATGTTTGCCAAAAAATTTATTTACCCACTTAACTCAGGTGAAATTTTGACCTACAACACGGTAAAGTAATACCCGGCACGCGCGGCGACCTGCGGCGCGTTCTCGTAGCTACCAGCCAACGCTGGCAATAACTTCAGTCAAGGAGAATGTTTATGGCACAGGTAACCGCCACCATCGCCTCCAAGGTCGGCCTACACGCTCGTCCTGCCGCTGCTTTCGTCAAGGCCGTTGGCGAACAGGGCATCCCGGTCACCATTGCCAAGGAAGGCGGCAGCCCGGTAGACGCTTCCTCCATCCTCGGTGTCATGACCCTAGGCGCCACTTTCGGTGACGTCGTCACCCTGACCAGCGAGGCCGAGGGTGCCGAGGCCGGTCTGGAAGCCCTCAAGGCTCTACTGGAGACCGACCTGGACGCCTGATACGTCTAAACTTAAGCCCCCGCCAGCGTTTTTACGCAGCGGGGGTTTTTGTTTGTCTTTAATATTGGCCTATGACGACTGTTGTTGCGGTAGATGGTTCGGCCCTGGGTAATCCCGGTCCGGCTGGTTGGGCTTGGTACGTGGACGAAAACTGCTGGGCGGCTGGGGGTTGGCCTAGCAGCAGCAATAATCGTGGCGAACTTACAGCGCTGTTGGAGCTACTGAAAGCCACTGCCTCCACAAATGAAGAATTACATGTACTGGCTGATTCGCAGTACGTGATTAATTCGGTGACTAAATGGATGTCAGGTTGGAAAAAGCGTGGTTGGCGTAAATCAGATAAAAGCCCGGTACTTAACGCTGATTTAATGCAGGCTATCGATAAAGCCATTACTGGCCGTAAGGTGAGTTTTGAATGGGTGCGTGGTCACAGCGGCCACCCCCTCAATGAGGCCGCTGATGATAAGGCCCGCGCCGCCGCCACGGCTTACCAGCGTCACGTCTCGGTGGAGAGTGGCCCGGGGTGGACTCGCGGGGAAAATAAGGGGACTACGACGACGGCGCCCGGCTCAGCTCAGGGGTCGACGGCGGTGCCCGGCTCAGCTCAAGGCGCTAACTTTCCCTCACGGGCTGAGGCTGCGATGACACCTGGTTTGCCTCGAACAGCAGCTCATGCTTCCTCACGGGTTGGGACTTCGACGTCGCAACCGCAACAAAACGTTACTGCTTTGCAGCAACAAATTGCGCAGGCACAACAAGAAATTGCTTTAGAGCAACAAAAGATAGCTGACGCCCAACAAAGCATTGTGACGATTCAACAAAATATCACGGCAGCGCAACAAAAGATCGCCAAGATTCAACAAAAGATTGCTAGCGCGCAGCAAACAGTTACCTCGGCGCAACAAGAAATTTTGTCTGCTAACCGCCACGGCGGACGCGCTAAATCAGCTGACCCTAACCCCGACACCCTGTTTTAGGGGTAAGCCCAAGGTAACTGGTCGGCAATCGGAACCCTAGGCTGGCGACGTGTAGCCTATGGTGGCCGGCGAACAGGCCTAAGCTCGGCCTGATCCCTAGTTTTAGGGGCAGGCCGCACGTTTAACGTGAAACAAAAAGATGTGGGCCGGAATGTAAATTCCGGCCCACATTGCTTTTAAACCCGGTTAGCTTTGCGGCAACAACGCGGCGCCACTGGCGCCGGCGCTGTTGCCAGCGTGGCTAGGCTTTGCACGTGGCTAGGCTTTGCACGTGGCTAGGCTTTGCACATGGCTAGGTTTTGCGCGCTGCCAGGCGGCTAGCGCCCAGTGCCTGATTTGGTGGTGGCCAGGGCGTCGGCGCCGCTAGTACTAGCGCGGCTAATGTCTCAGACCAGGGTCATGGCCTGGCGGGCGATGGCCAGCTCCTCGTTGGTGGGTACTACCAGCACCTTCACCTTCGAGTCGGGGGTGGACACCACACGCGGCTCGGGGCTGCGCTGGTTGTTGGCCTGCTCATCTAGCTCAACCCCCAACCAACCCAGGCGAGCGCACAGCTCGGCGCGAATGGCGGCGTCGTTCTCACCAATACCAGCGGTGAAGGTGAGGGCATCTAGGCCACCCATGACAGCGGTGTAAGAACCCACGTACTTGAGTAGGCGGTGAATGTAGATGTCCATGGCTTCGCGGGCCTGGGTGTCGCCGGCGTCGATACGCTTCCACACTTCACGCATGTCGTTGTCGCCGCACAGGCCCTTCATGCCGGACTCGCGGTTGAACAGGTGGTCCAGCTCCTGGGCGTCCATCCCGGCCACGCGGGCCAGGTGGAATACCGCAGCCGGGTCGATGTCACCGGTGCGGGTACCCATAACCAGGCCCTCCAGCGGGGTTAGACCCATGGAGGTGTCTACTGCGCGTCCGCTCACAACAGCGGAGGCACTGGCGCCGTTACCCAGGTGCAGCACAATCTGCTTGAGGTCGTCACGACCCAGCAGCTGGCTGACAGTAGAGGAAACGTACTGGTGGCTGGTGCCGTGGGCGCCATAGCGGCGAATCTCGTACTTGTCGGCAACCTCGCGGTTCAGGGCGTAACGCGCGGAGGCTTCCGGCAGGCCCTGGAAGAACGCGGTGTCGAAAACAACCACGTGCGGCACATCGGGCAGCAGCTGGCGAGCCACGCGGATACCGGCTAGGGCCGGGCCGTTGTGTAGCGGGCCTAGCGGGATTAGCGCCTCAACCCGGTTTTCTACCGCCTCGTTCACCAGGGCCGGGCCGTCAAAGTAGTGTCCACCTTGCACTACGCGGTGACCGACGGCGGCAATGTTGGCTTCTGCCAGGGAGGGGCCTTCGCTTTCGAATAGCTCCAGCACCTTGGCTAGGCCGGCGCGGTGGTCAGGTACGGGAGCTTCGATCACAGTCTTAGCTTCGTCGTGCTTGTGGGTGATCGCTCCCATTTCCTCACCGATACGCTCCACCAGACCCGAGGCAAGAGCCTGGCCAGAGTCGGGGTCTACCAGCTGGTACTTGATGGAGGAAGAACCGGAGTTGATCACCAAAACAGTGTGCAGTGCCATAAAAATCCCTTGCGTTACTTGCGTTGTTAGTGCTTGCTTTTAGCCCTGTGCCTGTACGGCAGTGATGGCCACGGTGTTAATGATGTCTTCCACCAGCGCACCGCGAGACAGGTCGTTTACCGGCTTGTTCAGACCCTGCAGGATCGGACCCACCGCCACCGCTCCAGAAGAACGCTGCACGGCCTTGTAGCCGATGTTACCGCTGGAAAGGTCCGGGAAGATGAACACGTTGGCACGTCCGGCGACGGCGCTACCGGGGGCCTTAGTGGCGGCCACGGAGGGGTCAATGGCGGCGTCGTACTGAATGGGGCCCTCAACGGCCAGTTCAGGGGCCTTTTGACGGACCAACTCAGTGGCGGTGCGAACCTTGTCCACATCCGCACCCTTACCGGAGGTGCCGGTGGAGAAGGACAGCATGGCCACACGCGGCTCCACCCCGAACTGGCGGGCAGTTTCAGCCGAGGAAATGGCAATGTCAGCCAGCTGCTCAGCGGTGGGCTCAGGGTTGACGGCGCAGTCACCGTAAACCAGTACGCGGTCTTCAAGCAGCATCAAGAACACCGAGGAAACAATGGAAGTGCCCGGCTTGGTCTTGATGATCTGGAAGGAAGGCACGATGGTGTGAGCGGTGGTGTGTACCGCGCCCGAAACCATACCGTCGGCGTCGCCCATGTGCACCATCATGGTGCCAAAGTAGGACACGTCCTGAACCTTTTCGCGGGCCTGCTCCAGGGTGACACCCTTCTTGGCGCGCAGGCGAGCAAACTCGGTGGCGTACTTTTCTAGCAGCTCCTCGTCGTGCACAGACACGATGCGGGCGCCGGAAATGTTTAGGCCCAGCTCAGTGGCGCGGGCGTGCACAGCGTTTTCGTCACCCAGCAGCACCACGTTGGCTACGTTGCGGCGTAGCACGGAGTCGGCGGCGCGCAGCACACGGTCGTCTTCAGACTCGGGCAGCACAATGGTGCGGCGGTCGTTGCGGGCGCGCTCGATCAGTTCGCTTTGGAACATCAGCGGGGTAACCACCTCGGAGCGGGCTACATCCAGGGCGTCCATAATGCCCTTAACGTCAGCTTCCTGCTCGAAAGTGGTGATGGCGACGTCGATCTTGTGCTTGGAACCTTGAGCGATGTGAGCCTTAATGGAACCAGCAGCCAGACCCACCTTGAAGGTGTCCAAGTTAGTGGTGATGATGGGCAGCGAGGTGCTTAGACCCTTGATTAGCTCGGCGGGCACGGTAGGTAGCGGGAAACCACCGTTTAGCACCAGGCCAGCCAGGGAAGGCATGGCGGTGGAGGCGTGCGCAGCAGCCAGGGCGATGATGATACCTACGCGGTCTGAGGGCACAACCACCAGCTGGCCGTCACGTAGACGCTCCATAGCGTGGGAGACGTCCATAGCGCAGATGAGCAGGTCTTCAGCTTCACGTTCTAGCAGTGCAGGGTCGCCGGAAAGTAGCTGGCCATCAATAGTGCGCATAACTTCGCCGACGCTGGGGGCGGCCAGTAGCGGCACTTCCGGGATGGAGGTGACGGTTAGTCCCTCCAGCTTGGACTTAAGCAGGTACTCGATAGCTTCGCGCTCGCTGGGCTTGCAGCGGTTAGCTACCACGGCCACCACCCGGGCGTGCTCGGCTGCGATTTCCTTAATCGATACCTGGGCGCTGGCTAGTGCTTCGGAGGGGCCCTGGTTGCCGTTTACTACCAGCAGGGTGGGGGCGCCAATGTTGGCTGCTACCTGGGCGTTTAGGGTCAGTTCGGGGTTGCCGGCGACGCCGTCGTAGTCAGAGCCGTCAATGATGACCACGTCGTGCTCGCGGGCCACGTTACGGTAGGCCTCAATGATGGCGGCCATGCCGGCTTCGGGGTCGGCGCGGAATTCGTCCCAGGTGACGCCAATGGCCTGCTCAGCGCTTAGGTGTGAGCCTGAGTGCTCAAGTAGGAGCGGGGTGAATAGGTCATTTTCACGGTCAAATACGAAGGGGCGGAAAATGCCAACTTTGGCCACCACCTTGGTTAACGCTGAAGCTAGGGACAAAGCCACCATTGACTTGCCCGAGCCAGCGCTGGGAGAGCTGATATAAATGCTGTGTGCCACGCTACAACCTCGGATCTTCTATCAAATCGTTCGCGGGGCGGCCGAGGTGACCTCGGCGTCCCATGCTCTAAGTCTGCCTCATTGTCATGCTTAACTTTGCCAAGCTTGGCTGTAGGCAGGGGTGAAACATCTCTTATTTTGTGGGTTTTTGTTAGTTATGTCGGTTTTCGGCGCTGTCCGTGGGGATGGGGTGCTGGTGCCGAGGGCGCCGCTTTTGGTTCCGACGGCGCAGCTCGGGCCGTCCGGGGTGAGGTGTCGACGGTGCCTCGGGTAGTACTGCGCCGCGCGTCTGTGCCCCGGGCCGCGTCGTCGTCGCTGTAACTTAAGCCAGCAGCAGCGGCAAGGTAGAAATAATGGTGGTGATAATGACCAGCGGCTCAAACACCGCCAAAGTCAGCCGCTTAGCCAGTGCGCGCCCCGCCAGCGCCCCAAACAGCACGATCGGCACCAAAAAAGCCGCTATTTGCAGGTGCTGGGGCTGAATTAGGCCCAGTGAAATAGTGAAGGGAAGCTTAGAAAGATTAACTAGGAAGAAAAACCAGGCGGTAGTTCCCAAGAAAGTTTTTACACTGAATTTGCAGGCCAAAAAGTACATGCTGGTAACCGGGCCGCCAGCATTAGCAACCATAGTGGTAAACCCCGCTAAAGCCCCAGCAATGGCGCGCATAGGCTTATTTGCAGGAATATTGGTTAGCTTACGGCGACGCTGCCAAATAGTTAACACCACTAAAAGCAATAAAATAATGCCAATAGATTTACGCATCTGTGCTTGGGTAACAAAACGCATAAAGATAGCCCCGGCCACCACCCCAGTAAGCACTGAAACAACTAGGCGGCGCAGCAGTTTAAAGTTGGCATCGTGGCGGTAAGTCCAGATGGCCAGCAGGTCGCCGGCCAGTAGTAAAACCAGCATCATGCCGGTGGATTCCTTGGCGGGCAGCACCAGGGCATAAAGCGCTGCCGCAATTGAAGCTAACCCGGGGATGGCAGTCTTTGCCAGGCCGGTTAGTAGCGCTGCAACGATTAGCATCGCCCAGCTCAGTACCGTTAAAGAAGCTAACACCCCTGCAGTCTACAGTAATTGTAAGAACAATTCTTGGTTGAATTTACTTAAAGTAGACTGCCCATATGCCCAACCCCACTCAGGCCGACGTCGCCCGCGCTGCGGGAGTATCGCGCGGTTTAGTGTCTCTAGCGTTAAATGGTTCCCCGCTAGTAGCTCAAGCTACCGCCGAGCATATTAAACAGGTAGCTAACCGCATGGGTTACCGAGTAAATGCCCAAGCCGCCGCCCTGGCCTCACGCCACAGCCGGGTAATTGCCCTGGTTTTGCCACACTTAATGAATCCATTTTTTGATTCCATTGCGCAGTCTTTACAAGAAGCCGCGCGTGAACGCGGATATGTGCTTTTCACGGTGCTGGGCGGGGCAGATGTTATAGAGAAAGAACTTGAAGAAGTCCTGGCCCTACGGGTGGAAGGCATGGTTTTTGTCTCCCCGGCGTTAGCGGCAGATGACCTGCGCAACCTGGGGCGGGCAGTGCCGGTATGTGTGATCGGTAGGGCCGGTATGGGCGGCCAGGTAGATAGCGTGCGAGTGGATGAAAAAGCTGCTGCCGAAAAAGTACTAGAGCATCTACACAGCCAGGGCCTGTACACAGTGGTCTATATTGGCCCGCCGGCTACTCGCGACTACAACGTCACTGAACGCCAACAGTGTTTAATGCAGGCCGCTAGGCAAAGCGGCATGACTTTGCTGTCCCTTGAAGATAGCCGCGAGCTACGTGCCCAGCTGGAATACGTGGCCAACCAGCATCTAACTGACGGTGCTTCAGCCTCGGCGCCGGCAGGCACCGCAAAGCTGGCGCAGCGTAAGCAGGGGGAGCCGGCGCAGCTGCCGGGTTTAGCTAGCACGTCGGCGGGAGCCAAGATTGGGCTGGTAGCCCACAACGACGTCGTCGCCATTGACGTATTAGCGGCCCTACGCAGCCTGGGGCTAAACCTGCCGCTGATCTCGTATGACAACACCTACCTGGCTGCGCGCGAGGAGTTTCTCCTGACCTCGGTGGCTCAGCCCACGGCGGTGATGGCTGAAAAAACTTTGCAGCTGCTGGTCACTCGCGCCCAGGGGTTGGGTTCTGAGGCTAACGACGGCGCTGGCGATAGCGGTGACGCTGGCACTAACGACGACGGCGCCCGCGCTACCAGCGTCCCTGCGGCTACCGGCAGCCCGGCAGCTGACCTAGGCGGACGCAACCAAGTGCTAGAGCCACAGCTGGTGGTCAGGCAGTCATCCCTAACCACCAGCTCTGGCCGCTGATAGACGCAGTCAACGCGCAGGCGGTAGCTCAACGGCGCCTTGAGGGTGGTAGCAACGACGCCTTAAGGCCGGCAGCTCACTGGGCCTGGCAGCTCACTGAGCCCAGAGGTCCCCGGGCCCAGCAGCTGACTGAGTTACAGCCCGGCAGTCTGGGCTGCAGCTAGCAGGTTCTTGGCCGAAATTTCCAGGCCCTCAACATTGCCGTAGGCGGCGTCCTCGTGCTCGATGTTGATGTTCATGTCAGGGTCAGCAGCAGAGATTACCCGCAAGAACTCAACCCAGTACTTAGTGTCGTGGCCCAAACCGAAAGCCACAAAACGCCAAGCCGGATCCTGAGGCCAAGAGCTGCACCAGTAGCCAACCGCAACCGGAGTCTTGTTCTCAGCATCAGCCGGCACCGGCACAAAATCAGTGTCCAACACGCCCCGGTAAGCGGCTCCCGGGAAAATCTTGGTGTCCTTGGCGTGTACGTGACCAATCAGGCCAGCCAGGCGCTTGCTGGCCAGATCAATGGTCTTAAACAGGTCCTCGGCGTGCTTTAGGCCCTCATTGGGTAGTGGGCTGGTGGGGTTACCGGAGGTGTTTAGGCCGGTCAGGGCTACACCGTGGGTTTCGAAAACACCCAGGTAGTCCTCGCGGGCGGAGATAAGCGTGCTCAGACATAAAAAAGTCCCGGACCGCTAGTGAATGAATGAACTGCGATCCGGGACGTATTCCTGTGGCTGTAAAACTGGCTTAATTGCTAGCTTTACAAGCTTTAGGGTAAAGCGCTAGGCATCAGGCGTTGATGAGCTTTTCCTCAACGTAGCTGCGGGCGATCTTGGCGTACTTCAGGGGCTCGGCAACCTTGGGGTCCTGCTCGGCCTCAACTAGGATCCAACCCTTGTAGCCGTGCTCGACCAGGAAGTTGTAGGGCTCGGTGAAGTCGATGGTGCCGTCGCCGGGCACGGTGAACATGCCGGCCAGGAAGGAGTCGAGGAAGGAGCGCTTGGCTTCCTTGGACTCGGCCATCTTCTCGGGGCGAACGTCCTTGAAGTGGACGTGCTTGATGCGGTCGATGGCGCCGTGCAGCAGGCCCAGGACGTCGCCGTCGCCCACGAAAGCGTGACCGGTGTCGAACAGCAGGGAGACCTTCTCGGGGTCGGTCAGCTCAAGCAGCTTGAAGGTTTCTTCCTTGGTCTGTACCACGGTGCCCAGGTGGTGGTGGTAGACCAGGTCCAGGCCGTACTCGTGAGCGATCTCGCCGAGCTTGTTCAGGCCCTCAGCCAGAACAAGCCACTCCTCGTCATTGAGAACGGGCTTGTTCTCGAAGATGCAGATGTCGCGGATGCCCTGCACGGAGCCGGTCTGCTCAGAGACCACCACGCGGGTGGCGCCCAGGAACTGCAGGTACTCGCAGGTGGCGCGGAACTCGGGGATAACGGCGTCGATGCCGTCACGGACGATGAAGGAGGAGAACCACTGGGCCACGATCTTCAGGCCAGCAGCGTCAGCCTTAGCCTTGACCTCTTCCTTGGGCGGGTACCAGCCGGCAACCTCGGTGCCACGGAAGCCAACGGTGGCCAGGTCGTCGAACATGACGTCGATGGTGTTCCATTCGCCAACCTCGGGAATGTCGTCGTTACGCCAGCTGATGGGGTGCATACCCCAGGTGATGCCGTGCGGGTCAGTGATGGCGGTGGTGGGGTCTAGCTTTGCTGCCATTGCAACTCCTTTGTGTTTTAGCATTCGGTGAGCGGATCCCGGCTTTGGGTGCTCATGAAGAAGTTTATGTAGAAAGGTTTCTGCGACTTTAATGTCTGGACAATTAATTTTATTTTGTTTGAGCTGGTGAACAGTTTTTCGTCCGACGCCGCCCCTGATCCTATGCGTATCCTGCGTGCGTTTTGGGGTATGTCGCTATGCTGCCCCGGGCGCGCGCCTAACGGCTAATTAGGGGCGACGTCGAACTGTAGCGGCAGTTAGATACCGCTGAAAGTGGGGTGCTTGTCTTACGGCAAACACCCCACAAGTTTTGGTCAGGAGAAGCGAGCCTTCATCTCGACCTCAATCTCTTCCAGAGACTTGTCAGCGGTTTCAGGCATGATCTTGAACAGGATCACGGCCACTACCAGGTTGGTGACACCGTAGATGGTGTAGGTGATGCCACCGCCGAGGTTCTCCATCATGTAGGGGAAGGTCCAACCCACGATGGCGTTGACAATCCACAGGCAGAAGATAGCGGTACCGTTCATGACGCCACGTACGTTAGACGGGAAGATTTCACCCATCATGGTCCACACGATGGTTCCGTTGGAGGACTGAACGATCAGCATGAACACGGACATCAGGGCCAGGATCAGGTAGGCAGCCCAGCTCGGCGGAGTGGTCTTGTTATCGATGTGCGGAGCAATGGTGAACTCGAAGATAGCGGCAATGGCCAGCAAGGAGATACCCACACCGATCACGTCGGCGATCAGGATCTGACGACGACGGAACTTCAGGATCAGCCAGATACCCAGGGTGGAACCGATAACACTCATGACACCATTAGCAACCTGGGCGGTAATGGAGGCGGAGGTGGACATACCGGCGTACTGCAGAACCTTGGGGGCGTAGTACATAACGGTGTTAACACCGGTTAGCTGGTTGGTGATAGCCAGGAAGATACCTACGAACATTAGCTTACGCAGCCACGGAGTGGCCATGACGTAGCCAAAGCCCTTGCGCTGAGCGTGCTCTTTTTCTTCCTGCTGGTGAGCCTGGACCATTTCCATAAGCTCGTCGGCCAGGGGGCCGTCCTTTTCCTCGTTGCGCACGCGCTTGAGGGCGCCGATGGCGTCGTAGAGACGTTCCTTAGCCAGGTACCAACGGGAGGACTCGGGCATGAGGCGGATACCGATCCACAGGGCCACAGCCGGGATGGAGCACAGTACGATCATGTAGCGCCAGGTGTCACCGTTACCGGCGCTGACCTGCAGCTGCTCTAGGAAAGCGTGGTAGGCGGCGGGGTCGAGGTTACCACCCTGGGAGGTCTGCAGCTTGGACAGAACGTCGAAGGAGATTTCACGGCCCAGCAGGCTCGGGTCTAGAGTGCCAGAGGGGTCAGCGGTGACGGTCAGCGAGGGGCCGCCACTCATGGAGTTGATGATGGCGTTAATGGTGAAGGCAAGTAGCTGACCGGTAACGATCATCAGCTGGTCCAGGGCCACAATGGAGCCACGAATACGCTTAGGCGCAGTTTCAGCTAGGTAGACAGGAACGGTTGCACTTGCGCCACCCACGGCAAAGCCCAGGATGAAGCGGAAGATGTACATGATCCACACGTTCGGGCTGAAGGCGTTACCGCAGGCACCGAAGAAGAACAGGATGGCCAGCAGGGTGATGTTGTGGCGACGACCGTACTTGTCAGACAACAAGCCACCAATGAGCGCGCCAATAGCTGCGCCAACTAGCAGAACACCAGAGATAGCGCCCTCTTCGATACTGGTCAGTGCCAGACCAGAAGCGCCATTGGGCATGTACATGTAGGGTAATGCGCCACTGATTACACCGGTGTCGTAACCAAATAGCAGTGAACCTAGCGTAGCTACGGCTGCGATGGCAACCACGCCACGGTGCTTGCCAGAAGGCGGAGTCTTGTCAACCGCCTTCTGCATCTGCTCCCTGTTGATATTCTTCAGGGAGATATCACCCTTTGACATTGGGTGGCTCCTTTCCTATTTTTCACTCATCTACGAGTGTGTACCCCCAGCAGTGGGGGGCAAGTCTTTTTAATTATTGTGTTTGCCGGCAAACGGCGCAATTGCCTGGCCCCTGGGCTAGGGGGACAAAGGGGCCAGGAGCAGTATCACTTGTCGAAGGTAGTGTTGCCTTCGACGCGAGCAACTTCGTGCCACTGGCCATCAGCGGCAGAGGCGACGGTGGCCTCATCAACTTCAGCGGCGCACCAAGCGTCGGCTGCTGAAGGCGCAAGCTGCTCACCAGTCAGAACGGACTGGATGAACTGAGCAGCCTCAACCACCTTCATGTCGTCAAAGCCCATGGAGGTGCCGATAGCCGGTTGGAAGCGGGACCACTGGCCCCAAGCGGGGTTGGCCATGGCGCGGGTGTAGCCGTGGGTGGCTCCGCCGTCGACGCCGAGGCATACTTCCAGCTCGTTAAGGCGTTCAAAGTTCCAGCGGGCAGAGCCCTCGGTGCCGTAAACCTCAACCACGTACTCTGCGCGCGGGCCTACGCTGACGCGAGAAGACTCCAATGTGCCTACCACGCCGTTGTCGAAACGTACCAGCATGGCTACGTAGTCTTCGTTTTCAACCTCGCCAACCTCGTCGCCGATTTCGAAACCGGAGTGGCCCACACCCATCTTGGTGGGGATGGGGCGCTCGGTGATGAAGGTGTCGGTGATGGCACTGACGGAGGCAATACGGCCCACGATGTACTGGGCCAGGTCTGCGCCGTGGCTCATCAGGTCGGGCACCACCCCGGCGCCGGCCTTTTCCTTGCTAGCGCGCCAGGTCAGCGGGCTTAGTGGGGAAGAGTTGTAGTCCGCAATGAACCAAACGCGTACGTTGGTCAGGCGGCCAAGCTTGCCTTCACGTACCAGGGTGCGCATGTACTCAATGGCAGGGGTGTGACGGTAGTTGAAGCCGACGGCGCTAACCAGGCCAGCCTTCTCAGCGGCCTGAGCGATTTCTCGCGACTGCGCAGCACTTACACCCATGGGCTTTTCAATCCAGAAGGGCTTGCCGGCAGCAATGGCTGCGAGGGCGATTTCCTTGTGGAGGAAGTTAGGAGAAGCAATAGAAACGATGTCTACCTCGGGGTCTGCTAGCAGCTCGTGGTAGTCAGCGTAGGCGCGCTTGAAACCCAGTTTACCGGTCGCTTCTTCGCGCACGGAGTCAATCGGGTCAGCGGCGGCAACTAGCTCTACCTCTACCCCTAGCTCAGGGAAGTACTCTGCTACGGCCTTGTAAGAACGAGTGTGTAGACGACCCATCCAACCTAGGGAGATTACGCCAACCCCTAGACGCTTCTTCTCACCCATAGTTCCTCCTTGGTGTCTGTGGTGTGATCTGAATGTGTTGTATTTGGCGATGCAAACGCGCGTCAGCAATGACGCTGAGTACACACTAGCATTACGCAAATGTAAGTACAACAAGTTAATTGAAGTGGCCTGCGATACTCACTATCGCAGGCAGGTTTATCTAGTCATATGTCAGTAAATGGTGCAAAATTGGCCACTTGACGCCACCTTAAGAGCACATTTAACTAGCCGTAGCAGAGCGCAAAGAAGAGGATCTGACCTGCAAAAACGGCTCAATTAACTGCATTTGTGGAGTGGGGCTGGGAGGATCAACTAAAGCTTTAACTGACAGTGCGGCCATTTTTTCAAGATTCTGATCGATCGAAGAAAGCGCAAATTCAGGGTGGTTAGCCATACGGGTGTTGTCATAAGAAACCATGCCAACATCCGGACCCATCCGCCAATCTGAACGGTAAACAGCCGCCGCATAGTCAATAGCCAACAGATCATTGAACGCAATGATGGCGCAGTGACCGGCGTCGTGAGATTTAGTGAGCATCCCTAAATTAGCCTGGCAATCCCAGTGAGATTTAAGAATCTTAAAAGGCACTCTTTCCTGCGCGGCTACCAACTGGCAAGCCTCCAGGCGCTCGTAGACAATCGGCTCCATGCGGGTAGAGGAGGGAGTAGCAAAATACAGGTGACTATAGCCCTGCTCGGCCAGATGACGAATTACCTGCGTAGCTGCAGCTATCTCATCCATGCGGGTAACCCACACTGTATTATCACTTAACTGGCGGTCAAGCAGGCACAAATTAATGCGCTGGCTCAGCTCCAGTACCGCCCCAGTATCCAAGGTGATCCCGGCAAAAATAACGCCAGCCGGGCGCATTTGCAGAACCTGTCTAATGACTTCCTGTTCGCGCTCAGGCATCCGGTCAGAGACCATTACCAGCAGCGAATAGCCAACCTTTTCGGCCTCCTTACGCAGAGCACGTGAAAGCTGGTCAAAATAGGGGTTATCCAAATAGGGCAACACCAACAACAGTCGGTGCGAATCGCCTCCGGCCAGTTCCGCCGCTGCCGAATGGGGCTGATAGTTTAGGGCGCGCGCGGCGCTAAGAATACGCTCGCGGGTGTGCTGACTCATGCGTCCACCCCCGCTTAGTGCCAGGGATACCAGGCCGCGTGAGACCCCTGCGAGTTCAGCGACATCTGCCTGTGTTGCTGGGCGAGCCTTCATCATGTCTCCTGTGACTGATTATTTATGGGACAATCCTAGCAAGTGTGTTAGGAGACATATGGGCGCTAAGGTAACTATTTCCAGCGTAGCTAAAGTCACCGGCCGTTCTATTTCCACGGTTTCGGCTGCGCTCAATGGTGCTAGTGGAGTGGCTGAGTCTACTCGCGCCGAAATTTTGCAAGCTGCCCAGCGGCTGGGTTACGCCGCTGACCCTAACGCCCAGCAGCTGCGTCGTCGCCATAGCGGCATGATGGGGGTGGTGCTAACTGCTGGCCAGGCCTTCCAAGTGCGCCTGCTCGATGCGGTCTATGCAGCCGCCAAAGACCTAAGCGTAGATGTGCTGGTAGCGGCCACTACCGCTAATCATGATCAAGAAGCTGGGGTGCGGGCCCTGCTGGCACGCCACTGTGAGGGCTTGGTGCTAATTGATCCCGACGACGACGAAAGTGGCCGTCAGGGCCGGATCGGTAAGCGCGTGGCCACAGTAGTGCTTAGTAATGATGCTGTCGCAGCTGGGGTTGATAGCGTAATTTCGCGTGACGACGTCGGTATTAGCGCCAGTGTGGACCATCTAGTTTTGCAAGGGGTGCGTCGCATTACCTATATCGACGGCGCTGGCTCTAGCGCTTGTGTGCGTCGCACCCGGGCTTATCGCCAGGCTATGAAAGATCATGGTTTAGAGCAGTATATTCAGGTGGTAACCGGGGGTACCTCAGAGGCTGAAGGAGCCCGGGCAGCGCAGCAGCTATTAGCTAACGGTGATTTACCCCAGGCTTTGATGTGCTTTAACGATCATTGCGCAATAGGTGCACTAATGGCGCTGGTGCGTGCCGGTAAACGGGTGCCGCAAGATATTTTGGTGATGGGCTATGACGGTATCGATTTAGCTGGGGTAAGTGCACTAGAGCTAAGCACTATCGACCAAAATGCCACATTAATGTCACGGGTGGCCTTGAAGCTAGCACATGCGCGCTCGCTGCAGCGACGCGGTGAATCAGTAAGCTTGTCTGAAGCTCTAGAGGAGTTTGGTGATAATATACATATCACTATGAAAGCTGATCAAAGTGTATGTGTGGAAGTAAAACCACTAATGATTGTGCGTTCATCCACCAAGTTTAGGTAGCGGCATTTAAAAAGTAGTATTGGGTTTAAAAAACGTTTTTGGGGACGGAAAAATATTTTCTGTCCCCAAAAACTTACTGGAGAAGCTGTGAGAGCACTTAAAGCCTGGTAAGGCTCACAGGTGTACAACCTTGCCGGTGGCCACGGACTCGGTGGCGGCCTCGGCTAGGCGCAGGGCCTCGATGGCGTCCTTGATGCCGGGCAGGGGCTTGGTGCCACCGTTGATGGCGTCGATGAAGCTGGTTAGCTCCAGGCGGTAGGCGTCGGCGTAGCGCTGCAGGAAGAAGTCCAGGTAGGGCTCAGCAGCGTCGGTCAGCTCGTCGTTGTTTAGGCGCACGGTGGTGGCGCGGATGTTGTCGGCGTTGAGGGTGCCGGTGGCGCCCTGAGCCTCTAGGCGCTGGTCGTAGCCGGAAGCGCAGTGGCGGTTGTTGATGATGGTAGCTACCACACCGTCAGCGTTCTTCAGGGTTACTACAGCGGCGTCAGAGTCGCCGGCTTCCTTGATGGCGGGGTTGAAGTTCTGACCTACGGCGTAAACCTCGGTGATGTCGCCCAGGAAGAAACGAGCCATGTCGAAGTCGTGGATGGTCATGTCGCGGAAGATACCGCCGGAGACCTTTACGTACTCGGCCGGCGGGGCGGCGGGGTCGCGGGAGATGATCAGCAAGGTCTCCAAGTCACCGATCTTGCCGTCGACAACAGCCTGGTGCAGGGTGGCGAAGGAGGGGTCGAAACGGCGGTTGAAGCCGAACATAACCGGAACCTCTACGGCGTCCAGCTCAGCCTGGGCAGCCTCAACGTCCTTCATATCCAAAGCAATGGGCTTCTCGCACAGTACGGCCTTGCCAGCCTTAGCAGCAGCCAGCAGGTGCGGAATGTGCAGCGGAGTGGGGGAGCCGACGACGACGGCGTCGATGGACTCGTCAGCGAAAACAGAGTCGATGTCCTTGGTGTGGGCTGCGCCGTATTCAGCGGCGAGTTTCTCGGCGGCGTCGCCGAAGGGGTCAGCAACCAGGGCCAGCTTGGCGTCCGGGTGGGAGGCGATGGTCTTAGCGTGGACGTGGCCAATGCGGCCGGCACCGATGACGGCAATGTTTAGCATATTTTTCCTAAAGTAGCAGTGAGTTTGGGTGTGGGCGGTGGCCTGTGCAGTCAATCATTAGCTGCAGCCGTATCTTTAGGCCACCGCCCTTAAATTTAAACTGATCTTAAGATCAGGGCTTGGGAATGAGTACCTCGCGTACCAGGCGGTCTAGGTCGTTGTCGGACTCTAGGAAGCCGCGCAGAGTCTTGCGGGTGGCGCCGAACTGGGTGAACTCCTCGGGGGTCATGCCCTCGGGCTCGTAAGCGCGGACGAACTCGGGGATGCCCAGCAGGGTCTCCATGATGTCATCGCGCACGGGCACGTCCATGCGCTCAACCATCTTGTAGCCGGAGTTGTTGATCAGCTGCTGCCAAGCGAACGGCGGGGAGACTACGACGTCGCCACCGACGAACTCGCTCCAGTGCATCACGTTACGGAAAGCAGCGGAGAGCATGCGAGCACGCAGGCCGCGCTTCTGGAACTCGGCGTAGGCGCGCTTGAAGGCGGCTACGCCGGCCCACTCTAGGTGACCGGGGTCGAGGAACAGCTTGTCGCGCTTGGCAACTTCCTTGATCCAGTCGTCCAGACGGCCAACCATCAAGGTGACCACGGGGCCCATGGTGGACACGTCCTTGCCCTCAGCCTCACGGCGCTTTAGACCACGCTCAATGGCTTCACCGGTGGCAACGGCCTGGGGAACGGAGAAGGAGACGGTTACGTTAACGCTTACGCCACGGTAGGTGGCTTCTTCGATGGCCTCAACGCCAACAGCGGTGGCGGGGATCTTGACGATGATGTTCGGAGCTAGCTTGTGGAACTCTTCGGCCTGGTCGGCTAGGGCCTTGGCGGAGCGGGCTAGGCGGGGGTCGGTCTGCATTGACAGGCGCCCGTTGCGGCCATTCTCGCGCTCGAAGATGGGCTCTAGTAGCTTGGCGGCCTCTAGGCTCAGCTCACGTACTGCGGTCCAACCAACCTCAGACTCGGTGATGGTGGGGTTTTCTTTGGCGATCTCGGCGATGCGAGCGTTCCAGAAGTCCTTACGCTTGATGATGCAGTTGTAAGCGATGGTCGGGTTGCAGGTAGCGCCAACACCACCGTAGGAAATGGACTGACGCAGTTCGTCTGGGTCAGAGGAGTCGTTCCACAGCGCGGTGGGGGTGTTGCGGGCTGCATCTAGTAGCGGCCCGGGGGTGTATTCAATGCTCATTGACAGGCACTCCTTCGTGAAAATCTTTGAAGACTACCTCAGCGGTGTCGGTAGCAATGACTTTAGGGGAGGTGGTCCACACCTGTCAACATATGTCAGTACAAAATCTATAATTGGGTAGATGCCCGCGTTTGATCCTGGGGTTGCGCACGCTTTTGCAGGAAGGTTTGGCTTTATTTCAGCTAAAAAGCTACGACGCCACCGAATTGGCGACGTCGTATCTACAGATTAATTAGCTTCGCTGGGCCGAAACTAAGTACCTGTCTGAAAATTGACAGGGCAATTACTCACTGCGAAAACAGGGTGGTTTCGAAGGAGTAGCGTGAAGCACGGTAAATGTGGTTACCGTATTCAATGACTCGACCGTTAGCGTCGTAAGTGGTGCGCTGTGCGGTTAGCACTGCGGCGTTGCGGCGCTCGTTGAGCATCTGGGCTTCCTTAACGGAAGCTAGGCGGGCTCCAATGACTTGGTGAGCAGTGGTGGGAACAATGTCTAGCTCACGGAATAGGTCATATAGAGAGTTGTCCTCTAGGCGGCGCATCGAGGGGGCGATGTCAGCCGGCAGGAGGTTGTCAAGGATGGAGACGGGCTCGTCGTCGGCATAACGCAGACGCACGATGTGAACTAGGGCGGTGCCAGGGCGAACCTTGAGGAGCTTGGCCTCTTCGGCGTTGGCGGGGTGCTCCTCATAGTCGGAGACCGAGGTGCGCACGGTGTGCCCGGCGGCCTTTAGGTCATTGAGGAGGCTGGTTAGTTCCATCGGGCGGTGCACGTGGGTGGGAGCCACGATAGTGCCGACGCCGCGTCGTCGGGTTAGTAGGCCACGGTCAACTAGACGCTGTAGGGCCTGACGGGCGGTAGGGCGGGAAACTTGTAGGCGTGCGGCCATAGAAAGCTCGTCTTCTAGGCGAGTACCTGCAGGCAGGTCACCATCCAAGATAAGCTTCGCGATCGGCTCAGAGATCTGGTAGTAGAGCGGCACTGGGGAGGTGCGATCCAACTGTATCTGCAGCGCGTAGGGGGTCGCGGGGGAGGTAGCCATGATGTCTTTTCTTTCGTGCGGGCAACTAAATCAGGGAACCCGTGAGGGTATTTAGAAGCTCGATAACTGTGTAGTTATTCGGGATGTTGGGGTATCACCACACAACAAGCCAGTTGGCAACGTCGCTCGCACATAGTGACATGCAGCGTTGACATCCGGCTTGTCTGATCAAGTGATGATGGTGCTAATAATAAAGCAATAATTTGTGTGCTGTACACATATAACCGTTTGTAAGTACAAAGCTTGACGCTGCCAGATGTGAGCGGGCATACTGTTTAGCAGGCGCGGGGGCCACCCCGAAGAAGTGGAAAGGTAGCCCACAGATATGACAAATCAAGCCGGCCTAGATGTACTAACAATAGGGCGTAGTGGTGTTGATATCTACCCCTTACAAACTGGCGTACACCTTGAAGATGTAGAAAGTTTCGGCAAATTCCTGGGCGGATCTCCCACCAACGTGGCCGTGGCCGCTGCCCGCCTAGGTCATACCAGTGGGGTGATTACCGGCGTAGGTGACGATCCTTTTGGTCGTTTCGTGCAGCGTGAGATGCGCCGCCTAGGTGTGAGCGACGCAAATGTAGTCACCGTGCCTGACTTTCACACCCCCGTCACCTTTTGTGAGATTTTTCCCCCCGACAACTTCCCCCTCTACTTCTATCGCGAGCCCAGCGCCCCCGACCTAGAAGTGCTACCCCAGCAAGTAGACTGGGCCGCCGTCGAAAACGCCAAAATCTTTTGGTTCACCGTAACCGGCCTGTCACGAGAGCGCTCCCTGCAGGTACACACCACCGCCCTGTCACGTCGCAACAAGCGCCCCTACACCATTGTTGACCTGGACTACCGTGAAAACCTCTGGGCCTACCCGCAGCAAGCCAGCGAGCGCGTGTGGAATGTGCTCGAAAGCGTAGACGTAGCCATCGGTAACCGCGAAGAGTGCGCCGTCGCAGTCGGAGAAACCGAACCTGAACGCGCTGCAGACGCCCTACTAGAGCGTGGCGTGGAACTAGCCATTGTCAAGCAAGGCCCACGCGGCACCCTAGCTAAGACCTGCGACGAAAGCGTGTGGGTGCCGGCCACCAAAGTAAACGTAACCAACGGCCTAGGTGCCGGTGACGCTTTCGGTGGCTCCATCTGCCACGGCCTACTAGAAGGCTGGGGCCTAGAAAAAATGATCAAGGCCGCCTCCCTCTCGGGCGCGCTGGTGGCTTCACGTCTAGAGTGCTCCACCGCCATGCCCACTCGCGCAGAACTGGAAACCATGCTCGAAACCGGTGGCATATTGTGAGCCTAATTGCCAAACTCTCCCAAATCCGTATGCACGAGCCCGAAGCTTTCGCTAAGGCTCTACGTCAGCGCCCCAAAGCTGACCTGGCGCAAATTGACGGCAACCTAATGATCATTGCCTGCGACCACCCCGCCCGTGGGGCACTGGGGGCAGGCAAGGGCAATCTAGATGAAGACCTGGTAGCTTGGGGCAAAGCCCTTCAGGCTCCCAATGTGTGCGGCCTAGTAATTGGTCGCTCGCTACTATTCCCTGCCGACGGCGATGTGGCGACGGCAGTAGACAAGACCGTCCAACTATTGAAGTGAGAAACATGAGTGCAGATATCTTCATTCCGGCCCGCACTAGTGGGCATGGTCAGTTCACCGTGGACATTGACCGTGAAAAGGCTGGCTGGGGCTACAGCGGCCTGCGTGTGGTGGAGCTAGAAGCTGGCGCTAGCCAGGCTCTAGAGACCGGCGACAGCGAACTGTTGGTGCTGCCCCTGGCCGGTTCTGCCACTGTAAACGTGGATGGCCGCGACTATGAGCTAGCCGGCCGCCCTGGGGTTTTCCAGGCGGTAACTGACTACCTCTATGTTGGTCGCGGTAAGGAGCTGACCATCACCAGCGCCGCCGGTGGTCGCTTTGCTTTCCCCTCGGCTGTGGCCAGCAAGGACCTGCCCACCGCTTACTACCCCAAGGAGACCGTGCGTATTGACCTGCGTGGTGCGGGGGACTGCTCGCGTCAGGTAAACAACTACTGCCTGGCCGTGGAGGGTGTAACCACCTCCCACCTGCTGGCCTGCGAGGTTATTACTCCCGGTGGTAACTGGTCTAGCTACCCGGCCCACAAGCATGATGAGCACAGCGAAAACGAGCGCGAGTTAGAAGAGATCTACTACTTCGAGATTGCCTCTGGCCCTGACGGCAGCGCCGGCTTTGGTCTGCACCGCACCTACGGCACCCCCGAGCGCCCCATTGACCTGTGCACTGAGGTTCGCGACGGCGACACTGCTCTGGTCCCGCATGGTTACCACGGTCCTTGCGTAGCCGCTCCCGGTTACGACATGTACTACCTCAACGTCATGGCTGGCCCCAGCGAGGACCTAGTGTGGCTGGCTCCCGACGACCCGGCCCACCACTGGATCCGTGCCAGCTGGGAAGGCCAGGAGGTAGACCCGCGTCTACCGATGGCCAAGTGAGCCAGAACAAAATGCTGGTTGCACCTGCCACATTTAAGCACTTAATGTATAAACAAATCTAAGCGTAGATCCACAGAAAGAGAACCAACGTGAGCAATGAAGCCTACACCGGCACCGTGCGCCTAACCGTCGCACAAGCCACCATTCGCTTCCTGTCCAACCAGTACTCCGAGCGTGACGGTGTTGAGTACCGTCTAATCCCGGGCGCTTTCGGTATCTTCGGTCACGGTAACGTAGCTGGTATCGGTCAGGCACTGCTGCAGAACGAAATCGCTCCGGTTGAGGGTGAAAACCCGATGCCCTACATCATGCCGCGTAACGAGCAGGGCCAGGTGCACGCTGCTGCCGCCTTCGCTAAGACTACCAACCGCATGCAGACCTACATGTGTACCGCCTCCATTGGTCCGGGCTCGCTGAACATGGTTGTGGGTGCCGCCCTGGCCACCACCAACCGTGTGCCGGTGCTGCTATTTCCCTCTGACCAGTTCGCCACCCGCATTCCGGACCCGGTACTGCAGCAGCTAGAAGACCCCACCACCCTAGACCTGACTGTTAACGACTGCTTCCGTCCGGTCTCGCGCTTCTTTGACCGTATTAACCGCCCCGAGCAGCTGATCCCGTCCCTGCTCAGTGCCATGCGCGTGCTGACCGACCCGGCCGAGACCGGCGCCGTCACCATCTCCATGCCCCAGGACGTACAGGCTGAAGCCTTCGACTGGCCGCTGGAGTTCTTCCGTAAGCGCGTATGGCACGTGCGTCGTCCCGCCGTCGAGAAGGCCGCCCTGGAGCGCGCCGTCGCCAAGATCCGCGCCGCCAAGCGCCCGCTGATCATCTCCGGTGGTGGCACCATCTACTCCGAGGCTTCTGAGCAGCTGCGCGAGTTCGCCTCCGCTACCGGCATTCCGGTGGCTGACACCCAGGCCGGTAAGGGCGCCATCAACTACGACCACCCCTGCTCCGTGGGTGGCGTGGGTTCCACCGGTGGTGACAGCGGTAACCACCTAGCTGACAAGGCTGACCTGATCATTGGTATCGGTACCCGCTACTCTGACTTCACCACCGCTTCCAAGACCCAGTTCAAGAACCCTGACGTACAGTTCGTGAACATTAACGTAGCTGCTTTCGACGCCGCCAAGCAGAGCGCCGAAATGGTTGTAGCTGACGCTCGCGAGGCCCTGGTAGCCCTTACGGAAGCCCTGGCTGACTATCACGTTGACGCCGCCTACAGTGAGGAAATCGCTGCTGAGCGCGAGGCTTGGGCTGCCAAGGTAGACAAGTGCTACCACCTGGGCCACGGCCCGCTGCCGGCCCAGACCGAGGTATTTGGTGCCCTCAACGAGCTGCTAGGTGAAGAGGACATCGTCATCAACGCTGCCGGCTCCATGCCCGGTGACCTGCAGGCTCTATGGCAGGCCAAGACCCCGGTGCAGTACCACGTTGAGTACGCCTTCTCCTGCATGGGTTACGAGATTCCTGCTGCCCTGGGTGCTAAGCTGGCCCGCCCGCAGTCCGAGGTAGTTTCCATCGTTGGTGACGGTACCTACCAGATGCTGCCCATGGAGCTAGCCACCGTGGCCCAGGAAGGCATCAAGGTTATCTACGTGCTGCTGCAGAACTACGGTTTTGCCTCCATTGGCGCCCTGTCTGAGTCTCGCGGCTCCCAGCGCTTTGGTACCAAGTACCGCAAGCGTGGCACCGGTTCCCACCTGGAAGACGAGCAGAACATTCCCGGTGTAGACATCGCCGCCAACGCCGCCAGCTGGGGCATTGACGTAATCAAGGTCTCCACCATCGAAGAGTTCAAGGACGCTTACCGCAAGGCTGAGGCCAGCGACAAGGCCACCATGATCCACATCGAGACCGACCTCTACGGCCCCAACCCGCCCGGCTCCAGCTGGTGGGACGTGGCAGTCTCTGGGGTTTCTCGCCTAGAGTCCACCCAGAAGGCTTACGAGGACTACGTGCGCGAGCGCAAGCCGCAGCGTCACTATCTGTGATGACTCTTTAGTGAGCTTCGGCTTACTTAGCGACGACGCCACGTGAGTGGCTAGTAGTGGGCCGGCACCCAAAAAATGAGTGCTGGCCCACTGTTGTACGATAAATGTCTTTAAGTTCTGTGCTGATGCGCTAGACTGGGGCTTAAGGCTCAGAGACTGAGCGAAAGTTAGTGGCTAGCCGACGCAAAGCGTGCTATATTTGTTCTAACAAAGTTAACCGGCTGTTCGGTGAAGAACAGTAGAAAGAGGAGATCATGGCGATTTCACATTGGGTGGACGGTAAGCCCTACACCGGTACTTCAACCAAGACCATTCCCGTTGAGAACCCGGCTACCGGCAAGGTTGTTGACGAACTACTTATGGCCAGCAAAGAAGATCTGGACCATGTAGTTGAGGTAGCCAAAGCTGCCCAGGCTAAGTGGGCCCGCGTTTCCCTGGCTAAGCGTGTAGACATCATGTTCAAGTTCCGTCAGCTCATGATCGAGCATGCTGACGAGCTAGCCGACATTATCGTGCGCGAAGGCGGCAAGACTCACGGTGACGCCCTGGGTGAGATTGCCCGTGGTCGCGAAACCGTGGACTTTGTGTGCGGCATTAACGCTGCTCTCAAGGGTGAATTCACCGACCAGGCCTCTAGTGGTGTAGACGTACACACTATGCGTCAGCCCGTCGGCGTCGTCGCCGGCATTTGCCCCTTTAACTTCCCGGCCATGGTGCCGCTGTGGATGCACCCGGTAGCCCTGGCCACTGGTAACGCCTTCATCCTCAAGGTAGCCTCCCCGGTTCCCAGCGCCTCGCACTTCGTAGCTCGCCTCTACCAGGAGGCTGGCCTGCCTGACGGTCTGTTTAACGTAATCGCTGGTGACCGCAACCTGGTCGGCGACATCCTCACTCACCCCGGCATTGACGCCATCAGCTTCGTGGGCTCCTCGCCGGTGGCCCACATTGTGCAGGACACCGGTGTGTCTCACGGCAAGCGCGTGCAGGCTCTGGGTGGCGCTAACAACCACGCCATTGTTATGCCCGACGCCGACATCGAGTTTGCTGCCCAGCACATCAGTGCCGGCGCCTTTGGGGCTGCCGGTCAGCGCTGCATGGCCCTGCCGGTAATCGTTGCCGTTGGTGGCGTGGCGCAGAAGCTGGTTCCGGCTATCAAGGCTCGCGCCGAAAAGATTGTGGTTGGCCCCGGCACTGACCCGGCCTGCGAAATGGGTCCGGTTATCACCCGCTCTAGCCAGCAGCGCATCACCAAGTGGATCGATGAAGCTGAAGCTAATGGCGCTAGCGTGGTGCTCGACGGTCGCGGCTACAAGCCCGAGGGTGAAGAGTACGCTGACGGTTTCTGGCTGGGCCCGACCATTTTGGACAATGTGGACCGCAAGCTGGACATCTACTGCGAGGAAGTTTTTGGCCCGGTACTGGTAGTGGTGCACGCCGACACCTACGAAGAGGCTATCGAGATCGTTAACTCTTCGCCTTACGGTAACGGTTCTGCCATCTTCACCTCAGACGGCGATACTGCCCGCCACTTTGTGGTTGAGGTTGAGGCCGGCATGGTGGGCGTCAATGTGCCGATTCCGGTGCCCGTGGCCTACTACTCCTTTGGTGGTTGGAAGGAGTCGCTGCTGGGCGACACCCACATCCACGGCCCCGAGGGCGTGCGCTTCTACACCAAGGCTAAGGTCATCACCACTCGCTGGCCCAAGCGTGGCGAAAAGGTTGGCTACGTCGGTATGAACTTCCCGACCAACGGCTGATTTAAAAGCATCGATACCCTAAGTTAGCTTAGGCTATACAAGTGGTATAAGATCCCATAAAAAGTAACAAAACCTATCTTGGACTGCTTAAAAAGTGGTTCTAGATAGGTTTTGTGCGTTACGGATACTTTCGGGTAAAAACGACGACGTCGCCGGCGAAATCAACGAGATGCTGGAAGTTCAGCGCGCCGAAGCCAGCCAGGAAAAGTGGGGCCTCAAGCAGGTGGTATCACCATTTCGCTAGCCACTCGAACCATTGTTTTGTCCAGATAAAACTCGCGCGATATATTTCCTAGGTACAATCGACAGTCGCAACGTCGCCTGCTTGCCAGTGTCTTGCCAGTGTTGCTTGCGTGCTAGCGTCAAAGGAGGATGGCCTTGAAACTAGCCCATATTGGACCGGTTTACTTGCGCGTATATGCCTGGCTAACTGGGCTGGTGCTGGGAGCTGTCGACGCCGTCGCCGCAATTTACGTGCTAGCCCACCCGCAGTGGCTGGGGCATATGGTGGCCTGCCTGTGCCTGAGTGGAATCCTGGCGGTGCTGGTGACACCCCGTCTGGCGGTGGTTACCGGCAGGCGCCCAATTAACTTTATGGCCTCCCTGTTTATGCTGGCCGGGGCTTGTATTGGCATGGTTGATGCACACGTGGCCGGGCTAATTGCTTTTGCGCTGATGGGCTTGGGTTACGGAATGAGCTGGGCTAACTTCCCCTTCAGTGTGCACGAGCTGTCGTTGCGTGGCCATAGGCGTCTAACTCCGCAGGTAACCGCCATTATTGGGATTGGTGCTGGGCTGGGGATCGCGGTGGCCTGGGCGGGTTGGCTGTTTAACAGCGGTTATTCGCCTACCTTTGCGCTGGTGGTCCTCGCTTTGCTAAGCGCCGGATTGTTGCTGCTAGTGGCCACTTTGCCAGAGTCGCCGGTGTGGTATGCCCTCAAGGGGCGCGAGGAGCAGGCCTTTGCTGCCCTAAAGGCGCTGCATGGGCCGCTGGAGGCCGCCGTCGAACTTGACTGGGTGCGCATGGACTCCCAGATGCTGGCCGAGCAGCAGCCCCTACGCTGGGCGGATCTGAAACTTCCCCAGGTGCGTTCCTCACTGGTAACTGCCGTGATTTTGCTGTTGGCTCAGGAAAGCCCGGGTGCGGTGGCGCTGGTGGTGCTCACTCCACTGGCGCTGGTGAGTGCGGGCTCTGCTAGCTGGGCGGTGGGCGTGTTTGCGCTGGGACTGGCCTTGATTTCGGCGGTGGCCTGGGTGATAGTGACTCACCCGTGGGGGCAGCGTTATCTGCGAGTGCTTTTTGGCTGCATTGTTTTGGCTTTAACGTCGATGACGGCCCTGGCCACCTTGCCTAAGCTGGGTTTGGATGCCTGGGGTGGGCTGTTGCTAATAATTCTGGTGAGTGCGTCTTTGGCGGTGCAGCGGTGGCTGATTTACCCGGCTTGTCACGGGGCTATTGATACTCGTGTGCCGCCGTGGCTGGTTAACTGGCAGCGCGCCCAGAGTGCTTTGGCTAATGCCATGGCCCGCTTTGTGGTGTTGGGTGTGGCCGCGCTGGCGGTTGAATTTAGTTTCCAATCTTTGCTAATGGCGCTGTTTGTGTTCTATCTGTGGGTATTTATGCTGGTTATGGTGCGTATGCCCCGCGAGTTGCGGATGTAACGACGACGCCGGGGTGGCCGTAGCGGGGTGCTGCGGCGCCAGGGTGGCCGTGGCTGGATGGCCGTGGCTAGGCGGCTGTGGCTGGGTGGCCGTGGCGGGGTGCTGTAGCGTCGTCGTCGCGGGCAGACTAGTACGGGCAGAGTAGTAACAGTGCACTTAGCTTCACGTACCCAACCGCGCAGCCGGGACCTACCTCTCAAAAAGTTGCACAAACTCCCTCGCGATCATAATTGATAGCGCAAATCCTCAATTTCGAGACCATATGTCACGACAAATCGGGGTTGGTGGGGTAGGCTAAACCCATTGCACCGGCAGGTGCCCAAAATACGTATCACACAGAGAGGTGGGCCGTAATGGCCAACGAGAGCGTCGTTGAGATCCCCGAAACTATGCGTGCGGCGGTGCTGCGCGACCCGCAGGTGGGCCTGCAGGTAGAGACCATCAAGACCCCCCGTCCGGGCTTCGGCGAGGTGCTGGTTAAGGTTAGCGGTTGCGGTCTGTGCCACTCTGACCTGCACGTCATTGGTGGCGCCATTGCTTTCCCGCTGCCCGCAGTGCTCGGCCATGAAGTAGCTGGCCAGATCGTTGAGGTAGGCCCGGGTAACGAGTTTACTGGTCTAGAGGTTGGCCAGCAGGTTGCCGGTGGCTTCCTAATGCCTTGCGGCCGCTGCCAGCACTGCAACTCCGGCCACGACGAGCTATGCGAGCCCTTCTTTGAGCTAAACCGCCTAAAGGGTGTGCTCTACGACGGTAAGACCCGCCTAGAGTCCCTCGACGGCGAGCCCATCTACATGTACTCCATGGGTGGCCTGGCTGAGTACGCCGTAATCCCCGCCACCGCCGTGGCCCCCGTGCCCGACAGTGTTGACCCGGTTACCTCCGCCATCCTGGGCTGCGCCGCCATGACCGGTTACGGCGCTGTGCGTCGTGGCGCTGACCTGCGCTTTGGTGAGACCGTGGCCGTGGTTGCCACCGGTGGTGTGGGCTCTAACATCTGCCAGATCGCTAACGCTTTTGGTGCCCGCCAGGTAATCGCTATCGACGTCGACGACGAGAAGCTCGAAGCTGTCAAGAAGTTTGGCGCCACCGCTGTGGTCAACTCCGTCAAGCAGAACGCCCGCGAAGAGGTTCTCAAGCTCACCGACGGTAAGGGTGTAGACGTGGCTTTCGAGGCCCTGGGCATCCCCGCCACCTGGGCCACCGCTATGGACGTACTGGCCGACGGCGGTCGCATGGTTCCGATCGGCCTGGGTGCCGGCCGCCAGACCGCTGACGTTGAGATTAACCGCACTGTGCGCCGCAGCCAGAAGATCCTGGGCTCCTACGGTGCTCGTACCCGCCAGGACCTGCCGGCCGTGGTAGACCTCGCCGCCCGTGGCGTAATCGACTACAACGACCTGGTCACCCGCCGCTACAAGCTGGAGGACGTAGCCGAGGGCTACGAGGCTCTGCGTAACCGCGAAGTTCAGGGCCGCGCCGTCGTGGACATGTCGCTGTGACGCTTTTGACCTGCTAGCAGGCCATTGATAACAGGCTAGACGGTGCCCGGCACATTAAGTGCCGGGCACTTTTGTATCTTGGCATCTATGTTGTTAACAGCGTGAGGGGTTTTGCGCAGCCACTTCTAGAATCTGGCCATAGGGGAGTGGCTTGGGAGGCAGGCGGTTCTGCTGGGGGTGGTGCGGCTGAGGACGTTGCTGCTGGAGGCGGTGCTGCGGGAGACGGTGCTGCGGAGGGAGACGACGGCGTCGTCGTCAAAAAATAAAAAGAGTGAGCGAAAGTGGCGGGCACCAAAAAAGGACGCTGGGAGCGTCCTGGGATATTCAGTTGGGCTGGGGATTTACCGCTAAACGCGGGGGATTGTGCCAGCGCGAGTGTTTACCGGGTGAAGGAAACCCTGGAGGGTGGCTGGCGGCTATCTAACTACAGTGGCCACCAGCCACCTGAGGTTTAGTCAGCGGTTAAGCAGGTTAATGCCGGTGTACACACCGATGAAGGTGGCGGCGCTGGCAACTAGGCCGGCGGCGATGGTGATGATGGCGGTGCCGGTGACGGCGCCAACTAGGGCCATCAGGACAACCATGACGGCGATAGCGCCCATGGCCATGGTGAAGCTGTAGAGGTCGGCGTCGCGGGTGTCGTTCTTGGCGACGGACTGGGTGGAAGTAGCGGTGGTGGTTTCGAGTACGGCGGTCATTTTCGTTATCTCCAGGGGTTTGTATGTATTTGGGAGGCTTGGGATCAAGCTCTCTAGCAAGTTACTGCAATCTGTTTCAGAAAATCTTCCGAAACGTTTCGTGCCTCGCTGTTGATGAATACATTACCCGGTCTGAAAAGATTTGTATGCACGAATTTTCGTGAGCTGCGGCATACATCTGCACACTGTCGCTAGGCGGTGTGGCGGGCGTCAAAAAAATCAGGTTTTATTACTGACAAACCTAGAGGATTGTTCCAATTAAACGGCACTAGGCGCTCTTCAGTTAGTGACTGAGCGAACGCTTGTGTGATCACTTGCGCAACAATGGCGTCTTGCAGGGTGGCTGGTGGGGTTTCCTCGCTCTCAAGAGCACTCAGGAAACCCTCTAGAGAACTGGCAAAAATCGGGGTGATACGCTCATGCCAATCGGCATCCACATAGCGTTTTACTGAGCGTTGGGTCTGGTGCAGGCGCAGTGCCACGCTAGAACCACGTTGGGTTTCGGCGGCGGCAAAGGCACCGCGCGCACTTACTCGCTCGTCATAGCTCAAGCCGTCACGCATGGAGGCGTCCAACTGGCACAGGGCGCCGTTGGTAAACCGCAGCGTGGCCACACAGGTGTTGATGGGGGAGTTGGGCGCATCTTCAAGCCGACTGGAGGCTGCGTAAATATCTACCGGCAGGCTGTTAAGTAGCCAGGTAGCTAGGTCAAAGAAGTGAAATAGGCGCTCACGCAGGCGGGCCTGGCGGTGTCCATAATTCTCAAAGGGGGACAGGGAAATGCCGCGTGAAGAGATCTGCAACAGCTCAATGTCTCCCAAAGAGTCATCACAAATACAGGTGCGCAGCTGAATGTAGTTGGGCGCAAAGCGCCGGCACAGATCTGGCATAGCTAGCAGGTGTGCATCGGTGAAGCGCTTGACGTAATCGTTGCCGCTAAGTGCCGAAGTGGTTAGAGGCATCTCAACCAGTACAGGCTTTTGGTGCTCTAACGCGAGATCGAGTAGTTCGGCATGGGAGTCAGTGGTGGACGCGATAATTACCGCATCCACGCTAGGATCGGCAAAAACCTGGCGGGCGCTAGAGGCGGCAATGCCGTGATATTTGCGCGCGGTTAGTTTAGCCAGCTCGCTCTGGGGGTCAAATACCCAGCTCAGTTCTGCGTGCGGGTGCACGGCTAGGTTGGCAGCGTGGAGATTCCCAATGAAGCCTGCACCCAAAAGCGCGACGGTTGCCATTGGGTTAATCCTTTCTGCTAGTGGTTGTAAATAGATGTCGCAGTATTGAGGCAGGTGGAGGCTAAATGAATTAACGACCACGATTTTGAGGTTGGTTACAAGATCAGGGGCTGTGCTGATGCTGTGAAGCCCGCCTCACTAAAATTATTTATCTGCCAGTTTTCCTTGTCAATGCGCCAAAAAGTCCGTATCTGTAGGGAGCTGCCAGGGGGAGTGTTGCAAGCCGTCGTGGCCTGCATTCTTATGTAAAGCCTATAAATCGAAGGTGGAAAACTTCTATTTTAATAGCTCTTGATTTTGCAAGAAATTGCAACTCAGCGGGTAGGTTTTGGGGAGTTTTGGGTGTTTGCGGCGTCGGGCGCGGGAAAGCAGAGCAAGCGGAACTTACGCCCTGGGCAGGAGAGGCGCGGTGGCAACAGGGAGTAAGGGAAGCGGAACTTATGCCTTGGGCGGGAGGCGAGTGACGGCGTCGGGCACAGGGCTGAAAACTTTAGCGGCGGGCAGGTAACCTAAGAAGGTGACCGATTCTGTAAGCCCTGCCGGCGGCCCCAAGCCGGTTCTTGTGGTGGACTTCGGTGCCCAGTACGCGCAGCTAATTGCCCGACGTGTACGTGAGGCCAAGGTCTACTCCGAGATTGTCCCGCACACCATGAGCGTCGCCGACATGCTGGCTAAAGAGCCGGCGGCGATTATTCTTTCCGGCGGCCCTTCCTCGGTTTACCAGGAAGGCGCCCCGAGCGTAGATCCGGCCATTTTCGATGCTGGCGTTCCGATCCTGGGTATCTGCTACGGCTTCCAAACCATGGCGCAGGGCCTGGGTGGGCGCGTGGGCCGCACCGGCACCCGCGAGTATGGACACACCCCCGCCGAGGTGGACTCCAACTCCTGCCTGTTTGCCTCCACCCCCGCAAACCAGGTGGTGTGGATGAGCCACGGCGACTCTGTGCAGTCCGCCCCTGAAGGCTTCGTGGTTACCGCCTCCACCGCCGAGACCCCCGTGGCCGCTTTTGAAGACCGCAGCCGCCGCCTGTTTGGTATGCAATGGCACCCTGAAGTGCTGCACAGCGAGTTCGGTCAGCGCGCCCTGGAGCACTTCCTTTACGACGGCGCCGGCCTGGCTGCCGACTGGACGCCCGGCAACATCATCGATGAGCAGGTTGAGCGCATCCGCGAGCAGGTGGGTGACGCCCACGTAATCTGTGGCCTAAGTGGCGGCGTGGACTCCTCCGTGGCCGCCGCGCTGGTACACAAGGCCATTGGTGACCAGCTCACCTGCATCTTTGTGGACCACGGCCTGCTGCGTGCCGGTGAGCGCGAACAGGTTGAGCACGACTACGCCGAGGGCATGGGTATCCGCGTAATCACCGTGGATGAAACCGAGCGTTTCCTCTCCGCCCTGGCCGGGGTAACCGACCCTGAAACCAAACGTAAGATCATTGGCCGCGAATTCATTCGCTCCTTCGAGGCGGCTCAGCGCCGCGTCATTGAGGAGGTTGGAGCTGCCGGTGGTGAGATTAAGTTCCTGGTGCAGGGCACGCTCTACCCCGACGTCGTCGAATCCGGTGGGGGCGAGGGTGCGGCCAACATAAAGAGCCACCACAACGTGGGCGGCCTACCTGACGACCTAGACTTTGAGCTGATCGAGCCGCTACGCGAGCTGTTCAAGGATGAGGTGCGCGCTATTGGGCGCGAACTGGGTGTGCCCGAGAAGATCGTGGCGCGCCAGCCCTTCCCCGGCCCCGGCCTGGGCATCCGCATTGTTGGTGAAGTAACCGCAGAAAACCTGCGCGTACTGCGCGCCGCTGACCTGATCGCCCGTGAGGAGCTAACCGCTGCCGGGCTGGATGAGGAAATCTGGCAGTGCCCGGTAGTGCTGCTAGCTGGCGTGCGCAGCGTAGGCGTGCAGGGCGACGGGCGTACCTACGGTCACCCGATCGTGCTGCGCCCGGTTTCCAGTGAGGACGCCATGACCGCCGACTGGACTCGCCTGCCCTATGAGGTGCTAGCGCGTATCTCCACCCGCATCACCAACACCGTCCCCGAGGTCAACCGCGTGGTGCTCGACTGCACCTCCAAGCCTCCGGGCACCATTGAGTGGGAGTGACACTTTCGAGTGGCTTCCTAGCTGAGTAAAGCTGAGTAAAGCTGGCTAAAACTGATCAGAGTAGCTGACTAAGCTGACCCAAATAGCCGGCTAGAGTAGCGGGCCCCGGCCTCGTCCCTGATTTGTGGGACGAGGCCGGTGTTTCTTTATTAGGCGAGCGTGACGAGTGTCAGATCTTCCGCGCTCGTTGTGGCCAATCGATTGATCTGATGCCATATTCTGGCCATAATTGTGGCTAGAATCGAAAGGGTTAATATGTCGGCTCTTACTATGGGGCTCGCCGAGGCGAAGAATAACTTTTCGCGAGTGACGGCAGAGGTGAACCGGACGGGGAAGCCTGTCACGATCCTCAAGAACAACAGGCCCTGGGTGGTTATTCAGCCGGCCCAGCAGGCAGCGAGTGCTGTCGACGTCGCTGTCGACTTCATGGATGCTTACGCGGACGTATTTGAAGAACTTGCCAAGTGAGCGCTTTTGCGTTTTCGCGGGATGAGGTGTGCTGCTGGATTCTAGTAGTGGTTGCAACACGGTCTGATTGATTGGAGTGTGTTGTGGCTAATCTAGGGTGTGTTTATGACGGGGTGGAATACCCCTCCCGTATATCGCTCATATGCGTGCAGAGCGAAGGCTTAAACGCCCGAAAAAACGTAAGTGTGATGACCCGCGTTTGTGGGTTGTTATCTGAGACAAGCTCAAGGTTAGGTGGAGTCCGCTTATCAGTCCATCTTCATCCAGGCTAAAGGGGCGTTCTGTCGTTGGGATGCTTGTGGAGCGTTCTAGCCGGTACGCGTTGTTGCTTTATTGGCCTAAGGGTACTGATTTGTCGGTTTGGTCTGAGGCTGATCTTGATGTGATTGCTGGTGAGCTTAATGATCGGCCGCGTAAGACGTTAGACTGGGATACGCCTCGGGAGCGTTTTGGTGTGTTGTTAGCAGCGTGAAGGGTGTTGCAACCACCCCTAGAATCTGGCTCTTACTATTTCTACACATCGCTGTGACACACCACGGAGGCACACACCAGTGCTTCCCACCGAGCAGACAGAGGACTTCCCTGTCCTCCGTTGCTCCCTCACAGCAAACTCTGCCCCAATGGCAACGCCGGGCCACGCTCCCGCGCGCCTCGGCCTCGTCAGAATGCGCGCATCTCAGTCAAGCTCCGCTAACACACCCACGTCATGTGCGGCTTGACGCAGGCGCTTATCGCGCGTCCACAGAGACACGCCAGGGGTCACGACAGCGCTCGCCAGGAGCGCCGCATCGACAGCACTGAGCCCCCTGCCCCACAGCCGCCGCTCCTCGACGAGGTGCCGGACCCCCTGATCGTCGACGTTGCGAAGGACCATGAGGCGCTCGATCGCCTTCAGGAAGACCGACCGGTCCTTGAGGTTCCCCAACGCGAGCTCGGTGATGACGCTCTGGTGCACGCACACCTGGTCGCGCTCGAGCAGGTCGACCAGGACCGGCTCAGTTTTTCGTAGGTGATCGATCCAGATGTTCGTGTCGACGAGGACTCTCATGCGCGCCTGCGGCCCCGCGGCGCAGCCTCCGCCGCCTGATCACTGCCACCGAGCGCAGCGAGCTGCCGTCCCGTCTCAATCCGGACAAGGAGTTCCACCGCGTCCCTGATCAACGCGGAACGTTCACTGATCCCAGTGAGTTCCTCGGCGCGTGCAAGCAGGTCATCATCGAGTGTCACAGTGGTTCTCATGGCTACCTCCACATTCAGGATAGCATCATTAACAGCATCATTTGATTCGACTGAGTGTTCTTCCCAGTGTGATGATTTCTGTGAGGGAGCTAGGCACGCCCGCGTCGATGGTGGAGCTCTTGCCTGGTGCGTCTGCGGCACTCATTGAGAGCATCCCTGGCGAGGTGTACGACGTGGAAGGGGTCCATGACCGCCCTCGCGCCAGGTGTGAGGCTGGGAGGCCAGCCAGGTTTTGAAGACCTGCTTGGATCGGCCTGGGACCATGTCTAGGAGTCGGGAGGGGCCGCAGCGGTCGCGGATGGACGTCAAGTCCAAAATGACGGTGACGTACCTGTCCCCATACGGGGTGTGGCGCCACTCGCAGGGTACGTGAGCCAAGCACCTGACCACCGTGTCACGAGAAATGCCCTGGCACCCGCAGCGTCGACCCCACCGGTCCTCACCAGTAATACGTCACGCCAACACTGCATGGTCTGGCTCAACGCGCTGACCCCTCACCTCCAACCCCAGGCCATCCAGGCGAGCGAACGCGCTCAGATCGAGGCGATCAAAGATAGCATTGGACATGTCGAGGTCTTTCAGATGGACGGTGTAGGAATCTCCATCATCGGAAGACCTCGACCCCTACCCGGCCACGACACGCCCAACTCCGCCTACAACACCTACACCCTCAAATGCGAAGAGCCCGTTTCCGGGCCTGACCTGCTCGATGGTCTATTTGCTCCCTATGGCGGATGCATAGAACTACCTCATGCTTGTGTGTTTGGGGCCGCGTATGTGCGCTTTGCGGGAGGGATGCTGTCCCTTGATAGACGTTTATACATCAATAACTGTATAACGCTGTATGAACGTCTGTTGTAGAGGAGGTGTCTACTTTGATGCTTGACAAGCTTGTAAGTTACATCGACGCCGAGGGTGGGGTGGCTTACTCTTCGCAGCTGAAGGGTGCTGGATTTTCTGCGGGACTTATCTCTTATGCGAGCGAAACAGGCCGTATTGATAGGATTTCACGCGGTATCTACTGCACGCCTGATGTTTTCGAAGATGACTTTCTCGTGATTGGGGCACGTTGGCGCAAGTGCATTTTTTCGCATAACAGCGCGTTGTATCTAAATGGATTATCAGACAGGCTTCCGGTAGTGCAGTCCGTGACCGTGCCTAGGGGGTATAACCCGGTCAGGCTGATTGAGGAGTTTCCAGGCAGTCAGATTCACTGGGTTCGCCCTGATATTTACGAGCTTGGCGCAACAAATATTATGACGCCGTCAGGTAATAGGGTCAGGTGCTATAACTCTGAGCGTTCGATCGCTGACCTGATTAGGCAAAGGAAGCTGGGTGGCGTTGATGCACAACTTGTGCGTGACGCTATTGGTGGATACTTCAATAGCCGTGAGAAAGATCTTCATGAGTTGGCGCGCATGTGTGAAGCGCTCAGAGTAAGGCGCGAGTTACAGGTATACCTGGAGGTGTTGTAATTGGTAACTATTCGCAATGATGCGAACCTCCAGGTCTCTGTAAACCGTATACCTCCATGGTGTAGATGTATATAAATAGTGATAGTGCAATCTTCGGTTCTCGTTGCAACACATGCACATATAAATGGTGCTTATTATATTGTGACAAGAATTTTAAGCTAGTTAAGCTAAGATATTTAGAGGATTAGTATCGTTCGTGGTAAAATTTTATCGCATGCATCCAGTTTTCTCTTTTGTTGGCGTAGACCTATGTCATAAGATTTTGAGCTTTGTGGGTGCTTGTCGACGCTGTTGTGATTGAGGTTGGGCTGCTGGTGGACATAGGGTAATATTTGCTCAGATGAGGTTCTGGCTATGCAATGGAGGTAAGTTCTATGTATTTCAAGACTTTTATTTATCATAATGAAAAAACAATTAGTGAATATTTGCGGATGATCAATAACAAAGATAGGGTAGCTAAAAAATCGATGTCTCATAAGGCTGACTTTAAGGCCAATGTTGGCGTTATTTCTGCTGGAGTTGGAATTGCTAGTGAATCGGATTTTGACTACCAGCTAAGTTTTGCTGAACAGTATGATTTATTTGAGAAAAATCTAGAATCACATAAAAAAGAAGCGTACTTTGATTTTTCAGACTCAGATTCAGATCCGCTCACTGTTCCTCCAGGGGCGATCATTAAACTAGGAGGGAGGCTTGAAGTTCCGGAAAGTTTTGAAAGCTTTCAACTGGTCTCTAAATTTCTTCCTCTTATACGTAAATCTGATTCTTTTGGGAGTGATGTCGACGGTCTTGGTATGGAGGTTATGTCAAATATACTTGCCAACGATAATTTCCGTATTCCGGCGATTGTTGACTGCGATAAAGTATGTATTTCAGCTAAACTTAAATTTCAATATTTGAAAGATGGTTATGAAGGGCTTAATGACCAGTTAGGTAACGATATTGTATGTCTGTGCAAGGTTATTCGAGTGCACCAAGAAGGAGAAGTTGTAGTATTCGATCCTCTGAAAGATTTTATGCGACTTAATCGGACAATGCGAAGGCAGGCTTCAAGAAATGAACAGTCACAAGAAATAAAATTTGAAGCGCCACTTATTGAAGTTGAAATGCTTAGCATGTATTATTAATGTCTGAAATAACTGTAATGTGTTTGATCGCATACTGTTTTAGGTGAACTAGTTTATGTTTTGTGTGATAGTTACCTAAAGGGTTCGTGATTCTTATTTAAATCTTCTGTGGCGCATAATATTGGTGATCTACATGTGTCGCATGTACGATGATGCTGAATTTGGAATACTATTCAGTGTGGTTGTACGGGAGAGGGGGCCTATGCGGACAGTGCTTGAGATTGCCTCGCAAAACGCTGGATATGTGACTGCTGCTCAGGTTACAGCTGCAGGTATACCGAGGCGTAAGCTCGCTGAGGTAGTTCGTTCTGGAGAATTTGTACAACTTACGCGTGGGCTCTATGCCTTGCCAGACGTATGGGAAGACCCACTATATATTGCCCAGTACAGGTTTTCACGTGGCGTGTTCTCAGATGACACTGCATTGAATCTACATGAGATGACTGACCGCACTCCAGCTTCTTTAACAATGACTTTCCCCCGAAACTACAATACTGCAGCAGTCAAAGATGCCGGTATTATCTGTCGCACTTGCGCAAACGAAGTTCTTGATTTGGGTCTAACGCAGGCGAAGACGATATACGGAAATATGGTTAGAGTATACGATCTTGAGAGAACGCTGTGTGACTTAATGCGTGGCAAGAGAGTGCTTGATCTGCAGTTACTTGTGCCAGCAATGCAGAGCTATACACGCAGCAAGAATCGAGATCTAGTAAAGCTTATGAATTATGCGCGCAAACTTGGGGTAGAGCGCAAAATTAGAGCTCATCTAGAAATACTTCTGTAAAACAAATAACTTTTATGCTCAAGTTTGAGTGCTGCTAGATGAATTTGCCGGTGAGGCTGGTGGGGCAGGCTTTGATTTGAGCGGGGGAGCCGGTGGCTACCACCTGACCACCGGCCAAACCTCCGCCAGGACCCATATCCACCACATAGTCTGCGCTGCGTATTACGTCCAGATCATGTTCAATAACCACCACGGTGGCGCCTTTAGTAATCAAACTGGCAAACACTCCCATTAGGGTCTGCACATCCTTTGGGTGCAGGCCAATAGTGGGTTCATCAAACACAAACACCGAATCACCCTGGCCCCGGCCCATCTCACTGGCAAGCTTTAACCGCTGCGCCTCGCCACCAGAAAGCCCCGGTGTCTGCTCGCCAAGTGTCAAATAGCCCAAACCCAAATCGTGCAGCACCTGCAATTTCTTGCTCACCCGGCTAAGGCCCGCACAAACAGCCAAAGCCTCATCCACACTCATAGCCATCAGGTCAGGCAGGCTGTAAGCGGCGCCGTCGTCAAAAAAGCACCTAATTTCGTGAGCCGCACGCCCATAACGAGATCCGCGACAATCGGGGCAGCAAATCTCGACGTCGGGAAGAAACTGCACGTCAAGGGAGATCTGCCCAGTGCCGTCACAAGTGTCGCAACGCAAAGAACCAGTGTTATAAGAAAACGCGCCAGCCGTAAGCCCACGGTGGCGGCCAGGTTTCGAGCCGGCCTCAGCGGCAAGTTTGGCTCCATACTGCTTAGCCGCCTCGGACCTGGCGAAATGCTTACGCAACTCATCATGCACCCCCACATAGGTGGCCACAGTCGAGCGCACATTAATACCAATCGGGGTGGCGTCAATGAGCATAACCCGGCCAATACCCGGTGCCTCCAGGCAGCGCACATGCCCCGGCAGCGCCTGACCGGCAATTCGCGCCTGCAAAGCCGGTATCAGGCTCTCAAGCACCATGGTGGTTTTACCTGAGCCTGAAACCCCAGTCACCACTGTGAGTCGTCCCTGAGGAATATCCACCTCAAGTGGCTGCACCGTGTGGATCGCGTCCGTGACTAGGCGGATACTGCCGCGCTCAAAAAGATCCGCCCGCGCCGGCTTGGGCTGGTTCTGCTGCCTCAGATACGGCCCAATAATCGACGCAGAATTATCCATGACCTGCGCAACCGTACCCTGGCAAACCACCGTGCCGCCGTCGGAACCAGCGCCGGGCCCCATCTCAATGAGGTAATCACTGTGGGTGAGCACCTGAGTGTCGTGGTCAACCAAAATCACCGAGTTGCCATCCGCCAACAGATCATCCATCACCCCCGTCAAACCCTTGAGATTATGCGGATGTAAGCCAATCGAAGGCTCATCAAGCACATACAGTACGCCCGTGGTACGGTTACGCACCGCCCGCGCTAGCTGCACGCGTTGGCGCTCACCGGTAGAAAGCGTGGATGCCGCACGATCCAACGCCAAGTAGCCTAGCCCCAGGTCAAGCAAGCGTTGGGCGGTGTCAAAGAAAGCCTCACAAATATTTTGGGCCATGGGACGCAGCATCTGCGGCAGTGAGTCGGGCACACCCTCAACCCACCCCATCAGCTCAGACAGGGTCATTTGCGAGGCCGTGTCCAGACCAATACCGCGCAACCGGGGCGCCCGGGTGGCTTCAGACATACGGGTGCCGTGACACTTAGGGCAAGTGTCCTCTTGTAAGAAACGCTCCAGGCGCTTCATGCCCTTTTCATCTTTAACTTTAGAAAGCGCATTTTCGACCGTATAAATGGCGTTGTAATAGGTGAAATCCATTTCGGCCGACTGGTTCGTTTTAGGATTTACGTAAATAATGTGCTTTTTTAGCGCCGGGCCGTGGTAAACAATCTCCTGCTCCGCCTCAGTTAGCTCCTTGAATGGCACATCGGTGCGCACACCCATCTCGCGGCACACGTCTTTCATCAGGGCCCACATCAGCGTGCCCCACACTACGACGGCGCCCTGATCAATGCTCAGGTTCTGGTCCGGTACCAGCGCCGCAACATTCACGCTGCGGGTCAGGCCTGTGCCCGAGCAAGTTTGGCAGGCTCCGCGTGAGTTAAACGCCAGGTCCTCAGCGCCAGGGCCATAAAATTTTACACCGCAGGTGGGGCAGGTAATTTCAGCCATGCGGGCGACGTCGAATGAGGGCTCAACGTAGTGCCCGTTAGGGCAGCGGTGGTGGGCTAGGCGCGAAAACATCAGTCGCAGACTGTTGGCTAGCTCAGTCATGGTTCCGAAAGTACTGCGGATTCCGGGCACGCCCGGCCTTTGCCGCAGCGCCAACGACGCCGGCACGTAACGCACTTCGCTCACGTCAGAGCGTTGGGCTTGGCTCATGCGCCGGCGCGTGTAGGTGGACAGTGACTCCAGGTAGCGGCGCGAGCCTTCCGCATAGAGAACCCCCAGGGCCAGGGAGGATTTACCTGAGCCAGATACGCCAGCAATACCAACGATTTTATTTAGCGGAACATCAACGTCTAGGTTCTTCAGATTGTGCACGCGCGCTCCGCGCACCTCAATGGTCTGGGGTTTTTGGGTGCGGGCGGCACTCTGCGGGGCGGCACGCTGCGAGGTAATTGGCGACGGCGCCGCCTGGGACTCTTCGAAAGCGCGCATTTTTCCTCCAAGCAGGCGCGACGCCACCAGGGTTGTAACCAGCTGCGGCCTGCGAGAGAAATTATCCCACACAGGCCGCAGCTTTTAGGAGAAGCCACTAGCGGCGTCGTGCTTTTGCTGGCTTCTAAGCGAGCTGGGTAGGGGGCGTGGGGTGGGAACTCTAGATGTTTGTCCTTTTTACCCTTTTAAGCCTGCTCTAGAGGGGCAGTTAAAGGCACGATGGCGGGGCGTAAAGCTGCAGCTAGACGCTGGTTGCTGCCAGTTGCCTGACTGTAGAAACGCGCTGCTACGAATTCCTTGCAGGCGGGGGTGCCTGGTCTGTTACTGGTGGGTGTGCCTGGTTTATTGCAAGCGGGGGTGCTCGGCGCAAAAAGCGCAGGATCAAGCTTCCAACCGGCTTGCTCAGACAGCTGGGAGAAAAACACGAACTGCGTGCGTGTATTGCCCTCGCGGAAACTGTGGATAACGTTCAACTCGCCCCAAATTTCAGCCAGCTCTGTCACGAAAGTTTCATGATCCAAACCGCGCAACAAATCCATTTTGCTGAGCCTGCGGTATTGCTCATTGGCTGCCTGCCCTAAGGCTGGGCCTGCTGGATAGTACTGGTAAGACATTTGCGGGGCAGTCGGATCTCCCAACGGGTAATGGACAATGTCCGGGCCAGACTTGACCATGAACGTGCCCAGGGGAGCAACCCGCTCCTGGCCTGCCCACTCATAGATATCTTGGAAAATATGGTGGTGAATTGCCTTCATGTGGGCGTAATCGAAGTTGCCTTTGATCGGCGTTTGCGCCAGTTCCAAAATTCTGGAGCTAGCGTAGCCCTCTTCCAGAAAGCGTAGCTTGACAGCGTCAGGTTCCCCATGTGGGTTGCCAGGAGTAGTGAATTTATTGCGTAACACCGAGGTGCCAGGGATGAAGTAATCCTCCCAGGTGCGAAAAACTTGGCGTGCCATCAGCCTTGCACGTGCTTTCTGATTGCTGCGCGTGCCTGTTCGCCGGTTAGGTTGCCACAGGCTTGTTGTTCCAAAATGTTGCACAGCGCCAGGTCGGTGACTTCGTGGCCTGCCAGGGCCAAAGCCGCCTTGGCAAATGCGAGCTTTTCTGCGGGGGTGCGGTTTTGGGGTTGCGTTTCTGCGTTATCTGCGCCGACGGCGTCACTGCGGCTTGTGGCAGCATCGCTACATGCGGTGATATCACTACTTGCGGCGACGGTGTCGCTGCGGCCAGGGCAGTCAGTGCTGCGGCTTGTCATGGGCGGCCTGCTCGCGGTTGATAAGAATCTGTTGCACTTGGTGGAAACGCTCAGCAAGGCCGGAAGGCTCTGCGTAGATATAGGTTCCACGTATACCGCGAGTTAGTAAAACCTTGTAAATATTTGCAACATAACGGCGTAGACGCTCTGGAGTTGTTTTTTCGTTCGCAACCTTATTGTTTGCCTTGCCGCGTTTATCGTGATAGTTGTTTTTGTTAACGCGATATTTCCCAGATTCATCTAGTTCAACATCTGCGCCGATGATTACGCCGGCATAGTTCAGGTCATAACCCTGAATGGTGTGGATTGAACCTACCTCTTGAAAAGCTGTAGGGGAGTGCACCCAAGATTCAACAGTGCGATTCCATCGCATACTTACCCCGTCCAACTCAAAGTCGTAGGGTGCTGAATCCGACTTGTCACCTTTACTGATCCACGGCCAGGCATAGCCTGCAACCATGCGTGAAAGGCCATACTCTTCTTCGCGCCTAGTTAGCGCTTCGTGCATCTCCTTGAAATTAGTGAAGATCCTAAAGTCGTATCCGCTGAAGTCAGGGACATCGCTTTCTTCAATGGGGCGATCTCCAAATAGAGCATCTATAAGTGCCTTGTATTTATCAATTTCTGACAGCTTCATACGCATTTGGCTGTGTAGCTGAAAATATAATTTGTTTGTAATTGACTCTGCTATGACAGATTCCCACACCTTGGAACTCATGTCTGCGGGACGTACAGCTTGAGTGGGGTCTAGTAGCAAAACCAGATTCTTTGAGCAGGTTCGCATCCAGTCCAGCTGATTGTGCTGGTCGCCCTCTTTATCTGATTCTCCATAAAGAGCGCGATTATTGTCACGATACATCTTAAACACACTACCGTTTGCCTGTGTCGAAAAACGGTTAAGGCGATGTGCTTCATCGACTATTAGCAGATCGTATTTAGCATTCTCATTCAGAACTATCTTTGGGACGTCAAAAGGTGATAGAACCATCTTATTGCTAAGTCCATCTACCGATTTAAAAACTCTTTTGATAGTTTGCCGTAGTGAACTTTGGGGGATTACAATCCCAATTCGTAAGGGCCTCTTGGTGGCGGCTTGTGTTAAAGGTAGAGCACCTTCCTCGGTGGTGATAGGTCGTTCAGAGCTGTAGTCGGCGATTAGCTTTATTAAATAGACTGCAAGAATAGTTTTGCCTGTTCCTGCTCCGCCTTGGATGATGAACTCTTGTAACGGACTCTTCTTGTCTGAAAGACTGCTAATGATTCGTTCAGACAGGGATGTAACTACATTCTCTTGTTCTTCGTTTAATTGCTTGAACGGAGAGTATTTGTATAGATCTGAATTTTCAATATCAGGCTTTGACTGACTGAATAAGCCGTAGGATGAGCGCAGGCTTTCGAAAATTTCATTAAAAATTTCACGATAGCTATCGCGCTGATAATAGTCGGCGTCAACGATGCCGTGATTTGCGTTAAGAACTGTCTTCTTGCCGTCGCCAGTGAAAAGGTTGATAAGAATAGATTCAAGTTCTAGGCATACAGATTTATTGAATTTTTCATGTATGACAACATGTGTAACGTCGAGCTTATTCTTCTCAACAGTTTTAAGATGCTGGCTCATGCGCTTGTTGTAGTCAAGCGTTTCACCTACATACACTTCTTTACTTGAAGTCAGGATATAAACTACAGGCCAGTTTTTTAGGCGAGTATCTGTTTTGACAAGAGTGGACACTGAATTCGGTTCGAATTTAGTCCGCTTAATTTCATAGCTGGTCATATTTCGTGCTCCGCCCCTTGCTGAGCGATACTGGGTATTTTTCCCCGGTTTTCACTAGCTTCTGAGAAATAAGGTCATCTGGTTTTACACCTAGTTTCATGGCCAGAAAGTGGCAGTAGGTAAGTACGTCTGCAAGTTCTTCTTTGACTGCATTTACGTCTTCTGGTTGCCCCCATTGGAAACATTCAAGCAGCTCCCCAGCCTCTATCGCAATAGACTTCGCCAGGTTTTCCGGGGAATGAAACTGCTCCCAGTCGCGTTCGTGCGCAAACTCCCGTAGCTCGCGGTCGACGTCGGTTCTAGCCATAGTGTGACTATACAAAGATCTGATGCTGCGGCTTGTCATGGGCGGCCTCGTTTCTTCTGAAAGCTCATTTTACTGGGCGAACTGCGCCGTCGTGAGCAAAAGCAGGCATAGACTTACGCTAGTTATAAACGCAAGGAGGGGAAGATGGACGCTCAGGACGTCCCGAAAGTACATGACCCCAGTTTCCGTGGGGATATGATTATCCGCTTCCTACCTGACAGTGACCAGGTGCTAGCCCGCATGGACCGCTCTACCGTGCAGGTGTTTACGAATCTGGCGGACTACCTGCAGCTCTACGGGCCGTACGTGGATCGTGTGGGCTACCCGGACGGCAAATACCTGTGGCACCGGCCCGTCGGGGAGCGGCCCACCTACTTTGAGTATCGCTCACTGGACATATTCGCCCTAAACGACCCCTACTACAGCTATGAAATTAAGCAGATGCCGCAGGGATGCTCGATCCGCACCGGTATTAACGTGCCCTACTTTGATCTGCCCGGCGGTGCGCGCCAGGTGCAGTTTCTAGCCGAAGACATTGTGCTGAGTGCTATTGAATGCCTTGAGCTGGGGATTTTGACTGGGAGGTCAGAATAATGTGGTGGCAAGTTGCTGAGCTGTTTCACTTTGCGGAGACGGCAGGGGCGCAGATTCGGCTTCGTGATAGCGACGCACTATCGCTGACCTGGGATTGTGGGCGCAGTTGGCAGCACGTGTGGAACACCAGCGGCGAACACGCCCAAGCTTTTTACGGCGAAAGCGAGTACGCCGAAACTCGCGTTCCCACCATGATCAGCGACTACAGCGAACTCATGCTTAACTGGGCAGTGCTGCGCATTGGCCGCAAAGCGCGCTTTTACAAGGGCTGGGAGGCGATCCGAGTGCCCAGAAGTCCCCAAAGCGTGGATCCGCATTGGGGCTTTGAACAGCTCTCGCTGATCACCGGGCGCCTGACCAGAGACGGCAAGCCCGTACCAATGCAGCTGCGTACCATCTTCCCTGACCACTACGAGCTCAACCAGTTCTCGCATCTGGCCGGCATGAGATTCAAAGATCTGTTGGCGGCCTTCAAAGACCCAGCCGGTGGCATATTGGCCAACTGGGTAGAGCCGGCGCCAAGCTCTGAGCGCCCGCAGGGTGCTGAGAAATCAGAAAGCTCCAAATAGGTTGGCTGTGAGGCCAACTTAGAGTGACGATAAGTCCAACTTAGAGCGCCGGTATGGCCGCTTGTACTGGCGCTAAGGCCAGCTCAAAAGCGCTAGAAAATTTTTAAATATTGCGGTGAGCGCCAAGCCTGCCGCACTTGATAGGTATGTAAGGAAACGGTATGGGTAAATGGTTTGATCAGGCCGCAGAGATTGAGCGCTTGCGCAACGAAAACCGCCGGTTAAAAGCGCAGGTCAGGAGCTTGGAGTTGCGTCTAGGGGTCAGTTACGGCCAGTCGGGTGTCAGTGATTACGGCCAGACGGGAACCAGTGAGTACGGCCAGCCGGGCGCCTATGGTGACGCTAGCGAGTACGCTCAGGGTGCCTACGGGGCCGGCGACGGCGTCGTCGGGGCTGGGGCTGCAGATTACGAGGCCGCCGCCTGGCTGGAACTAACCCCCGAAGAACTCCACCTAGTGCGGATGGGTAAAAAAATCAACGCCATCAAAATTTACCGAGACCGCACCGGGGTTAGCTTAGCTGACGCCAAAGCCGCCATCGACGCGGTTGGCTAGGAGGAACCATGCTGTTCATGGGTCATCGTGAGGACGACGGCTGGCTACGGTCTACCTTCAACCTGACTTTCCGGGCCTCATGGGAAATGATGCTACAAGGGGTTTATGAAGCCTGGCATTACTTCGCTAATGTTGAAATCTTGGTCGACCATAAGCCGATTGAAATTAAAACCCCTGAAGACATTCTTAAGATCCCTGAAGACCGCAATATTTCAATTCGTGGATTGCTAATGGTGGCTAGGACTAATGTAGAAATTGTTTTCTACAACCAAGTCCACTTCATTAACGTCTATGTTGAGTGCAACAATGAAGAACTAAAAAACCTGGACTACGAGCACTACAACAAATTCATTGGCAAATTCATTGACAATATGGAAATCGCCATGAATATGCCCGAGGAACAACTCAAAGCTAGCAGGTAGGTTGCGCCGCATAGTAGCTGGTCATAAGCCTGCATGCTGAGCCAAGAGCGGATGGAGAACTGCAATGATTTTAATTGGTGAAAAAGAAGAAAAGGGCTGGGTTCACGCCAACTACCGGCTCACCCGCCCGGTTTCGTGGCAGCAGCTACTAAAAGCGGTGCACGGGGTTTATGGCTATTTCAAAAAAACCGAGATCCTAGTGGATGGGTTACCAATCCAGATTGGTCAGCCGGAAGAAATATTACAGATCCCTGAGGCTAAAGCTATTTCTATTCGAGGCGTGCTAACAATTATTGACGTGCCCGTGGTGGTAACCTTCTACAACCGGGCCGACTACGTAAATGTTATGGTTGCCTGCGCAAACGAAGAATTCCAAAACACTAACTACGAAAAGTTCAACAAATCAATGAGTCAAATCATGGATAGCCTTGAACTAATGATGTACATACCCACAGCTAACCAGAACTGATAGGGGCAGGCCAGCGCCGATAGGCGGGCCTGCATTTGCGGGCCTGCGCTGAGACGCTCAAGCCTCTGCCCGCGCTGAGACGCTCAGTCTTTTGTGGTGCTGCGGCTCTAAGGCCTAGAACCCCAAAAGCCTGCGGTAAATTTGCAAATCTTCGTCACCAAAGACGTTGAAGACAACATCCATTTGCGCCTGGGTTGCCTCCAACCAGCGCTGCACAGTGTCAACCGCAACCTTTGCTGCAGGCTCCTTGGGGTAGCCAAACACGCCGGTGCTGATGCAGCAAAAAGCCAGCGACTTCAAACCGTTTTCCTGCGCCATATCTAGACACTGTAAATAGCTGCTCATCAGCTTATATTTCCCAATGTCTGGCAGTGCCGGGTTATAGATCGGCCCAACCGTGTGAAGCACATGCTTAGCCGGTAGGTTGTAGCCGCCAGTGATTTTGGCGTGCCCAGTGGGTTCCTCATGACCCTGAGCCTGCATCAGCTGCGCGCATTCAAGACGCAACTGCACGCCAGCAAAAGTATGGATAGCGTTGTCAATACAAAAATGTCCCGGCTGCCAGCACCCCAGCATCTGACTGTTGGCAGCATTAACAATACCGTCAACAGCTAGGCGGGTAATGTCACCCTGCCACAGACGAATCCGAGGATTAAGCGGGGTGACGGCGGCGTCGTCGAGACTAGAAATACCGCCTTCCGCCAGCAAACCAGACAGCAACTCATCCTGCTTTTCCAACCAAAAAGGAGAGATAGGCGCAGGCTCTCGGGTGTTAACCAAGGCGCGGAAATGCTGCCACAGCTCATCAAATCCCTGCACCGGGGGGAAAGCAAAATTACGCTCCGCACACAGCTGCGCCACCAGCTCAGATAACAGCACCTCCTTTTTACTTTCCAGCATTACCTGCCTCCTTGAACTCCTTCAACGCCTGCGTTAGGGCCTGGTGAATATCTCCATCTATAAGAATAGAGCGTTCACTGATCTCAATCGGGGCTTGCGCCTGCCCAAAATTAATGCAGGCGTAAGTCGCCAGCGGATTGGCGTAAGTGCGCTGCCAGAAGGGGTATTTAATGATGCCAGGAGTATTGGCGCCAACCCCCAGCTCCAGGTAAAGCACCTTGTCGGCGCGGTGAGCGGCCATGAAATCCTGGTAGCGCTGGGCCGCCTGATGCCAGCCGGCGTCCTCAACGAAAGTGTGATCGGCGCGCAGATTCATACTCATAGGCTCACCACACCTGGGGCAATGCGGCACAAGCTCGCTGGAAACACGCATGTCACGCTGGGTTTCAACCATGAGTTTCACGGTCTCATAGTTGTCGTAAGTATTGGCGTGACATGGCTGGGAGCACTGCCACAGGCCGTAATCACCCTGCGTGTAAAACAGGCGTTCTTTAGGGAAACCGGCCAGTTGAAACTGGTGATCCACATTTGTGGTGAGCACAAAGAAATCTTTGCTCGCTAACAGCTGAGCCAGCTTGGCGTAAGTGTCCTTGGGAGCTGGGATGTAGCGGTTGTACCAGATGTGCCGGCTCCAGTAAGCCCACTGCTCCTCCAAAGTTTTGAAAGGATAAAAGCCGGCCGAGTACATGTCGGAAAACCCGTAGGCCTCAATGAAATCCGCGAAATACTTCTGGAAGCGCTCGCCGGAGTAGGTAAAGCCCGCTGAGGTGGAAAGGCCCGCTCCGGCTCCAACTACGACGGCGTCTGCACCGGTAAGCGCTTCCAGAAGGCGTGAGGTTTTAGTCATGGCCCTTAGTTGCGGACAACGCTTACTTGCGGACAACGCTGATGCGCTGGCCTACGTGATTACCGGACTCGATTTCGTCGAGCATGGCCACAGCGAAGTCGGCGTAAGAGATGATGGATTCTCCACGCTCGTTCACGGTCAGCTCTTCGCCGCTCAGGATGTACTTGCCGGTCCGCTCGCCCTCAGCCTGGAAGTCGCAAGCGGGGGAAATGTAGGTCCAGCGGACGTCGTCGCGCTTACGTAGCTCAGTCAGAGCAGCACCCATCGCAAGAGCGAGCGGCTTGAAGGCCTCGGGGAAGTCAGGGTCCTGCGCGACGGTCAGGCTGTGCTCGGGGTTCAGGTAGAGGCTACCTGCCCCACCCACAACTAGCAGGCGAGTGTCGCTGCCAGAGAGGATGCCGCTCAGGTGAACCAGAGTAGTTGAGTGCTGGGGGAGGGTTTCCGGGGTCCAAGCGCCGAAAGCGTCAACAACTGCGTCAAATCCCTCCAGGTCCTGAGCGGTGAGCTCCATGATGTCCTTGATGACGGCCTTCTTGGCGGGAGTCCTGTTTTCAGAGCGGACAAAAACGGTCACGTCGTGGCCACGCTCTAGGGCTTCCTTGACGATGAGCTGACCGGAGTGCCCGTTTGCTGCGACGACTGCAATTGACTTAGCCATGAGTTTTCCTTTGGGTAGATGAGCGAGTAAATCGCTCTGTGTTCCTTACGAGTAACACCGTAGAATCAATGCATAACTTTAGGAAGTAGGCACTATTTTGTGCTATAGGTACCTAAAAGTAACTATTGGCGTGACCTGCTGATATACAAGGAGGAATGGTGGGGTTGAAGCTAGAAGAATTGCCGGTCTGCCCGGTAGAGACAACATTGACCCTGATCGGTAACAAGTGGCAGGTGCTGATCCTGCGCGATCTGGGCGATAAGGGGACCTTGCGTTTCAAAGAGCTGCAGCGTTCAATCGGCAAAATCTCCCAAAAGGTGCTCACCACAAATCTGCGCGCCATGGAAGAGGCGGGGATTGTACATCGCGAAGTATTCGCGCAGGTGCCGCCGCGAGTGGAGTACTCCCTCACGGAGCTAGGTCAAAGTCTCCAACCGGTGCTGCAGGCAATGAGCCAGTGGGGTGAAAACTATAAGAAGAGCCTGCGCGATAGTTAGTTAATGTGCTTACCTGCCGGGGCGCTGTCGTGCTTACTTGCAGGGGCTAGACGCCGTCGCCGTCGGGGCTGACAGGCGGAAAGTAGAGATCCGGGGAGGCTTGCGGGCCAGTGAACAGGTCATCAGCGATCTTGCTGATCGTGTCGCGCAGCTCCAAATGCTCCAGATAACGCTGCGGAATCCCGGCCAGGCCTAGGTGAGCGCCGACAATATTGCCGGCAATAGCCCCCGTGGAATCGCTGTCTCCACCATGGTTGACCGCCGAGGTGATGGCCCCTGCAAAATCATCCTCGTGGCGCAGTGAGCACAGCAAACCAATGGCCAGGGCCTCCTCAGCCACCCAGCCCTCGCCTAGGGCGTGAATCGCCTCCAAATCAGGCATGTCACTGTCCGCCAGGCGCAGCGTGTAACGCAGCAGTTCCTGCAACTGGCCAAGATAATGTGCGTTAGGGAAAGCTTCAGGCAAAGTGTTCAGCGCCTGTGTGGCAGCCTCGCGTACTGAACTAGCCTCGTCGCGGGCCAGGAGGCTGACAATATGGGCAAACACCCCGGCCGGCATCCAACCCAGCTCATGGCAGTGGGTTAGCTCAGCTAATTGCGCGCCTAGGCGCTGCAGCTCGACGCCGGAAAAGCCCGGGCAAGTGTTGATTAGCCCCACCGGCGCCATGCGCATAATCCCGCCGCAACCCTTGGAGTTGTTTACAGCTTTGGCGCCGTTAGCCATGGCCTCGCAAGCATTCATGCAGGTTACGCCCGGTGCACGCGAGGCAAAAAGCTCAGGCAGGCTGGAAATCCAGGCTTTGGGCTCAGCTAGCGGGTAGGGGCTGACCTGCGTATACATCCACTCCACATAGAACTGGGCCATTTGGGCTGGGGCGTAAGCGGTAAGCGCAGCGGGGGATGGCAGGGTGGCGGGTGCCGGGGCAGGGGCACCGCCAGCGGCGTGGGTGTCGCTGGAGACGGGGGCGCTGCTGGAAGCCTGGGAGCCGCCAGAGGCCTGAGTTGAGAGCGCAGCCAGCGAGCATAGCAGGCTGTTGGCGGTGTACAAAGTCATCTGCGTGTCGTCAGAAAACGGCGCCAAGCCGCGCTCATCTAGCTGGTAATCGCGGATTCCGCGCGAACCATAATGCGCAGCAATCGTCTCCTCGCGGTCAAACTCGATCGCATAACCCAGCGCGTCACCGGCAGCCCCGCCCAGCAGGCAGCCACGATACTTGTCGATGTTTCCCATTTGCGTGTTCCCTTTCAAATGTCCTGGTTGGCGAGCCTTGACCTGGTGGTGAGCGTTGGCTGGTTAGCGAGCGTTGGCTGGTTGGCGATTTTGTCCTGGCGGCGGCCCGACTACCAGCCGCGCAAAATAGCTTCCAAGCCGCGCTCAAACTGGGCGCTAAAATCCCATTTTCCGGCTAAAACTTCGCCGATCAGCGGTTGCAAGGCGGCTGCGTCAGCCGGGTCAAGCATGGCGCTGACGGCCATGAGGTCTTCTGTGCCAGTGACGGCGTCGTCGTCGGCCCCTTCAGAGGGGGCGGCTGGAGTGGGGACTGCGGCTGGGGCGGCGCTGCCTGGCTTGGCGACGGCGTCGTCGCTTGTTCCAGCAGGCGGCACTACCTCGGCGGCAACGAAACCAGTGGTGTACACCGAAACCGACGTGATCAGCGCCAACGTGTCCGTAGTGGGCGTAAAACCGCTGCGGGCCAGCGAAGCAAGCACCCCGGCTAGCAGGGAAAGCTGCTCAGGCGTGGAAATCGGGTGGGTCATCAGCAAAATGACCGTGTTGGGGTGATCCTGCAAAGTGGCGCGCAGGCAGTTCGCATACTGGCGAATATATTCCTGCGCCTGCAAGGCCTGGTCAGAGCGCGTTTGTGGGGTGGTAATCGGGCTTGAGCCAGGCTCGGTATCAGGGCTTGGATCTGGCCTGGCAGGGGCTGACACAGCAGAGGCGCCTGGTGCGGCAGGGGCTGACGCTGTAGCAGAGGCGCCTGGTGCGGCGTCGTCGTGAACGCCGTCGGCCCCTTGAACCAGAGCCAAAAAACGGTCGTAAGTTAGTCGCCAAAGCTGCTCGCAAATACCCTCCAGCAGGGCCGACTTATCAGGAAAATGGCGGTAAAACGCGGCCTGCGAAACCCCCAAGCGCTTGCCCAGGCTCCGCAGCGACAGGGCAGAAAGTCCGGCGTCGTCAACCAACTCCAGCGCGGCTGACAAAATAATGTCGCGTGTAAGCACACGAGATTTCGACGACGCCATAGACTCTCCGCTCAAATGCTTGGGTTACTCCTGCCTATAACGAAACTGTACCAAGGCGAGGGCCGCGATCGCCGCGAAAAATCCCCACAAAACCGCCAAGCTGGGCCAAATATCGGCAAAACCCTGCCCATCCAAACTCACCTTGTGGATCGCGTCGATCGCCCAATAAGCAGGCGAAACGCGTGCGGCATCCTGAGCCCAATCAGGAAAAGACGAAACCGTGCAAAACGCCCCGCCAATACCGGCCGCCAGCATCCCCACAATGTTAGACAGTGACAAGGCCGTGTCCCGGCTGTGTGTCCACAGCGCAATGGCCACGCCCAACGCCGCCAATACCGCCGAAAAACTGAGCAAAGTTGCCACCAACGCCAGCAGCGAGCCCTTGGGGTCAAAGCCGAAAATAATTGCTCCCAGGGACAAAACCACCAGTATCTGCGCGCTTTGAATTATGTAAGCCACCAGCGCCTTGCCCGTCAGCACCGTGGGGCGCGACAGTGGCGAGGCCTCCAGACGCTGCCAGGTGCCCCAACTGCGCTCATTGAAAAACGAGTCAATAATGTTTTGCACAGCCAGGAACGAAAACAGCACAGCAATTGACGGCACTGCCTGCTCGGCCCCGGAAACGCCCCGGTAGCCGTCGGTTAACAGCATCGCCTTAAAAGCAGGCATCATGAACGGGATCAGCACCAGCGGAATCACCGTCAAAACCAGCGTAGGCGCCGGGTCGCGCAGCTGCAGGCGCAGGTTCAGGCCCGCAACGGCGCTTAGTTGTTTGAGTTGCTTAAGCGGCTTCATTTTCGTTCTCCTTGGGGCTGTTTTCCTGCGGGGCCGGGGGTGTGGCTGGGGCGCTTTCCGGAGCCTGGGCCGGGGCTGGGGCGCGACCCTCGGCGTCGCTTTCCTTGAGGATCTGCAGGTAGGCGCTGTGCAGATCGGCTTGAGGTACGTGCACCTGCACGGGAACCTGACCGTAGGTGGCCACGATCTGCTCCAGCGAGCCCTGGGCTACCAGGCGGCCCTGGTTTAAAACGGCGACGTCGGCCCCCAGCTCCTCAAATTCGGCCAGGTAGTGGGAGGTATAGACGACGGCGGCGCCCTCTGCCGCTAAGTGCCTGACAGTGTCTAGAATCTGACTGCGTGCTTCCACGTCAGCGCCAACGGTTGGCTCATCCATGAAAATCAGTTTCGGGCGATGCATGATAGCCATGCCCGCGTGCAGGCGACGCTGTTGGCCGCCTGACAGGTGCTTGGCGCTTTGATTGGCTTTTCCTGTCAGGCCCAGCATTTCCATAACTTCTTCGCTGCGTGCCTTGGCGGCGCGGTGGCCCAGCCCGTGCAGGCGGCCGAAATAGCCAAGATTTTGCGCGACGGTTAGATCCGGGTAAATGCCCAGTTCTTGCGGGGCGTAGCCGATTAGCTCGCCAACGTTGTTTTGGGTGGGGTCGACGCCGCAGATGGCCACGCTTCCCGAATCGGCGCGCCGCAGTGAGCATGCGATGGTAATAAAGGTTGATTTTCCAGCGCCGTTGCGGCCCAGTAGACCCAAGATTTGGCCTGGCTCTACGCGCAGGCTGACCCCACGCAAGACCTGGTTGGATCCGTAAGTTTTGTGAATGTCGCGAGCCAGTAGGGCTGGCGGTGTGGTGTTCACTGTTTCCTCCAGTTGGTTAACACTGTTAACTTTGGCGCCGGGAAGTAGGTTAACAGTGTTAACTTAGGGGCGCAAGAGGGTTTTACAGAACAAAACTTAGGGGCCTTGCGCAAGCAAAAGCCCTGGTTTGGCCTCCCAGTGGAAGGCCAAACCAGGGCCGGTTTGTGTTGTGTTGCGTTAGAGACTAGTCCGCGTATTCATGCCAGATTTGGCGCATGGGTACGCCCTTATTGAAGGTGCGGGTAGAGCCATCTTGGAAAGTGACCTCAACCTTTTCGCCATCGTCGCCATCGCCGTCGCCGTCGTCAGGGCCGCAAACCCAATCCACCCACTCAATCGCGGGGGACAGGGCGCCGTCGTCGCCAACAATGCGGTAGCCCTCGCCCAAAAATTCAGACATGACGTCTTCGACCTTGTCAGCTTGCATGGCTGCTCCTTGCTGGTTTCACTAGTTTTCGTGGGTGTATCGCTTCTAGGTTCTAGTGGTGGTTGCAACGATTCTTGGTGAAGGAGTTTGTTGTGGC
>ERZ772932.17-NODE-17-length-121387-cov-6.723511_pt1 | contig 121387 bp, 95 predicted proteins | sample MGYA00511684_ERZ772932 | MGnify/ENA primary metagenome ERZ772932 (study PRJEB29015, sample SAMEA2738078) | human oral metagenome | biome: human oral; feature: human-associated habitat; material: saliva | place: China | collected 2210 ...
TACCTGCACCGATAGCGGCGCCTAACTTTGCAGTTTCTGCTGCTAATAACAATGAAGTCAACATAGTTTTCTTTCTTTTAATTTATTAATTAATTTGTTTTTAATTTCTTTTTAATCTGTATCTGCTGTAACAACGAAATGGACATACTACTCATTAACAATGAAAGAATTATCCTTTTAGAGACTCTGTTACAACATATTTATTGTAGAATCACTGACCAAACACTTTGGACTTATGACCTATTTATTCTCTATTTCATCAACTACGCTTCCGTTTATTACTCAGCTTCAGCCTCGTGTACACGTGCTAATGAAATGAAGACAGCACTTAACATGGTGAATACCAGTGCCTGAATGAAGCTTACAAGTATCTCTAGTAACATCATGAAGATACTCATTCCCACACTGACAACCGTCATTGACGAACTGAGTATCACACCCATCGTCGCCATGATAAAGATGATACACGTCAGAGCAAGTGCTATTGCGTGTCCTGCCATCATGTTGGCAAAGAGACGGACCATCAATGCGAACGGTTTAGTAAAGATACCAAATATTTCAATTACCGGCATCAATGGCACAGGAACCTTCAACCATGCAGGAACATCAGGCCAAAAGATATCTTTCCAATAATGCTTTGTTCCTGAGAAATTCGTTACTAAGAACGTACATATAGCAAGGAAGAATGTAATGGTAATGTTACCCGTTAAGTTACCACCACCCGGTGGGAAAGGTACTATACCCATGATGTTTGCAACGAAAATAAAGAAGAAACAAGTAAGCAAATAGGGAGCATACTTATCTGATTCCTTACCCAATGTAGGCTTGATCACCTCATCATAGACATACATTACAAACATGTGCATCAGTCCTGTGAAGCCTTTAGGAGCCTTATCCGTAACCTTATGCTTGCGACACCAGCTTGCTGGAATCAAAATACACAGCACAAGAAGGATTGCATCAATGAAAAGTACACACACCGACTTGGTGATTGAGAGGTCCAAAGGTCGTACTTCCGTCCCATCTGGTTGTAATTCAACAATCCTACGTTCGTAGTTACCTTTTGTAGCAATGAACAAATTCGGATTGTTCTTACAAGGACGATACCCTGCATGTGGACCTTTCTCTATTGGTTCTTCGGCAAAATCTTCTGCCCAACCAGTGTACCAACCGTCTGATGTTTTCACAATTACAGGCAAATTGATAATCACAGGCTTATCACCAATATTGGTTACATGCCACTCATAAGAGTCTTTGATGTGTCCCCACAATATACCCTGTAGGTCAACTCCACCTCCTTTGCTCTCTGACGCAGCTGCACCAGGAACCAAAAGGAAAAGCATCAGTACCATACAAAGTAAATGCTTGAGATATTTCATGCGTTAGTTTTTAATTTTATTGTTCTTTTCCAATCTCGCGAAATAGATCGTATCAAATGCCAGAAGCACAAGATAGAATATCATAAAGATAACCGCAAAGCTGATAATCTCCTGTCGATTCTTTACCACCAAAGCATAAACCAAGATGACTAAGAATGCTAAAAACATGCGTAAAGCAGATGCTGCAAGATAAAATTTACCCAGAACAGCAGAAGACTGTATGGCGATTGCTTTCCAAGCTCCACCATAGATGGAAGCCGTAAGGAGTGAGAATACAGCACTAATGGTCAGCATATGAATATAAGAAGAGCGCATAACGCACTGCACGAGGAGCATGCCAATGAGATAAAGTGCAGCTATCAGCCACAGACTTATCTTATAATACTTCTTATATACCTTATTATAATCCATTCAAGCTACGCCTTCTTATCTGCCAGCAACCTTTATACTTCAACGCAAAGGCTTACATCATTCTTCCTTACCTCAACGAAACCGCCAACGATATGAAGCTCCTTTTTCGTGCCTTTTACGCTATATACTACCCTACCAGCATCCAGTGTAGAGATGATTGGTGCATGATCTGTGAGGATTTCAAACTCCCCTAATGTTCCAGGAACCAATACACTATCCACCTCACCACTGAAGATTATCTTCTCGGGAGAAACTATTTTAAGTGTCAACATAGACAATTCAACTTTTATTTCGTCAGAGAAGTGATTATGCCTTCGTTGCTTCCAAAAGTTGCTTAGCCTTCTCCTTAACGTCTTCTATCGTACCAACATTAAGGAAAGCCTGCTCAGGGAGGTCGTCAACCTCACCGTTAAGGATAGCATTAAAGCCCTTAATGGTTTCTTCGATAGGAACCATAACACCCTTAACACCCGTGAACTGCTCAGCAACAGTAAATGGTTGAGATAGGAAACGCTGTACACGACGGGCACGGTTTACAACGAGTTTATCATCATCTGACAACTCATCCATACCCAAAATGGCAATAATATCCTGCAACTCATTATATTTCTGCAACAACTGCTTTACTCTTTGAGCACAGTCATAATGTTCCTTACCAACAATCAGTGGGTCAAGGATACGTGAAGTACTCCCTAATGGGTCCACAGCTGGATAAATACCAAGCTCCGTAATCTTACGACTCAACTCGGTTGTAGCATCCAAGTGCGTAAAGGTTGTAGCTGGAGCAGGGTCCGTCAAGTCGTCAGCTGGCACATAAACAGCCTGTACTGATGTAATTGAACCATGCTTTGTAGAAGTGATTCGTTCCTGCATTGCACCCATTTCACTTGCTAAAGTTGGTTGATAACCTACGGCTGAAGGCATACGACCCAACAAGGCAGACACCTCAGAACCAGCCTGTGTGAAACGGAAGATATTATCAATGAAGAACATGATGTCGGCTGCTTCACCATTCTTACCACCATGATCGCGGAACTCCTCTGCTACTGTCAGACCAGACAATGCCACTGAAGCACGTGCCCCAGGTGGCTCATTCATCTGTCCATAAACAAGTGTTGCCTGTGATTTCTGCAGTTCTTCGGAATCAACAAGTGACAAATCCCACTTCCCTTCATCCATTGCCTTACGGAACTTTTCACCATAACGGATAACACCTGATTCCAACATATCACGAATCAAGTCATTACCTTCACGTGTTCGTTCACCAACTCCGGCAAATACAGAGTAACCATTGTGTCCCTTTGCAATGTTGTTAATCAACTCCATGATAAGCACGGTCTTACCTACACCAGCACCACCAAAGAGACCAATCTTACCACCTTTCATATAAGGCTCAAGCAAGTCAATCACCTTAATACCCGTCTGAAGCATCTCCTTATGTGTAGAAAGATCCTCAAACTTCGGTGCCTCACGGTGAATAGGATAAGCTCCCTCCATCTGCAATGCAGACATACCGTCAATTGGCTGACCAATAACATTCATCATTCGACCCTTGATCTGCTCGCCGGCAGGCATGACGATAGGACTACCTGTTGGTACAACCTCTAATCCACGTTGCAAACCATCAGTGTTGTCCATAGCTACACAGCGTACAGTATCTTCACCTATCTGCTGCTGAACTTCGATAATCAAATCTTGCCCATCAGCCTTCTTTACGCGCAGGGCATCATAAATATTAGGCAAAACCTTCTCTGGATTCTCTCCCTTTGTATCGAAATAGACATCGATAACAGGACCAATGATCTGGGAGATACGCCCATTAATCTGTGACATAAATATCTTTATTGTTTTTTATTATTATTTCTTATATATAATAAGGTGAAAACCACGCTTATTTGATTCATCATCAGATACTCAGTTCATCAAGAACCTTAATGAGTTTTCTGTCGAATGGCTTGTCCGAACGAATGGCTTCAGACAGTGGGACATAGACTACTTCGTTGTTTCTTACACCAACCATAATATTACGCTGTCCCTGCATGATGGCTTCTACAGCTCCGACACCCGTACTACTTGCTAGGATACGGTCACGCGCTGACGGACGTCCGCCACGCTGAAGGTGTCCAAGTATTGATACGCGCACATCATAATCAGGGAATTCCTTGCGAACACGATCCGCATAATACATAGCTCCACACTTTGGACTCTCAGAGACAATGACGATACAGCTTCTCTTAGACTTTCTGATACCACGTTCCATGAATCGTGCTAACTGGTCAACATCTGTTGAATCCTCCGGGATAATAGCAGCTTCTGCACCACTTGCAATAGCAGAATTCTGTGCAAGGAAACCTGCATCACGACCCATCACTTCAACAAAGAAGATTCTTTCATGGCTCTGAGCAGTGTCACGAATACGGTCAACACACTCCACAATAGTATTCATCGTTGTATCATAACCAATGGTACTGTCCGTACCATAGAGGTCATTGTCTATCGTACCCGGCAAACCGATACAACAGAAATCATATTCCTGTGCGAACTTCATTGCACCTGTCAACGAACCATTACCACCAATAACCACCAAGGCATCAATACCTTCTTTTACAAGATTATCGTATGCTGTCTTACGTCCTTCAACCGTTGCAAAGGCTTTTGAGCGTGCAGTCTTGAGGATTGTACCTCCCTGACCAATGATGCCACTGACATTTTCTGTTGTGAAAGGCTTAATATCATCTGTTATCAAACCATCATATCCACGATAAACAGCCTTTATTTCAAAGCCATTGTAAATACCAGCTCTGGTCACTGCACGTATAGCAGCATTCATTCCTGGTGCATCACCGCCTGATGTCAGAATACCTATTGTCTTTATCTTTGCCATTTCCGTACTCTTTATCCTTTTAAATAAATCTTGCACAAAGATAAGAAATAAATGACATATAAACAACACTGATTACAAAAACTTAAGAATAAGTCCCAAAATAAATGTTGTAACGATGGAGTAATAGGGCTTCCTTTCATAGAAAAAACTTTGTAAATATAACTCTCAACGGATATCAATGTATTAAGTTCAATAGTCAGTTTTATAAGGAGATTACCCGCCACATAGTTGATTATACCAATTTCACCACTATCAGTAAAATTCAGTAACAACTGCTTATTAAGGAGCTTTTTCAAAATGTAGATTTATTATCATTCTTTAAATACCTTGTATATTATCTCTAATCTAACTAAGATTAATAACATACTTCAATATTAAAATATAAATAGAAACTCCAAGTATAATGCAAATCGGTAGTATTAAGAAAAAGCAATATGTTGGGATTTTCCTATTGAGATAATGCTGGGAATATCTATTATACAAACTATTGACCTTCTTTTTATTTCCATATCTTACTGAAATGAAGGCTAAGATAGAGATAAAATATAAGATGAAAAACAACAGATTAATTTTACCATCTTTTCGAACCATCTCGAAAATGACACCAGTTATAGGAAGCAGTACAAACATCAGTACACATGATAAGTACAAAATGCTATTCAACATTGCGGGATCATGTTTTACTTTGTATGCTCTATATATCCTAAAAAATATATAATCCATTGTTATTTTATTACTGTGAACTATAAATATTTGTATTAAACTTCGCCACTTAAATCTACAAAGCAGTAAATTCCTTGTGTTATTTTAATTGATATACGGTATATTTTGCGTTATAACACTTTACCTGCTGAGATATCACTGCTCCAGCTTCATCCATTTTACATTCAAACTCTTCTTCTTGTTTCTTTTGTTTAGCGTTCGCAATAGTCCCCAAAATAAAAACAAAAACGATAATAAAAAAAGCGATAATAAAAAATGCTGTCATAATTGTTTGCTTTTAGTTATACTTCTGCAAAAGTAACAAATAAAAACTACTTTTCAATATTATTAAGGTCTATTTTTTACTTCTAATACGATTTTTTATTCACTATTAGGGTGCTTAATGGTGTTTGATGTGTCATTTTCGTCCGCACATGTTCAATCACTTCAAAGGTAAATACACAACATTATTTCGTAAATACACTTCTGGATAGAAGGGAAAACAGAAAAGTGTAATGTGCATTATACTTGCAAACACAGCCCATATTATTACTATAAAACCCCTAATTTAGTTTTAATTATAGTTGCTGTCACTTTTAACACTTCGCGTATTCAGTTTATTATCAGGTATTTGAAAGCAAATAAGGCATGACAGAAGTGACAGCAAAACTGAAAATTGAGTTTTCATCTGCCCTCACTACTATCAAAGACGAGCATACTTATCACTGCTTATACCCTTTGACCAATTAGCAGACAGAAGAAAAGCATGTACTATAAAACCACTTAGGGTATTGTCTTTAAAAAGCTAATGATGTCTTCTTCTCATCAGGAACCAACACTCTATACCCAAGAGCTGGTGAAAACTATGGCTGAATCACCCTTCTTCTGACAATGAAGTTACTTCAAAACAGCAAGATTTTACAATGTGTTAGCCCTCCCGCACAATTGGTGTTTACCATCAGCTCCACTGGTGCGGACCATCAACACCATTGGTGCGGGGCTGCAGCACATAAGTGAAAGACCGTAAAACATACCGTACTTTATCGATATGACATAACAAAAAGAGTAATCTTTCAGAATAAAAAGAGCATTTTTCAAAACAAAGGAAGCACCCTTTAGAATACCCAAAAGTAACCTTTCAGAATAAGAAGAGCATTTTTCAAAATAAAAAAAGCATCATTCAGAATACAAAAGAGTAATCCTTCAGAATAAAGAAGAACATTTTTCAGAATAAGAAAAAGCAATCTTCAGAATATAAAAGAGCATGCAATGTTGTGTCAAAGAGAACAAACTCAACAACACAGAGCTATTTTGTACCATACAAATATGGGGTATAAGCATTAGCATCAAGGATGATCAAAGACCCGAAACAAGTCTTAAACCTTTTGTTCTATGTTCTTATTGAAACATCCTCTCAGCCAGAAATATAACTCTTCCTGCATACAAAACAACTTCCATGAGTATCTAAAGGGTATATAACCGAACTTCCGACGAATGTTATTGTCCAATAAACGTATATCTATCGACTGCCAAACATGCTTCATTATCTCCTTTCCATACAGTCTATCAACCATAGATAGTTCCCCACGATGCAGGTAATAGAAGAAGTAAAGACCCACAAGATTCAGCCAACGCACGTTCTCATAACGACGAATCACATCAGATGATGCACCGATATTTATAAGTTGATTACGTAAAAGCTCCTTAGCAAGAAGGGAATCAAAGCGTCTTACACTTGCACGATGCGTCACCGAACCCCCATGCTGACGGTAAAAATACGTACCATCACACTGCTTCACTATCCTGGAACGCAAATAATGAATGTGTGTTACATTCTCATCGCTGTATGCTTTTAGTGTCTCATCATAAGGAAACAACTGATGAAGCTCGCGCCGAACGGCATAAACACCATGTATTTTCCATGTCAGACTCTCCTTGAAAGCCTCTTCTCCCGTCAGCGTTTCAAAGGGTTTCATCTTGTATTCCTGCTCTCTTCTGTCCGTAAAATGCAGGACAACACGAAACAGAACCGTGTCAACTCCGTCCTCAAAGGTATCATAAACCTTCTCAAGGGCATCCCTTGCAAGCCAGTCATCACTGTCAACGAAACAGACATACTCACCCGTTGCCTGGCGAAGTGCCACGTTTCGTGCATGCGCAAGTCCTGTATTCTCCTTCAAGAAAGTAGGTTTAACACGCTGATCCCGCTCTGCATACTGCTGAAGGATAGCTGGGGAGGCATCAGTCGACCCATCATCAACGCACAAAACCTCAATATCCGTCACCGTCTGTGCCAACAAAGAATCCAAACACTGTGGCAGATAATCAGCCGTATTGTAGACTGCAACGAGTACACTAACCTTTGTCATGACCGAGAAAACTTGTTTCTTATTTTACTAACCAGAGTGTTCCACATACCAGTCTTCGACTTTATGACACGCAAAGAGACCACTGAACTGGCACAACACAGTACACTTGCAACACCCCATCTTATCCACTGTACATCAGAACGCACACAAAAGAAGACAAGGATGCCCAATGTCAGCTGCAGGAAAGCATAGAACAGAACCACCGTCGACATGCGATAAGCATAATGATGATGGGCATAGACATAGACAAGGATGAAATGTAAGAAGCCCGTCAGTGCTATTCCAACACCTGCACCGAGTATTCCCCACTGTCGAAAGCCGATGATGACCAAGACAACAAGGACTACATCATAAGCTGATTCCAACAATAAATAAGAACGGGAGTCGCCCTTTGCCAATGGGATATACTCTACAGGGAGGCGTACCGCACGCATATACATGGCGAGGGTGAGCACCTGTGCCATACCAAGGGCAGGCAGAAACTTATTTGAATAAAGTGAGAGTATCAGCTGAGGAAGAAACAACAAGAAGAAAGAAAGCAGTGGTGAGATAAGAAGAAGCGTCACTTCTACTTGCCTATTAACAGTTTGATTAAAGGTAAACTTTAAGCTATTAACTCCTGAAAGACGTGGGAAATAATCGGTTTCCATAGCCGAAAAGACCATTCCAGCATAGACCATCGTCATCATATAAGCGGAGTTATAGAAGCCAACAGCCTCTATGTCGGCAACATTATTGAGGTAACTACGAATCAGAAGGTCGGCTCCCGACCCCAAGATACCTGCTATCACAAATGCCGTTCCCAACCGAATCATTCCCCAACCCTTGCTTAAGACAGTCCAACGGAGCGATACACGAAGTGGATAAAGACGATAAGAGACAAGGATTGTCAGTATCATCTGTACCAAAGCAACCAATATCAGCGATGGAACAATGGCTGCATTGCGGAAGAAATAGTAAAGAGGAACCGTCAGAACAAGTGCAAAGAGAACGTTCAACACGGATATTACAGCCAACGAACGTAGCTTTCTGACAGCTTTAAGAATGGCAAGTTCACCGCCAGAGAGCGCCGTTAGCGCAACAACGGGCGCCAAAAGAATGAAATGTAACGTGTGTCCGTTCCACGAAAAGGTGTATTTACTAAGCAAAGGACTTAGTATTATACAAACAAAAAAGCCCAATAAGGCAGTCAACAAGCTCCAAGAACGAACGAGGGTGATACCTTCTTTCAGTTTTTCTTCATCCTTTCGGTCATAATCTTCTGATATATTGCGCACTGCACTCATAGAAAGACCGAAGTTAGTGGAGTCACTTATGAAGCGAACAGTAGTGTTAAACAAAGAGATAAGACCAACCCCCTGTGGTCCTAACAGCACTGCCACCAGTTTGTTCCGTACTATACCAATCAGCACGTTAAGCCCTTGTACACCACCAAAGAGGCCCGTGTACTTCAAAATATGTAGATATCCGCCTGTCTTAGGACTATTTTTCATTACTTCATCTAACGCATATAAAAGTTTTTTATTATATTTGCAAGAAATATATATGTATGCTTTTATCCATCATCATACCCATTTATAACGTTGAGGACACACTCAGACGATGTCTGATGAGCGTCCTTCCACAGGTTGATGACACAATGGAAGTGGTGCTCATTGACGATGGTTCGACAGATTCTTCTGCACTTATTGCTGAAGAAATGATACAAAACAGGACGGACTGCACACTCATTCACCAGGCAAACGGTGGACTTTCAGCAGCAAGAAACGCCGGTATAGAGCTAGCAAAGGGGGAGTTTATAACCTTTGTCGACTCTGATGATTTCGTTGCTGACGGTACTTACAAGGATTTGGTGGCTGTGCTTACTGCTCATCCCACCTATGATATCCTTGAATATCCTGCGCTGGTGCATTACGGAAGCAAGTCGAAGGAGCACCTGTTGACCTTCCCTGATGCCATAATCAACGATATTCGGGACTACTGGTTGGCTGGAGGTCATCGCCATACATACGCTTGCAACAAGGTTTTCCGGCGTGAGCTGTTCAACGAAATACGCTTTCCTGTGGGCAAAGTGTTCGAAGATACGTTCACTTATCCCTACCTTCTGCAGCGTGCAAAGACTGTAGCAACTACCTCAAAGGGACTCTATTACTACTGTCAGAACGACAAAGGCATCACGGCAAGAGCCAAAGGGAAGGAACTAAACAACCTTCTCGAGGCACATCTCACGCACCTTCATCTGTGGGAAGAGCTGACTCCAGCCTACTATCAGGCATTGGTCAACATACAGATGGATGTCTATGAAGCCACACATGCCGACCCCATCCTCCCTCTTCTACCCTATAAAGGAACATTAAAACTCTCTATTCTCCACTTAATAGGATTAAAACGCTTATGTCAACTCAACCAAATTATACACAGGATGACGAGAAGAAACCGCTCGTAAGTTTCATCATCACGTATTATAACGAGTCTGTTGACATGCTGAAAGAGTGTGTCAACAGCATCCTATCATTAAGTCTTAATGCAGCAGAAAGGCAGATCATCGTCGTTGATGATGGCTCTGATGTGTCTCCAATAGACCTTCTCATTGAGCTTTCTCCGGACATTATCTACGTCAGACAGCCCAATCTGGGACTCAGTCGGGCACGTAACAGGGGAATAGGCATAGCGGAAGGTAGCTTCATACAGTTCGTTGACGCTGATGATTACCTGTTGACAAACACCTATGAGCAATGCCTTGACATCATCAGATACAAAGAAACAGACATGGTTCTCTTCCAGTCTACTGGTTCAACAACGTCCACTCCACACTCTGAAGCGGACGGACCGATGAGTGGAACAGACTACATGGCACATCATAACCTACGTGGTAGCGCCTGTGGATACGTCTTCAGGAAAGCCATTCTGCATGACTTGCGCTTCCGGGAAGGTACGTTGCACGAGGATGAAGAGTTCACTCCGCAGCTTATGTTACGTGCAGAGAACATCTATTCAACCGAAGGAAAGGCTTATCACTACCGTGTACGCAAGGACTCAATCACACATAAGACGGACAAACGGTGGCGCATGCGGCGGCTGATGGATGCTGAACAGGTCATCTACAGACTCAAGAATAAGGCTGACCATCTGCCCGTCAGCGAACGGATAGCAATGGAACGACGCATCGCACAACTGACAATGGACTATATATATAATGTCATCCGAATGACACATGACGCCACTCACCTCGACAGAGTGCTGCAACGTCTGACGAAACATGACCTCTTTCCGCTGCCCGACAAGCATTATACGAAGAAGTACCAATGCTTCCGTATGCTCGTCAACACGGCTATGGGAAGAAAGATACTCATGCTGGCACTACGCGTAAAGGGATAGAAAACGGAAAAATAAAGCAAGGAGCAACCATGAAAATATTACTCATTGGTGAATACAGTAACGTACATAACACGCTGGCACATGGACTTCGGGAACTCGGACACACCGTGACTGTCATCTCAAATGGTGACTTCTGGAAGAATTATCCACGTGACATTGACGTCAGCAGACGCCCTGGGAAGTTAGGAGGAATACTCCTTCTGGCAAAGATCTATGCGCTTCTGCCCCGCATGCGAGGCTATGACATCGTGCAATTCATCAATCCTTTGTTCTTCGAACTTAAGGCGAAACGCCTCTATCGGATATTTAAATACCTCAAAAGGCACAACCAGAAGACCGTATTAGGCGGTTACGGAATGGATGCTTATTGGGCTTATGTCTGCTCAAAGGACATGCCTTTGCGTTACAGTGACTTCAATATAGGGAAGGAACTGCGACAGAATGAGGAGGCTATAGCCGAGAGAGAAGACTGGATTGGTACGGATAAAGGACGTCTGAACCTACTGATGGCTGACCAATGTGACGGTATTGTGACGGGACTCTACGAGTACTGGCGGTGCTATGAGCCGTTTTTCCCAGAGAAAACAACCTTTATTCCTTTCCCCATTGTCATTGGAAAGGAACCCGACATACCACAAGAAACACCCGAAAAGCTGAACCTTTTTATTGGAATAAGCAAGAACCGGTCAGCCTATAAAGGTACAGATATCATGCTGCGGGCTGCAGAAAAGGTGAAGAAAGACTTCCCCGACAAGCTCAATCTTAAGGTTGTGACGGGCTTACCATTTGATGAATACGTACGAACCATGATGGGTTCGGATGCCATCATGGACCAACTCTATAGTTATACTCCATCTATGAATCCCTTAGAAGCTATGAATCATGGGGTTATATGTATTGGTGGAGGTGAGCCAGAGAGCTATGAAATACTCGGAGAGACCACCTTAAAGCCCATCATCAACGTCCTTCCAACCTATGAAAGCTGTGTGGAGGAACTGACAAAACTCGTCACTGACCTGTCACGCATCCCTCAACTGCGACGTGAAAGCTATGCATATGTGCGCAAACACCATGATCACATCAAGGTGGCAAAACAGTACATTACCTTCTATGAATCGCTGTTCAGCAAACCAAAGAAACGCTGACAGAAATAGCATCAGAATAGGATTATGTAATGAAAAATACCATATAAGAAAGTAATACATGCTCTTTTGCATTGTAAAAGGGCACCTTTTGCATTGCAAAAGATGCCCTTTTGATGTGTAAAAGACGCCCTTTTACAACGCAAAAGGGCGTCTTTTACAAGCCTCTTCATAACCCCTTGATTATCTAATGGTTACAAAGCTGATTTTTCTTAATTATCGTTCATTTTGTCACTTACAAACTCTTTATTTTTGTAAGGTTATTTCTTACATGGTAAATACATTACCTTACAGTGTTGAAATCAAAGAGAAGATGCGCTTTGCAGTAGTTCTATTCGGAGTCTGTTCGTAGTCTTTGGCGTGATTTTAAAACGGTCATTGATGCGCAAACCAACAACCCACACAATCTCATCTGCAGCATCAACCAGTACCATCTGGTCACGTTTCTCAAAACGATTGCGCTTCAGATTGGTGAGAAAGTCGCTCACCAACTGACTTCCCTGCATACCCAACGGTACGAAACGGTCGCCCTCCTGAGTGCGGCGCAGCGTCAATGGGAAACGAACAAGCGATGCATCAAGGTCGGCAACCAAAGGATTTCTGGAAAAAACAGTCCCCTCTTCCCCCCGAATATCAGTCTCTGACAGGCGAAGCGAGTATTTATCATCAAAGACATAACGTCCCTTTTCAGGCAGAACAAGCTTTGAACGCCCCTCCGTCTGGCGCTGATGTACATAAATAAACCCACGGTCGTGCGTCAGTTCATGCGTCGTTGAGGTCCATATCTGTCCCGTCTGCCCATCCGTATGTCGACCAATCTCTTCAATCTGTGCCGTTGTGAAGCCCATAGGCTTCAGTACATGGAAAAGGAAATAAGTAGGAACAGGAAATGATTTGACAACTGACAAATCAATTTTTATGGATTCTCCCGTCTGCAGGACAGCCTTCTTCACAGTCTTTTCAAGTGAGTCCTGGAGAATGATATTAGCATCTGTGAGGTGCTGGGCAGTGGTTAAAATAGCATCATTTACCGATGGATTAATCTCTTGAAGTAAAGGTATAATGTTCAAACGTATCTTGTTACGCACTACATCATCAATCATATTTGTACTGTCAGTGACATAGTTTACTTTTCGTTCTTCAAGATATTGCTCAATCTCCTGACGTGAGACGGAGAGCAAAGGACGAATGATACTGTTTGCATCAGGACTGATACCCATCATTCCAGACAGTCCTGTACCCCGCAGAAGATTGATAAGAATAGTCTCAACAGAATCCTCTTTATGATGACCCACACAGATAGCGGCAGCCTGAAGGTCATCCTTCAACTGGAAAAAGTATTTATAGCGTAAGTCACGTGCTGCCATTTCGATACTTACCTTATGCAAGTCAGCATACTCCTTTGTATCGAAATGGGCAATATGAAGCGGTATATCCTCACGTTCGCACAGCTCTTTGCAATACTGCTCGTCCCTCAAACTCTCCTCACCACGTAGATGAAAATTGCAGTGAACAGCCTCTATGGAATAGCCCAACTCCTTGAGAACGAGAAGCAACGCCACACTATCTGCACCACCAGAGAGCGCAACAAGATAGAGACAATCAGCCTTCAGCAGGTGCTTTTCAGCAATAAATTGCTTTACTTTATTCAACATAGAGCACCAATCCCTTCAGATATTCGCCTTCAGGATGATATATATTAATAGGGTGATCAGCAGGTTGATGAAGCTGATGAAGTATCCGCACCTTACGTCCAGCCTGTGCTGCAGCCGTGAAAACAGCCTGTCTGAAATTGTCTTTCGTCACCACTTGCGAGCAACTGAACGTGAAAAGAATACCTCCAGGTTTGATTTTCTCGAAGCCTTTGACGTTCAATCGCGTGTAACCACGTAGTCCGTTCTTCAGTGCTTTGCGGTGTTTAGCAAAGGCAGGAGGGTCCAAAACGATGAGATCATACTTACCATCATGGTCGTCAAGATACTTAAAAGCATCCTCACAGATAGCCTCATGGCGTGAATCACCAGGGAAATTGAGATCTACATTCCTATTGGTCAGCTCGATAGCCTTCGCTGAACTGTCCACGGAATGTACCACTTCAGCCCCACCACGCATAGCATAAACGGAGAAACCACCCGTGTAGCAGAACATATTCAGAACGCTTCTGCCCTTTGCATAACGCTCCAACAGACTGCGATTCTCACGCTGATCAATGAAGAAACCTGTCTTCTGACCCTTCAACCAGTCTATATGGAACTTCAAACCATTCTCTATTGCGATGTTGTTATCCGTATCCCCATAGATGAAACCATTCTCTTGACCCAGTTCAGCCTTATAGGGAAGTGTCGTTTCACTCTTATAGTAAATGCCATCCAACTGATCATCCATCACCTTCACGAGTGCCTTTGCAATCACTTCACGGCACACATGCATACCCACGGAATGAGCTTGCATGACTGCAGTCTTGCCATATACATCGATGACAAGCCCCGGAAGGTTATCGCCTTCACCATGTACAAGACGGTAAGTGGTGTTCGGATAAGGTCGGATCTCATTCCCTTGTTCACGTACAACACCTATAGAACGACGCACAAGAAGCGCTGCACGCAGTCGGTTTTCCCAAAACTCATCGTCAATAGCTACGTCATGGAAAGACAAAACACGCACCGCGATGGAGCCAATCTGGAAGTGTCCGATGGCAATGAACTTGTTATCGTGCGTCATTACACGGACAATGTCACCTTCCTCAAGCCCTTCTTCAATCTTATTAATAGCTCCAGAGAAGATCCAAGGGTGGAAACGAAGAAGGCTATCTTCCTTTCCCCGCTTCAGATATACTTGCTTATACATAAATGAATGGTCTTATATTATCAACGAAAAAAGGCCGCTTAACCCTTTTGTTAAGGATTAAACAGCCGCTGTTTTCTTATTTTCTTCAGTTTCAACAGGTGCATTCTGCTCCTTTGGAGGAACGACAATGAGTTCGTAATCACCCGTACATTTCAGCTCATGGAGCCGTTCATAGAGTTTGATACACGTCCATGCATCCGTTGAAGCATAGATTTTCTGCTTGTCATTGAGTATCTCATTCTCCCAGTTTGAAAGCTGTTCACGTTTTGTGATACGCTCATGGAAGACGTTTGCATAAAGCTTCTGCAGGCTCATATCTTCTATTCCCAAAGACTTCACATAGTCTTGTAAGTCGATAAAGTAGCCCGGCTTGAAGTCACAACGTTGGTGTAACATCAGCATATCATCCGTCAGAGAGAGTCCGACTTTGGGCACTGTTGTATCTTCAAGGAAGCGTTTGACACAGTCAGGGATACCTATCAGGTTGAGACGAAAGAGGAAACAGACCTCTCTGTCACATGCCTGAAGGAGTGCAACCTTGCGATGTTGCCCCTTCTTAAACACGGGTCTGGTCTCTGTATCAACACCTAGGATGTCTCTCGACAGCAGGTAATCGACAGCCTTCTCAGCCTCTGTTTCAGTCAGGACAACAACAATTTTACCGGGGAAGGTAACCCTTGGCAATTGAGAAATCTTGCTTTTATCAAACTTATTGTAAAGTACTGTATTCATTTCAGATTGCATACTGATTTGCAAAATTAAAAAAAAAGTCTGAAATCGTATGCTTATATGGCACGAAATTATTACTTTTGCAGGGATATAAAACTAAGTATTGGTAAATGGCAAGGAAAAAAACTGAACGCAAAAGCAAAACTTTCAGCGAAGCAATAGGAATAAATAACATTATTAACGACAAGACTGGATTCGTCATGGGACTGATTCTCCTGTGCGTAGCGTTGTTTATTTGCATTGCTTTCTTTAGTTATTTCTCCACTGGACAGGCTGACCAAAGCTTAGTAACTGACCTCCGACCGAGTGAGGTTGAGAACACCGGAAGAGAGTTTCAGAACTATTGTGGATCCATAGGAGCACTCCTTTCCTATGCACTTATCTCACGTTGCTTCGGTATTCCTGCGTTTATCATCCCTATGTTCATCATTCTTTGTAGTGTAAGAATGATGGGTGCATACAAGAAACTGAACCTTTGGAAATGGTTCTTGGGCATGGCTTTGGTGATGATATGGCTATCCATTACCTTTGCAAAGTTCCTCACTCCACTCATGGGAGACCAGGTTTTCAACCCTGGAGGAGACCATGGTGCCTTCTGTGTACAGTACATGGAAAACCTTATTGGGCCTCCCGGACTGGTCGCTATACTTGTTATTATCATGATAGCCTTCCTTACTTACATCACATCTGAGACCATTACAGTGGTCAGGAAGGTGCTGAACCCTATTGGATATATCCGTGATAAGGTGAAGTTTACTGTGGTAAGCCATGATAATAAGGAAGCTAATGATGCTTATGATACTATCATTCCTGCAGCAGAACAGGATGATGTGCAGGATGAAACAGAGGAAAACAACCATACGGAAGCCATAGAGCTGATGAATGAAACGGTCTCTGAACCAGTTGAAATGGAACCTATCGTCAGCAAAAAAGCCATAAACAAGCGTGAGAAAGAGGCTGAAGGAGATGGTCTTACGATGACTGTTGACACGCCAAACAACGAAGAAAAGGCAAGCGGACGTACTGTTGCAGACAACAATATGCCTATGACTCCTATCAATCCTCGTGAGCCTTTCACACGTTGGAAGTTCCCAACGCTCGACTTATTGAAGGAGTATGACTCTGATTCCAAGACCAGTTACGTGGATAAAGAAGAGCTGGAAGCCAACAAAGATCGTATCATCAAGGTTCTGAATGACTTTGGTGTACAGATCAGAAGCATACGTGCTACGGTTGGACCGACCATCACTCTCTACGAAATAACGCCTGCACAGGGTGTAAGAATATCCAAAATAAAGAACCTTGAGGATGATATTGCCTTGAGCTTAGCAGCCATTGGTATCCGAATCATTGCTCCTATGCCGGGTAAAGGTACCATTGGTATTGAGGTGCCAAACGCTAAACCAAACATCGTCTCTATGTTTTCAATCCTCAATTCCAAGAAGTTTCAGGAGTCAAACATGGAGTTACCCATCGCATTGGGTAAGACAATCACCAACGATGTGTACATGGTTGACCTTGCAAAGATACCCCATTTGCTCGTAGCAGGTGCTACTGGACAGGGTAAATCAGTGGGATTGAATGCCATTATCACCTCTTTGCTCTACAAAAAGCACCCCAATGAGCTTAAGATTGTCCTCGTTGACCCTAAGAAAGTGGAGTTCAGTGTGTACGCACCTATCGCTGATCACTTCATGGCAGCAGTCGAAGAGAACGAAGAAGAACCCATCATCACGGACGTACAGAAGGTTGTTAAGACGCTCAAAGGGCTCTGTGTGTTAATGGATGAGCGTTATGACCTACTCAAAGCAGCTGGTGCACGTAACATAAAGGAATACAATAAGAAGTTCCTGAACCACCAACTCAACCCCGAAGAGGGGCATGACTTCATGCCATACATCGTCGTTATCATTGATGAGTTTGGTGATTTGATCCTCACAGCAGGTAAAGAAATAGAGATGCCTATCACCCGTATCGCTCAATTAGCACGTGCTGTAGGTATTCATATGATTATAGCTACACAGCGACCTACCACAACTATCATCACAGGTAACATCAAAGCGAACTTCCCAGGACGTATTGCTTTCCGCGTAGGTGCCATGATGGACTCTCGAATCATCCTCGATAGACCAGGTGCTCAACAGCTTGTTGGACGTGGAGACATGCTCTATCTCAACGGAGGAGAGCCTGCCCGCGTGCAATGTGCATTCGTTGACACACCTGAAGTAGAGAATATTACGAAGTTCATAGCCAACCAATCCGGTCCAGTAAGCCCTATGGAGATTCCTGAACCAGCATCAGATGATGCAGCAGGAGGCGGTGGTGCGCTCGATACCCATAGCCTTGACCCTCTATTTGAGGATGCTGCACGTGCCATTGTGCTCAATCAACAAGGGTCAACAAGTATGATTCAGCGTCGTTTCTCTATCGGTTACAACCGTGCAGGACGCCTTATGGACCAGATGGAGAAGGCTGGAATCGTTGGAGTTGCACAGGGTTCAAAGCCTCGTGAGGTACTTATCGGTGACGAGATGAGCCTCGAAGCCCTCCTGGCAACGCTGAGAGGATAATCCAAACGACCAATGCAAGAACAGAAAAAGGATATTTAAGAAACACAAGATAAACTTAAAAAGATTCAGAAAATGAAACAGATTAAGTATTTATTGATGATTGTTGCCATCGTAATAAGCAACAACATCTTCGCACAGAATGCCATTAAGGCTAAAGAATGCTTAGACAAAGCAACAGCAATCGTGTCCAATCAGGGTGGTTTAACAGCGCGTTTCGCCCTCTCACAGACAGGACATGTAGGTAGGATATCAGGCACAATCTCCGTGAAAGGAGCAAAGTTTGTTGCTGCAACACCGCAGACAACCATTTGGTTTGATGGTAAAACACAATGGTCATATATGAAGTCTACCAACGAAGTAAACGTCTCTAATCCAACAGAGGCACAACGTTTGTCAATGAATCCATATAGCTTGATGACCATGTACAGGCAGGGTTACACCCTTAATATAACCTCTGAAGGTGGTGCATATGTTGTTTACATGAAGGCAACGAACCCTAACAGAAGTGTCTCTGAGGCGTATGTGACTGTCAGCAAAGCCTATCAACTGCAGAAAATCAGAATGAAACAAGGTCAGAAATGGACCACTATCACAGTGTCAAACATACAGAAGAAGAACCTATCAGACGGTATCTTCACCTTTAATAAGAAGAGATATCCTTCAGCAGAGATTGTCGATTTAAGATAATCTCGCTGCCTTTTGAAGGCCTAAGAAACACACTATGACATACTGGGATGCTATAAAAGTCCTACATAAACACCTCCTTCTATCAGACAGAAGGTCGTTAAAATGGGAAGCCAACACGCTAGCTAAGTTCTTTTACTACGTGTTGGCTATCATTTTTTGTGGTTATCTGGGTCTTATGGCTATGGTGTTTGCAACCATGGCAAGGGAGGAAAACACAGCAGGATACCAGTTTGTATTCTTCATTCTACCACCTCTTCTTATCCTCGACTACGTCTTAAGGACAGGATTCAACCAGAAAACGATTCTCCTCGTACGCCCCTATCTCTTGCTCCCCATACCGAAATATGCAAGTGTAGACTATCTTATCATCCGTGAAGTAACACGTCTTTATAACCTCTCATGGCTCTTTTTCATTATTCCCTTTGGTCTTTTCTCAGGAATAAGCCATCAAGGCTTTGGCTTTATGATTGGTTATACGGTGGTTTGTTACCTCTTTTTCCTCATCAACGGACTCTTTTTCCTACTCACACAGACACTTACAACACGTCACTCCATTTGTTGGTTGCTGCCAGCAGGCGTCTACACACTCCTTACTGTCCCACCCTTCCTGACTGAATTCTTAGGCGACAAAGCTGATTTCTATAGCCAATTAGGCTATAATATGGCAACTCACAGTCTACCAACCTGCGCCATTCTCCTCCTGATATTGGTACTTCTTGCCTTTATCAACCGTAAAATCATCTTCCGATACGTATATGAAGAACAGTTCAATGGGGAGAAGAGCAAGACAAAAACAAACCTTCATCTCACCTTCTTAGAGCATTTCCATGATACAGGAGAGTTCCTTAAGCTGGAAGTACGAAGCATTATGCGTAACAAAAACATCCGTAAAGCGTTCTTTATGGGTACCTTAGCAGTGATCATCTACAGTTGTTTGATCATTTTCAACAATGATGTAGACCTCAATACTAACTCTTTCTATCTCACTTACAGCTTCAGTATCTATGGAGTGACGATTCTTAGCAAAATAATGTGCTACGAAGGCAACTACATGGAATGCCTTATCATGCAGCGAAAGAGCATCTATCAACTGCTATTAGCCAAATATTACTTCTATTCGGTACTGCAAATCATCCCGTTTCTGGTGTTCCTTCCTGCTGTTTTCATGGGTAGACTGAACTTTGGGACACTCCTTTCTTATGCCCTTTTCGCAACGGGAGCCTGTTATTTCATACTCTTCCAGATGGCTATATATAATAAGGTGGCAATACCATTGAACCAAAGTCTGACGGGAAAGACACGTTCGGAAACACCATACATCCATATTTTTGTCACCATAGGCGTACTCCTCGTACCCCTACTCCTCATCGCTATTGGTAACAAACTACTCAAAATGCCAACCGCAACAAACCTTGTTATGGCACTCACTGGACTCTTTTTCATTGCTACACACCAACTTTGGATAGCCCGAATATGCAGGAGAATGGAGAAAAGGAAATACGAACAACTGGAAGGTTTCCGTACTTCCCGATAGCTACTGACAGTCCTTCCTACTTCATTTAGCCAATGATTGTGTTTTATGAAACAATCTTACAAAAAAGAAAGGATACTCAACGGTTGAATGAACGAAAACCAATAAAAACCGACTTTGTAACCTATGGATAATCAACGGGTTACAAACAGGCTTGTAAAAGACGCCCTTTTGCATTGTAAAAGACGCCCTTTTACACATCAAAAGATGCCCTTTTGCATTGCAAAAGGGCATCTTTTACTACCTCAAAGGGCACATATTAAAAACAGAAAGGGATTTTTTATTACATATTAAGTAGGTACTCCCACTTGGAAAACATAAAGAACCGACATGTAAAGCTCCACACCAAACACATAAATGGGAAGATATTTTGCCGTAGTCTCAAGTCCTACGGACAGCATTTCCTGCAGTTTCTGTACGCTGTTTATCGTTCCGCTTGTCACACCATAGGACAATGACATCACCAATAGTATGAAAGACAACGTAGGAATGAGGCTCACCGAGAAGTTACTTGGGAACAACTGCCCCGTAACACTCAGCAAAATGGCATGCGGAACGACTGTAAGTAGAAGCATAATGACGATTGCCAATAAGAATTCAACCAATGCCAGGCGCAGTCCGATACGCTCCCGATAAGCCAATTCGGTGTTAACTCGCCCCTTAGAGAAAGCATTTCGCAGTGCATCATAGAACTTACTATGTACGAAAACACCACCCGCAATGCTTGCAGTGATAAAGTAAACGAGCAATGGTGTCAGCTGATTAGCCACGAAAGAACCAAACAACCAACGCACTCCCTCCGTACTAAGCAGGGAACGCAACGGCAAATCAATGGCTGCAGCAGTGATCAGCCACGACAGAAATATTAGTAATATCTGAGCTATTGCAAGTGTAAGGACAATGTATCCAAGCTTACTCTTCATCAGAATGTAGGTTATCAATATCTATGATTCTTAACTCCAAGGCACGCACAACAAGTCTTGTTGCATTGACACTCATGCCGTTGTTCCCTCTAGGAAAGAGCTTCTGAACTAATTCATTCTGCCTTTTCTCCAGACTCTTCACGCCGAAAGGCATACCACGAAGGTTCGTTATCTGCTCCTTTGTATAGCCAAGAGCAAGGTGACGGAGGAACCTTTCGTCGTATTCATCAATCTCATAGCTCACCATTGCTTCCTGATGCATCAGCAAACTGTTCACACTCTGTTTGAAACGACCGACGATTTTCTCCAGAATGGGTTGGTTGAAGACCATTCTTTTCCCCGAAATGACACTTGCAACATCGCTACGTGTGAGCAACTCACCACTTTTCAGACAGATTCCATCGGCACCTGCATCAAGAACATCCACCCATAGCTTCTCATTTAGTATCTCTCCCGTGAAGATAAGCACCTTAACGTTAGGGTGAAGTTCCTTTGTTTGTCGGCAGATCTCCACTCCAACCGTTGTTGAACCACCCAATCCTAAGTCAAGAAGGACCAAGTCTGGCAGTTGCTGCTTAATCAGTTTCCAGTATGCAACCTCGTTCTCTGCTGTTCCAATGACCTCCGCCTCGGGGATTTCATTACGGAAAATACCTTCAGTTCCTTTGAGTTCCAAGGGTACATCCTCAACAATAATTACTTTAAACTTATCCATTTCTGTATATCTTTTTATGTTTATTTTGCTTTCGACAATACGATGTCAATCACTGTTCCATCCTCTGTTCGTGACGCAGAGATGCCACATCCTCGCTTATTAGTAGCCTCTCCGTTGTCTCGAGCAATCTGTCTGCAGATATAAAACATCAGGTTTTCTGCCGATGGAGAGAAGAGATTCCGACACGCTTCATCCGTCAGTCGTAAGGAAGACATGAGCACATGCAGAATGACATATCCTCCCTTCTTCTCTTCAGACGTAACAACCAAAGGCTGATTGTCATTCTTCAGGAAAAGAATGTCAAACATATAAACCAACAGGTCAGGGTCGACCAAGATGGCCGGGACAGGTGTTTCAGGAGTAATGAACTTATTAGCAGAAACCAAATCAGTAAGAATGACAGGGTGAGCAACCAGCTTTGTGTTCTCAACCTGGTGCATAGCCTGCTGGCTAAGGATAGAGTAAAGCTCCTTATAGTAGACTGCCAGCTCGTCAATCGTCTCCAATTGCTTCTCCCTTTGGTCAACAAGTTGACGGATACGGGAGGGATAATACATCGTCTCATGCTTCAAAGCAGAGAGACAATTGTCCAGAATACTATTGCTAATGTGCAGACGTTCGTTCTCATATTCCACACATCGGGCCTCATCTTCAAGTAGTTCGATGTTCGATTGGCTCTTTTGATTCTTCTCATTTGCCTCGAAAAGAGTCTCTTGAATCTGTGAAATGATGTTCTTAAGACGCTCTGGGAAACGACCACTGTCAACCGATTCCACACTTCGGAGCTTCTCTTCAACACTCACATTGCTAAGCAGTACGTTGTTGATATGCTTCACTTGCTCAACACTGAACTGATAAGAGAGACGCCGACGGTAATACATCAGATAGTAAACAGGGAGAATGAGGAGCAGCAACAGTACGAGCAAGACAATCGCTACATTCTTGTTCGTCTCTGATTTCATCATCATCCGACAGTAAGCAGCTAAGGTATTATCAGCCGATTTCTCCTTGAAAAGATGCGTAAAGACAGAGTTATTGTACTTATATAAATCCCATTTGTGCAGTGCAAGCGCCGCTATGGCACTCTCATTGCGCAGGTCGAGAATGATATCATAGTTCATTGGAATACTGTCATGATACCATTTTATCTCGGCAGGGACGTTAGACAAACTGCCAATCTTCTCTAAAAGCAACTTCCCATGAGGATGTAAACGAAGGTATTCCTTGTTCAAATAGTTCCTACAAGAATCTGCATAGGCAAGTGCAAGGGCATAATCGCCATTGATATTACAGAAATAAGTGGAGTCTGCATAGATACCTGCCAACCCTATATAATCGTGTTTGGCAAGGGCTTTCGCCTTGTCTGTAGTATGTGTTGGGCGTGCTCCATAGCTCAATAAGGAACTTACTGAGAGCAAAACAACCAATAAAAGTCTGCTGATTCCTTTGGGTAAACGGAAGAAGAAACGGCTTCCAACACCCAATTTACTATCAACGCCAATTGTACAAACAGAGAAAATCTGGCTAATTTTCTTGTATTTATTAATGATTCCGTTGCAGTTCATCAGTCCGAAACCATGTGAAGTGTTCTCTGGAAGGTCGAGGATTATTTTGTGATCAAAGATGTTTTCCTGCTGATCCTGTGACAATCCGCAGCCTGTATCACTGACAGATATCTCGACATAGTCGGGTTCTTCGGTCGAACTTATCGTCACTTCACCACCTGCTTCAGTGAACTTTCGGGCATTATCAGCCAACGTATTGACCATGAAAAGCGTCAACACCTGGTCTGCTTTCACCACAGCACGGGTGTTATCAACCCTCAATTTCACTCCTTTCATTGCAAAACCCATGCGTCCTTTCTTCACAATATCAAAGATATTCTGCAATGGGAAGCTCTCAATATGCAGTGAAAGACGTCCCTGACGGAGCTGAATCCACTCGGTAAGAACCGTGTTCAACTCATCAATCTTATCTGTTAACTCCTGAATATAGGTGTAACGTTCCTGCTGAATGGCTGCATTCTCACTGCCTTTCTTAAGCTTATTGATCTCATGAAGCATCCGATCGATAAACGGAGTGACGTTATTGACGAGCGTAACCTTAGCCCGTTGCTCCAGATTCTTACGTTTATTGTCAACAAGATGGAGCTTACTGATGGTTAATTGTTCGGAGACTTCGTCGTACTCCTCCTCCAATTGCGCCATATATTGCTCATTATCGCGCTTCCATTGCTCCAAAGGAACAAGCAAATCATCTAATGATTTACGACTATCATTGCGTCTTCTGAGGTAATGAAGGACCAGTAAGAGGAAGATAATGAAGACAATTGCAAGTCCAATGGCCATGATCATCAGGTTCAACTGCTTGGAAGTCTGCTCCAATTGACCTGCTCGTGACTCAAAGTAACGGTCCTGACGTGTCTGTTCCTGTAGGTCCAGATAGGCATTTCGATTGAAATCACTTGCCTGTTTGTCGTTCATCGAAGAATAAACAACACTCAACTGCTCACGGATAGACGCCACAAGGTCGGGTGCCTGTTCGATGGCTCGGTTCTTACGGAGGGCATTCTGCAGACAGATTAACGCTGATGGATAGTCATGTATATGCCAATAACAAGACGCTAACGTACGGTATGAACCCGCTATCTGATATACATCACCATACTTTTGGAACAGATCCAACGACCGTTGTGCCAGGTTTCCTGCAAGTAAACTGTCTGGCATGTGGTCTATATTGATGTATTGTATGGAAGGAAGGTTATGCTCTATGAGTATATCCCGGCTTGCTTTGTTCTGCAGATGCTCACTAAGTCCCTGCAAAGAGTTCGCCTCCCAATAGGGATAATTGTGTTGTCTGGAGAGCATATAACAACGTATCAGATAGTCAAACTCCTTCTGATTGATTTCTTCCTGCGTCCCATTGGTAATGATTCCACCTGCTCCGACGTTGTAAAGGTACGATAGGAACTGTCCAATATCCGTCTGAATCTCTCCATCTGGGTTGATATTCTTCAGTGCATTGACGGAAGGTTGCTCCAAACCAACGTAGAAATAATAGATAGAAGTGACTATATAAAACTCAGAACGGGCATAGACCATACGCCTTTTCATGCGCTCTGACAGCAGACGTTCGTCTTCTTGGATACGCCGAAGACGCCAGACTGCCTTCTCATAGTAGTCATAGAACTCCTTATTTCGCGACTCTCGCTGACACAAACGCATGAATTGTACGTCCGCAATCAGCAGTTCCACTTGGTTATCAGTACTGTTTAACACCTCTTCCAAGCGTTCATAAGCCTTTGAAAAGTCCATCCGCATCAGGTCACAGAAGACAAGATTGTTCAGAGCTTCAGCCTTTCCAGCACTGTAACCATCGGAAAGTGCAAGCGCTTTCTTGGCATAATACCTAACGGAATCAAGGTTTCGGTAATGGGAAACATAAGCTTTGTCATTGAGTTCGTCCACTTCCTGACTGTGTTGTGGCGTACATGCCGCAACGAAAAAGAAGAGAATGAGCATCAATATCCCACCAATAAACTTATGTAACCTGTCTTTATACATTGAAATAGAAATAGAACGCAAATGTACAAAACTTTCTCCAAACCACCATCAAAAGTCCTTCTTTTCATCAAAAACTATGACTGTGCTTTCACACATTCCAACAATTATTATTAATTTTGCAACATAAATGTAATCACTATATGGTATTATGGCTGAGAAAATAAGGATAAAGGACATTGCAGAGCGGGCAGGTGTGAGTGTAGGAACAGTGGATCGAGTACTCCACAAACGCCCTAATGTATCGGCTTCAGCACTAAAAAGAGTTGAAAAAGCACTCGAAGAGATGAACTATCAACCCAACATGTATGCCAGCGCATTGGCATATAACCGTAGCTACAAGTTCTATTGTTTGATTCCGAAGCATGCCAGTGAGGCGTATTGGGACGAGATTGAGATGGGAGCCATGAAGGCTATAGAGCAGAGAAGAGACTTCTATCTCGACCTGGAGATAATGTATTACAGTCGACTCAACCCAGATTCGTTCATCGAAACCTATAAGAAATGTCTCTCTTACAACCCTGATGGTGTGATATTAGTGCCCACAACGTTAGAAGTAACACGCCAGTTCACAGACGAATTACACGACCGTAACATTCCGTTTATACTACTTGACTCCTATATGCCAGCCCTTCAACCACTGTCATTCTATGGTCAGGACTCTATCCAAAGTGGACATTTCGCTGCCCACATGCTCATGCTCATTGCACGTCAAGAGACGACCATCATGCTCATGAAGCAGACAAAAGACGGAAAGATGGCGAGTCGTCAGCAGGAAAACCGTGAGGTTGGATTCCGTGATTATATGAAGAATAACTTCCCAGAGGTGAAGATTGTAGAGGTAAACCTCCCTCTTGACGAGGAGAAAAAGCAGTATGATGGAATCTTAGAGAAGTTCTTCAGCAAGCATCCGGAGGTCCATCACTGCGTTGCACTGAACTCTAAAGCACACATAGTAGGCGAGTTTCTCCTGAAAACAAAGCGTAATAATGTTCAGATTATGGGCTATGACATGGTGCATAAGAATGCCGATTGTCTTCGTGCTGGTAGTATTTCATTCCTCATAGCACAGCATGCTTACCAGCAAGGGTACTTCAGTGTTGATTCACTCTTCCGTGCAATCGTACTTAAAAAGAAGGTAGAACCCGTCAATTACATGCCAATAGACTTATTAACACCGGAGAATATAGATTTCTATCATCGCTCTTGGGTACAATAAATAAAGATAAAGAAAGTGACAGAAAACAGAAAAGGACTCTTAGCGCTCAGTCCACTTGTAGTATTTATCATACTCTATCTGGTGACATCTATCGTCTCCGGAGACTTCTATAAGGTACCGATAACCGTGGCTTTCATGATTGCGAGCATCTTTGCAATAGCCATTTCGGGTCGTTATCCACTAAATAAACGCATTGATATCTATAGTAAAGGCGCCAGTACGGACAACATGATGATGATGCTATGGATATTTGTACTGGCTGGTGCATTTGCTAATTCGGCTAAAGAGATGGGTAGTATTGACGCAACTGTCAATCTTACGCTGTCCATTCTCCCTGACAACATGCTGTTGGCGGGGTTCTTTCTTGCTGCTTGTTTCATCTCTATAAGCATCGGAACGAGTGTAGGTACGATCGTAGCTCTCACCCCTATCGCTGCAGGAGTGGCTACTTCGACGGGTACACCACTACCTTTTGTCGTCGCAGTAGTCGTTGGTGGCTCGTTCTTTGGCGATAACTTGTCGTTCATCAGCGACACAACGGTGGTCGCAACACGTACACAAGAGTGCCGAATGGCGGATAAATTCAAGGTAAACTTCTTCATTGCAGCCCCTGCAGCAGTCGTTATACTCATTGCTTACATCTTCTTAGGAACTGATATCCACCTCCTTCATCAGGCAGGTAGCATTGACATACAGAAGATTATCCCCTATATGGCGGTTCTTATCTGCGCCGTTCTGGGGATGAATGTCATGGCTGTACTCACCATTGGCATACTCCTGACAGGTATCATCGGCATAGCTGACGGCACTTATGACGTCTACGGATGGTTCGGAAGCATGGGAACAGGTATCACAGGGATGGGCGAACTGATCATCATCACTATGATGGCAGGTGGTATGTTAGAGATAATCAGGGAGAACGGGGGCATTGATTACCTCATAAAAATCATCACACGCCATGTCAATAGCAAGCGGGGAGCTGAGCTGACAATAGCTTTTCTCGTCAGTCTGGTGGACATCTGTACTGCCAACAACACCGTTGCCATCCTCACAGTGGGTGGAATAGCGAAGCAGATAGGCGACAAATACGGTGTCGACAACCGTAAGGCAGCCAGTATTTTGGATACTTTCTCCTGCTGTCTGCAGGGTATTATCCCTTACGGAGCACAGATTCTTATGGCAGCAGGATTGGCGAAAATCAATCCGGTAAGCATTGTTCCTTACCTTTATTATCCGTATGTCTTAGGCGTTTTTGCCCTACTCTCCATCCTTTTCCAGTATCCACGCCGATACTCAAGGGCACAATAATCACACAAGAAGTAACACTCATAGAAAGGAAAACGAGATATGCAGTCTACAGAAACACCAGGAATGGATGTCATACAACGTAACTTCTTCCGCATACTTAGCTCGGGAGCATTCAACAGTCAGTCGAATATTGAACCGATGTCACCCTTTAAATGGCGTCGATTGATGCAGATGGTGGAAGCCCAACAGGTTATCCCTGTCTTCGTAAAGGGTATCAATAAGCATTCTCTTGACGAGGGATTGCGCCTGCCTGACAGTATCATAGCTGATATAAAAGCAAGGATGAATGATAACAGAACGCTCTCAGGGAAGGTTCCTGAGAAGGTTAAGCTGAGCAGCAGACTGCTGAATCACCGTCTGAAGGGCATCATTCACAACGAATTGCACAGCATTGACACGTCAATAGAGGCTCTCGACATTCTGAAACTCATTGTCTCTAACTCACAGTCTATGCTCACACGGGGAATGGACCTCGACGGAATCATCACCCTTGGACAGTATTTGAGGACACGAGGGGATAAGGTTGACTTTGTGAAACTGGATGCTTGGCTGAGCAGTCTGATGCTTCATCCCATGGCAGAACTACAAGGGAACATTCTTATTTCGGTGTTCGGATTCGATGAAGATGAGCTTCCTTTCGTCACAAAATACGACCAGAAGGCTTATAAACTGACCCTTCGTAGTGTCTCCGACCTTGCCAAAGACACGGCACAGGAGTGGCATTTCAAGCAGAACTCTGCTGGTTTTGTCCGTAACAACGGGGCTGTTCTGCGCCGTAATCTTCGTCGAAGTCTGCGTTATGTGGGCTATGCACCACTTGAGACGGTCAGCAATTTCGCCAATAACTTCGTCAGAAGTCTGTCTGAAATAGAGGAATAACGGGCATAAATTACCAACGGCAGAGCCTTCAAAGCCACTTCACTGGAGAAGTGTCTGTCTAAATAACACGGTGCGAAATACCTATTCTTACAGGTCCTTACCCCTATCCTATCATATAAAAGGTAATGCTGCAGCAATCAATACCAGGTGCTTCTGCCCCACAATATGACGAAGATTAGGATTTAAGAAATAACCTTACAAAAAACAAGCTACCATGAACGACAAAACAAACCAGAATCAAGAAAAAACGGCTTTGTAACCTATAGATTATCAAGAGGTTACAAACAGGCTTGTAAAAGGTGCCCTTTTGCATTGTAAAAGACGCCCTTTTACACATCAAAAGATGCCCTTTTGCAATGCAAAAGGGCATCTTTTAGAAGCCAAAAGGGCATGTATTGTTTTCCCTACTACTATTTATCTTTACAAGAAACCATTGTAACCTCAATGCGACGTTTGCTGTTGAGGAGGTTACGGGCTACTTGTTGCACATCAGATGACGTGATGTTACGCACCAAAGACTTGTAATCCTTATCGAAGTCTATGCCATGACGCAACTGATTATAAGCCACAAAGAGCCAGTAATCATTCGTTATGGCTGCCTGGTCATACTGCTTCAGGAGGTATTCCTTCACCTTCTGCAAGCTGACAGCTTCAGGTCCTTTGCGTGCAATATGCTCAATCTGTCCCGTGATAATCGGCATGACAACGTCATACTTATCAGGATCGGTATCAAAAGCAATCTTCAACAGTGCGTGAGGATTGCTTGATTGCTCAAGACTCTCCTGCAGTTTGACACCATATACTCCACCCTTTTCCTCACGAACGGAATCAGTATAGGCAATGGACAGTACCCGTTTGAAGACATCCAACGCCAGATCAGCCTTCGCTGTGTATGGTTCATCCCACGTATAGAAGATACTTACGCGTGCCAAAGGTGTCTTCATCTGCTTCTCAAAGCGATGCGTCTCGTTGCAGTTACGCACATCAGGATAGCTTTTCACGAACGATTCCTTCTTACCTGCTGCTGGTAGCGATGCAATATACTGCTCCAAGAGAGGCTGAAGCTGACTCAATTCGATGTTACCCATGATGATCATCTTGAAGTTTGACGCATTGCTGAATCGCTCCTTATAGATCTGCAGTACACGGTCATAGCTCACCTTATCTATAGAAGAAGCCTTGACGGGCTGCACACGAGGTGAGTTTCCATAGACGATAGAGGCTATAGAGTCATTGTAACTGACGTTAGGACTTGCCTCACGGTTGGTCAGGAACGAGCGCATTCGGTTGAGTTCGGCATTGAAAGCCTGGTCATCACGGCGCAGATGGGTGAAGTAGAGGTAAGTGAGTTCGAAGAGTGTACGCACGTCTTTGAGGGAGGATGAGCCACTGATGGACTGTGTCTCTATGCCTACACCAGCGTTGATACGTACTGTTTTGTCTGACAAAACCTTGTTCAACTCCGTAGAACTGAAACGCCCTACACCGCCTTCCTTCACGGCAGTGGAGATGAACTTCGTATTGAGAACATCCTTATCAGGATAGAGAGAGCTACCCCCTTCACCGAAGAAGTTCATCACCACGGCATCTTTCTGGTAGTCGGTCTTCTTGAAATAAACCTTCACACCGTTGCTCAAGGTGAGTTCTGTCATTCCGTGTAAGGCTGGTTTCTCACTCACGACACGTCCCTTCGTTGGCAAGACAGAGATGAGATTCTCGTCCAAATGCTTCTCAACGTAAGCGGGATAAGTCTTTTTCTGTGCATCAAGAACCATCTTCTCCAGTTCAGCATCTGATGGAATCTTCACCTCAGGCTTGTCAGGAGCATAGACAACCAGTACCTGATTGCGGTCAGTGATGGCTTCACGCATGGCGGCATTGACCTCTTTCAGTGTTACTTCACGTGAGAACTGCTCGTCAAGTTGCTTATTATAAGCCTCGGAAGTGATGGGTTCAGCATCGAGGAAGTTGTGTTGTGCACGTCGAACGTAATAGGAATTACGCCGATCGTTGCGTTCATTGAACTGTCTGTCAATAACTTTCCGACGGAAAGCCTTGGCTCTTTCGAGTTCAGAAGGGGTGAATCCGTGTTGGCGAATCTGCTCAATCGTACCGACTGCAGCATCAAATGAACCCTTAATGTTCTCCTGTCGTGCACCGAAAGAGAGCGTAAAGGAATCCTTTGTCCTACTGACAAGGAACTGCCCGATGCGTGCTGAAGCACTCAAACAAGGCTTTGGGTTACGGTCCTGCATCTCATCAAGGCGTTCACCAACCATGTATGCTATCAAATCGTCCACATATCCGTCACGCTGATAGCGTATTGTAGACTTCTCTGCATCAGGTGTTGCATCCCGTTTCATGTAGAGTGTGACAAGCATGATGGGTTGTTCGGAGTCTTTTAGCGATGCAACAATCATCTTGTCGTCGTCATTTACAGGGTAATAGTCGCGCTTTGCAGCATTAGCAGGCATCGGAATAGAAGAGAAAACAGCCTGAATCTTCTTCTCCATCTGGTCTACATCCACATCACCTACAACGATAATAGCCTGCAGATCGGGGCGATACCACTTGTGATAGTAGTCACGCAGCACCTTATAAGGGAAGTGATCAACAATCTCCATCGTACCGATTGGCATGCAGTCTTCGTATTTTGTCCCCTTATATATAATAGGTAGAGCCTGCTCCATCAGTCTTTGTGATGCCATACCAGCCCTTCTCGTTCGCCATTCCTCATGAATCACACCGCGTTCCTTGTCTATTTCCTTGTCATCAAGGTCCAAGTAATGGCTCCAATCATGCAGAATGAGCAGCGTTGAGTCAACAACTGCAGCGTTCTTTACGGGTACTGCGCTGACGTTATACACCGTTTCGTCAATGGAAGTATAGGCATTCAGATTCGTACCGAACTTGATTCCGTGGGCTTCACACCAATGTACGATGCTCGGAGAGGCGTCTGTATTCTTGAAATTCTTACTCCCGTTGAAAGCCATATGCTCAAGAAAGTGAGCCAGACCACGCTGATCAGGGTTCTCAAGGATACTCCCCACACGTTGTGCAATGTAGAAATCGGCAATCCCTTTCTCCTTGTTATTATGTCGAATATAGTAGGTCATACCGTTCTTCAGACGTCCTATTCGGAAGCTATTGTCGGTGGTGACGTTCTGTGCCAGTGCTCCTGTGACCAGCAGAAGGAGCACGAAAGCATTGAAAAATCTTCTTTTTATCATTGTTACTTATGTCTTTTTGCGTTTAGAACAGCCTCATCAGAAGGTGCACCCAACGGTCAGCCGACCCACGGTATGGTTCTTCCCGACAAGGAAAACATTGTCATCGCAGGCGTGACGATGGCTAAAGTCGAGGGCAATATACGTCTTCATACGCGTTGAAGGAGGGATGAAGGCATACTTAACACCCATGTTGAGTGCATATTGTGGTGCCGTAAGATACTTGTATTCACGATACATGAAGGCATCCATGACGGGAAATCCCTTCTGTTTGTCTGATGGTTTAGCCATCGTTTCGTCCTCGAAAGCATCTCCAGAACCCGTTTTGTAAGTATAACCAGCCTGTAAAGTGAATACTCCTTTGCGCATGATAACATTACGAGAGAGACTCACATAGGGTTCAGTTGTACGTAAATCCTGACGGCGGAGGTATGGATAGAGGTAGCCAGTCTGCTTTCTTTGTGAGAAGTTAAGTCCTGTCTGCACCGTCCACAGTGGCAGTTCTCTTACGATTCTGTAATATCCTGTATAGCCAATGTTCATCTCATTCCATGCTTTGTTTGCACTTTTAACAGGGTTAAGATACTCATAATAACTTGCACCCTGGGTATTCCGATTCATGCGATAGGCTGTCATGTCATTGACAAGATTCTCACTTGAGAAGCTAAAGTCAAGGTTATGCACCTGACGGGACAGCTTCAGAGAGAGTCGGGAATGGTAATTGAAGAGGTGACTGTGGTGGTTGGCATAGACAATCGTATAGGGTGACTTGCGCCCATAATAGCCTTTTCGATAGGAATAGTCCATATCATTGAACCAAGAAAGGCTGGGTAGGATATCCCAACCAGCCTGTATTCCTATGCCATGGTACTCACTTAACAGTGGTTGTTCCCTACTATTATCCGTGAAACCAGTATTTCCGAACTGTTCAAGGGTCCCAATCCAAGGACCATAGTTGATGTATGACACATAATCTTGCGCACTTGTGGCATACGTACTGAATGCTAAACTCTGCGTATTGCGCCTATATGCGTAGTTCAAACCAATGCTTACAGAATGCAAAGGGACATAGACACCTGCTGAAACGGTCATATCCATCAGCTTTGTCTTGTGTCTTAGATCCTTGTATTTAGCTATGTTTGCAGCCGTAAAGTCGAACTTCACACCCAGGGAAAGCCCTTTATAGAAGTCCCATGACAGTGCTCCAACGAGCTGATAGGTGTCCCGATGCTTCGTACCAGCATATGTCAGAGAGTCCTCAACGATGTCAAATGGCAAGCGAGAGGTCTGCGCAAAGGCTGAACCTGACATGTCATGACCGGAGAAATTGTCGTATTTCATACTCCCTGACATGACGATCTTATCCGTCAAACGATAGAAAGAAGTCACCTCAGCACCAGCTTGTAGGACACGAGGAGAGGCATCATAATTGACGAAACCACCCTTCCCGTACTGTACATACAGCTCAGCCATGGAGACATTCTGCGTCTTGAAGCGTGACAAAGCAGCTGCATTACGGCTCAAAAGCCATGGGTCGGCATTGCTGATGAAGCTGAAATCACGGTGAAGCAGACTGTCTCTTGACGGTTCCTGTGCATTGATACCGATTGAGAAGAGTGTTCCTGCCAGTACGATTGATAGGAGTCTACGCTGCATTACTTAAGAGAAGACTGTGTACGTTCGTGGAAATCGTTTGATGAATTGTTTGTATCCATGTACACAATCTTGGCACCTTGCTTCATAGAAGCTTCTGCATCAATATGGCTAGGGTCCTTACCAAGGGTGTAGTTGTAGACTAATTTACCCTCATTACCAGCTATCTTCTTCGTTGCATCAGCATCAACATTGCGGTAAACGGTGTGCCCTGTGCGGTAAGTCTGTACTACATAACCAGCGTCAACATCGTCTCCAAAGCGCTTTTTGCTTGTACCTACGTTAGCATCTTGGTACACTTCAACACCATCAAGGACCCATTCTGTCGGCACTTTCAGCACTGCATTCACTGGAGTCTTAGCCTTTCCAGGTGCATAAACGATGTTATCTACATTCTTAGCAAAGGCTTCTGGCGTTGTATTCTTCGTCTGGAAGATGAAGAAAGCAGGTGAAGTCTGACTCAAAGGCCATGCATTTCCCAGTCCAAAGCGCACTGCTTTCAGGTAATGAGACGCAGGAATGACCTCAGAAGGTGTAGGATAATACATCTTATTGTCATATCCTGAAGCTGGATCGTACATGGTGTAGTAGTCTTTATTTGCATAATTGACACTCTTAGAGTAAGTCTTTGTATTGTCAACTGCGCCCATACAGCTCACAACGACCTGTGAATAAGGTTCAATAACAAGTGATTCAGGGAAATACCAGATACCATTTGTTGCTGGAACCCACCCTTCTGCGACGTAAGAAGGCTGTGTTGCATTTGCAGTATACCAATTATTGGCTGCAGAATGAGCGTTATAAGGGTCTAATATGCCCACTGCAAGATTGCTGATGACCGCCTTTTCACCACTATTGTTATACAAAATGAATCCTTTATCACTCTGAAAAAACTTCTTAGCATCCGTATCATACGGTACACCTGTGGTATAAAGTTCCTTTATTATGACCTGATCAGCATTCTTATCTGTGGTCTGGAACGTCACATTCTTCACTTCTGAAGCAGGGAAAACCTGTACTGTACCGTCCTTATGTGTCACAACCATGTTCCATGACTGTGCGTTAATGTTGCAGACAAAAGCCATTACTGCAACAAAGAGAAGTAGTATTCTTTTCATATTCTGTTTGTTTTTATTCCTTTAAAGATTACTGATTAACGAACTTAAAGCTCTTGGTTGGGGTGCGAAGGATGTAGATTCCTTTAGGCAGAGACGACAGATTGAGTGTCACATGACCTGCTGCATCAGCACGAACGGCACTGATAAGCCTTCCATTAAGGTCATATATACCCACGTTAGCACCCTCTTTCAAACCGCTGACTTCAGCATTATGGAAAGAGAATGACGGTGTTGCAGCCTCTTTACCAGTGCCTTTACCAGGCAGATTATTGATACCTGCCGTCACATTCCTTTGTATAAAGCTATACTCTAACACGTCTGTCAGTGCCGTGGAAAGTGTCTTTCCGTTACAGGTAACAACCAGATTGTTCTGTTCAAAGGTAACTACTGGCTGTGATTCCAACGGAAATTCCGTCTTCGTACCATTCGTTTCGGTCAATACAAGAAAGGTTGCTAACCACTCTTGGGCATGACTTTGCAATGGCATGAGCGACAAAAACAGGGCTATAAGCCCCATAAAACTTACTTTATTCATAAACTTTGAAATTAATTATCCTAATGTTTTATACTCCTATCAATGGACGATTCGCTTCTTCGACATCACCAATGGCAGTGTAACCACACGTGATGAGTCAGACGAAACAACAACTTGTGCCCTGCTTCCATTGAAGAAATAACGATAGTCATACGTCTCTTTACGGGCTGAACAACTGATCTTGTACAGTCCAGATGGTACACGAAAGTGGGCTACACCAGCAGCATCCGTACTGTCGACGAACGTACTTGCCACCCCATTCTGCAGTTCAACACGCAGTCCGTTATGTGCCCCATCATAGGAAGAGGGGAACTCCAACTGCACATCCAAGCTGAGAATATCGAGCCCCTCATCGTAGTCGGCACACGAAACAGCCACCATCAACACCATGAAAGCTACAAACCAATAACTTATTTTCCTCATTATATCTTCAGTCTTAACGATAGTCCATAATAGAAACTTGGTACATAGCCACTGCCAAAGAGGCTCGTCTCGAGTCCAGTCTGTGTGGAATGAACCTGTGAAAGGGTGTTGAAGAAGTTGTTTGCATAGAATGATACCGACACATGACGCCCTATTTCCTTCGTCACACTGAGGTTTGCCGACCAGTAAGCACTCAGTCTGTTGGGATTCAATGTATATGGATAATTCGTGCGAACCACCAACTGTGCCAGGTCATTAAACAATCCTCTGTCATTCGTTTCAGCCCAACGTAGCTTCTCCGCAAAGGGTATCAGCACATCAGGAGCATCCCATGTACTGTAATATTCAGGGTAAACGATCACCGTTTGGTTCTCCGTTTTACCATCATAAGGTACTCCGAAATACTCATTTCCACTACTTACAACATACCCACGACTGCTTGTTGCCCTACTGAAAGCATAGAGAGAGCTTTCTAAACGCAGTGCTACGATGAGGCGAATCTTAGGAATATGCGTCGTAATAGTGGCATTAAGATCCACCTGACCACTCACTGAACCATTCGAAGCAGAAGCATTTGCAGTGTAATTGGTTGTTGTTGCCGCCCCACCTCGGTAGTATCCGACGTATTGATACAGTCTTCCGTCACTCTGACGGGTGTTAAGTCCTACAGGAACATCGGCAAAGAGGGTCTCATCCTGTGCCTTATAGTGATAATATTTACCATCCAGCCGCACCTGCGTGCGCAGTGTTTTGATTTGTTTGAAGTCTACTATCCACTCTAAACCATACCTCTGCAGGGCATCAGCATTGACATAACGGGTATTGGTAACATAGGTGTTACGCTCCTCATAACCCAAAGTTACAGGCGACTTCACCCCACTTGCATCACTCACCGTTACTATTCCCGTCTGCGGATCAATGCTGAAACGGCGGTCAGCAACGGCTATCCCACTCCTCTGAAGCATTGCTGGAGAAGTGTATCTATAGGTGAATGGTGTGTAAACATCCGTTGCCATGTAAGGATTAGACACCTTACTATGGAAGAAAGACAGACTGACATCAGCTATCTTCGTACGCCATTCCACACCCAAATCCCACTGATCAGCCCACTGCCATTTAAGATTAGCATTGTAACGAGCCATGGATGGATAGGTGTAAAAGGCATAATAGGAACGGTTATCAGCATCACTGGTGGATGCAAAAGCCAACATATCACGATAAGAAGGGGATGGATAGAGCACCTGAAAGCTTGGAAGTTTCACGCTTCTACCCCATCCTGCGTGCAAAGTCATACTGTTAAGCCAGCTATTCTGCCCAAAACGGAAGACATAACGGGCATTCATTCGAGGGGAGAAACTACCTACAGAGCCATATTCCGACCCAGGAACAGACGTTATATCCTCACGTATTCCAGCTGTCAGCTCGGCATTCTGCCGTTCGTTCACATCCATAGAGAGTTTGTTTTCAGCATAGATTGCGATGTTATTCAGCGATGGTAAGGCATCATAACGATACTCCCTCCACGAAGGAGCATAGCGCATATCGGCATAATAAGTGCCACGTCCACGGTTCTTACTACTGGTCCATTCGCCACCAACAAGCAGTCTGTTGCGGAACTTACCGAATGCTTTACTCCAGTTAGCTTTCATCTTCAGACTGTAATTCAACGGTTTAGAATCATTGAATCCACGCAGATACCAATAGCCAGTAGGTCCAAGAATGATGTTTGCCAATGGGTTTTTGTCGTAGTCTTCAGCAATGTTATACCCCTCTGTCAGCGTATGAATATAAGGTTGTGTGGCGTTGCTGCTCTCATTGGTATAGCTCTCTGAGAGTCGATCAGCATAGGTAAAAGCTGCCGTAAGGTCAACGTTCGTAATCCACCGCTTATTCAATAGCCACCCAAGGTGTATGTTTCCACCAACGTTATTGTCCTTTACCTTATTATAATCATCGAGACTTCGGTCGGGATCAGCTTTCGAATTATATCCTCCGATACTACCATTCAATCCCACTTCCAGCGTCAATGGCAACGACTTCTTCATGAAAACATTCATGTAACGTAGTGAGAGGACATTGCGTTGATAGGCTGTATAAGGCGAAGCAGCATCCAAGAAGGAGCGTGCATGCTCTATAGAGAAGTTCAATAAGCCTGCATTGCCACCCAGGTCTACACCCTTGTGCAATGCTATCTGGCGCGTATGCTGGTTGATGCTACCCTCAACAATGAAGGGAGAACTACCCCTACGCGTCTTCACCTTTACCACTCCGTTGGTCAAATCACCATATTCTACGGATGCAATACCAGGTACTACCTCCACACTCTCTATGTTTGAAGCGCTCACACTACGTGTACTTACACCTGCCGTCTCGCCCATTGCAGCGTTATTACTCAGTCGGATGCCATCTACTTCCACGGCTGTTCCAAACGAAGCATTGCCCCTTTCCAAGGTCCCACTACGTAAGGTCAGCTTGCTATCGTTCATCAATGAAGGGTTCACACTCTTACCTCCTGGCAACAATTGGGCTATATCGCTGAGGGTCATAATCTGCTGATTATCCAGCGTTTTACGGTCAATAGTGTAGGAAGTGGTTATCTCATCCTTCTTCCGATGGGCAACAACTTGTACCTCATCCAGCTGCAAATTGTCTTCAGCAAGGCGCACATTCAGCGTCGCACCACCAGCATTGACCATGACAACCACGGTCTGACTCGCATAACCCATGCAGGAAAATACTGCCGTATACTTTCCTTTAGGTACGTTTTTTATCGTGTAATTACCCTTTTCGTCCGTAAAAGCATAGAGCCGATTCTCCTTTAATGTGACTGTAGCATAGGCTATTGGCTTGTCATCAGCCTTGCTTGTGACATGTCCAGTGAGGTCTTGCGCCATAGTATTAACGCTCAAAACACAGAAAAGGATAGACGTTATAATCTTGTAAATAGGGTTCATCGCGTGCAAAATTATAAAGATTTAATCAAAGTTACAATACCCATAAGTAGGTATAGGATTGTTAATCCTACACGGAAAGACCGTAGCGGACAGCAAGAAAGATCCACCCAACACTCCCGAACGGGTATAAATCGGTTAACAAACCATAAATTTATACCCGTTCGGGAGTATTCTTTTGCAAAACAAAAGATTATCATTACATTTGTACCCGATAAGGTATAAAAGCATGGAACAAAACGAATTATCACTTACCATCAAGCAGTTGCGCAAGGAATACGGACTGACACAGGAGGATTTAGCCTTCAAATCGGGAGTTGGTTTACGCTTCGTGCGTGAGTTGGAGCAAGGGAAAACAACATTGAGAATGGACAAAGTGAACCAGGTTCTCCTGTTGTTCAGTCTGCATTTAGGTCCTGTTCCCATCGTAAAAGAAACCCCTAAAAGCCCCTATAAGCAATGAGACAAGGTTCAGTTTACGTAAATAACGAGCTGGCGGGTACTATCATGGAGGATGAAAACGGCTATAACTTTACTTATAACCAAGCATATTTAAAGAGTAAAAGCCCCATCCCCGTCAGCCTTACACTCCCTCTGAGTGAAGAGACATACCACAGTAATGTGCTATTTTCCTTCTTCGACGGATTAATCCCAGAAGGATGGATGCTCAATATAGCAGAAAGGAACTGGAAAATAAGCAGGAAAGACCGCATGGGACTGCTCCTTTCCTGCTGCCAAGACTGTATAGGTAACGTGAGTATTGTACCCATAGAACAAGGAAAGGAAGAGAGATGAAGAGATGTTTGTGCTGCTATAAGCCACTGAATGCTGGTGAAATAGATTATCATCCACACTGTGCTAAAGAGCTGTTCGGCTCTGTAGAAGTCCCCATATTGCCCTATACACGCAAAGATATCAATGACCTTGCACAGATAGTAGTGGGACAACGAACAACAATGACAGGTGTTCAGGCTAAGCTATCAGCAGATATTGAGCATGACGAAGCTGGTAATACACAGCGTTTGACTATTGTGGGCGTCATGGGAAAGTACATTCTGAAGCCACAGACAGAAAGGTTTGAGAGCCTACCAGAGATAGAAGACCTCTCAATGCACCTTGCAGAGATAGCACGAATACCGGTTGTTCCACACGCACTCATCCGCTTTGCAGACGGTGAACTGAACTATATCACACGAAGAATAGACCGGACCAAGGATGGCAAGAAGCTCCCAATGGAGGATATGTGTCAACTGAGTGGGAAACTAACAGAACAGAAATACCAGGGAAGCTATGAGATGATAGCACGCTTAATAGACCAATATTCCAGCATAGCACAGTTAGATAAAGTCAACTACTGGCAGCAAGTGGTGTTCTCATGGATTATTGGTAATGCTGATATGCACCTTAAGAACTTCTCTCTCTACAGTCCTAAAGGAGGCAAATACATACTTACCCCGACCTACGATCAGGTTTCCACCAAAGTGGTAATGCCTGAAGACAGGGAGGAAATGGCACTAACACTCAATGGATTCCAAAAGAAACTCCTCGTATATGACTTCCGAGAAGCAATGTTACAGACAGATATTGATGAGATTGTAGCCAACAGAATCCTATCGAATTTCGCCCAATTTAAAGACAAGTGGATGGAATGTATTGAGGCTTCGTTTGTCAGTGACAATCAAAAAGAGCAATTCAAAGCGTTAATAGAAGAGAGATTGGGGAGGTTGAACGAGCAGTAAAGCCACAGAAAAGTGGACTTTCTATCCATTACGAAATATCCTTACACAAATCAAACGATGTTTGTTTGGTTTTCAGTGGGAAACCTCTTATTTTCGGCTTTGTAACTAATGGATTATCAAGAGGTTACAAACAGGCTTGTAAAAGGTGCCCTTTTGCGTTGTAAAAGACGCCCTTTTACACTTCAAAAGATGCCCTTTTACATTGCAAAAGGGCGTCTTTCACTATGCAAAAGGGCGTAGATTAAAAAGCGATAGGTAAATTATATTACAAAAGCCTCGCCTTAACCCATGCTGCAAAGAGAATATCTCAAACTTGGAACCGCATGGTTTAGGACACAGAAATACCGCTCATGATGAGCGCAAAGAGAGCACATTACTGTTTGCTTTTTCGACTTATTAAGGTGTTAAAGGATATGATTCTTATTCTTCATTATAATCAGTTGATAAAGAATCATACTATATATTCTTATTAAAGTTCCACTTTTAATGATTTACTTAGCCTTGAAAACACATGATTCAGGTATGTCTCATCAGACACACTCTCCCTACGAGGAGACACTGGGAGGGTCTTTTTTCTCTGTATCTTTCTTCTCTTACATTATAATATATTACCTTTGCAGGGACTGATGCGCTCGGTTTCCGTCATAAAGAACCAGAAATTCAAGAAAAGATGACCGACTATAAGATTATCAACGACCCCGTCTTCGGGTTTATAAAGATACCACGTGGGATACTGCTCGACATTGTTCGCCATCCGCTCATGCAGCGACTGACACGCATTCGGCAGCTCGGACTGACACAGGAGGTATATCCTGGGGCGCAACACACACGCTTTCAGCACTCACTGGGTGCTCTTCACCTCATGAGTGAGGCGCTGATCTCACTACAACAGAAAGGAATATTCGTCTTCGACAGTGAGGTTGAGGCAGTTCAAGCAGCCATTCTCATGCACGACATCGGGCACGGTCCTTTCTCACATGTACTGGAAAACACACTGATCAGTGGTATCACACACGAAGAGATATCACTGATGATGATGGACCGCATCAACAATGAGATGCACGGAGCACTGACTCTGGCTATCAATATCTTCAAAAATGAATATCCAAAACGCTTCCTTCATCAGCTCATCTCCAGTCAGTTGGACATGGACAGACTTGATTATCTGCGCAGAGACAGCTTCTTTACGGGTGTAACGGAAGGAAATATAGGCTCAGCACGTATCATAAAGATGCTCAATGTGGTGGATGACGCCCTCGTTGTAGAGTCGAATGGCATCTATTCCATAGAGAATTACCTCACGTCCCGTCGTCTGATGTACTGGCAAGTGTACCTTCACAAAACCACCGTGGGCTGTGAAAACGTTCTCATCAACGCCCTGCACCGTGCCAAAGCATTGGCAGCAAAGGGCACAGAGCTATTTGCTTCCCCTGCCCTACGGTACTTCTTATACAACGATGTGGATGCTAACAGCTTCCAATCAGACGCAAAAGCATTGGACAACTACATCGAACTGGACGATAACGACATATGGAGTGCGCTGAAAGTATGGCAGCATCATGATGACAAGATACTTTCTCTGCTGGCTTCGAACATTGTCAACCGAAGACTGTTCAAGGTGGAAGTACGGGAAGAAGAACCCACAGAAGAAGAGATCCAGGCATTAAAAGCATCCCTATCAGCGACCTATGGCATTGAAGAAGCCGACTGTCAGTACCTCATGGGAGTAAATAAAGTGCAGAAAGACATGTACAATCCTTTCGATGACCACATCAGTATCCTCTACAAAGACGGCACACTGAAGGATATAACAGTAGCTTCAGAGATTCTAAACATCGAACTACTCTCCAAAAAAATATGTAAATATTATCTCTGTTATCAGAGATTCTAATAAAAAAACTATATCTTTGCACAATTAATAACACTTTAAATGGTATTATAAAACAATGGAATTCTCCGCAAAGCAGATATCACAATTCATCCAAGGGCGTGTGGAAGGTGATGAAAACGTTACCATTAACACCTTTACCAAGATAGAAGAAGGAAAGAAAGGAGCTATATCATTCCTCGCAAACCCTAAATATACACATTATTTGTACGAGACTGAATCATCAATAGTACTCGTTGATGAAGATATCCAGCTGGAGAAAAAAGCCAAACCAACACTCATTCGCGTGAAGAACGCACGTGACTGTGTGGCAAAACTGCTGCAACTTTATGAAAGTATGAAGCCGAAGAAGCAAGGGATTGACTCTCTTGCCTTCGTCTCACCCAAGGCTACGATAGGCAAAGATGTCTATATCGGAGCCTTTGCTTATATTGGTGACGGCGTCACTTTGGGCGATGGCTGCCAGGTTTATCCGCACGCTACGATCATGGAAGGTGTGGAACTGGGAAAGGAATGCATCATTTATCCGAACGTAAGTATCTACCAAGGTTGCAAGATTGGCAACAATGTGATTCTTCATTCAGGGTCAGTCATCGGCGCTGATGGCTTCGGTTTTGCACCAAACCCAGCAACAAACAGCTATGATAAGATTCCACAGATAGGCATCGTAACCATAGAAGACAACGTAGAGATTGGTGCCAACACATGTGTTGACCGCTCAACAATGGGCAGCACATACGTGCGGAAGGGTGTGAAACTCGACAATCTCGTACAGATAGCACACAATACTGACATCGGGGAGAACACCGTTATGTCAGCACAGGTAGGTATTGCTGGTTCTACAAAGGTAGGACAATGGTGCATGTTTGGCGGGCAAGTGGGTATCGCTGGGCATATTAACATTGGTGACAAGGTGTTCCTCGGAGCACAATCAGGTGTACCAGGTAGTCTGAAGAGTAACCAACAACTCATCGGAACACCCCCAATGGAACAGCGTCCGTACTTCCAAGCACTTGCAATCTTCAAACATCTACCAGATCTTTATAAGCAGTTGAACGCCTTACAGAAGGAAGTAGAAGAACTTAAAAAGAACAAATAACATACATGGATACAATCAAACAGAAGACACTAAAAGGGAGTTTCTCTCTCTTTGGAAAAGGATTGCATACAGGATTGAGCCTGACTGTAACGTTCAACCCTGCCCCAGAGAACACAGGATACAAGATACAGCGTATTGATTTGGACGGTCAGCCTATCATAGATGCCGTTGCAGAGAACGTTGTTGACACACAACGTGGTACGGTTCTGGCGAAAGGTGATGCACGTGTGAGCACTATTGAGCACGGAATGTCAGCCCTTTACGCTATGGGAATAGACAACTGTCTCATCCAAGTGAACGGTCCTGAGTTCCCAATCCTCGATGGCTCAGCTGCAATGTATGTCGATAAGATCAACGAAGTGGGGATTGTTGACCAGAATGCACCGAAGGATTACTACATAATTCGTAAGAAGATAGAGATAAAAGACGATAATGGATCTGTCATAACGATACTTCCTGATGAGGAATTCTCCATCACTGCGATGTGTAACTTCGAGTCAAAGTTCATCAGTAGTCAGTTTGCTACACTGGATGACTTCAGTACTTACGCAACAGAAATAGCCCCTGCACGTACGTTTGTGTTCGTTCGTGACATCATGCCACTGCTACAAGCAAACCTCATCAAGGGTGGTGACTTGGACAATGCCATAGTAATCTATGAGCAACAGGTACCACAAGAGAAGCTTGACCAGCTGGCTGACCTCCTGAAAGTGCCACGTATGGATGCTAACAACATAGGATATATACAGCATAAACCACTACAGTGGGATAATGAATGTACACGTCATAAGCTGCTCGACATCATTGGTGACATGGCATTGATAGGAAAACCTATCAAAGGACGCATCATTGCAACACGTCCGGGACACACTGTCAACAATAAATTCGCCCGTCTCATGCGCAAAGAGATACGCAAACACGAGATACAGGCACCAAGTTATGACCCAAATGAGGAGCCATTGATGGACAATATACGCATCCGTGAGCTCTTACCACACCGCTATCCAATGCAATTAGTGGACAAAGTGATAGCTATGGGGTCTACAAGTGTTGTCGGAATCAAGAACGTTACGAGCAATGAACCATTCTTCCAGGGGCATTTTCCACAGGAACCCGTGATGCCAGGAGTACTCCAAGTGGAGGCAATGGCACAGTGTGGAGGTCTGTTAGTGCTCTCTCAGGTGGAAGAACCAGAGCGTTGGTCGACGTATTTCCTTAAGATTGACGACGTGAAGTTCCGTCAGAAGGTTGTCCCAGGAGACACTCTTCTCTTCCGTGTAGAGCTCTTAGGTCCTGTTCGTCACGGCATCAGCTCTATGAAGGGATACATGTTCGTTGGTGAACGTGTCGTAGCTGAAGCAACATTCACCGCACAGATAGTAAAGAATAAATAATAACAAGATACGAGAAATGAACCAGATTAGTCCTTTAGCCTTTGTTCATCCAGAGGCAAAACTGGGTGATAACAACATCATTGGTCCGTTCTGTTACATTGACAGGAATACTGTTATCGGCGATAACAACGTATTCCAGAACAGTGTAACCATACACTTTGGTGCACGAATTGGCAACAACAATGAGATATTTCCTGGTGCAAGTATCTCTACTAAGCCACAGGACTTGAAGTTCAAGGGCGAAGAGACACTTTGCGAAGTGGGTGACAACAACTCTATTCGTGAGAATGTCACCATCTCAAGAGGTACCGCTTCAAAGGGAACAACAAAGGTTGGCAGTAACAATCTGCTGATGGAGTCGGTGCATATCGCACATGATTGCGTCATTGGATCTGGTATCATCATCGGTAATTCTACGAAGTTTGCTGGGGAAGTGACTGTAGATGACTGTGCAATCATCTCTGCAAACATCCTTTGTCATCAGTTCTGTCACATCGGAGGATACGTCATGGTACAAGGAGGAAGTCGTTTCTCAATGGATATTCCACCTTATATTATAGTAGGTAAAGAACCTGCTCGCTACATGGGAGTAAACCTTGTAGGACTTCGCAGACGTGGTTTCTCTAACGAATTGATAGATCTTATCCACAATGCTTACCGTCTTCTCTATGGTGCAGGGACACGGGCTGAGAACATTCAGAGGATAAAAGAAGAGCTGGAAGTTACACCAGAGATTCAGCATATCATTGACTTTGCTGAGGCTTCACAGCGTGGTCTAATCAGATAAAAGACCTGATTTGAAGGACAAGACATTAATTGTCATCACAGGACCAACGGGTGTTGGCAAGACTGAAGCAACACTTCAGATTGCCGAACACTATGGTATTCCAATCATAAATGCCGACTCCCGACAGATATTTGCAGAGATTCCAATAGGGACAGCAGCCCCAACGGCAGAGCAACAACGAAGGGTGAAGCATTACTTTGTGGGAAATCATCACATAGAAGATTATTATTCGGCAAGCCTTTATGAGCAGGATGCATTGAAAATCATTGATGATTCTAAATCGAAAGTAGCCCTTCTATCGGGTGGTTCGATGATGTATATCGATGCAGTATGCAAGGGTATTGATGATATTCCTACCATTCTACCCTCCATTCGGGAAGAGATGAAGCAACGATTGGAAGCAGAAGGACTGCAGGAGATGTGCAATTTGCTCAAGAAACTGGACCCTGAACACTGGGAAATAGTAGACCGTAACAATCATAGGCGTGTCATCCATGCACTTGAAGTGTGTCTACAGACTGGCAAAACATACACATCCTTTCGCTCTGACACCATCAAAGACCGCCCATTCAACATCATTAAGATTGGATTAAACCGTGATCGCGATGAACTTTATGACCGAATCAATCAGCGAGTAGTGGCTATGTTGGATGCAGGAATGGTTGATGAGGCTTTGAAAGTATATCCTAAACGAGAGCTCAATGCCCTCAACACCGTTGGATATAAGGAACTTTTTGAATATTTAGATGGACTAACTACAATCGATGAAGCCATCTTCAAGATACAGAGTAACACCAGAAGATATGCCAGAAAACAACTAACTTGGTATAAAAAAGATGTTGATATCAAATGGTTTCACCCTGATAACATTGAAGAAATCTTAAAATATACTCGCACTCTCCTACAAAACCCGAGTAAATAAGTAATTTTGTAAAGAACAAAAGATAAGGAATTTGTCCTGGACACGTAGACTATCAATCAATGATTAAGAAACTCTTTCACATCATAAAACGCATTGTACGGGGGCTATTAGGCATCTTTCCGTGGTATATAAACCTCTATAAGGGCCGTGCATGGTACACAAAAGCTGCCGTAGGAATCGTATCTTTCATCGTAGCAATCTTCCTTTACTTAGGTATGGTAGATACAAACTTCCTCTGGTTGTTTGGAAAATCACCTGGATTTGTCGAGATTAAGACTCCACCAACCTATGCTGCATCTGAGATTTATAGTGCTGATTCAGTCCTTATCGGTAGGTTTTACAAAGAGAATCGTACTCCTGTAAAGTATGAAGAGGTTAATCCTGCATTCTGGAAAGCCCTCATCAGCACTGAAGATGAGCGTTTCTACAGCCATCATGGAATAGACTTCATGGGAATAGGTGGTGCTCTCAAAGACGCATTAACCCGTGGTGACGGGCGTGGAGCATCAACTATCACGCAGCAATTGGCTAAGAACATGTTCCGTGTTCGTACTCAATACTCCACCGGTTTACTTGGTCATGTGCCTGGATTGCGCATGTTAATCATGAAAAGTAAGGAGTGGATCATCGCTGTTAAGCTCGAACTCATCTATTCAAAGAAGGAGATTCTGACGATGTATGCCAACACTGTCGACTTCGGAAACAACTCCTTCGGTGTCAAAACGGCTGCAAGAACCTACTTCAACACCACCCCTGCGAGGATGACTATCGACCAAGCAGCCACATTAGTAGGTATGCTGAAGGCTACAACCTACTATAATCCTATCACACATCCTAAGAATTCTATCTCAAGACGTAACACCGTATTATATAATATGGTGACACATAACGTCTTGCCACGTACCCAATACACCCAGCTTTCACACCGTCCTCTGAAGTTAGACATACATGTTGAGGAGAATTATGACGGTCAGGCACAGTACTTTAGGGAGTATATTTCAGATTACTTAAAGGACTGGATGAAGGAAAATGGGTATGATTTATACAGCAGTGGATTGAGGATTTACACCACCATTGACACCCGTTTACAGAAATATGCAGAGCAAGCTGCAACAAAACAGATGGAGAAAGTGCAGCAAACTTTCAACAATCACTGGCGTGGTATGCAGCCTTGGCGCGATGCTAAGGGCGATGAAATCCCAGGATTCATTGAGGGTATTGCTGAGCGTCAGCCCTTCTATAAGAAGTTAGTACAGAAGTATCCGAACCATCCGGACAGTGTTTTATACTATCTGAACAAACCTCATAAGGTTAAACTCTTCGACTATGAGAAGGGAACTATAGAGAAAGAGATGTCTTCAATGGACTCTATTCGATACATGGTGAAGTTCATGCACTGTGCAATGGTTGCTATGGAACCACAGTCAGGGGCTGTACGTGCATGGGTAGGAGACATCGATTTCAAGACATGGAAGTATGATAAGGTTGTTGCGGAACGCCAACCTGGCTCCACCTTCAAGCTCTTTGTCTATTCAGAAGCCATCAATCAGGGGCTGACTCCTTGTGATAAGCGTCGTGATGAGTACATTAGTATGCAAGTTTTGGATAAGAAGACGGGACAGATGAAGACCTGGACGCCTCACAATGCCAATGGAAGATTCTCCAATGACAGCATAACTCTGAAGGCAGCCTTTGCCCGAAGCATCAATTCTGTTGCTGTTCGACTCGGTCAAGAGATGGGTATTAAGAACATTATCCGTACCGCTCAAGACATGGGCATCAAGAGTCCGCTTGATGATGAGCCATCATTGGCATTGGGATCAAGCGACGTGAACCTCCTTGAACTGGTCAATGCATACTGTACAGTGGCTAATGATGGTGAGCATCACGAGCCTGTTGTCATAACACGTATCCTCGATAAAGATGGCAATGAGGTGTATGTTGCACCACGAGAGCATAACAAAGCACTCCCTTACAAGACGGCTTTCCTCATGCAACAGATGCTGAAAGCTGGTGTTAATGAGGGTGGCGGAACCAGTCAGGCACTACGTCAGTACCTCCCAACTACCGACACTGACTGGGGAGGAAAGACCGGAACGTCTAACAATCACTCTGATGCTTGGTTCATGGCAGTAAGCCCTAACCTTGTTGTTGGTGCTTGGGTAGGTGGTGAATACCGCTCTATCCACTTCCGAACAGGCGCCCTCGGACAAGGATCAAAGACCGCTTTGCCTATCTGTGGTAACTTTATCAACAGCATAATGCGTGATAAAGCGTTCCAGAAGTACCATGCTAAATGGCAATTAGACCCTGATGAAGACATCGACATATCTATGTATGGCTGCCAGCAGCCCGTTACTCACCGTCAGATACCTGACTCTCTGCGTTCACATAATCGTAACTTGAGACAACGAGAGAGTGAAGAAGAGCTTGAAGAAGGTGGTGAAGCAGGCGGTGAAGAGGGAGGTTTCGAACTTGAACCTATACAACCAACGCCGCCAGAGCACCGTGGCAACAACTCAAGTAACGAGACTCCAAGAGCCATCAAGCCCATGAAACGTCCAAAGAGTGAGGACGTTGAGATATAAAAAGCTCCTTCATGAGCAAACAGAATGTCGGAAAAGAAAACAACAATAGACATCAATTCTATAGACTTAGATAATCCGGAGTTGCAGAAAGCACTCCAGATTATCCAGTTCACACACAATTCCCTGTTCCTAACTGGTAAGGCTGGAACGGGGAAATCTACGTTTTTAAGATATATTTCTGCAACCACTAAAAAGAAACATATCATCCTTGCACCCACTGGTATTGCTGCTATCAATGCCGGCGGAAGCACCCTTCACAGTTTTTTCAAGCTTCCTTTTCATCCCTTAGTGCCCAATGACACCCGTTATTCGGCACGCAATCTGCGTGGAACGATGAAGTATAACGGTGATAAATGCAAACTCCTGCGTGAGGTTGAACTGATTATCATTGACGAGATAAGTATGGTTCGTGCTGATATCATCGACTTCATTGATAAGGTTCTACGTATCTATAACCGTAATATGCGTGAACCTTTTGGTGGGAAACAGCTCCTTTTGGTGGGAGACATCTACCAGTTGGAACCCGTATTAAAGGAAGAAGACCGTCGAATCCTGCAGCCTTACTACCCCAGCAGCTACTTCTTTGATGCAAAGGTGTTCCAGGATTATCCACTCGTCAGCATCGAACTGAATAAGGTTTACCGACAGACTGACCCTACGTTCATCTCCATTCTTGATCATATCCGTACCAATCAAGTCACTGATACCGACTTCAATCTTATCAACCAGCGGGTCAATGCCAGTCTTTCACCTACTGAAAATGAAGGAAAAGAAGACTTCACCATTACGCTATCTACCAAGCGTGACACAGTAGATTGGATAAATAACGAGGGATTAGACAGCCTACCCGGCAGCCCCGTCATGTTCCAAGGAGAGATAAAAGGGGAATTCCCAGAGAGCAGTCTGCCCACTCCTATCGAGCTAAACCTCAAGGTTGGTGCACATATCATGTTCATAAAGAACGATATAGAGAGGCAATGGGTCAACGGAACATTGGGTGTTATCATCGGAATAGATGAAGAAGAAGGTATGCTTTACGTGCACACTGAAGATGGAAACGACCTACAGGTACAACGTGAGATGTGGGAAAACGTACGCTACCACTTCAATGAAACCGAGCAGAAGATTGAGGAAGAACAGATCGGAACATACGTCCAATTCCCCATAAAGCTGGCATGGGCTATCACCGTACACAAGAGTCAGGGACTGACTTTCCGCAATGTGAACATTGATTTCACGGGTGGAGTCTTCGCAGGAGGGCAGGCTTACGTGGCACTATCACGCTGTACGAGCCTCGAAGGGATTACCCTTAAGGAGCCATTGCGTCGCAATGAAGTGTTCGTAAAGGCTGAAGTGGCACAGTTTGCACGCCATTATAATGACAATAACCTCATCTCTAAGGCACTAAAGCAGAGTAAGGCCGACAAAGAATACTATGATGCAGCGCGGGCTTTTGATGAAGGCGACTTCGATAGCTTCCTTCATAGCTTCTTCCTTGCCATCCATAGCCGTTATGATATTGAACGACCAGTAGCTAAACGGTTCATAAGACGCAAGCTAAACATCATCAACAAACTGAAAGAAGAGAACAAAAATATAAAAGAAGAACAACGTCAACAACAGGAATTCCTAAAGAAACTGTCCGTTGAATACGTCATGATGGGAAAGGAATGTGAACGTGAAGGCATGGTTGATGCAGCTACTGCCAACTATCAAAAAGCCATTGAGCTATATCCTGACAACCCAACGGCACAGAAGCGACTGAAGAAACTCGATTCAAACAGAGACAGAAAGGAGTAAACAATGAGTAAACAAACGAAGTTATCACGGATTATCAGTACAATAATCCTCGGAATCATCCTTGTCATTGGAGGTGTTATATCCTGTAAGCACAGCCATACCATAGAGGGACAAGACGAAGGTGACACCGTTGCAGCAAGTGAATTCGAACCACAAGGGGCAGAGAAGAAGCTGTCAATCAATCTCAACAGCATCACATCTGTGAGGTTCCCGAAATATAAACTGTCCAAAGCAACCCCCATTATCCCCGACTCTATCAGCATGGCAGCCGACGAAGAGACGGTCAGCAGTGGTAATTATGCAGCAACATTGATTCTTGATACCATCCCAAACAAAGATTTCTACGACCGAGTAGATGCTGCTGCACAACATGACACATGCTGGTCCATCAACAAATTTGCCTACACTTATCTCCATCGTGACAAACAAGGAGGTATGTATAAGATAGTCTTCAGCAAGGGCGGTACGCAGATCTTCGTCACACATGTGAACAGAGAACTGGCTAAAATCGCTACAACACCAGGGAAAGAAAAGGGTAAAAAGGACAAAAAAGCAAAGAGATAAAAGCCTTAACTCCTACTTTTTATCCATCATAAGAGCCGTAAAGTGTAAAAATAAATCATAGTATATAAATCAATATATGCCCTTTTGCACTTCAAAAGATGCCCTTTTACATTGCAAAAGGGCATCTTTTACCATGTAAAAGGGCATGTTTTACAACGTAAAAGGGCGTCTTTTACAACCCTGTTTGTAACTACTTGATATTCCAAAGGTTACAAGCCTCATTTTTCAAGACTATCACCTATTTTGCATACTAAGCCCTCTTACATTTTGTAAGATAATCTTCCCCTATCTCTATATGTACACAAACAAAACCAAACTGAGAATAAAAAGATATAGATAAGTTCATCTTCAATGCCATCAAAAACAGATGCAAATAGACTGTCAGAGCACAGAATACAGTAACATAGATACAAAACCGACTCTTATTCAACACGATTAGGAAGAGTAAATAACATCTGTTAAAATAGAAAATAAGTACTGAAATATTTGCATATATCCGAATTATCGCGTAAATTTGTGGCATAAGAACAAGATCTATGAGCTTTCAGATAAAAGAGATGGACTCTCTTTCAGGAACTAAAGCACATATATATTCTGTTTTATTCGACGGAGATGACGATACTTTGATAGAACAATTCTTCAATGAAAATGAAGGAAATGAACACTTAACAGAAATGTTAAGGAGGATAATTACCATGGCAAATGATACAGGTTGTCGCCGACAGTTCTTCAGAGAAGGGGAAGGAAGACTTGGTGATGGCGTAGTAGCTTTAGCAGTTGGGAACCTTAGACTATACGGTATTTATTTTAATAACACGATAATCCTATTGGGATCGGGAGGAATAAAGAACGTTAGAGCTTATCAAGATGACCCATTTCTCAATGCAAAAGTAGAACAGATAAAGTATGTAGCAGCAAAGATTAACAAAGGAATAAGGGAGAAAGACATTACACTCTCTGAAGATGGAGGATTAAACTTTGATAATTTTGAGGTGTATGAGTAATGAAAAGAAAACCAAGAACGTCTTAAATGACCTTCTATCAAAGATAGATAAGGTTGCACTTAAGAAGACTAGCAATCGTATGATGATTGCTTTAAAGATAGGAAATGCACTGAAGAACAGTGGCTTATCACAGAAAGAATTCGCCAAGAGATTACATAAATCAGAATCGGAAGTATCTTCCTGGCTCTCTGGTGATAGGAACTTCACAATTGATACACTCACTGAAATATCATTGATGTTGAACATTTCATTGTTAGACACATCTATGAACAACGTGTGTACACTGCCTTCTACTGTGTTTTTACCTATAAAAGACAAGGGTACTAATGCTGAGATTTCTATGAAATCCCACTGGACTTGCCATTTAGGGTACATTGATTGTAAGTCAAAAGTTCAAAAAGTAGGCTAATGAAGAGTGATATAAACATTGAATATGGCATCATTGAATTACAAGAAGAATCGTATAAATTCAATTATGACATCGACCTTTCACAACTAGATAAAGCGAAGTTAGAATTTCAATTTGAGCACAACATAAGCGTATCTACCCAACCGGAAGGTATCATTATTACAATGCGTGTGCATCTAATGTACAATGCAGAGGAACTGATTCTACAAGGTGTTAGGGCTGTATTTGCTGTCAAACCATTCCATAATTTCGTAAATGAGATTCAAGAAGATGGTTTTGAGGTCACCAATCCTTCCCTTATCGATACTTTTATAAGTGTATGTATTGGTGCTATTCGTGGTATGCTGGCAAAGAATCTTAAAGGAACGCCTATAGAAAGTGTGGTATTACCCTTGGTTCCAATGAAGGTTATTAGTGCCAATTCAACCAAAAAGAGGAAATAATACTACCTCGTTTGCAACGCATCAGACAAAACATTAGCAGCAATTTCCCTCATATTACGGAAATTGCTGCTAATGTTTTTTTATTAAATGGTGCCCCTTTTTCCTACCAATTCATAGAAGACTTATAAAGAGTTTTGGGCTGATTCATAAACCATATACCTATCCTCTACTAACGATGTAGCCTGAAGAACAAACGAAATCAGAAGAAATCAAGCCACAATCATCAAACTTCAAGCTCTGAAAAATCAGAAACTGAACTGGAAACCAACGGATGCGAACTCCTTCAACTGGAAGTAAGCATGATGTGAATCACGTGCTACACCATCGTCAAAGCGCGGATAAATAAACAGTTGAGTTGATATGTAACGGTTGAATTGGAAGGAGAATGTATTCTCCCACTCCACCTCCGAACGCCTATAAGTGGTGTAACCATAGAGTCGGGTACGCCATGTGAGCATCTCCAAGAGCTTCCATTCCAAATCAATTGTGCACTCCGAACCAAAGTCATGTAGGAAATGATGACCCGTTCCGATACCCAATCGATCTGAAAGTTCAAGCATTCGGGTGTATTTAAGGTTATAAGCAAGAGGCGCAATATGGAATGTTCCCTTCAAACGATGGCCCAACCAGTCGGCAGAATAGTCCATACCAAGAGAGATATTGATGTTTGCTGGGGAGAGAAAAGCCGAATAAACCGTTGGATCATTCGAACGATAAGACTTCCCGAACTGCGTATATCCGATGAACTGAACGGTGTAATACCATTTCTTTGTGGCTTGTAGACCGAACTTAGAAGTAAGTCGAATCAGGTCATCCGTACTCTTTACGCTGTGCAAAGAGTCGGAACGGGTACTCTGCATACCATACTTCAGCTCCAATCGGTTACTCCATTTCACCTTTTGTTTATTGTTATAATTGGCGTCCATAACGACTGCAGCAAGGGCAGCATAGTTGCTTTCACCACCTTTATACCAGTTATCCGAGACGTAATTCTGCAAGAACTGCAGGGAATAGTTACCACTGTAAGTCCAGAAATTAGGACGTACGACCATCACTTCCACAGGTACTGTGGCTGGTTCTACGGGCTTATCGTTCACCTTTTCAACCAAGTGTACGTCATGAACAATCGGTTGTTCTATCTCATTCAGCTTTGTCTGCTGTGCCTGAACAGCATCATTTGTTGTCCAAACAAGGTCGGGACGCGTCAGATAAAGTCGCATCAGTTCCGTGTCATAAGAGCTCTTGGGCTTGCCAAGGGAGAACATATTCCCAGCGACATCCCTATAGAATGTCAACGGAAGAAACAGTCTTGAACTCCCTCTCCCACGGATTTTCGATTGCTTTTTCGTGTTTTTTACGCTAAAGATACTGTCCTTCAGCCATGCCAGAGAGTCGGCATACTGTTTGGCAACACCTGTCGACGGCACGTCATCCTTGACCACTGACACACGACGTTGCTGTGCTGCAGCACCCAAACTAACTAAAAAAAACACTGAAAGTAAGATCCTTAATCTCATTATAGCATGCTTAATTTTCTGCAAACTTACATCAATTTTTTCGAATAAAGAGCTTCTTTGACAGAAAAATAAGTGTTTTAAACCATCTTACCACTCATTAAACCCACAAAAACACAGAACAGATGAGCCAATTTTCTATCTCTTTTCAACTGAAACTGCAGCAAGAGAAGCAACGTAAAAACATGTTTTCCCAGCCCCCAATCACAACAAATTAAGTTAAGAACCACACCCAATAACAAGGTAACACAAGCAGACTTAAAAGAAGATATATGAGCGATTACAGAAGAGAACAAATGCTACTTTTGTAAAACAAATTACCAGTTGATTTTTAAAAGAGGCTCTTTTGTATTCTAAAAGATGCCCTTTTGCAATGTAAAAGGTGCCCTTTTGACGTGTAAAAGACGCCCTTTTGCAACGTAAAAGACGCCCTTTTACAAGCCTGTTTGTAACTAACTGAAAACTATAAGGTTACAAAGTCGGAAAAAGACGATTATCCTTCATTTCCCACCCAATAGCATTTCAAATATTGTAAGTTTGTTTTACCACGCAAGAATACCATTGTTTTACAGAATTAACATCGGCAGAAAGGAACACACAATTACGAATATTCAGTACGATTATCCCCACTTTGGAACAGAAATTTACAAAGACATGAAAAACAAACAACCCATTTAATGCCGTCATAATGAAATCATTGTACCCAAATACATCCCACAATTACACGATAAAACAGAAGCAAAAGACAGATAAAAAAATAATTGTTGGATAACAAGAGTATTCTATGGAAAATTCGTATCTTTGCACATTAGTTTGAAACCAACGATAAACGTTTTACAAAGACAATAATTAAACATACATACAATCGTGGCTGAAACAAAGTATATCTTCGTTACTGGTGGCGTAGTTTCCTCACTTGGTAAAGGAATTATCTCGTCATCTATTGGCAAGCTTCTTCAAGCGAGAGGCTACAACATCACCATCCAAAAGTTTGATCCATACATTAACATCGACCCAGGAACGCTGAATCCGTATGAACACGGTGAGTGTTACGTGACTGTTGATGGGATGGAAACCGACCTCGACCTCGGTCATTACGAACGCTTTACAGGTATCAAGACCACTAAAGCCAACTCTATGACAACGGGACGCATCTACAAAAGCGTCATAGACAAGGAGCGTCGGGGTGATTATCTTGGCAAAACGATTCAAGTTGTACCGCATATTACGGACGAAATAAAACGAAACATCAAACTACTTGGACAGAAATATCACTATGATTTCGTGATAACAGAAATTGGAGGAACGATTGGTGACATCGAGTCAGCACCGTTCCTGGAGGCTATCCGACAGATGAAATGGGAACTAGGGAAGCGTGCTATCAACCTTCACCTGACGTATGTTCCTTATCTGAAGGCTGCCGGTGAGCTGAAGACAAAGCCTACACAGCACAGTGTTAAGGAACTGCAGAGTGTGGGAATACAGCCAGATGTACTTGTTTTGCGCACAGAAAAGCATCTTGATGACGACATCCGCAAGAAGGTTGCAGCCTTCTGTAACGTCGATTTCGACTGTGTCGTACAGAGTGAGGACCTCCCTAGCATCTACGATGTGCCTATTAACATGCTCAATCAGGGCTTGGACGAAGCCATTTTACGCAAGTGTGGTGAGCAGATCGGTGATAAACCAGCTCTCGGACCATGGAGAGAATTCCTCGATAGACAGCGTAAAGCAACGAAAGAGGTACACATCGGACTCGTCGGGAAGTATGATTTGCAGGATGCTTACAAGAGTATTCGTGAAGGATTGTTGCAGGCTGGCGTTTATAACGACCACAAAACAATCATTACTTTCATCAATTCAGAGGAACTGACAGAGCAGAATGTAGAAGAAAAACTCAAAGGTCAGGATGGTGTTGTCATATGTCCGGGCTTCGGACAACGTGGTATTGAGGGAAAGATTATCGCCGCTCACTATACCCGTACACATAATATCCCAACCTTCGGTATCTGTCTTGGTATGCAAATGATGGTTATCGAGTTCGCACGCAACGTCCTTGGCTATAAAGATGCCAACTCACGTGAGATCGACGAGAAGACTCCACACAATGTTATTGACATCATGGAGGAACAGAAAAACATCACGAATATGGGTGGAACGATGCGCCTTGGAGCCTATGAATGTGTGCTTCGTCAGGGTTCACATACGTTCAACATCTATAAACAAGAGCACATTCAGGAGCGTCACCGCCACCGTTATGAGTTCAATAACAGCTACGAGAAAGAGTTTGAAAAGAACGGTATGATGTGCGTCGGACGTAATCCGGAGAGTGAACTCATTGAGATCGTTGAGATACCAGGGCTGAAATGGTACATCGGTACACAGTTCCATCCAGAGTATCAGTCAACGGTTCTCCATCCGCACCCACTCTTCTTAGACTTTGTGAAAGCATCAATTGAAAATCAGAAAAAGAAATAATGGATAAGAATACTATCGCGGGCTTTGTCTTGATAGCCCTCGTTCTCTTTGGATTTGCATGGTGGCAGCAGCCATCAGCTGAACAATTAGAGCAGCAAAGAAAGGAATTCGTGAAGGATTCTATCGCCGCTGCGAAGAAAACACAGGCTGCAAAGGTTGCAGCAGCAAAGCAAGTACAACAGAAAACAGCTGCTGCAGCTGACACGACTGCCCTGTTCCACACTGCATTGAACGGTCAGGCACAGGACATTACACTGAAGAACAATAAGGTGGAACTGACCTTAAGCACTAAAGGTGGTATCGTTAAGAAGGCTGTTATCAAGAATTATGTAGGCCATGATGTCACCGTTAAGGATGGATCTAAGGACCAGAAGAACGTTACACTGTTCAGTGGTGACGACCAAAGTCTGAACTTTATGTTGGCAACAAAGGATGCTAACATCGAGACAAAGGACCTTTTCTTCACTCCAACGAACGTTACTGATACCACAGTAACACTCACTGCAACAGCAGGAGCAGGCAAAACGCTTACCTTAAACTATACGTTAGGCAAGGATTATCTACTCCATATGTCTCTACAGGCAGATGGAATGAGTGGTATGTTCGCACCGAACTACAACCAAATGGATATCAACTGGCAGGATAAATGCCGCCAGCAAGAGCTTGGTTTCACGTTTGAGAACCGTTACGCTACACTTACTTATAAGAAACATGACGGTGGAACAACACAGTTAAGTGAGACTTCAGAGAAGGAAGAGACCACGGAAGAGCCTTTAGACTGGGTGGCTTTTAAGAATCAATTCTTCTCTGCTGTGATGATTTCAAAGGATAATTTCGCGCAAGGAGCCAACTTGAAGAGTACACCTTTGGACAAAGAGACACACTATCTGAAGGATTATGAGGCAAACATGAAGGCTGGTTTCGACCCAACAGGTAAGCGTCCATCAGAGTTTGAGTTCTATTTTGGGCCTAATGACTTCCGCCTTTTGCAGGCAGTTGAGAAGGAAAGCAGATTCCATAAGGACCTTGATATGCAACGATTGGTTTACCTTGGTTGGCCACTGTTCCGTATTATCAACCGCTGGTTTACGCTTTACGTCTTCGATTGGTTGAGTAAAATCTTCCCAATGGGTGTCGTATTGATCCTCATCACCTTATTATTAAAGGCCATCACCTACCCTATGGTGAAGAAGAGTTACATGAGTTCTGCAAAGATGAGAGTGCTCAAACCAAAGCTCGATGAGGCTACAAAGCAGTTCAATAAGCCTGAAGATCAGATGCAAAAGCAGCAGGCAATGATGCAGAAATACTCTGAATACGGAGTCAGTCCGCTGTCAGGCTGTCTGCCAATGCTCATCCAAGCACCTATCTGGATCGCCATGTTCAACTTCGTTCCTAATGCTATTCAGTTGCGAGGACAAAGCTTCTTGTGGATGAAAGACCTCAGTACATACGATCCTATCTTCTCTTGGGACCACAGTTTGTGGCTCATTGGCGACCATATCTCACTGACTTGTATCCTCTTCTGTGGTGCTAACCTGCTTTATTCATGGTTTACTATGCAGCAACAGAAGGACCAGATGGTCGGACAACAGGCTGATCAGATGAAGATGATGCAGTACATGATGATGCTCATGCCACTCTTCTTCTTCTTCATGTTCAATGATTACTCATCCGGTCTGAACTTCTATTACTTCGTTTCTCTATTCTTCTCAGCTGCCATCATGTGGGCATTGCGCAAGACAACAGATGATTCGAAGCTATTAGAGATACTCGAAGCAAAACGAGAAGAGAACAAAAAGAACCCTAAAAAGATGAGCGGTCTTGCTGCACGCATGCAGGCTTTACAGGAAATGCAGAAGAAACAGCAAGAAGATCTACGCCGTAAGCAAGAACAACTAAACAATAAAAAGAAGGGTTTATAGCCATGAACAAAAATCTAACTATCGCAATGACCGCCGCAATGCTTATGGGTGGCGGCGTTGCACAAGCACAAGACGTGAACATCGGAAAGAACAACATCACGCTGAAAAGTGACCTCATGACACCTGAAGCCTTATGGGCTATGGGGCGAATTGGGGCTGCGCAGGCTTCACCTGACGGCAAGAAAATCGTCTATCAGGTAGGCTATTACAGTGTAAAGGAGAACAAAGGACACCAAGTTCTCCATGTTATGGATGCCAATGGCAAGGATGATCGCCTGCTGACGACCACTGCCAAAAGTGAGACTGACGCTGCCTGGCTCGACAACAACACATTGGCTTTCCTCACAGGGGGCCAACTTTGGACGATGAACGCAGACGGTTCAAACCGTAAACAGCTCACACATTCTGATATAGACATCGAAGGATTCCGCTTCTCACCCGACCGAAAACGTGTCGTTCTCATCAAGAGTATACCTTATTATGGTACTATCAAGCAGAATCCATCCGACCTTCCTAAGGCTTCTGGTATGGTCATAACCGATATGAACTACCGCCATTGGGACCATTATGTGACCACAAATGCACATCCTTTCGTAGCAAATGTCACTGCAAACGGGGTGGATGCAGGAGTTGATGTACTGGAAGGTGAACCTTATGAGAGCCCTTTAGCGCCATTCGGAGGTATCGAACAGATCGACTGGAGCAAGGATTCAAAGCAGATTGCATACACTTGTAGAAAGAAAGAAGGCACCCAATACGCCATTTCTACCGATGCTGACATCTATTTATATAATGTAGAGACACGTCAAACGGTGAACCTTTGCAAGCCAGCTGGCTATGTTGAGCCAAAGATTGATGCAACAAAGAGCATGCGCAACCAGGCTGTTAACCATCAAAAAGGTGATATGAACGTAGGTTATGATGTGAATCCTAAATTCTCACCTGACGGTAAATACATTGCATGGCAGAGCATGAAGAACGACGGATATGAGAGTGATCGCAACCGTTTGTGCGTATATGATCTGGCAACTGGCAAGAAAACATACGTCACAGAGAGCTTTGACTCAAACGTAGATGACTATACATGGGCACCAAACTCTAAGGATTTATATTTCATTGGAGTATGGCATGCAACAGTGAATATCTATCAAACGAACCTGAAAGGTGATGTCAAGCAACTCACAACAGGCGACCATAACTACGTAAGTGTCTCACTTATGGGCAACGATGGTAAGAAACTGCTTGCTATTCGTCAGAGTATCCGACAGGCAAATGAAGTGTTTGCCGTCACACCAGCCAAGAAAGAAAAGGCAAGTGAGCAGGTTCAGCTCACCTTTGAGAACAAAAATATCTACGATCAGTTGGCACTTGGCGATGTACATGACCGTTGGGTGAAGACAACTGATGGTAAAGAGATGCAGGTTTGGGTAATCACTCCACCTCATTTCGACCCAAATAAGAAGTATCCTACCCTACTCTTCTGCGAAGGAGGACCACAAAGTCCGGTGTCACAGTTCTGGAGTTACCGTTGGAACTTCCAGATAATGGCTGCCAATGGGTATGTTATTATCGCACCAAACCGCCGCGGTCTGCCTGGATATGGCAGTGCTTGGAACGAAGAAGTAAGTACTGACTGGACCGGACAGTGCATGCGCGACTATCTATCAGCCATTGATGACGCTGCCAACAACCTACCTTACGTGGACAAAGACAGACTCGGTGCCGTTGGCGCATCCTTTGGTGGATTCTCAGTTTACTTCCTTGCAGGTCATCACGACAAACGTTTCAAGTGCTTTATTGCCCATGATGGTGCTTTCAACCTTCAGAGTATGTACACTGATACAGAAGAAGCTTGGTTCAGCAACTGGGAGTATGATGATGCTTACTGGAACAAAGACCAGAGCGAAGCAGCCAAAAGAACATACGCAAACAGTCCACATCTTGATGTAGACAAGTGGGATACACCAATCTTATGTATACATGGTGAGAAAGATTATCGCATCAATGCCAACCAGGGTATGGGTGCTTTCAATGCTGCACGCCTACGAGGCATACCAGCAGAGTTGCTTCTCTATCCGGATGAGAACCACTGGGTACTGAAACCACAGAATGGTATTCTATGGCAACGCACCTTCTTCAACTGGCTTGACCGCTGGCTTAAGAAGTAATCATAACCGACAGTTAACGAGTAAACAAGCAGACAAGCAAACAAGAAGAATGACTCATCGGGAGCTAAGGCTTGTGTACTCATACACGAATAAACTAATCATTATATTATGACTGATAAGATTCAAACTACGTTGAGAGACTCCGCAGCGATGCGTTGGACGGCTCTCCTATTATTGTCCCTGGCCATGTTCTGTGCCTATATCTTCGTGGATATCCTTTCACCTATTAAGGAATTGATGCAAGAACAGAGAGGTTGGGACTCAACAGCCTTCGGTACTATGCAGGGTTCAGAGACCTTTTTGAATGTCTTTGTATTCTTCCTTATATTCGCAGGTATCATCCTCGACAAGATGGGTGTACGCTTCACGGCGATTCTTTCAGGTGCTGTGATGTTGACAGGTGCACTCATTAAGTACTATGCCATCAGTGATAGCTTCGCAGGAAGTGCACTTGATGTCTGGTTCACAGACCATCTTAACCACATCCCAGTATTCGAACAGTTAGGTGTTTCACCATTTTATGAGGGCATGCCAGCCTCTGCAAAGGTTGCAGCATGTGGGTTCATGATCTTCGGTTGTGGAACGGAAATGGCAGGTATCACCGTCTCTCGTGGTATCGTAAAGTGGTTCAAAGGACGCGAAATGGCGTTGGCAATGGGCTCAGAGATGGCTCTGGCACGTCTCGGTGTTGCTACATGTATGATTTTCTCACCGTTCTTTGCTAAGCTTGGCGGGCATATTGACGTCTCTCGTTCCGTTGCTTTCGGTGTGGTTCTCATCTGTATCGCATTGATGATGTTTGTTGTTTACTTCTTCATGGATAAGAAACTCGACAAGCAGACAGGTGAAGCTGAGGAAAAAGACGACCCATTCAAGATCAGCGACTTGGGCAAAATCCTCACCAGTATGGGTTTCTGGCTTGTTGCTCTACTCTGTGTTCTCTATTATTCAGCCATCTTCCCATTCCAGAAGTATGCTGTAAACATGCTCCAGTGTAACCTTACTTTCCATGAGTTACCTGCTGATTCCTTCTGGGCATCATCCAGTGTGACCATCGTTCAGTATGTTATCATGCTCGTTGTAGCTGCAACAGCCTTCATGTTTAACTTCATGAAGAACAAAGCAATGAAGACTTCAATGCTTTGTCTGTCTATCCTTAGTCTTATTGTTTACTGTTACATGGGTTACATGAGACAATCTGCAGAATCCATCTTCGCTGTGTTCCCACTCCTTGCAGTAGGTATCACACCGATCCTCGGTAGCTATGTAGACCACAAGGGTAAGGCTGCTTCCATGCTCGTTTTGGGTTCATTACTGTTGATTATCTGTCACCTCACCTTTGCTTTCGTTCTTCCTCAGTTCAAGTCAAGCCAGGTTGGCGGTGTCATCGTAGCCTATGTAACCATCCTTGTATTGGGTGCTTCGTTCTCACTTGTGCCTGCATCATTATGGCCAAGCGTACCAAAGCTGGTTGATGCAAAGATCATTGGTTCTGCTTACGCACTGATTTTCTGGATTCAGAACATCGGACTATGGTTGTTCCCATTGCTCATTGGTAAGGTATTGGATAAGACTAACGTTGGTGTTACCGACCCAACCAAGCTCAATTACACCGCTCCTCTTATCATGTTAGCAGGTCTCGGTGTCATCGCACTCTTCATTGGTCTTGCCTTAAAGGTCGTTGACAAGAAACGTCACCTCGGTCTTGAGGAGCCAAACATCAAAGAGTAAGACGGCGTAACACACGCATTAAAGAATAAAAATCATCCCCATGCGCATCCTAAAAATGTGCATGGGGATTTTCTTTTCATCATGTTTCAAAATATTACTTATAAGTTCTGCAATGCTTACAAATATCTTTACAAAAAGGTATAGTCCATCTTCTATCTTTCATTCCAAAGTCCTTCATTTTGGCATTTGTAACCCATAGAATATCAAGAGGTTACAAAGAGGCTTGTAAAAGGTGCCCTTTTGCATGGTAAAAGACGCCCTTTTACACATCAAAAGATGCCCTTTTGCGTTGCAAAAGGGCATCTTTTACTTTATAAAAGAGCATAGATTAAAATGTCTACGGGAAGAATTCTTACAAAAGAAGGGAAGATGTCAATATCTGAAAGGCTGATTGGGACAACCCCGTCTACAATGAATTCTTAATTTCAATATAGTTTTTGAAGAGCCATGAATGACCTTCTGCAACGAGTTTCACGACTTCTGCACAGATAAACAGTCCGATAAACACAGACAAAATGAACAGAAGACTGAACCCAAAGAATATCCACAGATCGCCATCAGCATACTTCTCCTGAAACCTGCGAAGCCATGATGACGTTGTAACAGTGGCATTCTTCAGCGTCACACCAGCATGAAGGGAAGCCTGAAGAACATGTTGGGATGCACCATTGAGCTTAGTACGCATCTCAGCTAACTTCTCCTTAGTAGGCATACTGATGACATGTGTCTTTGCCACAGGCATGTTTTCCATTTTTTTTGCCTGTACTGGGGTGACGTCAACCAATGGGACTACCGCTCTTGCACGCGTACGTGACGGTTTAGGAGGGTCGAATCTGCAAGTCAAAACATTACCGCAGTAAGGGCAACGATACTTCATTGTCCCGTAATTCTCCGCTTCAGCCACAAAATCGCGGCCACATTCATTGCATTTGACAGTATACCTCATGACGTCACAAAATTATAAAAAATACTTGAATTCACTGCATGAATCCCAAGAAAACCATATGTCAGTATATAAAAAAGGTGAGAAAGGAGTTCTCGGAAGAGCTACAGTCCACACTTAATCGTTCCCTATCCAACCCGTCAATAAGACGGTTTTTCCCCACTAATAACAAGCACTATGACATCAGATAAAACCTATACTTACCATTCTGGACAATGTAAATGAAAATTACACACCTTTCCTTAGATTATATGCAAGTAAATAATTACCTTTGCAAGCAATAATAATAATACTTATGGATTGGTTAACAAATTTATTTAAAGTCCAGGACACGGTAGCCCATATCGTGTTACTTTACTCCATTGTCATTGCCTTTGGTGTCTACTTAGGCAAGTTGAAGATCGGAGGAATCTCACTTGGTGTCACCTTTGTGCTCTTTGTCGGCATCTTAGCTGGCCACATTGGCTTCACAGGTCCACTGCCTGTACTGAACTTTCTTCAGGATTTCGGCCTTATCCTGTTCGTCTTTATGATTGGTTTACAGGTAGGACCAGGCTTCTTCGAGAGCTTCGGAAGAGGCGGTATTAAGCTTAATTTACTGTCATGTGTGGCTGTAATGCTCAACATCAGTGTGATGTTTGCCTGCTATTACATCTTCTTTGACACCAGCAACTTCCGTAATCTGCCCATGATGGTTGGTACTCTTTACGGTGCTGTCACCAACACTCCAGGTCTTGGTGCAGCCAGTGAAGCCTTGCACAGTGTGTTCAAACAAGGGATGGACTTCGACATTGCTTCGGGTTATGCATGTGCTTATCCTCTCGGAGTGATTGGTATCATCGGTGCAACACTCGCCATTAAGTATATTTGTAAGGTAAATCTGAAAGTAGAAAACGATAAACTGAACGAGGAAGAGGCTGAGAATCCACATTCAAAACCTCACTCTATGTATCTTAAAGTAGCCAATGCCTACATCACAGGTAGGACACTTAAGGAGATATCAGAGTTCCTTAACCGTGACATTGTCTGCACACGTATCATGCATGAAGGCGAGTTGAAGGTGCCAAACCGTGACACTGTCTTCGAGATGAATGATGAGATTCTCATCGTTTCTGCCGAAGGTGACGCTGCAGCCATCAAGGCTTTCATTGGTCCGGAGATAGTTGTTGACTGGCATGAAGAGGACCAGCCACAGCCAATGATCAGTCGACGCATCGTCATTACGAACAGTTCTATGAACGGAAAGACACTGGCTAAGATGCATCTTGGTTCTATCTATGGCGTCAATGTGACACGTATCACACGCCAGGGTATGGAACTTTTCGCCAGTCGTAACCACCACTTCAACGTTGGTGACCGTATCATGGTTGTCGGACCAGAAGAGAATGTGAACCGTGTTGCCGAACTGATGGGTAACTCTGAGAAGCGTTTGAACGCTCCAAACATCGCAACCATCTTCATAGGTATCATCGTTGGTATCCTCTTCGGTAGTCTTCCAATCGCCATTCCACAGATGCCTGTACCTCTGAAGCTTGGTTTGGCAGGTGGTCCGCTTATCATTGCCATCCTCATTGGGCGTTTCGGATACCGTATGCACTTAGTAACTTACACCACAACATCGGCAAACATGATGCTACGTGAGATGGGGTTGGCGCTCTTCCTCGCCTCTGTTGGTATCAAGGCAGGCGCAGGATTCTGGGAGACAGTGGTACAAGGCGATGGTCTGAAGTATGTATATACAGGCTTCCTTATCACGATTATCCCAATATTAATCGTCGGAACAATAGCCCGAATAAAGTATAAATTCAATTACTTTACCATCATGGGTATGATTGCCGGAACCTATACTGACCCTCCAGCACTGGCTTATGCCAACTCAATCTGTACGGGTGAGGCACCAGCCATTGGCTATTCAACGGTTTATCCGCTAAGTATGTTCCTCCGAATCTTCACTGCCCAGCTGATAGTTCTGTTCTTCTGCGGGGCTTAGGTACGGATGATTGAACAGTAAAGGGGACACATCAGGTGTAAGAAACACATATCATTCACATGTGAACAGCACCTGATTCATCCACATACTACCAACTAAAAACGTTGGTAACACCACTAAACAGGGGGGAGTACTCATACCGAGTGCTCCCCCTGTCCGTATCTATTGGCAATCAAAACATTCCCTGTTATCCTTCAAAAATACAGTTGTCTTCCATCAATCCTACTCTCTTTACCCCATATTTGTCCAACTCCTAGATAGCATCAATTCTACATTTGTGGTCTTTTCTATCCCCTTCTTCATCGCAGCAAACACCTGAAAATAAGATAATAAATACCTGAAAACAAGGCAACAGCATGACATATTAAAAGTAATAGCAAGCCTATTTGAAACTAAACTGCTTTTTTGTAGAGTTAATTTAAGCATGAAAGAGATGGCAAACAAAAAGCTGTAGAGAAGCATGCATATGCCTTCTACAGCCTTCTTATGTATGAATAAGGAGCCAGATGCTACCTTAATTTCTTTGTGATCTTACCATCTGGTGTTATACGAAGCTCAATAACGTAGCTTGTGGAAGCATCAGGAATACCGATGATAACGTCATAATAGAGTGCTTTATCATCTGCATGCGTAAAGTAAAGTTTCCTAAGAATACTCTTTCCAAGGAAGTCCTTGCTGATAAGTGACTGGAATTCCTGCTTCCGGAAGTTGTGTGAGAAAACGAGTTTGTCATGGTTCAGCAGGTTCACTAACGCTACATTGTCGAGATACATGTTATCAACTTCAACTCCATCATCGTTATATGTCGACTTAATAACCTGGTCCGACGTTGTTTCTACATGTACTTTACTCTGGAAATAGCCCAGATCTGTGCGTACAATGGTGTCCTGTGACTGTTCATCAAACGTGTTCATCGCATAGACATGATAGTTGAAGAACGTCAGAAGGGTCTTGTCTCCACTCTTTACCAACCGTACTTCGTCACCATTTTGGTTCAGAAATTTCAGCAGATGTGGTGCCTGTTTCGTTATCTTATATCCATTAATGTGCTGTCCTTGCAGGTAGAGCGTGTCCTGATAGATCCAGAAACGCACCGGCATACTAGCTGAATCAGGATAGAAAATACTGTCACCCTTTGCCAACATAGCTGGGTCACTGCTCTCTCCATTCGTCCATATGCCCTGCATCATCTCCTTTGCCTGCTTGTCTTCATGCGACATCTGATAGCCAGCATCTCTGTTTCTACAAGCCGACAAAGCCGAAAGCGCCACTAATATATATATAATAATGTGACTTTTCATATACTATTCAAACAGCTTAGCATCCTTCAATGCAAAGCCTTTATTGAGATCTTTGTCTGATAACAGCACGTCCTTAGCGTCAATAGGCCACTTGATGCCAATCGTTTCATCGTCCCAACGAATGCTGGCTTCAGCCTGTGGAGCATAAACATTGTCTACTTTATATGTAAATATAGCTTCATCCGAGAGAACAAGGAAGCCATGTGCAAAGCCACGAGGGATGAAGAACTGACGCTTATTATCCTCAGAAAGCTCCACCATAACATACTTTCCAAAGGTTGGAGAGCTCTTGCGGATGTCTACAGCCACATCAACCACACGTCCTTTAATCACTCTTACGAGCTTAGCTTGTGAGAAATCACCAGCCTGATAATGCAGTCCACGAAGAACACCATAGCTTGATTTCGACTCATTGTCCTGTATAAACTCTACGTGATGGCCCACATGTTCGTCAAATTCAGCCTGTTTGTATGACTCAAAAAAGTAACCACGCTGGTCATTAAACACTCTGGGTTCGATGATCCAAACCCCTTCAATCTCGGTCTTTATATATTCCATAGGTTATTTCTATTTTACCTTTCGCAAAGATAAAAAGAATTATTGACTTGTAAAAGGAATATAAACTTTTTCATTCTATCGAGGATATTTTAAGATACGACACTTGTCTCTTTCAAATAAAATAACTAATTTTGCAAACGTGACAAAACTCGAACGACATATAGAAATCCTCCTTTTGAAGAATGACTGTGTCATTGTTCCGGGGTTAGGTGGCTTCGTTGCACATCATATCAAGGCACGATACGATGAGCAGGACGGCATGTTTCTGCCTCCTTATCGCACATTAGGATTCAATGCACAGCTGACGATGAACGACTCATTGCTCGTGCAATCGTATGTCGATGCCTATGACCTTAGCTATCCAGAGGCACTGTCACAGATAGAAGAAGAGGTTGCTGAACTCTATCATACATTAGAGAATGAAGGATGCGTAGAGCTCAATGGTCTCGGAAAACTTTATACTAACGCCGAAAGGAAGCTACAGTTCGAGCCTTTCGAAAGCGGTATTCTTACTCCGAACTACTATGGTTTAAGCAGTTTTGAACTCCCATTACTACGTCTCAAGCGCGCTACTGATGCATCAGCCATTGCCGATGCCAGTGCAAACAAGCATAAAGTAATATACATTGATGCTACGAACAAGAAGGATAAGCGTATCAGTATCAGCGTGAAAGCCTTCCGTAACAGTGCTGCTGCAGCTGCCTTGCTGGCTGCAACACTCCTTATTGCGTTCCCAATATCCAACCGTAAAGGTCTGCCGGAGCAGCAAGTGAAGAGCGGAGTACTGTATAACATCTTCGATTCCAGCGACACTTCCAATGCATCTGCACAGGTACGACCGGTCAGAACAGCTACGGTTGAAGCACAAAAGAGTCTGAAGAAACCAGAAGAAAACCCTCATTACTGGACGATAGTACTGGCAAGTCATGTCACAGAGCCCAATGCTCGAGCTTACGTTGAGTACTTCCAGAAACGTGGATTCAGTGAGACACGTGTCTATGAGGGCGTCGGCAGCATCAAAGTGCTTTATGGTTTTTACGCAAGTCAGCATGAAGCTTACGCTAAATTGAAGTCTATGAACACAACACCAGGCTTCAAGAAAGCATGGGTTCTTGAGATTGGACAGTAACAACGATTATCTATTCCCTTTATTTATGAAACGTGTCAGATGTCCGAAGTGTGATAACTTCATCACATTCGACGAAACAAAATACAGTGCAGGGCAGCGTCTTGTCTTTCAATGTCCCCAGTGTGGGAAGGAATTTGGTATCCGTATAGGGGTCTCAAAACTAAGAAAGACACAGAAAGAGGAGAACGAACAACCTGATACTGACGCTGATGAAGGTAAGTATGGAACACTGAATGTGATTGAAAATGTGTTCCATTATCGGCAGATTATCCCTTTGAAAATGGGTGAAAACGTCATCGGACGCTATCAAAAGGGCAATCCTATCAACTGCCCTATTGAGACTGTAGACCCCAGTGTGGACATGACGCATTGTATTATCACCGTTAGTCGCAACAAAAGGGGTAAGCTTCAGTACGTATTACGCGATGGTCCGTCGTATACTGGTACGTTTGTCGACAATGAAATCCTTGGGGATCGGGAGCGAAGAGTCATCAGTGGGGGTACACTTTTCACCATTGGGGCTACGAGCATCATCCTCAATACGCCAGAAGAAGAGGCTGAAGAAAAGTAAAAAAGAAAAGTGTTAGAAGGCTAAAAGGTATATTAAGACCGCTAAAAAGCAAAAGAGAAAAAAGATAAAGAACTTAAGAAATAAAGACAAAAGGATAAGGACACATGTCCTCGTTGGTTCGCATTGGAGAGAATAGAGAGCGGAAAACGAGGGGATGTGTCCTTATTTCTTTCAATAAAAAAGAGCTATATTTCTTTTGATATATCCTCTCCAGCAGACCTATATGAGGAGTTCCGGATGAGAAAACATTGTAAAACAGCAAGAAATTATTCTCCACGAAAAGGCTTTGTAGGGCTTCAGCAACATCTACCCACAGTTCCTCTCTATCAGAAGTAAGAGTCCGTTAAAATATTCAGGAGTCTCAAACAGATTTCCAAACATATAAGTTCAATAACTAATCAATCACCTTAGAGGAAACAGAAGACCAGCGAAGAATACGTAAAAGAAATTCACAATAAAATCCTATCAATAACCTTTGGTTTTTCAAAGGTAGACAAATTGGATTGTAAAAGACGCCCTTTTGCATTGCAAAAGATGCCCTTTTACACTGTAAAACATGCCCTTTTGAACCGCAAAAGGGCACCTTTTACTTTGCCACTTATAAGCTATTGATTATCTGATGGTTACAGATTCGCAAAAAGAACGAATCCCCTTCCTACTCAATTATTAGGCATTCTTTTCGTTGTAAGATATTTTCCTACAATGTAATCTGCCATTCTTTTCAAGGTATCAAACAAGGTGATGCAATACAATTCAATAAAGAAAACAATTCAGACAGTAGCATATATAAGCATTATCAACCAAGAATCGCAAAACAATAGCCCCTAAATCAACCTAAAAAACAATTGCCTTCCTTACAAAAAAAGTACAAAAAAAAGGTACGTCACACCGACGTACCCATTCATCTTTTCACCTTTGAAGACTGCAATCAATGCCAACTACATTCTCAATAATAATTCAAATATAGTCTTTGTCTTCTATGTTTTTACTACAAACAATCCTATTCTTCCTCGTCATCAGAGAGAATCGTATCCGCAACACGCATACCACTGATAGGCAGAGTACGGTCGATAACAGCATTGTAAGAGATAGAACTCTCACTACGTGACAAGCCTAATGGTTGCAGTTTGTCATGAATAATCTCCATAAGATGGTGATTGTTATAAGCATACATCTTCAGGAAGAGGTCATACTCACCTGTTGTATAGTGGCATTCAACCACCTCTGGAATCTGACGGAGTGCCTCAACGACATCATCAAACTTCTCTGGATTCTTCAAATTCAGACCTATGAACGCACAAGTTTCATATCCAATACGCTCTGGATCAATAATAAATTCGGAGCCTTTCAGTACTCCAAGGTTCGTTAATTTCTGTATTCTCTGATGAATTGCAGCGCCACTAACGTTGCAAGCTCTTGCTACCTCAAGGAAAGGAATTCGTGCATCTTCAGCAATAAGACTCAAAATCTTCTTGTCAAGACGATCTAAACTTCTGTGTGCCATTTCTTATTTTCTTTGTTATTTGGGACAAAATTACAAAAAATAATTCAAATACCAAAAGGAAAAAGATAAAATTACTACGGATTAGAACATCATCTTCCTTAGTGCTTGATACTGTGACTCATAGTAGCAGAGAAGTTCACATTGAGGACATTAGCTTCCCGAAGCATCTGTTTAATGTCAAGTATAGTCCCCATATCTGCCCTACGATCAGCTTTAATACTCACACTCAATGCCTTACGATCTTCAGGAGACAGTGAAGCAGAAAGGTGCAGAAGATAATTCTTTATTGCAGGTATTGTTGTGATTTTATCATTCAGTTGTATGACAATATTCTTACTTATTGCCTCTCCTTTTTCGTTCATTGGATAGCCAACATATATATACTGTACACTCGATTTATTGACCAATCGGGAGAGTTCTGTGGCTGTTGGCACTTGATATTTGACGTGTACCGTGGTCTTACGCATGTGCACAACGAGCATGAAAAAGAAGAGAATTGAGAAGATTAGGTCGGGCAATGAAGCTGTGTTCAGTGCAGGAATCTCATGATTACGTCCACGATAGAAACTCATTCTGCCCCTCCTTTCTCCGTTGTTGTTGATTTATTTGCTGATACGGCATAGACTTCTGATACTCGAATAGGTACCTCATCAGCAATCTGTTGTTGCTGTTCAGTACTGCAAAGGTCAAAAGATTTACCAAAAAGGTCGGATGCTTTACTGTTTCTAACGGCATTATAAGCTGCAACAAGTGCATTCTGAACATGCAGATAGGTATCATAAGATGCTTTACGATCGGTCTGTAACTGTATGAGATGGCTCTTCCCGTTAGCATTAACGAACTGTTCAGTACGCTGACGTATGTCCTTCATACTGACATTCTTACCATCCATAGTAACCTTATTATTAGCATCTATCGCCAAGCGGATGACCTTTCGTCCGTCAACAGCAGTCTGTTGCTTCTGTTCTTTCTCCATAGGTGGAAGCTGACGGGCTATCCCTTTGTCGAGATCCATTGATGAAGCGACAAGGAAAAGAATCAACAACATAAACGAAATGTCCGCTGTTGACGTCGTATTTAAGCCTGGCACCTTACGCCTTTCCCGCTGTCGGAACATCATTTCATGCGCTCCTTTCTATAATAACGTGTAGCTCCGAAGATCACAACACCTGCTGCACAGAGCAGAAGGAACAACGAACTGTTGACAAACATGTCCGAAATGCGTAGCAAGAAGGTGTCCGAGAAGTTCTGACCGTTGATGATCATCGTCTTTGCCGAGCCAAAAACAAACGTCAGAACAAGGCAAAGGAAGGTTGTACCATATACGATTGTAGCAATCTTTCGTGCTGGAACACCATTTGAAAGACGCTCATTATTACGTGCAAGACGTACACTTCGCACTGCTGCAATGCCTGCTGCAACAACAGCAATACCGAATAAGAACCACATGAAACCAATCAATAAATCAGTCAACATGGGTGCATTGAAAGATGAATCGGCTGCAAAAGGTTCATCAAAACCTATGAGATAAAAGCACAGAAAGACTGCAACCACAAGTCCTACCATCACATAAAGTATGCGCTGTGATATGCGTTCTTCGTCCATTTTTACCAATCCTTTTATTTTCTTCATTGCTGAAATCGGTTATTTTTATGGGGAGTTAGAGAAGCCAAAGGAGCCAAGAGAAGCTGCGCCAAAGGCTCTATTATGAGTTAAAAGGAGCCAAGAGAAGCTACGCTAAAGGCTCTGTTGTGAGTTAAAAGAAGCCAAGAGAAGCTACGCTAAAGGCTCTGTTGTGAGTTAAAAGGAGCTAAGAGACGCTACGCTAAAAGCTCTGTTGTGAGTTAAAAGGAATCAAAAGAGTAAGACATCAGTCTCAAACTCCATTCTCAACCTCACACGCACGGTATGTTCTCAATACTCTTTTCCTTCATATTCTCAATGAGAATAAACAAGAGAAGCTACTCTTTTCTTTCTCCTTTTGGGTGAGAACAAGGGGAAGAAGCTACTCTTTTCCCTCACTTTATGGATAAGAATAAGCGATAGAAGCTACTTATTTATTCACTTTATACTTCATTATCGCATCCAAAAGGGAGATAGCTGACTCTTCCATCTGGGCTGTGATATGTTCTATTTTAGAGAGGATATAGTTGTAAAACACCTGCAATACCAAGGCAACAATGATACCGAAGATGGTTGTTATCAATGCTACTTTCATACCAGCAGCAACGATTGTCGGACTGATATCCCCTGCTTCCTGTATCTGGTCGAATGCCATTACCATACCAATCACCGTTCCAAGGAATCCCAATGACGGTGCCATGGCTATGAAAAGCGTGATCCAAGAGCAGCCTTTCTCAAGGTTGGCACTCTGAACACTACCATATGAGGTGACACTACGTTCTATATTCTCTATGGAATCATCAATACGAAGCAAGCCCTGATAGCATATTGACGCCACCGGACCACGTGTATCACGACTCAGATCCTTTGCTCCTTCAATGTCACCAGCAACGATCTTATCCTCCAACTTACCCATAAAACGTTTCGCATCAATCTCTGAAAGACTAAGATAGATGATACGTTCTATGCAGAAAGCCAGTCCAAGAACAAGTGCCAAAGCCACAAGTGACATGAAACCGGCATTACCTTCGATGAACTTCTGCTTGAGTTCCTGATGAAAACCTGTGTTCTCTTTGTTCGGTTTTGCTGTTGTCTGGTCAGCAACTCCCGTTTCATCAAGTGCTGCATCAGACAAAGTATCAGCACTTGCAACAGTCGTTTTAGCCTCAGCAGCCTGTGCTGATGCCATCATTGAGCAAGAGAAAGACAGTGTTGTTATTATTGCGAATACTGCAATTAGTTTCTTCATAACCATAAACCAGTAGTGGTCTCCTTATTTATTAAGACGTTATTCCCATTTACCAAGGCGCCATCGCCTCTTTATTATCTGCGCAAAGGTATATAAAAATGTAATAACCGCCAAATGTAACCTTGAAATAATGATTTGTCAATGGGTTTTTGAAGCGTTTCGTTCTCTTCCCTTTACGGTGCTGAAAGGGGAATGAAGGAGATGCCATCAAGGCTTTGTAATAAAAGAATAACCCATGAACAACTCGATAAAAAACATACTCTACGCCACAGCCAGTGGGTAAACGGAAGAACCATTAATACTCCTATCTAAGTTTAAAATTACTTTGCTGTCACTTTTAACATATCCCGTAAACACCTCATTCTTAAAGCTTTGATAGCTAAAAAAGGGTGACCGCAGTGACAGCAAACACAGAAACGGAGAAAGAACAAACACATTCTACCACCCTGTTGACTACCCACAGAGAACAGATTAAGGACTAATGTCCAATCTCCTTTGCACAAAAGCTTTCTCCCTTAGGTACATTTCCGTCCCCCAAACGGGGTTTATGGAGCTTTCCTTACACTACAGGTACACCACGTGTGTTCTTTGTTTCATCAATAACAAAGATACTATGCAGACTTCCGATACAGTCAATCGTACCCAAAGTGTTGAGCATAAACTGCTGATAACGCTTCATATCACGTGCATAAACCTTAATGAGAAAGTCGTAATCACCACTGGTATTGTAACACTCCGTTATCTCATCTATACTCTGAACAACATCCATGAACTCCTGAATCAGCTCTTGTGTATGCTGCTTCAGACGGATGTTACACAGCACCATGATGCCATTCCCCACCCTATGTGAGTTGACAAAAGCCATGTAACGCTCTATGTAACCCTCCCGTTCTAACCGCTTCTGACGCTCGAAAACGGGCGAGGGAGAGAGGTGAACACGGGCTGCAAGCTCCTTAACCGTCAAGTGTGAATCACGCTGAAGGATACGAAGTATCTTCTTGTCTATATCATCTAACTCTGTATTGTACTCCATTTCAAAAACTATTCATTATGCAGAATAATATTCTGTCATATCTATTAAATCTCAGCAAAGTTAGTATATTTTCCCGAATAACACCGAATATTTTGAGGATAAATACCTTTTCCATAACTTTGCAACCACAATCAACAATGACAATCAAAATAAAAAGAAAAAGAATATGAGTAATATTAGAACCCAAGCACCATACAGGGCTGACATCGTAGGAAGCTTTTTACGTCCAGAAGAACTGAAAGAAGCAAGAAAGAAATTCAAAGAAGGACAGATTAACCATGCCGAGCTGAAGGCTGTTGAGGACCGTCTCATCACCGACCTCATTGCCAAACAGAAGGCACACGGGCTGAAAGTGATTACTGACGGAGAGTTCCGCAGAAGCTATTGGCACTTGGATTTCATGTGGGGACTCAATGGTATAGAGGAAATTGAACTTGAACATGGATACCAATTCCACGGAGAAGAGACCACACCAGGCTCTATTCAGCTGACGGGACGCATCTCTAGTGAGAACCATCCATTCGTTGAACACTTCAAGTTTGTGAAGCAATTCGAGGAAGAAGGGGTTACTGCACGACAGACTATTCCTGCTCCTGCACAGTTGTTTGCCGAACTTTTCCGAGGCGAAAACACGAAGAATACATTGAAATACTATCCCGATACGGATCTACTGATAGAGGATATTGCCAAGGCTTACCGCCAAGTGATTGCTGATCTGCATGCTGCTGGATGCCGTAACATACAGTTTGACGACTGTACATGGAGCATGGTGGTTGACAAAAACTTCTGGAAAGCTCTCGGAGGAGACAAAGATTCACTCGAGGCTTTGGCTAATAACTATCTGAAAGTAAATAACCTGGCACTCGAAGGAAGACCGTCAGATATTGCATTCACCACTCATACCTGTCGAGGAAACTATCATTCCACCTACGCAGCAGAAGGAGCTTATGATCCCGTTGCACCGTTTGTCTTCGCAAAAGAGAATGTTGATGCTTTCTATCTGGAGTATGACGATGCCCGTTCTGGCAGCTTCGAACCACTGAAATATATCCCTGAAGGTAAGATAGTAGTGCTCGGACTCATCACAACCAAGCGTCCTGAGCTTGAAAATCCTGACGAAATCAAAGCCAGAATAGCTGATGCAGCACGATACATACCGCTTGAGAACCTCTGTCTCAGTCCACAATGTGGCTTTGCTTCCTGTGAGATTGGCAACAAACTGACCGAAGCTGAACAGTGGGCAAAGATTGATCTTGTACAGAAGATTGCCGCAGAGGTGTGGGGAAAATAGAAGAGACTGCAGATAATGGGGACAAAGACTGAATGCCGATGAACCCATTATCGCAAGTTAAGAAATACTCTTACAAAAACAACAAGAGTGTTGTTAGTAAAACGAACGAAAACTAAGAAAAACCAACTTTGTAACCTATAGAATATCAAAGGGTTACGACGTGCTTTCCAAAAGGTGCCCTTTTACGTTTCAAAAGGGCACCTTTTACACTGTAAAAGGGCATGTTTTGCAATGCAAAAGGGCGTCTTTTACAATGCAAAAGAGCATGTATTGAAAAGCACAAGAGGAATTAATTTGACAAAGGGGAACATTACCAGCAATAGCATAAACGCACTTTGAGGCATTTTTCATCAGGTATTCAGACTTCTCTGCACAACACATGATTGCATATGAAGACCGTTCTACGTCTTCAATTCCAACTCGTTATTATCAGATAAGCCCCTTTCTTCTGGCAATATTCACAGCCTCAATCATACTCCCTGCCCGTAATTTCTCCCGTATATTCTGCCGATGTCGGTTGGCAGTATAGATACTTATGAAAAGCTTTTGGGCAATTTCCTTGCTGGAAAGGCCTTCACTGACAAGCAGAAGGATTTCTTTTTCCCGTGGAGTGAGCTGTGGAACGGTTTCATTCTCTATGGAAATAGGGACAATTTCACCCGTAACACAGTGCTTCATGTGCACACGTACGGGCAGATTATCTCCCTGTTCAGGAGCAATTTCTATGATACCCAGTATCAAACAGTTGTCCTCTGTCACCTCCATAAACTGCCGCTGGTGAATCACTCTCCTATAAACACCATCAGAAGCCAAGCCCCTATACTCATAGATACATTTATATTGGGTTTGTTCTTCTTTGGGAAGTGTGGAAAGAAAAGTGGAGATTTCGGCATCAACCTGATTCTTAAGTGCTAAATCATCTGGGTGAATACGATCCGTAAGGGGGTAATCCTGAACCCTATCACTACCTTGTTCAGGGATATCATCATAACCAAAGAGAGAGAACTTGTCGGAGATAAAGTAATAATGCCCGTACTTATCCACTATATAAACAGCGTTATTACCTATCTCGGAGAGCATCTCAGCATAGGGGATATACTTCTTGACAAGTGCCTCAAGATGATGGGTAGTGTTCATTTTCGTAAATGGTTATTTCTGCGTATTGCACCTTTTGAGGCACAATAGTAATTTTGCACCAAAGTTAAGAAAATATTTCAAGAAATGAAAACATACAATAGTATTATTATAGGAAGCGGCTTGGGAGGTCTGACAGCTGGTGCATTACTTGCCCTTTGGGGTAAAAAAGTCCTGGTACTTGAGCAACATTACATAGCGGGAGGATGTGCTACAGCCTTCAAACGCAAGGATTTCCTCATGGAAGTGGGGCTACATGAGATAGACGGTCTGCATGAACAGGATTTCAAACGCCCCATAATGGAGTTGTTAGGGCTCTTCGATGGGGTTGAATTCATAAAGATTCCCGAGCTATACCATATAAGGAAAGGTGGCTTTTCGTATGTCCTGTCAGAGGGAAAGCAAGCAAAAGAACAACTAATACGGGACTTTCCTAATGAGGGAAAGTCCATCAATGACTTCTTCATCACCATAGAAAAGTTGTATAAAGAAATGCATCAGATGCCTCGTAGTAAGTGGTTCAGACGACTGATTCACCCTTTGATGCCCTTACTCTACCCTACTATAGCCCGTACTTCCCGACTCACTGCTGGTGAATGGCTCGATAAACACTTTAAGGATGAACGCCTAAAAACTATCCTTACAGCAAATATGTGCTATTATACTGATGACCCTTTCAACCTGTCTCTGATGTACTTTCTGGTGGCTCAAGGCAGCTATCTCAACGGTGGAGGACACTTTGTAAAAGGGGGTTCACAAGCCTTGTCCAATTACTTAGTCCACTTTATTGAGCAACATGGTGGTCAGGTGCTCACGGGGAAGTACGCTAAGGAGATACTGATAGAGAACAACCGTGCTGTTGGGGTTGCCTATCAGGACACCTTCAACAGAACAATTCCTATGGAAAAGGTCTATGCAGACACCGTGATTGCCAATGCTGCCCAGCCCAATGTTGCCCAAATGCTACCCGAACCACAGCGCAGTGCATTACAAAAGAGGATCGGCAAACTAAGACCAGCATGCTCCTTGCTCTCTGTTTATTTAGGATTTAATATTGATTTGAGGGAGTTGGGGGTTACACATTATTCTAATGTGATTCTCAACAAAGCGCTAAAATCACTCAAAGACATGAAAGACGATGCCCACAGTCCATGGACTGAACGGTCGTTTACATTCGTCAATTACGGGGTGATAGACGCTCAGTTATGTCCCAAAGGGAAGAGTTTCGGAGTCATCTGCACTACTGATTACTTAGCCGATTGGGAGGAACTTGATGATAAAGACTACCAGAAACAGAAAGAAGAAGTTGCAAGAACACTGTTGAATCGGTTGGAAAAAGAATATCCAACCATACTGAACTACTTGGAATATTACGAAGTAGCAACCCCGAAAACCATTCAACGTTATACGCTCAACCCTGCAGGTACCGCCTATGGATACGTACAATCCACAGGTCAGACAGGACCATCGAGAGAAAAAATGACCGCATCCCCTGTAAGAAACCTATACTTCTCCTCTGCCTGGGCACCATCAGGAGGTGGTTATTCTGGGGCTATTTACAGTGGATTCTTTACTGCTAAAGCGATGAACAAAGCCGTTAAATGGTGTAGCTACACACCTTCTAAGATTGAAGACACCCGTGAAGTACGACTTCTAAGCAAGGAAATCATCTCAGATAACACCTTGTTACTGACCTTCGAGAAGCCCAAAGGACTGACATATAAGGCTGGACAATATGCCGTATTACAACTACATACACCCCAACACACGCATCTTGACATGCCTTTGCGTCCCCTATCAATGGTCTCTCACCCCTCACAGGACACGCTGAAGTTTGCCATGCGCATCAGTAACAGTGCTTTCAAGAGAAGTATAATGGATATGTCCGTGGGTGATCAGGCGACAATCTTTGCGCCAATGGGTGATTTCACCCTGAGAAACAAGGGTCATGTGGTGTTCTTTGTAGCAGGAATAGGCATTACACCTGTTGTCTCTATGCTCAAGGAATTGGAACTACAGCATTTCATTGGGCATGTAACGTTGTGCTATTCATGTAAGAATGAATCGGTAGCTGCCTTCCACAAGGATTTAAAACAATGTTCTTTACCCAACTATACCTATCTACCTGTCTTTACACAGACCCAGAAACGCATAGATAAGACTTATATTAGCAAGCATATTCCCCATCTTTTGGACAGTCAATGCTATATTGTTGGTACGCATTCATTTGTAAAAGAGATAGAGACTATCCTACTTGAACAGGGCGTTCAGAGAGAATCTATAGTGAAAGATGACTTCAATTAAGAGAATATTCCCGAGTGATTACACCATGAAAGAGACGCTATTTAAACGTCTACCATTGTCTATTGGGGTCGTAAAGTAAAGAGAAATCATAACAATTGGGTATTGCATCCTATCTATATAATAATTATCTTTGCACCCGATAATAATACTTAACAATATAATAAGTTACATGAAAAAAGTTTTACGTACACTTACACTCGCCTTATTGGCACTCTTCGCCAGTACGACAGTTCGTGCTGCCGATCATGTGAAAGTAAGCGAGAAAGACGGAAAGACCACTATCTTTGCCCTGTCTGATGATCCTACAGTAACTTTTACGGCTACTGATCTTGTCATAACAGCAGGCACAAAGACCGTGAACTTCCCTCTTACAGAAGGTCTTACCTTCGAGATTATCACAGAATCAACAGCTATTCAAACCGCACCTAACGCATCACGTGACGTACGCTTCACACTTGACAACAGCGTTAAGGGTGAAGGATTACAACCTGGAAGCACTGTTGCAGTCTATCGCATTGACGGTCAGACAGTAGGTACAGCGACCGTTAACAGCAACGGTTCTGTGGAGATTCCACTCAATGGACTACGTGGAATCTTCATCGTTAAATCATCAACTAAATCATTCAAATTTATCAAGAAGTAATGAAAAAGCTTTTTACACTAATAGCAATTGCCCTCATGGGGGTAGCAAATCTGCAGGCACAGACCGTAACTATCAATAAAAAAGATGGTTCAAGCGTAACTTTTGAAACAAAAGATATAAAAGATATCAAGTTCGTACCTGCTGCTTCAAGTAACGAAGAGGTATATACAGGAAAAGGAACCATCAAGATTGGAGGTATGTTTGGTCCTTACACCGCTGAAAGTTCATCCTATACCATCGTTAAAAATGCAGACGGTACCATCAACGTTACAGTTGCTGAAGAGAAATATAAAGGCTTACCTGTAATGGGTAACACGGTCATTGGCACATATACTGTGAAGAATATAGCTTATGATGAGGCAACAAAGACCTACTCACGTGAGCTTGCTAAGGATGGCATCAAGGTACATGTAAAAGGTAATACCATGGACAAAGACCTTAACTTCATCAAATCAAGCAAGATAACAATTAAGTTTGTAGGGACTGATTCCATCTCTGTTAACTCAGTATATGAGTTCACTGGTATGCCAATGGATATCAAAGCAGAGTTCAATGGTCAGAAGAAATAAGTCTGAATGACCTATGCATAAAGCATTAAAGTCGATAAGACTCCTTGCTGGTGGTGCCATCCTGTTGATGGCATCAGCATGCAATGGGGTCTTTGATGATATATATGACACGCCTTCCAACGCCACAAATGTCATGCAAGGGCAACTCTTTGTGAACGCAACAAGCTGGAAGGACTGGTATTATGTTGACTTCGACTCACTGCAACAGTATGTTGAACGAAAGGATACGGCTGGTTTGCAGAGGGTTCAGACCGTCTTCACAGCTTATCCAATACCAACAACTGGAGCACCATCTGACGGAAAAACGGGTTTATATTCCTATTGGTTCGATGTCTTTGGAGAAGGTATCTCAAAGTATGAGCGGCGTGGTTACACACCAACAGGGGCACAACCAGAGCCTGCATCATGGAGTCTTGCATTCCATCGGAACAATGTTCGGACGAACGGAGGAGCGGTGTTGGAAACACGTTACACCTCCCTTGACGAGCTACCAAAGAACAGTTCGGAGTTTACAGGAGCTGTTTTCACGGGTGATGAGTGGAGTGAATCGGAGGTTTGGGCTGACCAATCACAGATGTTATCAGGGATTATTGGCTGCCAGGGTATCACTATTAATAAGGTGTTATCATCCTGGTTACGCATCAATATTCCTCCTATGCCTCCTCAGTTTACCCTGAACAGTCATGTGTTTATCGTCCGATTGAAGAACGGAAAGTACGCTGCTGTACAGTTAAAGAACTACATGGATACTTCAGGAACAAAGTGTTGGTTGACAATTAATTATAAATATCCATACTAAACCCACGTTATGAGGTCTTCATTACTTATCACTGTCATTGCTTCCTTACTCCCTTTGACGGGCTGGGCAGAGGTTTTTCCCGACTCTCTTGACGCCCCCATAGAGATGGAACAGGTTGTAGTGACGGGTACACGTACGCCGAAATTACTCGCCAACACCCCCGTTCTGACGAAGGTTATATCGGCTGATGACATCCGAAAGGCCGATGCCACAAACCTACATGACCTATTACAACAAGTCATTCCAGGCGTAGAATTCTCCTATGCCATGAACCAACAGGTGCACATGAACCTATCTGGCTTTGCCGGACAGAGCGTCCTTATCCTCGTTGATGGCGAACGATTGGCAGGTGAAACGATGGACGATGTGGACTTCACACGCATCGGTATGCAGAATATTGACCATATAGAGATTGTCAAAGGAGCTGCCTCAGCACTCTACGGATCGAACGCTGCGGGTGGAGTTATCAATATTATCACGAAGAAAGGAGCACGAAATTTCGCACTAAACGTCAATGCGCGCTGGTCGAAACACAATGAACAACGATACGGTTTATCCCTTCAGCTGGGGAAAAAGCAATGGAATAACTTGCTAACTGTCAACAGAAACAGTGTAAATAACTACAATGTCACCAACGGACTGCACCCTATCACACGCGTCATTTCCACGATATACGGTGATAAAGTATGGGATTTCAAGGATCAACTGTCGTATTCTCCGAACGAAAAGATAAAGATAACGGGACGAGCAGGTTACTTCTTCCGACAGATGACACGTACAGAAGAAGTGCCAGAACGCTACCGTGACTTCACAGGAGGACTGCGTGGAGAGTGGAAACCAACGGAGAATGATGGGCTATCGTTGGCTTATTCCTTTGATCAATACGACAAATCAGACTATCAACGCATCACACGTCTTGACATAAGAGACTACTCCAACGTGCAAAATAGCATCAGATTGCTTTACAATCACACTTTTTCAGGGGGTAATGTACTGTCGGCTGGTACCGATTTCATGCACGATTATCTCTTCAACACAAACATTGAAGGTCATACACGCACCCAAGATGCCTTTGATGCATTCGCCCAATACGATTGGAACATTAATAAACAATGGGAGATTGTAGGGGCTTTGCGTTACGATTACTTCTCCGATGGACACGTATCACGCCTTACTCCAAAGCTCAATCTACGCTATCAGCCCATCCGAAACCTCAACATCCGACTGGGATATGGCATGGGATTCCGTGCTCCAACACTAAAGGAGAAGTACTATAACTTCGACATGGCAGGTATCTGGATAGTAGAAGGTAACCCCAATTTGAGGCCAGAAGTGAGTCATAACATCAACCTTTCAGCTGATTATACCAAAGGACATTACAACTTTACGGTGAGTGGTTACTACAATAAAATTGATAATAAGATAGCCACGGGAGCACCTTTCTATAAGTCAGCAACCGACATTATGCCCCATCTTCCCTATCTAAACCTCCAGAATTATAATGTTATTGGAGCTGAAGCAACGGTACAAGGACGATGGAGCAACGGCATTACAGCACGTCTGGCATATGCTTACACAGACGAACACCTACCCAAGAACAAAGCAGGAGAGTCTGTTAACAATCAATATATCCCTGCTCGTAAACATTCAATGACGGGACATATTGACTGGGATCACCAGTTTTCACAGCATTATGGGTTAGATATTAGCTTAGACGGGCGCTTCCTTTCAGCTGTTGATAACTATGAATTCGTTGATTATTACGACATATCAAAAGGTATCAACACCATTCATTACCCTGCATATGCGCTCTTCAAGCTGGCAATAGTCCAACGTTTCGGTAAGAAAATAAAGGTTTCTCTCGCACTCGATAACCTCTTTAATTATAAACCAGAGTACTATTATCTCAACTGTCCACTGACAGATGGTACGAAATTGATGGTAGGGGTGAGTGTAGATATATAGGAAAGAGACACCAACCTCTCCCCTTCCACGAATGGGAAAGACTGCTATTACAGAGAAATCACCTATGAGATGGGTATGTTAAGGACGTCATTTACTCACGTATCTACCGTAGAGAGCCCTATAAACATACAGAAAAAGAAAGATTGTAACAATGAAATAATAATATAATGGAAGTCCAAACATCAAACATTGAAGACCAAAACACTAAGTCAACAGGTCAGAAATCAAAGAAAATATACCCTTGGCGAGCCATCGCTTCGTTCCTTCTTGTATTGTTTACGATGCCCTTAGGGCACGCAATCATGATACTAATGGAGAAATTTATGGACCCTACAGCCGTTCATTATGCAGGTTTCACAATGGGATTCGTGGGGTTGGTAATGGTAATCATTGGTGTATTCGTCAAGGGAGACACCCGACAGACCCTCTGGGGGCTCATTGGTGGACTACTTTTCTGGACAGGTTGGGTTGAGTTTCTCTTCCTTTACTATGCCCGGAGATACGGTGTTCCACCAGAGATAGAGAACGGTCAGGTTGTAACCAAGCCTGAATATCTCATCATGCCAGCCTCCTTTGGAATGTGGATGATGGTCATGACGATGTATATCTTCAGTACAAAGAACGGTTGTGACTTCATCACTTGGATACAGAAAAAGTGTTTTGGGAAGCACAAACAACAGATTGCCTTCCAGCCAATGACCCGCCATACCTCCATAGTAACGTTCATGGAACTCAACATGATGCTATGGGCTTTATATTTATTGTTGATGTTTTGCTACGATAAGAACTTCCTTGGCGACCACCATCCTGTGACTTATCTCATTGGTGTCATCTGTCTTGTCGGGTCATTATTCATGTTCAAACGCCAGCTTTTCCTTGCTTCTTGGGGTGCAAACATCCGTATGGCGATTGCTACAGTGATTATCTTTTGGACTCCAGTGGAGATCCTTGGGCGTATAAACTTCTTCCATGAGTTCTGGGTTGAACCAGAGAAATACACCTCTCTCATGGTCTGTATCCTCATGGCTTTCATCTTCTTACTCCTCTATTTCTGGTTCAAAGCATCAAAAAGGAGGAAGTTTAAGAGTCAATAAGTGGGCTAATCATCCCGTCTCATGCAGTCTATAGAAGCATTAAAAGGCACGGGAAAGAAGGGAAAAGGCTATTATGACTTTCAGAAAATGTGCATAACAGCTATAGAACAGGGGCAAATGCCGTCGTCTATCCACACCATCAACTATCACGTGGGCAGTCGAAAGCATTTGCCCCTACATTATATATACGCATCCCACCTTATATATAACACAAGATAATACGCTCTTCCAGACATCAGACAGCTAAGAATCGGAAGATAACAAACGAAGAAAAGAAGGCATTTACACCCACATCACAATGATGGTCAGGGCTTCCATAGACAATCATCAGCACAAGATTGTCAAATGAAATATTTGATTTCCACCAACGTTTTACTGAAGACAAATCCCTATCTTTGCAGAGAATTATGATGAAAATAGATACAACCAACATGTGTTCTCACCTCCAAAAGAAGCTTTTTGAGGAGGATGGAGTGTATAATCCCGTGTGGAAAGCAATGCAGAAGGACGGAGAGTTAACAGCCGTTGTGCGCTCCCGACAGTTGCATATCTACAGAAACGGGAAGAAGATAATGGTCCTTGCAGGCAAAGCAACACCAAAGATTATTCGTGAAGACAGCCTCTGCGAGCTGTTACCAAAGGAACTACTGAGATGAAAAAGGCAATCATCATGGGGGCCAGCAGTGGCATCGGACACGAGGTGGCACGACTACTTATCAACGAAGGATGGACTGTTGGAGTGGCAGCACGCCGCATTGAGAACTTGACCGACCTGCAGAACAGTGCGCCAGAGCGGGTTTTTACGGCACAGATTGATGTGACCGAGGAGCATGCTGACGCCTCTCTCTCAGCATTAATAACACGGATGGATGGAATAGATCTCTATCTCCACGTAGCGGGAATAGGATGGCAGAACCCATCACTTGAGCCAGAAAAGGAGATAAAAACAATGGAAACCAATGCCACGGGCTTCACAAGAATGGTGGGCGAAGCCTATCGCTACTTTGCAGAACACGGTGGTGGGCAAATCGCTTGTATCTCTTCTATAGCCGGAACAAAGGGTCTTGGACCTGCTCCAGCATACAGTGCTACGAAGGCTTTGCAGAACACTTACCTACAGGCTTTGGAACAATTATCGCTCACTAAGCACCATAACATTAGGTTTACGGATATCCGTCCGGGCTTTGTTGACACTCCTCTACTCTCTGGAACTGCGCACTTCCCAATGCTGATGACTACGGAACATGTGGCAAAAGGCATCATAAAAGCCATCAGACAACGCCGTCACGTATGTGTCATCGATACCCGTTGGCGTATCCTTACGTTTCTTTGGAGACATATACCAGACTGGATCTGGAGACATATCCGCCTTGCGTAAGCCTGAAAGGATAACAGACAGAAGACAGAATGACATAAGGACATATTTCTTTTAATGACATATTTTCTTTAATGATATACAAAAACAAAAGGTACAGGTGTCGCTCCTGTACCTTTTTTCTTAACATATCATTATGTATATCACATCTTCTTACATGTCAATGCAGATGCATCCAACCGTTTTTATAAGGAGAAATGTCATTAAAAGGAAGATTCCTTTATGCCATTCCGCCTGTATATTCCTCCTGAATCTTCTGTCTTATTTACTGGAATGTCCCAACAACACCTCCCTGAAATACTTCGTTGCAAATGATATAAGGATATGTTTTCCCAATGATATGCAAAAGAACAGAAGACAGAATGACATAAGGACATATTTCTTTTAATGACATATTTTCTTTAATGATATACAAAAACAAAAGGTACAGGTGTCGCTCCTGTACCTTTTTTCTTAACATATCATTATGTATATCACATCTTCTTACATGTCAATGCAGATGCATCCAACCGTTTTTATAAGGAGAAATGTCATTAAAAGGAAGATTCCTTTATGCCATTCCGCCTGTATATTCCTCCTGAATCTTCTGTCTTATTTACTGGAATGTCCCAACAACACCTCTTTAAAAAACTTCGTTGCGAATGATATAAGGATATGTTTTACCAATGATAGGCAAAAGAACAGAAGACAGAATGACATAAGGACATATTCCTTTTAATGACATATTTTCTTTAATGATATACAAAAACAAAAGGTACAGATGTCGCTCCTGTACCTTTTTTCTTAATATATCATTATGTATATCACATCTTCTTACATGCCAATACAGATGCATCCAACCGTATTTTATAAGGAGAAATGTCATTAAAAGGAATATGCCTTTATACCATTCCGCCTGCATATTCCTTCTGAATCTTCAGTCTTATTTACTGGAATGTCCCAACAACACCTCTTTAAAATACTTCGTTGCAACAGAGACAGGGAGCAGAACGTCCTGTGAGAAGTAGTGGTCAAAACCCTTCAACAGTACGATTTTACCATTGGGATTATCACGAAGATAAAGACTACTGGTGACATATGGTTCAAACTGATCCTCCGTTCCGTGAATGACATACAGCTTTCCTTGATAGCCTTTGGCTGTCTCGAGGATGTTCAAAGTCTGTGCTGTCTTAAGCCATTTACCACCCATTGTGTGTCCCATCACCTCAAATGTTGCTGGGATATTGTTCGGATCGAACTTGAAACCAGAGAATTCGCCACGTTGAGCATCGTCCTGAATGGCTACAGCTGGGGCAAAGAGCACAACACTCTTTATCTTGTTCGTCCCTTCTCTGCCTGCAACCATTGAGGCAATGACACCTCCCATGGAGTGTCCAGCAAGCGAAATGCTACTTACGAAGCCGAGTTTACGAGCATAATTCAGTACTTTTTCAGCATCAGCCTGCAGGTTATTGAAGTCCATATCAACGATATTTCCCTCACTTTTACCGTGCGAATTGAAGTCGAAGCGCAACGATGCGATGCCATTCTCCTGTAAACTGTCAGCCAAAGCAGTGAAAAGCATGTTATCCTTGTCGCTTCCCAGTCCGTGCATGAGGATGACCAAAGGCACCTTTGTTCCTTGTTTCATCTCTGGAACCTGCAGTGTAGCAGCCAACTTTCCCACACTTCCTGGAATCGTCACTTCTGTTTTTCCCGTCCATACAGCCTTTTCCATGACCGGTGCAACCGTTGTCGCTGTCCTCTTCGTGGATGTTGGCGTCACTTTCCTCACGGGTTTCGCAACTCTTGCAGTCCTTGTTACAGACTTTTTAACAGGCTTTCTCGTCTGTCCATAAGCTGATACTGTCAGCAGAAAACAGAACATTAATAGAATCCAACTCTTGCTTTTGTTCATTGTTTTAGTATTTCTTTTGTTGTTAATAACCATTCATCACAAAGGAAAATAACCCGTTCTGCAAGACGGAGGAAGCCTTGCTGCTCTCCGTCTGACGGGTTAACTCTTCGTTCCTGAAATCATCTTTACGCCACAAAGATATACTTTTTATTCTGTATCACCCCACATTCTCCCTCACTTTCTTTGCGGAATCGAAAACAAAACGGCAAAGCAATGACGGTCACGGCATGCACCCTAAAATAGTCATATACCCCCATCACTTGACAAACAGACCACTTTTAAAAACCTCAACCGCAGCAAGAGCAATATCCATAACCAACCAAAAACAAACCCATAGAAAAGCTCTCGCACCTCCCCTCACCACCCCCTTTTGTAAGAAAGATTCATAACTGCCAAACAATACATGCCCTTTTGCTATGTAAAAGACGCCCTTTTGCATTGCAAAACATGCCCTTTTGATGTGTAAAAGGTGCCCTTTTACAACCCAAAACATGCCCTTTTACAACCCACTTCATAACCTCTTGCATCACAATAAGTTACAAAGGCGATTTTTAAGCATCATCTTTGAAATCACGAAAAATCGGCTTCTGATTTTGTATTGATATTTCTTAACCACATAATTCCTCCCCCTAAGGTTTTCAGTCATGCCCATCATCATTGCTCATCCTCTACGATTGAGATAAGAGACAGTAAGCGGTACGGAATTATTCAGGCTGAAATTCGCTGATTATCATCAAAAGATATAACTTTGCATGACGAAAATGAAAAAGACTGATGGAGATAAATAGCAAAACAGAAAACAAGAACATAGAACAGACAGCCTTTGGGATTCTACTCACAGTAAGCTTCTGTCACCTCTTAGATGACACCATGCACTCAATGCTTCCTGCGATCTATCCGATGCTGAAAGACGAATTCGGGCTAAGCTTTCTACAGATAGGTATCATCACATTTGTACTACAAATCACCTCTTCAATCATTCAACCTTTCGTTGGATTATACGCTGATAAGCATCACAGTTGGTGGCAGTTACCTGTGAGTATGATATTCACGCTTATCGGTATCTTCATGCTTTCCTATGCCAACAGCTTCTATGTCATCCTGTTGTCGGTATCCCTCTTCGGGTTAGGCTCTTCCATTTTCCACCCTCAAGGTTCGCAAGTTGCACAACAAGCATCAGGCGGAAGGAAGGGATTAGCACAGAGTATTTTCCAGGTAGGAGGCAACGGTGGCTTCGCGTTAGGTCCTCTGTTTGCAGCCCTTATCGTGATACCTGTCGGGCTGAGTGGTGTCCGTTGGTTTGCATTCATAGCCATCCTCTTAGCCATCATATTGGTATATATAGGAAAATGGCACGTCAAACAGACCAAGAAAGTTCATAAGAAGAGTCGGACACAATGGACCACAGCAAAGACTTACAGCCGTTATCAGATCTATGGTTTTGTGTTTATCCTCTTCGTGTTGATGTTCTCTAAGAACTTCTATACAGAGAGTATGACCAGCTATTTCACGTTCTTCCTGATAGAGAAGTTCGGTATTTCCATTCAATATTCACAGGTTTGTCTGTTTGTTTTCCTGGCTGCAGAGGTTGTCGGGACGCTCCTTGGCGGATGGATTGGCGACCGTTACGGACGTAAGAACGTGATATGGTTTTCCATTTTCGGCGCTGCCCCCTTCACAATCATGCTCCCCTACATCAGTAGTCTGGCGGGTACCATTCTCCTCTCAGCCCTCATCGGACTCATCATTGCATCCGCTTTCTCAGCCATTCTCGTCTATGCCACCGACTTAATGCCCAATCATATCGGTACGATAGCAGGTATCTTCTATGGTCTTTCGTTCGGACTTGGTGGCGTTGGTAGCTCCTTCTTCGGCTGGTTAGCAGACCAAACAAGTATTCTTTTTGTATTTAAAGTCAGCACTTTACTCCCCCTCTTAGGCATCATTGCACTCTATTTGCCAAAGATGAAGCGCGAATAATACGAGGTAAAAGACCGCCTTTTATTCCCTTAACGACTGCCATTGGGGGGTTATTCATACGTTCCTTACACAAAAAAACCTACTGAAACCATTGACAGTAAGCGTAAACTAAGAAGGCAAAAGACTTAGAATTCCGAGCATAGACAATGCATCATACAACAAAAAGGGCTAAAACCAAAAGAAGGTTTTAGCCCTTTACATTATATAAGAAGAGAGTGTATGAAAGCAATTCTTACTTTAATGGGAATGTGAAATGCTTCTTATCTTTCCCATTCAGTCCCACATAATCAACCTCCATCTTACCGTTTGCAATGTGGCAAAGCAGATAAGTATTATTACTATTGACTAAGTTTGGGAAGTTAATGATCTCATTTGGCTTCTGGAAACCAAAGGCATGAAGGTGTGCAGAGAGCATCACTGAGACGTTCATCTTGTTCAATTCGGGTACGAAAGTCTTCTGCATATGATAAGGACCATGCCAGTTCTCAAGTGTAGGAGGCATGTGAGAGAACACCACTAAAGGATATTTCCCAACCTTATGTTCCTCACGAAGGCTGCGCAACCACCTTGTCTGCTCTTCACGATACTGATCATAAGCCACTATACCACTGTATTCTATGTCCTCATCAGGCTTGTCTTCACCCGAATCAATAAACAAAAAGTCGATGCCAGCCACGTGTTGCAGTCGGTAATACTTCCCGTTTCGCGTTGGGAAATACCGATAAAGATAATCAGCAAACTGCCCCCTCAGTTCATGATTGCCACGGTTGAAGAACAAAGGAGTGTGTGTAGCGAACATCTGAACACACGTATCCAAGTAAGCTTCCATCATGTGTTGCTGACTTCTAAGGCGGTTTGACATGTCACCATTGAGCAAAACGAAATCAAGTTTATTGAAGTCTATGTTCTTACATAGGTCCTTCATGAACTGAGCACGCTCATGAATATCATTCAATACCAAGAAAGTTATCTCCCGAGGATGGGCAGGGAAAGTCGTAAAGTCGTAGGGTTTACCTCTCCACACATCGGTACAAGCCACTTTACCAAACGTCACCCAATCATCGTAACGCCACTCTGCTACCTCCTGAGTGAACACCCGATAGCGGTACTTTGTGTTAGGTTTCAACCCCTCAATATGCACCTTATGCACACTATCTGTGAGCACTTTGCGCCCTTCAAAGATATCATAATGACGTGTCCGAGCCTTTCCATAGAAATGATCCGACCCTTCTGGAGCCAGTTCAACCCATGATAATCCGGGTTTATCTGTTACCCAAACAATGGTAACACTTGTGCTATCCATATCGCAAATCCATGGTCCGTGGGTGATACCTATACCCTTGACGCTAACAGACAACAACAACATTAATGCTAACAATAAATGTTTCATGTACTTTGATCTTTATTTTTAAATTGTATTTTAGTCTTTAAAAGATAGTAGAAGTAATACTTTAAGGAAGCAAGAGCACTGCTATTTCTTCCACAGAACCTCCTTTTTCTGCAGCTCTTCACTGTTTCTTCCCACCATAACTTCGAACATTCCAGGTTCAACAATGTACTGCATGTTGTTATCCCAGAACCCTAAATCACGTACATTGACGGTGAAGACAACATGCTTGGTTTGTCCTTTGGGGATAAAAACCTTCTCAAATCCTTTCAATTCCTTTACGGGTCGAACCATGGAAGCAACCTTATCAGCAACATAAAGTTGGACAATCTCCTCACCATCATAGCTTCCCGTATTGGTGACATCCACTGAAACCTGCAGTGATCCATCAGGATTAAACTGCTGAGGACATTGCATCTCACCGTAAGAGAACGACGTATAACTCAGTCCATAACCAAAAGGATAAAGGTTTTTGTTAGGAACATCAATGTGACGAACAGTCGAACTGTAAGGCATATCACCTGGTCTGCCAGAGCGTTTATAATTATAATAATTAGGAATCTGTCCTTCCGTAAGAGGGAAAGAGGCTGTCAACTTACCTGAAGGGACGGCATCACCAAAGAGAATATCAGCCACTGCATTGCCACATTGAGTACCTGGGAACCAAGCTTCTACCAATGCATCAGCCTGCTTATCTACCTTTTCCAAACACAAAGGACGCCCACTCATGAGTACAACGACAAGTGGTTTACCTGCTTTTCGGAGTGTATCGAGCAACGCTTCCTGCTGTCCTGGTAGACGAAGGATAGCCCTACTGCGTGATTCTCCACTCATTAAAGCCTTCTCACCCACCACTGCTATGATGACATCGCTCTGCTTTGCTGCTTCAAAAGCTGATGAAAACTCATCTTTAGAAGGGGCTAAGAAGTCACAACCCTGTACATATTGCAGTGAGACATTACTACCAAGCTTGTTCTTTATGCCGTCCAGTACAGTCACAACATCAGCATCTTCACCTCTTGCCTTCCAAGAACCCATCACCTCAGAACGGTTATTTGCCAGCGGACCAATGAGTGCAATACGCTTTGTTTGCTTGGAAAGAGGAAGCGTTGCATTATCATTTTTCAACAGAACCATTGAAGAAACGGCAGCTTTTCGGGCTAAATCAATCATTGACTGAGAGCGAACTACCTGTCGTTCGCGCTTGTTATCAAGGAAACGATAGGGATCTTCGAACAGTCCTAAAGCATATTTAGCACGTAAGATGCGCTCAACAGAAGCATCAATGGCTTGCAAATCAACCTTACCACTCCGCACATCTGCCTCTAAACAACGGTTATATAAACCATCAGTCATGTTCATATCCACCCCAGCCTTGAATGCCATGAGGGCTGCATCATCATCTGTTTCAGCCACACCATGTGCCTTTAACTCCCGAACAGCATTCCAGTCACTCACTACAAAGCCTTGGAATCCCCACTGATGACGCAACAAATCAGTCATCAGCCACCGATTGCCAGTAGCTGGAACACCATTAACACTGTTGAAAGCAGACATGAAAGTCTTCACTCCTGCATCCACACAAGCCTTGAAAGGAGGGAGATAAACCTCGGATAAGGTAGATAAAGAAAGGTCTACAGGGGCGTAGTCACGTCCTGCCTGTGGCGCTCCATAGGCCACAAAATGCTTGGCACAGGCATACACAGAGTTAGGTTCTCCTATGTTCCATTGGAACCCTTTCACCCGTGCAGCAGCTATCTTACCTGCCAGATAGGTGTCTTCTCCTGCCCCTTCAACGATCCTTCCCCATCGAGGATCACGTGCAACGTCCACCATAGGGGCAAAAGTCCAATGGATACCAGAGGCAGATGCCTCCATAGCAGCAGCCTTTGCCGTCTCAAACATAAGCCCTAAATCCCATGAACAGGACTCCGCCAGAGGTGTAGGGAAGATTGTTTTGTAACCGTGAATGACGTCGAAAGCAAACAAAACGGGAATCTTCAACCGTGACAACTGCATGTTTCGTTGCTGTAGTTTCCGAAGATTATCAACCCCACCGACATTCAAAATGGATCCAACCATACCCCTTTCGAAGAGCGAATCAGTAAGAGATCCACTCTTAGGACCCGTCAGAAGCTCTCCTCCTACATACTGTGAGAGTTGTCCTATCTTCTCTGTTAACGTCATTTTCTTCATGAGATTCCTCACAAACAACGTCTCGTTATCTGATGAACGCACTGACTTCTTCACTGATTTCTGCGGGAAATCAGGTGTTATGTCATGGGCATTACCCACCAAAAGGCTACCCATGACAAAGGAAAGAGCTATAATACAACGTTTCATATACCTTGAGATTGAATGTTTACTTAGATGTTATACGAAGAGTTTGGGGCTGTAAGTCAACACCCTTTGCCGTGAGTTGAATGTCTGAAGGTGTCTTACCAGACTGTATTACCACCATACATTTACCAAAGAAAGCATGCCGTTCACTGGCTTTAAAGCGTTCCATAGAGAAAGGACTACCATTGTCAACACCTGCAATCGTGGCATCTCCCGTCAAAGAGAAGATGATATTGTTATCTGCCCAAGGACATAAATTACCATCTTTGTCAACCACTTCCACCGTAACAAACGACAGACTGCGTCCATTTGCCTTGATCAATTGACGGTCAGGAGTCAACCGAATGTGGTGAGGAGCACCTGCTGTTCTGATGATTTTCTCAGCCGTTACATTACCATTCTTCCGTGCAACGACACGTACTTCACCCGGTTCGAAGTTCAAACGCCATGCTACATGATACTCATGAGCATTCTGTTTGCGGCGTACTCCCTGTGATTTTCCATTCAAAAAGAGCTCCACTTCATCCGCCTTATTATAGTAACACCACATGTCAATAGGCTGACCTTCTATCCAGTTCCAGTGTGGGAAGACATGCAACACAGGCTTATTGGTCCATTCACTCTGGTACAAATAGTAAGAATCTTTGGGGAAACCAGCCAGGTCAACCAAGCCAAAATAACTGCTTCGAGCAGGGAAATTGAAAGGAGTTGGCTCTCCTATATAGTCAAATCCAGTCCAAATAAACTGTCCAGCACAGTAAGGTGTATGCTTAACTACATCCAAAGTCTGTTCATGTGTAGAGCCCCAATAAGCGCAAGAGTTATCATATGATGAGCAAAGGAAGGTGGGATCAGTGAACGGACGCTTCTTTGTTGGCAGTCGGAAGAGCGAATCACTTGGCATCTTATAGTATCCACGTGTTTGTAAAGCAGACACTGTTTCCGTCATGATGAAGGGCTTTCCAGGGAAATTCTGTGGTACATCCTTCACCTTTTGTTGATGATAATTGAATCCTATTACATCCAAAGCACCACTCTTAAACAGGTTATTCTCTGGCGATACCTCATTACATCCTGCCGTAATGGGTCGCGTTGGGTCATAACGACGTACGATAGCAGCGAGCACCTGTGTGAGTTTTGCATTCAGATTGAGCTTGTCTCCCTGTGTCAATGCAGCCTTACTACGATTGTCATTGAGCAGGATATTCACGTCTTCCAGTGCCATTCCCTTGTTATCCACCTTGTTCCACTGCTCCAAAACCTCATTACCAATACTCCAAATGACAATGGAAGGATGGTTACGGTCACGTAAAACCATATCACGCAAGTCACGTTCAAACCATGTTTTGAAATATAATGAGTAGTCATAAGGTGTCTTTCCCTGCAGCCAACTGTCAAAAGCCTCATCCATAACGAGCACTCCCAGACTGTCACAGAGGTTTAAAAGCTCGGGAGAAGGAGGATTATGAGAGCATCGGATGGCGTTGACCCCCATCTCTTTCATCATGATAACCTGCCGATGAAGGGCGTCTTCATTGACTGCAGAGCCCAGACATCCTAAGTCACCATGCAGACAAACGCCATTGATCTTGATGTTTTCACCATTCAGGAAGAAGCCTTTTGCCACATCAAAGTGTGCCGTTCGTATGCCGATAGTCGTGGTATCGCAATCCAACACCTTACCATTCTCTATCAATTCGGTTGTCATCTTATAGAGATAAGGGGAAGAAAGCGACCACAGATGGGGTTTACTGATGCGTATTTGCTGACTTACGAGAGTGCCCGAAGCTGCCGTCTGACCAGCTTTCGATGTCTGTGCAACAAGCTGATGGTTAGCATCCCATATCTTCTGACGCACTACGAAGCGACGATTTAAGCCACCGGGATTCTCTATTTGTGTGTTGACTGTGATGTTCCCAACACCCTTTTTCAACTCAGATATAGCCTGTACACCCCATTCTGCTATGCGAACATCGGATGATTTAGACAAGTATACATGTCTGTAAATGCCACATCCCGTGTACCAACGGCTGTTAGGCTGTTGTGAATTGTCAACTTTCACGGCAATAACATTATCACCTTGCTTGTTAAGAAAGGGTGTAAGGTCATAGCTAAAGCTGATGAAACCATAGGGACGTGTCCCTACGAGCTTACCATTCACATAGACTGACGTACACATATAAGCCCCATCCAGATGGATACTGTAACGGGATTTGGCATCGTTATCCTGTAAAACCAAATGCTTCCGATACCACCCTATACCTCCAGGTAGCGCACCTCCAGTAGCACCAGAGGGGTTCTGACAATAGAAATCACCTTCTATTGCCCAGTCATGTGGCAAATCTAATAATCGCCAATGGCTGTCATCGAATGTTATCTGCTGTGGAGAGTCATCCTGATAAAGAGAGAATCTCCAGCCATTATCCCACAAATGGCGTTCAGCTGACTGTCCTGACAATGGCAGAAGACACAGTACGGTCATCAGAAAAGGATAGATATAACGCTGGAAATGATTGCTAAAAGTCTTCATTTTCAATAGAGGTTCTTATGAATTATTCGTTAATAGAATTGTTTTTATTGGATGATTAGTGAGTAAACATTGCTCTTCGGAGAAGCATAAAGGCTACTTGTACGATGGTGCTAAGCCTTAGCTCCACATGTGCGAGGCATCAACACCACATGTGCGAAGCCCCAGCACCACACGTGCGAAGCCTTAGCACCACTGTGAAAGATGGGCTCTTATTCTCCATTATATGCTAATTTGTAAGATACTTATAATCAATCTCGTACGCAAAACGATGATTGTAAAGCTGTACAACGTAACACCTCAAGTAACCATTTGTCTCTATCTTCTATTAGAAAGCATGCCCCTGACCGTAGGAACACTGCCCCACTCAGAGGTTCTACAACTCTATCCAATACCCCAAGCACCCTAAAACGAGATGTTATAATGGGGTTATCGGATAGAGATTGCTTCAACATGATATTAGAGACAAAACCTAAGAGTTACACAAATCAATTATATATTATCTATGAAATACAAACTTCTTTAGGGTACTTCGATTGTAGCCTTCTTCGTAACGAAGTCGATTGTTATCTTGGTTCCAGCCTTCCAGACATAGTCTTTATTAGGTTCACCCTCGCCATTCTTACGATATAGGAAGGCACCTGTCTCTGGATCAATATATACTTCACGCTTCCAGGAACCGAACTTCTTGACGTTCTGGAAAGCAGGGATATTTGGATAGATTCTCATTCTACCGCCCTTTGCAAGCGTTGCAGACATCGTCCGACCGTCAGGATTCGTCGTAAACTCTACTGAAGCACCACCACAATCGCCCGAAAGGCTCAACGGCTGGATGTCAATTTCACGAGAATCTAAGCCTACATATATAAGGTATATACCATTAGCTGCCACGACAGCCCTATCGTTTACCACCTGATAACCCTCCGCTTTCTTCAATTTAGCGAAGTTACCCTTACCATATGCCTTGTCAGTAGAGAACTCTAAAGCCTCTCCACCAGGTATATAAGAGATGTAGAACCAACGGGAATTACCAGCATATCCATTCTCCATTGAGACAACAGAAGCAGCATTCCAATCCCAGTTTCCAAAGCTATTGCCTGTCATGTAAAGCTGAGGAACGCCCTCAGGGATAAGGTTCTCTGGCGTAGTACCACCGAAATCAGCCGTGTTATTTGCCATATTCATCCGCACGGTAGTACCCTTGGTGACAGGTAATGCCGGCATATTATCAACCGATGTACCAGGGTAGACAATCTTTCCATTGCGTATTGAGAACTGCATCGTTGTCCAATTACGGGCATTGTTATTGGAAGTTGCAAAGAGATTCAGCTTACCTGTCTCAGTTGTTTCCACTGATAAGTTCTCCCCATTGACGGTCACAGGCTGCTCATTATCCCCCAATGCCGTTCCCGAAGCATATACCTTTGGCGTCTCAAAAGCAATGAGCTTACGGTCTAAGTTCACATAAACAAGATAGAGTCCAGAGGTATTCACAGTGGCTTTTCCGTCACTATTCACGGTAACACCCTGCATTGTCTGCAATGAAGAGAACGCTTGTGAACCGTCTTTTGCCATTGCCCACTCAACAGTTTGTCCAGCCTGCAGATAACATAGTCGCCAGAATTCACCATTCCCAACAGCACCTACAGGAGCCATCTGCACTATATTGGCAGTATTCCATGCGCCAAAGTTACTTCCTCCCATGTAGAGATCGTCAGGGAATCCCGTCACTTCAACACCCTTACCACCCATACGCGCCTCGAACTTATCCGTCAAAACACTATATTTTATCTGAACACTGTATTGTCCTTTCAGTGGGAATTTAAGCTTCACATCCGACTGGTTAGTGAGTGGCTGATAGTCTGCTGTCAGCTGATTGGTACGTTCTGCCAAGGCAGTTCCGGTGTAAACAGCAGACACTGTGTCCTGTTCGCTCTCACTATCACGCAGATAAAGCGGCGCTCCATCATTCATATTGAACACATATCTGCCCGGTAACAACTGCTGTGTAGAGTCCTCATTGCTCCAAGTAACCACATGCGTGAGGCGGTCATAAGTAACCTTACTCAAGCCAACAGTGGTACTTCCCTCCGTTGTAAGTGCATTCTCACCCTGCATAGTAAACTGAACAGGAATGATCGTAAGCTCCTTTCGCTCCTTATTAACAACGATCTGATAAAGTCCTTCAGCAGGAACAGTGAAGCCTTCACCCCCTTCTGTCAGGTTAAAAGCCGTTGCATGAGCATTGGAGAGTGAGATATCAGTTCCCTTCCCATAGGTAACGGGGTGTCCGTCAGTCCCTACAAATGATATCTGAAAGAGTCCTTCCTTCTTCAACCATGCACGAATACTAAACATATTTGCATGAGAACCAGACTTCAACCTACCCGTTTCAATGGGTACAGAGAATTCAGAAGAGCTCCCAGAGAGGTAAATTCCTTCAGGAACATTCACCACTTCATCATATGCTATGTTGTTTTCGGTACAGGCTACCACGCATAACACGGATAGCATCACCACTATATTCTTTAATTTTATCATGACTTTCCGATTTTATTACCAACCTTTATTTTGTTCCCAATGATGCAACTTAAGTACCTCTGACTGTGGTATAGGATACCAATACATCTTGGGTTGAAATACTCTTTGCTCTACCTGAACAGGTGAATAAGTAAAGTTACCAGCATCATCTTGCGTTATCTTTACGCCCTTAACAGTTGCTCCAAGGGTTGAAGAAGCAACCTTCCACCGACGAACATCCCAGAAACGATGCTCTTCAAAAGCCAGTTCCACACGACGCTCATGGTGAATCAACGTGCGCATCTGCTCCTGTGTGAGTCCAGAAGGGACATCAGGCAATGACACACGTCCACGAATCTTGTTCAGATAGACGGCGATGTCAGGGTTCGTTGGGTCATATTCATTGAGCGCTTCTGCATAGTTTAAGTAGATTTCAGCCAAACGGAACAATGGTACAACATGCCCATCGCTTCCTCCACCCGTCTGGATATTGACGTTCTCATTGAGGAATTTGCGCAAGTAATAACCCGTTTTTGTTGCATTAGGGTTGGGCATTGCATCGGCACCACCTGGATAAGTAGCAATCCTTTTGCCCTTAAACAAGACACCATTCATCAATACCGTTGCTAACAAACGCTCATCTCTGTTCTCAAAAGGGTGTGCAGCTTTAACAGGATCACTCCAATCAAAGGCTGTTCCATCAAGCATTTCATAATCGTCTATTAGGTTTTGAGAAGGGTTAGTACCACCCTTTCCGCCATAGCTTACAGGGAAATTGCTCTTCTCAAAGTCTGAATTGGAAGGGTAACGCCGTACGAATATATACTCTTTATTCTGGAAATCATTCTTAAAAAGGTCATCGTAAGCTGGTGCTAACTCGTATTGATTGAGGTCGATTACAGCCTTAGCAGCATCGGCAGCAGCCTTCCACAAAGTAGCATCCGAAGGCTTGTTAGCCTCATCTATATCACCAAAATCAACATAAAGAGGACTGGCTGCATAAAGCAACAGACGACTCTTCAAAGCCAAAGCAGCTCCTTTCGTCGCACGCCCAAAGGCATCATTCATGTTACGCCATGGTGTCAACTCCAATGAATCAGCAGCCATGTCACAGTCATTGGCAATGAACTCCACTACTTCTTTCATCGTTGGACGTGGCGTATCACTGTAATCTTTATTGATATCTAATGTTGATTTGATGATAGGAATAGGTCCGTAACGTTTCAATAATTCGAAATTGAAGTAGGCACGGAGGAAGTGTGCCTCAGCACGCCACATACGTATATCCTTCAAATTATTCTCATATTCCACCCGCTTTGCAGGGTCTAACCGTGAGATATCAAGATTAACATGATTGGAATTCTCCAATAATGTGCAACACTTTGCTATACCTGCGAAGTAACGATCCCACACATTATCAGGATTATTTAAGGCATTCCAAGAGCCATTATTGAACTGTTGGATGTTGGAAGACTCTATTGCAAAACAAGCATCATCAGTGGCAGCGCCCAACAAAGCACCACCCGAGAAGCGGTTCAGCCCTTCTGGGAGTAGTGAATAAGCATACGTAAGGTATTGCTTAGTACGATTGTAAGAATCGAACGTTGCTGTCTTATCGATAAAGGAATCCTCTTCACGATCCAAAAAGTCATTGCATGAGCAGAGAGTAAAGGCACTACCAACTGCCATGGAGACGAAAACGTATCTAAAAAACTTTGTGTTCATAAGATAAAAGTCTTAGTTAAAATGATTAGAATGCAAGCCTTAATCCCACGCTGACAGTACGCATTAGCGGGTAGCTTAAGATGTTATCTTGCTCGGCATCACCTAATTTTCCAAGGTGATCAAGCGTGAATAAGTTGGTTGCACTCACATAGAAATAAATCTTACTTAGGCGTAATGCATGTGAAACGGCATTTGAAAGCTCATATCCCACTTGTATATTACGCAGTCTAAGGAAGCTTCCGTTCCTTCTCCAGAAGGTAGAAGAACGATAGTTATTACTGAAATCGACTGTAGAAAGTCTTGGGTAAGAGGCATTAGGGTTGGTCGTTGTCCAGCTGTCAAGAGCCAGATTGGATGCCGTACCATTGTTTTGGAAAGAGTAGACACTTGCTCCACGCAAATAGATATCACGTTGTGCAACACCTTGGAACAATACACTTAAATCGAATCCTTTGTACTTTATACCACCGCTGAACATATAATTCCATGCAGGAACAGTAGCATTGCCAACGGGATGTGCATCATTTTCATTGACGATCTTGTCTCCATTATAGTCCTTGTACTTAATGTCTCCAGGTGCAACATGCCCAAACTGAGGCTGTGGAAGATCAGCTTTCAACTTACCATTACTGTCAAAATCATCAACGCTATAGAAGCCTTCTGCCTCTAAAACGATAGGTTTCCACACTGGATTACCTTTCTTATAGAGATAACTTTCAGCCTGAACATCCTCCCCTTGTTCCTTTACTTTGCTCATTGCATACCATGTTCCAGCCTCAGCAAAGTATGAGATCTTATCGTGAATCTTACCTTCGTAGCGTGCTTTGAACTCAAAACCATGATTCGATACCTTACCAATATTCATCAAAGGAAGAATGTTTCCATAGGAAGCACCTACTATACCGAGTATGCGAGAATAAGGAAGTGCAAGGATTCCAGATTGCTCTTCATTGAAGATATCAAAGTTTATAGATAGGTTTTTATATAAGGTTGCATCAAATCCTACATTGAAAATGCGCTTTTTCTCCCATGAAACGGAAGGGTTAGCCAAGGTCTTTTCTGTGAAACCAGCGGACTGTGAGCTGCCAGTTCCGAAGAGATAACTCCCGCTATTACCATAAGTCTCATTATAAATATACCGTGCTGAAGTTTGATTATTACCTGTTAAACCATAAGAAGCACGAACCTTCAAAGCATCAACCCAAGCCAATGACTTCATAAAAGACTCATTGCTTACAACCCAAGCAGCCGACAATGCAGGGAAGAAACCAAAACGATGTCCACGTGCATAGTTATCTGTTCCCATATAGGAAGCTACCAATTCTGCTATATACCTCTTATCAAAGTCATAGCTTAAACGGCCCGCAAAGTTCACATAACATTCATCATTGCGCACGTTATATACTTGATAACGGTCGTTTGCCATCATGAACATAGCATGTAAACCATGCTTACCAAAGCGGCGTTGATAGTCAATCTGTGCCTGTAAATCAATTCTTGAATCACTGGTTCTAAACCCTTCTGTTGAAGTCAAAGCAGCATCTGACCCATATTGTGTGTAGCTATAAACAGGATTATTGTCTGCATCTACACCCGTTTGTGTGAGAGAATACCGTGCATAATTCCTTGTCTTAGGAGATGTTTCAGCCATAAAATTGTGATAACCGAACATAACCTTGGCACTCAAGCCACGTACAAGGGCACTGAAATCATACTGAAGTCCAAAGATAACTTGCACAAAACGAGAGTTCTCTTTATACAATCCACGGTTCAAGAGGTTTGCAACAGGATTGGTGTAGAGGGATGTTCCGCCTATACTTCCATTCGGATTGTAAATAGGGAAAGCATTAGGTGGAGTGGTCCAGATGGAGTTTAGATAGTCACCAGCACCACCACCGCCGGGTGTTGTACGCTCTGCAAAGCTGACAGCAGAGTACAATGACGCACGGAAGTAGCGTGTGATGTCTACATCTAAGTTAGCTCTGAAATTGTAACGTGCGTAATCAACATTGGCATTCTCACGTGCTTTAGAGTCTGTACCACGGTAGATTCCACCGTTCTGCATCAGTCCTGCCATCACATAATAGTTCAGACCACCACCTCCACCACGGAAGGATAGCTCTCCCATTGTCAATGGAGCGGTGTTCTTATACAGTTGTTTCTTCCAATTTACATTTGGATAGAGGTATCCATTCGTACCCGACTGATAAGCAGCAAGTGCATCAGAAGAATATATAGGAGCCTTTCCATCATTGATAAGTGCCTGATTATACAAGCTCGCATACTGATAAGCATCCATTGGGGTGTCCATGATTGTTGGCATCTGAAGCCCCGTTTGCATGCGGAAACCTATCTTAGGAGAGGAACGAAATCCCTTCTTTGTTGTGATCAGCAACACTCCATTAGCTCCTCTTGAGCCGTAAAGTGCCAAGGCTGCAGCATCCTTTAAGAGGGACACTGACTCTATTTCTTCTGAGGAAAGGTTGTCTAATGGTGCTTCAAAGCCATCAATAAAGACCAACATCTGCTGGTTTCCATTGAAAGAACTGACACCTCTCGTAAACATATTCTCCATATAGAAGTCATAACCAGGCTCTCCTGACTTCTGCAAAATAGACAGTCCTGGAAGCATTCCCTTTAAGGAATTGCCCACTGTTGGTGACGTAATATCCATGAGACGTTCACCCTTTACCGTAGATATTGCTGCGGATTGTGCCCAAGTAGGTTGCTTTCCATAGGCTATATGGGTCTCTGTTGTGTCTGAGACAGTTTGTGCTTTCACAGGCGCACATAGCTGCATGAGTGCACAAATAAAAATAGAATATCTATATTTCATTGTTCTGTTGTTTTACATTAAGGTTTACTTGATACTACCATCCAGGGTTTTGGATGAGATAACCCTTGTTGACTTCCTTCTGATCAATAGCATATAAGTAACAGTTATCATTCCAGAAACGATGCTCAAAGACATACGGTTCGTAATGGATATGTGTCTTATTACCATCTGTTGAACGGATTCTTAAGCCATAGAACTTACCCATCATCACTCCTTCATCACCTGCAATACGCCATCTTCTGATGTCCCAGAAACGATGATCTTCAAATGCTAACTCCACAGATCGCTCATTACGCAGCTTCTTTCGGAATGCTTCTTGTGTCATATTTGCAGGGAAATCTGGCATACCAGCACGTGAACGAATGGTATTTACAGCATCATAAGCTGCCTGAGGAGGAGCACTCTCATACTCATTCAACGCCTCTGCATAATTAAGATAGAGCTCTGCTAAACGGAAAACGGGCCATTGAACATTAGCGGTATTGCTACCATTGACATGCAAAGCACGTGGAACCCACTTGTGAAGTAAGTGACAAGTACGGTCCATAGCAGACTTCTCTGACCCACCATCAAGGAAGTTTATAAACGGTATCTCATCGTTCCAACTGCTGCTATGGTAAGCCACTGTCTGCTTAAAACGTGGATCAAGACTGTTGTAAATATCAATGAGATTATCCCCACCATTCATGTTCCAGTCTGCAGGTTGCCCATCGGCACGTTTCTCATAGTGCTGAACGAAGTTGAAAGTGACGTATAATCCAGCATCACCCCATGCCTTATTCATAGCCCAAGTAGGGAGGTTAGCAACCAACGGACGGCTGGTTGTCTTGAAGTTTCGGTACTTCATATTCCCCAAAATGATTTCTTCATTATCAGGTATTGTCCATACATCTTCATAATCTTTATCAGGGTTTCCTGTGTTATGAATCTTATAATGCCCTGAAGCTAACGCTGCATCAATGGCTGCTTTGGCTGCATCGGCTGCCTTCTTCCACCGTTCTCTGTCATAATTTCCATACCCAATAAGATCCTCATGACCAGGGAATGACATATACGGAGTACTGGTATTGAACAGCGGACTGGCTGCATAGAGCAACACTCTTGCCTTTAAAGCCAAGGCTGCTATACGTGTTGCACGTCCTAACTTCGCATTATCGGTATAGTAATCTGGCAGATATTGTGTTGCACGATCACAATCAATAAGGATTGAATCAATGCAATCTGAGAAGCTGTTCCTTGGACGTTGTGAGAAGTCAGTAGGGTCAATGACATCTCTAACGATAGGCATACCACCATAACGATAGACTCCTTCCCACAACAACATAGCTCTCATGAAGTAAGCTTCACCCGTCGTACGCTTGTTGAAATCAGGGTCTCCCTCATCAAAAGGCACCTCATGAATACGCTTTAAGATAAGGTTTGCAACACGCATAGTGTGGTTTCTCAAATAGAACCGACAGTCTTCATCCCATGGGAAATTAGTGTTTGTATGGTTTCCTGCATTCCATGCGGCATTGCCCATAGCCCATGTTGCTACGTCTTCTCCCTCATCACAGGCTGAAGCCAACGTAGAAGACGACAACAAACGACGGTCAGTATTGCTACTACTCATACAGAATCCATAAGGCATTCCCTCTGCATAAAGTGTCGTCAAGAGCTTCTCTGCATCAGCACGGGTAGCGAAAACTTCATTCTCTCCGTAGTCAACAGAGGGTGGAGTCTCCAAATAATCAGAACAACCTATTAGGAAAATGGGAGCAATTGCCCATGCTATATATTTACTTTTCATATTCATATGTAGGGTTTTAGAATTGAATGTTTAGGCCAATGTTATATATCTTCTGCAATGGATAGGTGTTAATCTCTGTCGCACCTCCCTTAGATGGGGCTTCAGGATCAAGGTCAATGACATCCGTCCAGGTAAATAAATTAGTTCCACTGATATAAAGACGCAAGCTCTCTAAGCCTAAAGCCTTTAACTGTTTCCTGTTAAAGGTATATCCAAGCTCTATGTTCTTCAGACGAAGATAATTGGCATTGCGGATCCAGAAGTTTGAATCCTGGTAGTTATTGTCGGTATCACGAGATGGACTCATGGACAGACGTGGGAAGTTGATAGACTCTCCATTCTCATAACGTTCCTGTGTCCAGCGGTCCAATATCAATGTTTTGGCACTGTTATGTCCTACAACAAATGGCCATAATGCCCTACCGAAATACTTAATTGACACATGATCAGCTCCTTGGAAGAGTGCTGAGAAGTCGAAACCACGCCAGTTACAGCCGAAAGAGAAACCATAAATGATCTCTGGAGTAGGTGAATAGCCGATAGGTACCATGTCATACATATCAATCTTTCCGTCTTTGTTTACGTCGATATAGCGCATATCTCCAGGCTGAAGACGGTTACCATTCCAGCTACTAACGGGCCGATCAAGGGCATTTATCTCTTCCCATGTGTTATAGAAGCCGTCGAAGAGAAGACCATAGAACTGTCCTACGCGTCTTCCTGTACGCATCTGATAAGCATATTTCTCTGGTACTTCATCCTGGAAGAGGATCTTATTGCGTGCAAAAGAGTAGTTGAACCGACCCCAATAATTGAAGTCACGGATGTTATTACGATAGTTAACATCGAGCTCAAAGCCTGAGTTCTCCATCTCACCCATATTGTAAGCTGGCAACGTAGCACCTATTAACATCGGTGCAGTGTTTCTGTTTGAAAGGATATTATTGCGTCGTTCCTTGAAATAATCAAATGAAACGGTGAGGTGATTCTTCAAAAGATTGACGTCAATACCTAAGTTTAGCTTGCGGGCTTTCTCCCATGTAAGCAACGGATTGCCCAAACGTCGTTCCTCAATCATCTGGGAATAGTACGGATTGGATGATGAACCGAAGTTATAACCAGAAAGGTTGCCACTCGTATCTCCATATACTGAAGGTAGATATAGGAAGCGATCACCACCGATTTTATCGTTACCAACCTCACCATAGGTCCCTCTCAGCTTCATATAAACAAGCCAATCATTCTTTGGGAAGAAAGGTTCTTCACTGACAATCCATCCCACAGAGACTGCTGGGAAGAAGCCAAAGCGACGACCTGGAGCGAAGTTCTCTGTACCGTTATATCCCATATTGAATTCTGCCAGATAACGGTTGGCATAGCTATAGGTCACACGACCAACGATTCCTTGGTAGGCATTGGGGACGAGGTAAGCCAGACTGGGTGCATAATACTTGCTCTGGTTATAAAGCAACAAGGCTGTTGTGTTGTGCTTACCAAAGGTTTGATTGTAATGTAAACCTACCTCAAAGTATACTTTTCTGTTCTTATTATAACTGAAACCACCACCCCATGTGCTGGATTCGTTCTGTGGAACGAGGATAACCTGTGACGGATCACTCGGATCTCGCTTAGGAACAAAGGTCTGCATCGTCTTCACTGAGAAACGTTTACTGTTATAATAACTGTCGTAAGAGGTGCTGGCATGAACGGACAAGCCTTTCAATAGCAGGCGTGAAAGGTCATAATCGAACCGTAAGGTAGTATTGATTGTATTGGCAAAGATGTCGTTATAACCATTGTTCAACAGTGCTTGCCATGGGTTTTCATCGTCAATTGTGTTTTCAAGACGTACCAGTTTGCCATCTACCATACCGGGAGTTCCCAGTGGAGTAGCCCATGATATCTCCTTCCAAAGCTCACTGTTGCCAATGCCAGGGGTATGGATATTGTTGATCTGGGCGGACAACTGTACAGTGGCTTTGAAGTCTTGTGTGACATCAAAGTCGAGGTTTGAACGGAAATTATAACGTGTGTCAGAAGCATTTACGTCATGGTCACGGTCAATCTTGGTGTACTTATACATACCACCTTGACTGAAGAAACCTGCTGAAATGAAGTATTTCACACGGTCAGTACCTCCCGAAATGTTGAAGTTATGCTGTGTACGCAAAGATGTCTTACGCAGGAATGTCCCCACCCAGTCCGTACTTGGATGCATGATAGGGTCACTTCCATCACGATACAGCTGTATGTCCTGTTCCGTGAAACGTGGCACATAGGATGTTCCTTTGGTGTAGGCGTCATTCTTCAGGGCTTCGTTATACATCTCACAGTACTGTGCACTATTCAGATAATGGGGCAATGCTGTTGGCGATTGGACTGCCATGTTTCCTGAATAGCTCAAGTGTGGCTTCCCTTTCTGACCTTTTCTCGTTGTGATAAGGATTACTCCATTGGCACCACGCACACCATAAATGGCGGTTGCAGAGGCATCTTTAAGAATACTTACTGACTCTATTTCGTTCGGATCAAGCCCGTTGTAGTTCGGACGTTCCACTCCATCAATCATCACCAAAGGGGCTGTATTGTCTGAGAAGGTACTCACACCACGAATCAACAACGTGGAATTGTCCTCTCCAGGAGCACCACTGCGCTGCATAGCAATAAGACCTGGCATCTTACCCACGAGCATATTACTGATGTTTGCCTGTGGAGTTTGCACTAAGTCTTTTGTTGATACGGATGCAATGGCACCTGTTACGGTTGCCTTTTTCTGTGTTCCATAACCAACAACAACGACCTCATTGAGTGCTTGTGCCTCATCTTCTTTGAGGACTATGTTCAGGTTTGCACTGCCTTTCAGTGCTATCTCTTGGGTTGTAAAGCCGATATAGGAGACCAAGAGGGTACCATTGGCTGGAACATCCAAGAAGAACTCGCCATCGGTATTGGTGACTGTACCAATCTTCGTACCCTTTACAAAGACGCTTGCACCGATGATGGGCTCACCATTTGCCTCCTTAACAAGCCCCATAACCTTATGCTTCTCTGGTGTGGTCTGGGCTTTCTCACCTGAGGGTTTAGCCTTCTTTGCCACTGAGGGCTCTGCTTTCTCCTTCGATGCGGGGGCTGGGTTCAGAACAATCGTGTTGTTATTGAATGAGAACTGGATGCCTAAAGGGGAGAAGACATAGGACAATGCTTTCTCAACTGACCAGTTATTACAGACGATTGACACCCGAGTCTTGGGATTAAGAACGGTGTTACGATACACGAAAGTGTAACTTGTCTGCTTCTCAACCTGTCGAATAAATCGACTAACTTCTTCATTTTGAAGATTAAGGCTTACATTCCCATGTTGCGCCCACAGTGTTACAGGGACTAAAAGTAGCCATACAAACACTGCAAAGCGGAGGAAATGATACCGCTTACTGTTTAAATTGTTTGTCATTTTATTTAGGTTTTAAGTCTTCTTTGTTATTATTCTATGGTAACGTGATCATGGTTTATATGGTATTTGAAGCCGTATTGCATACTCAAGGAGTGGAGAACACTCTCTAAAGTCTCATGGTAAAAGGCTCCTGTCAGCTTGTCTTTAGGTAGATGATGATTACGTATTTGGATGGTGACACCGTACCAGTTCTCTACTTCTTTCAGCACTTCGCCAAGCGGTTGACTGTTGAAGGCAAGGTAACCGTCCTTCCATCTTGCATCAGTCGACCCGTCATTGTCGCAGATCGTGACATGGTGTGACGCCAGTTGGTAAATGGATTTCTTACCGGGATAGAGCCGATAGTCTTTGGCAAAGGCACTGGAAGAGAGGCGGACAGCACCCGTGAACAGGGCGGTCTCAATGACTCCTTTGTGATAACGGACATTAAACTGTGTGCCTAACACCTCTATCTGCATGTCATTTACCTTGACACGGAACGGACAGGAAGGGTCTTTGGTGACGTCGAAATAGGCTTCTCCTTTCATCAAAACAACCTCACGGTGTTTACTGGGCACTACGTTGTAACGCAACTGACTGTTACCGTTAAGGCTGACACGTGTTCCATCTGGTAAAGTTATTGTACTTTTATTTCCTGCTTTCACACTGACGTAAGTGTAAACAGGGGCTGTAGGTGTAAAAGATTCATACCATAAGTAACTGCCAGCGGCTAAAGAAATAATCAGAATCAGCATGGATGCAACACGCAACAGTCTGCGAGCACGTGAGTGCCACTTGTCTTTTCGTATCTCTTCATGGATGTTCCGTAAGACCTTTTGCTGCGATTCGTAAGTCATCCGTGCCGATTCTGACGAAGAAGAGAAGTCCTCACACATCAGGTTCCACAGCTCTTCATCTGAGACAAAGGGAACCTGACGCTTTAAGTCTTCTAACTCTGAGGGGGTTAACTCTCCCGACAGATAGCGCTGATATAATTCTTCTATTCGTTTCTCCATGCATTATTTTACTTCTAATAACATATACGTGAAAGCATAAAAATGGTACTTGAAAATAACATTTATTAATTTTTGGATACTATTTATTCCCCCTCAGAACACTGACAGGCGTAAGAAAAAGGGCACGACATGCCTTAAGAGAAATAATAAAGTAAAAGGATTACGATGCTTGACAGATTCTTCTTGAATAATTTCAATGTGGATGTCAAGGAGTTTTTCACGGTTTGTGAAGATAAATTCAGGGACTCTGCTATCTCGTTTATAGGCATATTCTTCTCGCGACTCATCTCATATATAAGACAAGCACGCTTCGATAACAGTTTCTTGGTTTGCTGCACACGGTCAACAAACTCATTGTAAGCAACCTGCTCATCGGGAGTTGGGAAGGAAGAAAGCTTATTGCACGCCTGCTGATAATCGTCAAAACTGATCTTTGAGACCTGCTTTCTGAAACTATCGATGATCAGATTCCTGGCAATAGTAAAGATTAAAGCATGCACATTACCGTAACAATCAAGCTGTTTGCGCGACTTCCAGAGCTTTAAGAACGTCTCTTGAACAATATCCTCCGACAGAGTACTATTCTTTGTCTGCGCTAATACAAAACTGTAAAGCTTGTTGGAATAAAGGGAATACAACTCTGAGAAAGCCTCATAAGAACCTTTCTGCAACTGTTCGATGTATTCATTATAACTGTCTTCCATTTAAATAGAAATAGTACCGATGGGTAATGGTAAAGATTTTACACAACTTATGACTTGAAAATGGTTCTCCTCGCGCCTCCTAAGAATAGTCTTTCTTTTTCAATTATAAACCATTGTAAGCAGCTAAAGGAAATCATTTCATAAGGGATTCAGGTCCGCTTAGTTCTCACTCACATGGATTGGACCAGCAATAGCTTTGCAGATTGTTCGCCTTTTCCATATGGTTGTTCTGTATTCTATTTTGCAAAAGTATATATTTTTTTTGATTTTGCAAATAAAATAAATATCTTTTATGTTTAATCGTTCAGGAGTTTTTACTTCAAAAATACATCCTTGGGGGTGTTATATATATTAAAACGAATGTCATAATACATTACAATATGAAACAATAACACACTAAATGCAACCCAAGAAACGAACAATGAGAAGATGGTTGATGGCAACGGATGGAACCAATGGGAAAGGAAGCTGTGATACTAGCTTATAAGTGTTGTTACAAAAGGTATAAGAGTGGTTTTCTATTTACGGTATTTGCCAATTTAGAAAAGAAAATATTAACTTTGTAGACATAACAGATTTAAATAATTCAGACACATAATATTAAAACTAAAATGAAATAAAAAAGAATATCATCGCATTGACTTCTTTAGCTCTGTTGGCATCAGCTTGCTGCTGCAAACAGGACAAATGCAATACACAAGACCATGAAATAACGCTTATAGGACATATGGCAACGCTCTCCTACCCTGGTCTTACAGCCAATGTTAAGTATCTGAATGACAGTACAATCTATTGGAAAACCACCGATGAAAAGGACAGTGTGGCAGAAGGAACCAACCGAATGGTAGTGAAAAAGATTGATGGTACGAAGTTTTTCGTGAGCTGGATTGAGAAGGACGGGACCACTGTAAGTCAGGTAATCGACTTGAAAAAGAAGACTGTTGAGGTGTTCCTGACCTTCGATGATGCCAAGGGAAAGCGCATCGCACAAACGTTGGAAGGGACATTCGAAGTGGATAAATAAAACACATTCTCTTGTTTTTCATGGACGAACAAACAAGGCTCTGTACACCATAATAATATAAGATGGATAAGAAATGGGATTGAAATAAACGCCACTTAGCATCCGACCTTTGTAAGAAAGATTCATAACTGAAAAGTAAGAGATGCTCTTTTGCCATGTAAAAGACGCCCTTTTGCATTGCAAAACATGCCCTTTTGAAGTGTAAAAGACGCCCTTTTACAATGCAAAAGGGCGTCTTTTAGAACGGGTTTTGTAACTGATTGATAAACAAAGGGATACAAAGGTGTTTTTTCTTCGTAGCGGTTGGTTTTGCAAGCGTACGCCTTAAGATTATTGTAAAGATGTTTCTTGCCAGCTAATAAGTAACCGTTGGCAAATAAAAGAACGCATAAATAAAAAAGGGACAGTAATCTTTGGGCACATAAAAGAAGGAAAGAAGTCAAAAGATCAGTAGCATTTAGACATATAAAAAAGAGGAGAAGCCAAACGACTTCTCCTCTTTTTATATTCTATTCTCTATGTGAATAGAGTCTGTTTACATCTCTTCCACTGCTGCCTGTGCCGCTGCCAATCGTGCGATTGGTACACGGAAAGGTGAGCAGCTGACGTAATTCAAGCCCACTCTGTGGCAGAACTTAACTGAACTTGGCTCACCACCATGCTCGCCACAGATACCACATTTGAGGTTCTTACGTGTCTTACGACCCTTCTCAACACCCATCTGGATGAGCTGACCAACACCCTTCTGATCGAGAACCTGGAATGGATCGACATCCAAGATCTTCTTTTCAAGATAACTTGGGAGGAAGCTTGCGATGTCATCACGGCTGTAACCGAAGGTCATCTGGGTAAGGTCGTTAGTACCAAAGCTGAAGTATTCTGCCTTCTCTGCAATGACATCAGCTGTCAAAGCAGCACGAGGAATCTCAATCATCGTACCAACCTTGAATGGAACTTCAACGCCTTCCTTCTTGAAGAGCTTTGTTGCTGCCTTACGAATGATGCTCTCTTGGATATCAAGCTCATTGACAATACCAACCAATGGTACCATAATCTCTGGCTTAGGGTTATATCCTTCTCTCTTCAATTGGATAGCAGCACCAAGGATAGCCTTGGTCTGCATGGCTGTAATCTCTGGGAATGTGTTGCCCAAACGACAACCACGAAGACCCAACATTGGGTTGTGCTCGGAGAGAGAATTCACACGACTCTGAATGAACTGTACGCTCACACCCATCTCTTGAGCCATGATCTCCTGACCTTTCAGGTCATGTGGAACGAACTCATGCAATGGTGGATCAAGCAAACGGATGTTTACTGGCATGCCATCCATGCACTTGAGAATGCCGTAGAAGTCCTGCTTCTGGTAAGGAAGGAGCTTATCAAGAGCCTTCTCACGCTCCTCCGTGGTATCAGCAAGAATCATTTCGCGCATCGCTTTGATCTTCTCATTCTCGAAGAACATGTGCTCTGTACGGCAAAGACCAATACCTACGGCACCAAAGTTACTTGCCACTTCTGCGTCATGAGGTGTATCTGCGTTGGTACGTACAACCAGTTTACTGTATTTCTTACAGAGATTCATCAGCTCAGCAAAGTCACCTGTCACTTCTGCAGGGCGTGTCTTTACTTCTCCAGCATAAACTTCACCTGTTGAACCATTCAATGAAATATAATCACCTTCACGGACAATTGTTCCGTCAATCTCTACTGTTCGTGCCTTATAATCAACCATAATAGCACCAGCACCACTGACACAACACTTACCCATACCACGTGCAACAACGGCTGCATGAGATGTCATACCACCACGAGCGGTAAGGATTCCTTCTGCAGCAGACATACCTGCGAGGTCCTCAGGAGAGGTTTCTATACGTACCATGATGACCTGATGACCATCCTCATGCCACTTTGTAGCATCTTCAGCAAAGAACACTACCTGTCCACAAGCAGCTCCTGGTGATGCTGGAAGACCACGTGTCAACACATGTGCCTGCGCTAAAGCCTCCTTATCAAAGACTGGGTGAAGGAGTTCATCGAGCTTATTGGGTTCGCAACGGAGAAGAGCTGTCTTCTCATCAATCTCACCTTCATGCAACAGATCCATGGCAATCTTAACCATAGCTGTACCTGTACGCTTACCGTTACGTGTCTGTAAGAACCAGAGTTTACCCTCCTGTACGGTGAACTCCATGTCCTGCATATCGTGATAATGCTTCTCTAACTTGTCCTGTAGAGTATATAATTGCTTGTACAAGTCAGGCATTGCTTCCTCCATAGAAGGATATTTGTTCCGTCTTGTCTCCTCATCAATGTTCTGTTGTTCAGCCCATTGCAGAGAACCTTGCTTTGTAATCTGCTGTGGAGTACGGATTCCTGCTACAACATCCTCGCCCTGTGCATTGATAAGATACTCACCATTGAAGAGGTTGTCACCAGTACCTGCATCACGAGAGAAGCATACACCAGTAGCTGAAGTGTCACCCATATTACCGAAAACCATCGCCTGAACGGTTACAGCTGTACCCCATTCCTGTGGGATTCCTTCCATCTTACGATATAGAATAGCACGCTCATTCATCCATGAATCAAACACTGCACAGATGGCACCCCATAGCTGTTCCATTGGATCATTAGGGAAATCCTTACCTGTCTGGTCCTTGATTGCTTGCTTGAAGAGTACAACGAGCTGCTTCAACTCCTCAACAGTCATTTCGTTGTCGAGCTTTATACCACGCTGAGCCTTTACCTTCTGAATGATTGCCTCAAATGGATCAATATCTTCTTTATTGACTGGTTTCATGCCTAACACTACGTCTCCATACATCTGTACGAAGCGACGATAGCTGTCAAAGGCAAATCTTTCGTTACCAGTTTTCTGTGCTAAACCAACCACAACGGTGTCATTAAGACCAAGGTTTAGAATGGTATCCATCATACCAGGCATTGATGCACGTGCTCCAGAACGAACACTGACAAGGAGAGGGTTCGTTGGATCACCAAACTTTGAGTTCATAAGTGTCTCTATATGATGGACACTGTTCTCTACTTCTGCCTTTAGTAAACCTATTACAGTCTTCTTACCCTTCTCAAAATACTCGTTACAAACGTCTGTGGTAATGGTGAAACCTGGAGGAACAGGAACTCCGATGAGGTTCATCTCCGCTAGGTTAGCGCCCTTACCACCAAGAAGATTTCTCATATCGGCCTTACCTTCTGCCTTCCCATTACCGAAGGTATAAACTCTTTTTTCGCTCATAGTTATAAATGATAATGTATTTTAGTTATTATATCCTAAGTGCAAATATACCAATAAAAGGGTAATTCAACAAACTTTTTAAATAAAATTGCAAACTTCACCTTACATTTTTGCATTGTTGGCGAGCACAGATTGCATTAAACAAGCATAGCATATGGCAAACAGGAAAAAATCATTAACTTTGCAATGAAATACAAAACAGATTATGAGTAGAAAGAGAAAGCCATTCCCTATACTTGAGAATGTCACGATAGAGGCTGTGGCAGCCGAAGGTAAATGTATCACACACGTAGATGATAAAGTGGTGTTTGTCCCCTTTGTTGTACCTGGCGACGTTGTAGATCTGCAGATACGGAAGAAGAAAAAGAGCTATTGTGAGGCTACCGTCGTACGCTTTATCAGCAAGAGTGCTATCCGTGTGGAACCAATGTGTGAGCATTTTGGTATCTGCGGTGGCTGCAAATGGCAGAATCTTCCCTATAGTGAACAATTAAAAGCCAAGCAACAGCAGGTGTATGACCAGCTGAGTAGGATTGGGAAAGTGGAACTTCCAGAGTTCCGACCCATCATGGGTTCGGTGCACACGAAGGCATATCGTAACAAACTGGAGTTCGGATGCGCCAACAAACGTTGGTATACAGCAGAAGAACTGCAGGCTTTACCAGAGGGAGTTGGCTTATCCGAAGGTGCTATTGGATTCCATATTACGGGGGCTTTTGATAAGATTTACCCTATTGAGAAGTGCTGGTTGATGGATGATCTGTGCAACGAAATCCGTAACGATATCAGGGATTATGCATTGCAAAGTGGGATGACTTTCTATGATATCCGTGCACAACACGGGTTGTTACGTGATATTATGGTGCGCAATTCCAATACAGGTGAATGGATGGTGCTTGTACAATTCCACTATGATGAGGACGGAGACGATGAACGAGCAAAGGCTTTGATGCAACACATTGCCGACCGTTTCCCTCAGATTACCTCTCTTTTCTACGTTGATAACCAGAAAGGTAATGACACATTCAACGACCTTGACCTCACAGTCTTCAAAGGTAAGGATCATATCTATGAGACTATGGAGGACCTGAAGTTCAAGGTTGGACCTAAGAGTTTCTATCAAACAAACACGGAACAGGCGTATCATCTATACGCCGTAGCAAGAGAATTTGCCGATCTTACAGGCAATGAACTTGTCTATGACTTATATACTGGTACAGGAACAATAGCCAACTTCGTTGCTAAAAACGCCCGTAAGGTCATTGGTATAGAGTATGTACCGGAAGCAATTGAGGATGCTAAGGTTAATTCTGAGGTAAACAAGATCAGTAACACACTCTTTTACGCAGGTGACATGAAGGACATTCTGACCGAAAGCTTCATCCAACAGCACGGTCGTCCTGATGTTATCATCACTGACCCACCACGTGCCGGCATGCATCCTGACGTTGTTAATGTCATTCTTGGGGCACATCCGGAGCGTATTGTATACGTCAGTTGCAATCCATCGACCCAAGCACGCGACCTGGCTTTGTTGGATAGTGAGTACAAAGTAGTTGCTGTTCAACCTGTTGATATGTTCCCTCATACACCGCATGTAGAGAACGTTGTCTTACTGAAGAAGCGATAAGATACATAGACTTCTCCCTGTGATAATAACTATTATTATCATGAGGAGAAGTTTTTGTTTTTATCTTTAACGGTGAATTTACACCTTATTAATATAGTAGCCTTTCATCTTCTTCAGAAAGAATAATGCCATAAAACAATAAAATAAGTATATTATTTTGTACTTATACCCTAAAATATTATCTTTGCAACATTGATACTTGAGAATGAATCTGATATTATTATCCTAAATCAACATTCATATAATTATGAAAAAAACAGTTCTTTCAGCAGCCCTATTGCTATGTTCTATCGTGGGCAATGCGCAAGCTCCCAAATGGGTGAGCAACGTTAAGCTGTCTGGATTTGCTATTGTACAGTATCAGTACAATGGAATGAAGGCAGACAAGTCTAACACTTTCAATCTTCGTTTAGGTCGTGTATCGCTTGATGGACGCATCCTTGATGATTGGTATTGGAAAGCACAGCTGCAGTTTAATGGTAATACTTCCACCTTAGGAGCCTCTCCTCGCTTGGTAGACCTCTTCGTTGAGTGGCAGAAGTATGACTTCTTCCGTGTGAAAGTGGGACAGTTCAAGAATCCATTTACTTTCGACAACCCTATTCACCCTATTGATCAAGGCTTCATGGGAGTAGGACAAAGCATCTCAAAGTTGGCTGGTTTCGCCGACAGAGCAGGTGCTCACCCTTCCAATGGACGTGACATTGGTTTGCAGGTACAAGGTGATATCATTAAAAATGCAGCCGGAAGAAACCTATTCCACTATCAAGTAGGTGTCTTTGATGGTCAGGGAATAAACGTAAAAGACGTTGATCAGCAGAAGAATATCATCGGTGGTATATGGGTTATGCCTGTTGAAGGACTCCGATTGGGTTGCTTTGGTTGGACAGGTTCCTATGCTCGCAAGGGTACATGGACTGATGATGCTGGCAATCCACAGGCTGGTGTGCGCAAATTACAGCAGCGTCGTTATGCTTTCTCCGCTGAATACAAAGCCAATGACTGGACATTACGTTCAGAATATGTGCACTCTACGGGTTACGCCTTTGCTAAAAGTCTTTCTCATACGGATGATGCTGCAGCCAAAGACTGTAGCTTAAGCAGCAACGGAGACAAGGCACAAGGTGTTTATGCACTTGTTATTGCACCAATCATTCGCGAGAAACTGCATGCTAAAGCACGTTATGACATGTACCAACCATCGGAAGGTGCTGCAAAACAGCGTACACAGTATGATATGGGACTTGACTATCAGTTCACCAAAAGCTTACAATTAAGTGGGTTCTACTCTTATGTTCACGATCGTAGTTTAGCCGAACCAAACTACTCTATGGTTGATGTTGAGTTGAGTTTCCGCTTTTAAAAAAACATAAAATATACGGATATATACACGATATATCCGTATATTTCCGTATCTTTGTCCATCGCGAAGATTTGAAACCAGGGGGAATTTAGTTTTACACTTAGGTTCCTTTGTATTTAGAACATATCGGTAACGATGGCAAAACAACGATACGACTATACTAATCATGGGAGAGGATTTCATAACAATGCCACCTCACAAGCAGCACGGCGGCGCAAGAAGCTGAACAGAATTCTGCAAATCGTGGGAAGCATCGTGGCTATTGGCGTTCTCCTCGCAGTTTATTGGGTTTACAGTCACTGATTAACCCTCTCATCACTTATCATTCTTTGTACTATTTTTATCTGTGAATTAATTGCTGTTTCATACGCTATTCCAGGATAAAACATATAAACAAAGAAATCAAGTATCTTGATAATTACATAAAGGTCTTGGGCTTTTTTATGTAATGTATACCTCCTTTCGCTCCTTTAAAAGCTATCTTTTATCGCCTGAAAGATATGCTTCTTTTTTTAGCTATAGGCGAATCCTTTTATAAACCACCCTCTCTTGCTTTTCCATAGATATCATATTGGTGTGTGCACACTGATCATTCTCTGTTGTGCGGACGCTTAGCACATCATGTGCGGACGCTTAGCACAACGTGTGCGGATGCTTAGCACATATGGAGCTAAGCATCCGCACCAAAATAAGAAAATATCTTTTATCAATCAAGGTATGGTACAAGACCGTCTGAAAGAAAGCTTTTAAAACCGCTGTTCCTTGTGTATCGTGTGCAAATGATAGTGCGATCCATCATAACCAACCCGCATCATTCGCTGCTGGAACCGCTCTTCCTTTGAAAGAGAGAGCGCCACATGCCCCATGGTTCGGCGCAGATTAATCTCAACAACGGGATGAACAAAGAAGCCTGAAGTGGTGTCTGTGGCAGTATTCTGATTGGCAACGACCATCATGTCAACCCCTAATGGCCCCTGATATTTCCCTTTTAAATGATTGTTTAAGAGATGTGTAAGATGTTCAGCAACACTGTCTAAGACCACATTGTCAACATACGGGGCAAGCATCTGCCGTTTTTCATCCTCCGTAGACAGACTGTTTCCGACGTAAGCCCCGTTGATGGTGTGGAATACCGATAGTCCTGCATAATGTACACCATCTGCATCAACATAGAATTCCATCCCGAAATCCTTTATTTTGTTGTAATAAGGTTCAACCATTATACCCCCTTGTTGAGAGATAACTCGGGCTGCCCAGCTCGTAATAGCAGCATCCATCGCCTGATCAATGTACCTTACGCCACGCCCGCTACTGCTCCATGGAGCTTTGATAATAGCCTTCCCAAAAGAATGAATAACATCCTTTAGTGCTGGAATACTCTCCACATAGAAAGCCTCACCACACAAGAAAGGAAGCTGCATGGTCTGCTGGAGCTGCTGAAGAACATGTGCAGAGAACCGTCTGTTGCTAAGTGTTCGTATCTCGGAAAGCTCTGCGTCAGATGGTAAAATATCTTCATGAATCCCCAGTTTCATAAGCTGGAATTTTATAGCGGAGTCCCATCCCCATGGCGAAACAAGCTCTATTTCATCTGCCACGTTGGCAACCTCATCCTGACTTATGAACCTTACACGTTGCACATGTGCCATGAATCGGCGTGCATGAACCATTGCAGAGGTAGTATTCCCCACCATAATACAGTCTCCATCCTTTGCCCACAGAGCCGGTAAGTAGTCAAGATCATAGCGCAACTGCCTACCAGCGTGTGGCGGTGTAAAGTACTTATTATCATAGGATAACGCAATATCGTGCTCGGGATTGAATATATGTAAAATCATTTATTAGCTACTTGTTTGCCATGCAAAGGTACTTCAAAGCAAATGTACCGCAAAATAAAAACAAAAAAAATCATTTTTTGCCATCTAGAGTTTGCAAATTAAATAAATAAATAGTAACTTTGCATCTGATTAAGTATTCATAACGGGAACAAGATGGACGCATTCTTTCGCACTCATACATATCTAGTGGAGCATGTATATGCTCCCGTGCGCCGTCGGCTCATGGATGAAATAGACTGGACCGACAGGATGATTGGTATCAAAGGGACGAGAGGCGTTGGCAAAACGACCTTCCTTCTGCAGTATGCAAAGGAACGATATGGTGCGACAGACCGTCAGTGTCTCTATGTGAATATGAACAATTTCTACTTTCAAGGTAGAGGTATTGCCGACTTCGCAGGGGAGTTTTATCGTAACGGGGGCAAGGTATTGTTGATTGATCAGGTCTTCAAACAGCCGGAATGGAGCAAGGAACTCCGTCGATGTTACGATTATTACCCTAAGCTACAGATTGTATTCACGGGTTCAAGTGTCATGAGATTGAAGGAAGAGAACCCTGAATTGAATGGAATTGTAAAGAGTTATAACCTCCGTGGCTTCTCTTTTCGGGAATACTTGAACCTCCAGGCAGGACTGAATCTTGAACCTTACACGCTGGATGAGATACTGCTTAACCACGAGAAGATCATCAAGAAGATTCTTCCACAGGTCAGTCCGATGAAGTTTTTCAAGGATTACATACACCACGGGTTCTATCCTTTCTTCTTGGAACACCGTAACTTCTCGGAGAATCTGCTCAAAACCATGAACATGATGACCGAGGTGGACATCCTACTCATCAAGCAGATTGAACTGAAATATCTCACAAAAATCAAGAAACTCTTCTATCTTCTTGCATTGGATGGTCCCCAAGCTCCGAATATCAGCAATCTTGCAAAAGACATAAACACAAGTCGTGCAACGGTAATGAACTACATAAAGAACCTTGCCGACGCCCGATTGATAAATATAGTCTACCCTGTTGGACAGCAATACCCGAAGAAACCAGCTAAGGTAATGCTGCAAAACTCCAATCTGATTTATGCTATTTATCCCATTCAGTTGAATCAACAGCAGTTGATGGAGACGTTCTTTGTCAATGCTTTATGGGAAGACTGCAAGGTCAGCCAGGCTAACAAGGATGGCAATTACATCGTAAATAACAACAAGAAATTCAAGGTTTGTGATGCAGAGAATGCCAAGATGCGCATCAGTTCAGACACAACCTATGTAAGATATAACACAGAAGTGGGTAAAGGAAACTGTATCCCGCTCTGGTTAATGGGATTCCTCTACTAGGAATAAGATCAAAAACATTAAGAAATCTGTTGAAAATCAGATCAAAAACATTATAATAATATTCATTTAATAAATTTCAAAATGGCTAAAGAAAAGAAGTTTATCACTTGTGATGG
>ERZ772932.18-NODE-18-length-117606-cov-21.362685_pt1 | contig 117606 bp, 117 predicted proteins | sample MGYA00511684_ERZ772932 | MGnify/ENA primary metagenome ERZ772932 (study PRJEB29015, sample SAMEA2738078) | human oral metagenome | biome: human oral; feature: human-associated habitat; material: saliva | place: China | collected 2210 ...
AAGCGATATTTTTTAAAAACTTTTTTGCATATATATGGGGAATAAGTGGTATAATAAAACATAAACATAGTATAAAGACAAAAGGAGATTTTAAAATGGCAGTTAAAGAAACGATAACTAGTTTAACTGAATACGCAAATAAAAACAATTGGGAAGAAACTAATGTTGTGGACTTTTTAAATGAGGTCACATACAATCAAGAGATTTTAGTGGAAGATAATAAAGCTAAAAATGGTAAGGGCCATATTGTATTTACAAGAATCTCAGAAAGAAAGTCTAATCAACCTGCTCATATAGTTATAACACGCTCAACGCTGAACGATGAGAACTATGTTAAAAAGATGGAATCTGTACTCAATGATGGTAGATATATAATGACAGGTACAACATCTTACGGTAGGAATAGAAGTAAAGACAGTACACTCTCAATTAATTTTATCGCAATGGACTTTGATGATATATCTTCTAAAGAATTAGAAAACTATATTAATGACGCTGATGAGGGGAAAGTACCTATGCCTACTTTCGTCAACTTTAGTGGTGGTGGAGCACATTTAATATTTCAACTTGATAAACCTATAACAACTCGTAGTGCTAGGTCAATAAATAGAGAATATTTAACCTTGAACAGCTTAGGTGAGATTATGAAAACAAGCTATTATCCTAATCCCGATAAGTTTGATGTTATCAACAATCACCTTACAAAGCCTTTTTATAAAATCCTTTCTAAGTATACAAATGCGAATCTTAAAAATCTGAGTGCATTTCAAGGTTTCACTATACCCGGCTCAAGGGTAAAGCCTATATATGGAGATAGCCTAGTAAAGATGTTCAAGCCTACAGAATCAAGGAGATATAGTATCACAGAGCTAACTGATAGCGTTGATAGTCCACTATCTGATGATGAGTTATTCTTTTTGGAAGATGATATATCTGAGGAAGAGTGGGCTGAGGGATGTAAAAACAGAAAAACAAGAGCTGAGAGGGAACAAGAGCTTTTGGAAAGGCGTGAGAAGGATAAAGAAAAGTACACTCCAGAAATAGCTAAAGACTATAATGGCGAAAAGACTATTGATGAGCTTAGGAACAGTCCTTTGTTTGTTACTAAAAGTATCAAAGGAAATTATAGATTCGATAACGGTTTATCTCCTTGTAAGTTAATCAAGCTTTACGATTTTTTAATGGAAAGCGATGTTAGTATAGCTGGCAAAAGAAGGCAAGCTATGTTATATTTTTCAGTCTTGATACGAATACTAAAGTTTAGAGGATATCCTATTCCTGATGAAACAGTAACAGAGATGATAACTAATCTAGCTAATAAGTTTAATAGCTTCCCTCATAATAACCCGTTCACTGTTGAGGAAGCTTTAGAGATATATAGTAATAACAGCCAAGCTTTTGTTCCACAGGTGTTTGGCAGTATTAAATCTTTGTTCGGCTCAATAATTGATTTACCTGATGAGTTTTTAACAACATTCAAGGTTAAAGAAATGCTAGACCCACCTACTCCTCGTGAAATATACTGTAAAGAAGTGTTGCCAGAGCAAAACCGTAGAAATGCTGAGAAAAGAGTGGAAAAGTCAACTCTAGAAAGATATAAGATATATGAGGAGTTCCTTGATAGTCTACCTCGTGAGAATATTTCTAAGAAAGAGATAATGCAAGAGGTTAAGAAGATATTTGATAAAGAAGGCTGGGCGTTCTCTATTAGACGCAAAGAGTTTTTAGACTATGTAGAAGATTACTATAAGAGGAACCCTAAGAAAAGAAACAAGTACACTCTAAGAGGTGAGAAAGCTGTATATGAGCGTATATCCTCAGTATTCTTAAGTCCTGAATACATCAAGTACGGCAAGTATTCTTATAATATGGTATCAAGGAAAACAGACATAGAGGAATGCACAATGATGAGGGAAGTCGCTGATGATGTAATACAAATCAGAGCTGACTTAGTAAACACTATTTCAAATCTAACGAATAGTGATAAAGGTGAGAGTATTCTGAATAATCTCAAATTATATAAAATGCCTGCCATTGAAACTACTGTGAAGAATATCCGCTTAATGAAAAACAGTGGAGTATACTATCAACAGTCTTTAGAGATTCTTGCTACTAAGATAATTAATAAGGTTGATTCAAAATACTTAAGAGCTGTTAGGAGTGGTGAGCAGCCTGCTCCAGTAGACTATGATTCACTAAAAAGAGAAACTAATAATCTTTGTGAACTAGATTGGACTGATTCATCTTTGAGGGAGCCTAAGAAGTATGGAGCCATTGAATACAATAAGGAACTTGAGATAATCGAGAACACTAAGAAACTCAAACCGTTCCTTAAGAATAATCTTGATAGACTATCTGTAACAGACAACGATGGTAAAATAACTTTGAATTATGAGATAATAAAGGAATATCTAGCAGGTCCAAAGGAAACTAAGAAAAAGCTGAATATGACAGGCGAACATCAGACAAAGTTATGGAAGCTATTAAAAGATACGCCAGAAAAATCTATCAGAGGAGCGTTTGAAACTTGCGTAAGGAGTGTATAATAAGTTGGTTAAAAAAATAACTGTAATTACAATGACACTTATATTATTGCTATCTATGACGACAACAGCTTATGCAAAAGATAGTAGTACTAAGTATCATTTAGGAAAAGTAGTATCAATCAAAGAGGATAAAAGTCAAGCTACTGTAATGGCTGGAGCAGACTATAACTTGATAAAGACATATAGAGCAAAGGTTTTGTTTTTAGATGGCCCACATAAGGGAGAAACAGTAAACGCAATAGCTTACGAGCAATCTTTTAAAGGGTACACGATTAAGTATAAAGTTGGCGAAAAGGTTATTGTTACAGAAGATTTAGATAATACTGAAAATAGATTTACTGTAAGTGACCATTATCGTATAGGATGGACTTGTTTTTTGTTGATATTCTTTGTGATAGGCATACTAATCATAGGTAAAAAATCAGGTATTAAGTCCTTATTGTCAATGGTTATCTCAGTGATAACAGTTGTTTTACTAATATTTGCAATAGTTAAAGGGTATGACCCTATAGTAACAGCGTTGATTTTAGTACTGCTCAATACAGTCTTAACTATATTCATCGTTGCAGGTATCACTAAGAAAGCTGTATCTAGTATATTAGGAACACTGTTCGGTATACTAGTTGCTTTTGTTTTGTCTTGGGTTATAGGTAAGTTTGCTTATCTAAGTGGACTATCTGATGAGCAAGCAATGATGTTGCAGACTATACAAGGTTTAAAAGTGAGTCCTCAAGGGTTATTATATGCAGGAATTATCATAGGAGCTTTAGGCGCCGTTATGGATATAGCTATCAGTATAGCCTCATCAGTTGAGGAGATTTACAAAGCAAATCCGGATATAGGTATAATAAAATTATATGAGTCAGGTATGCAAGTCGGCAAAGACATCTTAGGCACAATGACGAATACGCTAGTTTTAGCCTACTTATCGTCTAGTTTGCCAATGTTTATGCTGATTTATATAAATCATAGTTCGCTACCGATGATATATAATATGGACTTTATGGTAACAGAGTTCGTAAGAATATTAGCTGGTAGTATCGGATTGTTATTTACAATCCCATTCACTTGTGCTATTGCAAGTTATTTAACTAGAAAGGAGTGGTTCAATGAGTAAAAAGAAAAGAGTTATAACTATAATTCTTGTCCTTGCAATCATACTTGGAGTCGCTGGTGGAGTAGGTTATAAAACTTATATGGCTAACACATATAAGAGCGTAACTTATACTAAGTCAACTACATCAGGCGTCAAGTATACCGAAACTGTTACAGCAAATCTGAAAAAAGATAAGATTCAGACTATTGACCTAAAGGGTGATATTGCTGTAAGTTTTAAAGATATAAGCGAAGCTGACAAGAAGAAACTAGAACAGGGAATGGCAAAGTCTATTTCACAAGAGTTCAAGAGTTCTGTTATAGAAAGCTCTGTAAAAACTGAAAAATCTAGTGTTATAGTAGATTTTAAGGTTGACCCTAACAAGCTAACTGATTCTCAGAAAGAGTTTTATTTTGGAAAAGATAAGAAGATTACACTTAAAGCTTTTGTAGACAGTTTAGTATCTAAGGGATATAAAGAGGTTAAGTAGATAAGCAATAAGGCTTATTTAGTAAATATTTATTTTGAGGTATAGGAGATAAATGAGAAAGAAAAGACTAAAGAGCATACTAACTACAGGAATTATTAGTATGTTATCGCTAAGTATGATGATTACATCAGCTTATGCTGCCGGTCCTACTATTCAGAATACTGTAGAAAATAAGCTACAGATTTCTAACGGTGGAAGGACACCTTTGACATCAATCGCAACTATTGACCCAAAGCTAGGTCCTGACGGTATCCTAAAGAATAATGGAAAAGATTCAACGCATAAGACTGCATTTACTTTACACGACCCATACGGTGTTTTTGAAGTTCCGCCAGTTGGAGCTATTCCTGATAATATAAGAGCAAGAGTAGAGAGCTGGAGAACTAAGAATGACACATACGGTAAGACAATCAAGTTTAACGATGATGAAACTTATACTCTAGTTAAGAACGCACTAAAGATGAACGGTAAGTGGTATCATCAAAAGACCATATTCAGACAGATTAACAATCAGATGAGTCTTGGTTTCAATGGTACATTCATATCTTACGGTGCAGACTACTTTTCAGACTATGCTTCAATCAACGGTGTATCTACAGGTAGAACTGATAAGCACGGTTGGGGTGAAGTAAAAGTAGATATTCAGTTAATTGACGATGATGGCAATAAGTTAGCTATGCCTGAAATGCTTATGAGTGTTGACGACATTAACTGGAGACAGTATCCAAGAGAAGCGTTCCAGATTGAAAATTACAGACCTACAGTAGGAAATGTATTTATGTTCAAGAGCTGGCCTTATGCTCTCCAGGCAGATGGTTTCACTATTACAGATACAGTAGACAGCGGAGATTATAGACCTATATTCTTCAAGGGAACAGGAATCGAAACTGGTGAAGTAAGAGGCGTATGGTACGGAACTCCTAAGGATAATAGAAATGGAGGCTACTGGGCTGGTTCATATTTCTATACTCCACCTATCACTGTTAAGTATAAGAGTGCAGATTCATTCGGTAAGATTACTAACACAGACGGCTCAAATGTAAATAGCTTCAAGACAGAAGTGTACTACGGAGCAAGTGCTGCCAACAGTAAGATGGTTCCTGAAGATGGCTACAAAGCTAAGTATTGGACTGTTGATAGAAAGGTTGTTGCTAACGATGGTACAGAGTATAACATAGGACAGGAGATTCCTGCTGATAAGTTAAGCTCAATCATTACTAAAGAAGATGGTACAACTTTCACAGCACACTTTGAGCAGAAAAAAGGTGGAATCACTATTACTAAGACAGTTAAAACGCCAAGCAAGTAGAATAGGAGAGAATAAATAAATGCAGATTACGAATAAGATTAAAAAGTCGTTTGCTATGATTCTATCTTTTGCACTAATTTTAACACAGCTAGTTTATCTACCTGCTAACGCACAGGAAACTAGAGGTAAGGACGCTAGTGTAAAAAATGTTGTAGTAAACAACTATAATCCTAAGAAGGTCATTTTAGTATCAGGTGGTAGTGCTGATTCAAGGTACCCATCTGTTGCAGGAACTGAGTTCAAGGTGTATAAGTCACCTATGGATGCTAGAGCTGACAGAGATTCTATTCAGACACTTGTAATTAGAGGTGAGAATGGAAACGCTACTGCAAGCACTGGTGAGAGAGACCTTCCTGAAGGAACATACTATGTAAAAGAAACTAAGGCAACTAAAGGTTACAAGCTAAGTGATAAGATTCACACTGTAACAGTTAAAGACAATGAAATGACTGGACTAGAGGTTGCTAATGAACTAGAGGTTGCTACACCTAAGGTTGAAAAGACATCAGATGTACAGACAGTTAGAATCGGTGAAAAGATTAGATACACTGTAACTGCTGTTAATGATACAGAGAATGGTACAGCTTATGACTTTAGCTTAAACGATGAACTAAAGACAGACAAAGCTAGAATGGTTGCCTCATCTGTAAGAGCAGACATTAACGGTACAGAGTATACTGATGTTACTGTAACAGATAGCACTATCGCTACAGGAAAGTTCGATTTAGGTCCTAAGTCAACTATGGCATTGACTTATGAAGTAGAACTAACAGGTAGACCTGATAATGGAGTACTTGAGAATACTATTTCTTCAGGTAATCCTACTACTATTAAAATGGTACACGAGATTACTACCGAGGTAGTTAACGGAACTATTGACCCTAAACAGAAAGACATACCTGATGGCCAAAATAGAACAATCAACTATGCTCCAAAAGATGGATATGAGCTTGAAAAGATTGAGGTAGATGGTGTAGAAGTACCTATTACTGATAATAATAAGACATCTTATAACTTTGATAATATTATAAAAGACCATAAGATTAAGGTAACTTATAAGGGAACTCCTAAGGTTGAAGACCCAACTAAGGCATTCGACAATAACGAGTATCATAAGGGTGACACAGTAAAGAATACTATTGAAGCTAGCAACAAGGGTGTGGCTGATAGTATCGCTGAAAATGTTATCATTACAGATGAGAATAAAGATGGATTCTCTATTTTAACAGATACAGTTAAAGCTGTAATTGAAGGTGAACACTCAACTGCTCCAGTAGTTGAAAAGACTGAAAACGGCTTCAAAGTAACTGTTGAGAAGTTATACGGTGGAGAAAAAGTTAAAATTACTTTTGATTCAGTAACTACAGGTGTAGGTGAATCATTCACAAACACTGCTAAGATTGTACACAACAATAAAGAGCTAGAAGCTAGTGCAACTGCTAGAAATGTATATAAGATTACTACTGAGGTAGTTAACGGAACTATAGATGAGGGTTCTACAAATATTCCAAATGGAACAGATAAGACAGTCAACTTTGCTCCTAAGGAAGGTTATGAGCTAGATAGAGTAGAGGTTGATGGAACTCCAACAACACTAGATAATCCTAATGCTTACACATTTACTAACATCACAGATAATCATCACATTAAGGTAGTATATAAGGGTACAAATAAGCCTGATATGGAAAAGACTTTTGATAAGGATGAGTACAAACTAGGTGAGACTGTTAAGAATACTATCACAATTAAGAATGATGGTAACAAAGACGCTGTTATGAAGAATGTTGTACTAAAAGATGAAAATCAGAGTGGTTTAACTATTGACACATCAACTATCAAGGTTGCTTATAATAAGCTAGACGGTAAGACTACTGAGCCTGTTGTTAATGTTGTTAATGCAGAGAACGGAGAGTTCACCGTAACTATTCCTGAGCTAAGTGGTACAGAGAGTGTTGTTGTAACATTCGATAGCCGATTCACAACTAATGTTGAAACTATCACAAATACTGCACAGCTACTTGATGAAGAACAGAATGTAATACCAACTCCTAAGGGAACTGCTACTGCTATTCCTGTATATAAGGTTACTACTGAGGTAGTTAACGGAGTTATCTCAAAGGGAACAGAAGTACGCAGAGGTGGAGATACTGAGGTTACTTATACTCCAAATGACGGTTATGAAATTGAAAAGATTGAAGTAAACGGAAAAGATGTGCCTGTAACTGATGAGAATAAAGCTAAAACATCATTCACTAACATTACAGAAGATAAGCACATAAAGGTAACTTATAAGGGAACTCCAAAGCCTGAGATTACAAAGACTTTTGATAGAGAGATTTATCATATTGGAGATAAGATAAAGGCTACTATCAAGGTAAAAGACCTAGGTAAATCTGGAGCAATCTCTAAGAATCTAGTTGTATCAGACCTAAGTGGTAAAGGTTGGAACATTGATATGAACTCTGTTAAGGCAGAAGTAAGTGCTTCTACAATAAGAGAAACATACTCACAGCCAACTATCGTTGGTAAGGGAGTAGGAACTCAGATTAACGGTGAGCCAGAGGTTAAGTATGGTTTCGACATTGAGCTTGCTGACTTAGATACATCACAAGAGTTAACTATTACATTCGATATGGAAATCACTGGTGAGGTTGGAGATATTAAGAATACTGCAAACCTAATCACTAAGGAATATCCAAACGGTTTCAATAGCACAGCAACATCTGAACTACTACTAAAGGTTGTTACAGAGGTAATCGGTGGAACTATCACTCCTTCAACTGATAATGTTAAGTTTGGTGGAGATTCAAATGTTGAATATAAGCCAAATGATAATTACTATCTACATAGTATCGTTGTTGATGGAGTAAACATTGAACTAGCAGGCAAAGAGAATAACTATGAGTTTGCTAAGATGGAAAGAGACCACCACATCAAGGTTGAATACAGAAAGATTCCAACTCCTGAGATTACAAAGACTACTGATAAGACAGACTATGTAAGTGGCGAAACAGTTAAGTACACTGTTGAGGTTGTAAATAAGACTGACGCTATCGCAGAAGATGTTGTAGTAAACGATGTAATGGATAAGACTAAGATTGAAGAAGGCTTAATCAAGATTAATCAGGATTCAATCAAGGTTGACGGACAGAAAGCTGATTCACTAAGCAACATTAAGCTAGGAACATTGAAGCCGGGACAGAAAGTAGTTATCACTTATGAAGCTACTGTACTAGGCGACACTAATAACACAGTTAAGAACACTGCTAGTGTAATTGCTAAGGGAATGACTAAGGAAATCGTAACTGAGAACACAGTTAATATCCACGAAGTTCCAAAGCTATCTATCAGTAAGACATCTGATAAAGATACTTACAAGAAAGATGAACACATCAAGTATACTGTTAAGGTAACAAACAATGGTAAGTTTGATGTTACAAACATTACACTTAAGGACCAGTTAAAGGGTGAAAGTGCTAAGAATGTTAAGATTTTAAAGGAAACTGCAAAGATTAACGGTAAGGAAGTTGATTTTGATAATCTAAAGATTGAGAAGTTGGCTCCGGGCGAAACTATCACTTTAACTTATGAAGCATTAGTGCTAGAGAATGTTGATTCAGTAATTGACAATGAAGTAACTCTAAACGCAGATTATCTAAAAGATAAGAACGGTAAGGAAACTCCATTGAAGGCTGAAAGACAGGTTAAGACTGAAATGGTTAAGACTCCTGAAGCTCCAGCTACAGGTGACCATAACAGTGCATTAGCTATTATGCTTGCTAATATAAGTGTATTAGGACTTTTAGCTTCACTTAAAAAGAGAAGCAAGATTAATCAGAAAAATTAGTCTAGTCTAATAAAAACGATATGAAAAGTATGCGGCCGCATAAAGGTTGCATACTTTTTTATTTTTTGTGTTGACATCCCCAAGGAGGTGTGTTATAATTAAACCAAATCAGAATAGTTTGATAACTCAGTTGTAGGTAATGCAAACTATTGGTTATTTTAAAAAATCTTAAAAATCTTACTTGACAGAGTATATTTTAAGTGATACAATAACCTCAAACTTATAACGAAAGATTTAAAAAACTTATAGGAGATTATTTAAGTTATGAACAAAAGAAAGATTATTACTAACGCCGTACTGGTGGCGACAATGACAACAACTGCACTGGCACCTAATATGGCAAACGCACAGGAAATCGTAAATAAGGAGATGGACAAGACTCCTGCAAAGGTGATTCAGGAACAGCCACAGCTTACTATTGAGAAAGCATTAGAGAACTCAAACAAGGCAGAAGCTGATTACCTAAAGGCTCAGGGAGAATATAACGGACTATCCTCAAAGAATAAGGAGCTTGCAGATAAGAAGGCAGAAACATCTACAAATATTGATACACACAAGGCAGACATCGCTAAGATAGATATTGCTCAGTCCCTAGCTAAGCTAAAGGAAGCTACTGAGAAAACTCTTGCTGAAAAGACTACCGAGCTAGAGGCTGCTACAAAGAATGTAGAAGATTCTGAGAGAGAGCTAACAGAAGCTAAGGCTACACTTACAGAAAAGACAAGCAAGAAGGCTGAACTAGAAGCTCAGATTAATGAACTTAAGGCTCAGAATGAAGGTCTAGAAACATACGCTGAGAAGAAAGCTCAGGTAGAGGCTCTTGAGCAGGAGAAGTCAGGACTAGAAGCTGAGATTACTCAGATTACAGGAATCATCAGTTCACTTACTACTGATAAGGCAAGTAATGAAGAAACAGCTAGACAGCTTACTGCTACTGTTGAAACTCTAACAAGAGAGGTTGAAGACCTAAAGGCGAATGTAAGTACAGCAGAGGCTCAGTACAATGAGGCTAAGACTGTTTATGAAGAAGCTCTTAATAATGAGGCTTCTACAAAGGAAGAACTAGAAACACTAAAGGCTAACCTAGAAACTAAAGAAGCTGAGTTGGCTCAGGCTAAGACTGTTATTACAGAAGCAGAGGCTAAACTTGCAAATGCAGAGAAACAGCTAAACGACCAGCTTGCTCCTAGTGAAACAGAAGTAAAGCTACAGGCTAGAGTAGATAAGGCTCAGGGTGAGTTAAATGAACTACAGGCTGAACTAGAAACTGCAAAGGCAGAGCTAAAAGATGTTGAGGATAAGATTGCTGAGAAGTCAGAGGAAATCAAGCAGGCAGAAACTGAACTAGCAACACTCAACAGCGACATCACAGGTCTAGAGGATACAATTAAGAACCTAGAAGCTACAAAGAATGATAAGGTAAAGGCTTACGAAGAAGCTGTTAAGGCTAGGGATGCTGTATCACAGTACAGAACAGACTTTATTTCAATCTTTGATTCACACGGAGCTACAGGCTATCATATGCAGGACTATATGGATTGGCTAACAAAGACTGCCGTTAAGGATGTTAAACTACAGATTGTTGATGAAGATTTACAGAGAGTATTCGGTAAGACAGAGATTACAGTCGGCGAACTTGCAGAGCATCCTGTTTTCAAGGCAGATATGGAATACGGTTTCACTAAGGAAGGACTACTAAAGAGATTAGACCTTATTGATGAGGGAAACAGAAAAAGAGCCCTTGATGGTAAGTCAGTTCTTCCAGTAAGCTATGTACTAATGCTACAATCACAGCTTGCAACTGCAATTAACCCACTAGAGGCAAATCATACAGTGGCATTCAAATTAAACCCTGTTGTTGATAAGACAATCGGTTCAGAGAATCTTGCTATGGGTACTAATCAACCGTTTGAGGAGTGGTACACTTGGGAAAAGGCTGTATATGATTATGCAAAGGAACACTACCCAACAGAGGACCCTGCTCAAGCTGTTAGAACCCACGCAGATGAGATTTTGAAGAATCTTACTCCGCCGGTTCCAGGCACAGGTGGATACTCTATCATAGGACACTACACAAATCTTGTAAACGAAGGTAATGTTGCAAACGGAATCGGGCTGGCTCCAGAGCATACTCTAAACAGAGGTGAGATTAGAAATAACATCAATAGACCTTCTGTAATGCACCACTTTATAAAAGATTGGGGTAAGAAGTCTGGAGATACTTTTAAGACAACTGATGAGGTTAGGGCAGAGATTGAGAAGCTATCAAAAGAGTTAAATCCTAAGTGGGTAGAACTCAATAGAAAGGTTGAAGAAGCTCTAAACAATCTAACATCAGACGATAAGCAGGCTATCGAAACTCTTAAGACAAAGAAGGCTGAACTAGATAGCAAGAAGGCTGAGATTGCTCCTAAGAACGAGCAGATTAAACAGCTAGGAAAGGCTAAGGCTGAACTAACTGCAAAGCTGCCTAAGGCACAGGAAAAGGTTACTGATGCTACAGGTTATGTTGACTGGGCTAAGGGTGAACTTGCTCAGAAAGAGAAGGCTCTAGCAGACTACAAGGAAAGTCATAAGCCATCACAGGCTGTCATTGACGGAATCAGGAAGCTGATTGAAGGCTACAAGGCTGAGGTTGAGCAGGCAAAGGCTAAGAAAGCAACTGCTGAGAATGAAATCAACACAATTAAGGCAAGACAGGCTGAACTTAAGGAAGTGTTAGATAGAGCAGGCGTTACTGATAAAGAAAATGCTATGAACGATAAGAAAGCTGAGTTTGATAGACTGTCAGGTGAGCTTGCTACAAAGAGCGAAGAACTAAAGACAAAACAGTCAGAAAACGAAGCTCTAGCTACTGAGATTGCAAGAATTGAAGAGGTTCTAACTAAGGCTACTGCTACAAAGACAGAGAAGGCAGACAGAGTAACTAAGATTGATGAAGAAATTGCCGGAATTGCTCTACCAAACATTGATGAGAATGTTTACAATGACTATAAGGCGAAGAAGGCTGAGGTTGCTAAGCTAGGTGCAGATATTGAGGACTTGAATACAGCGATTGCTCAGAAAGAGGAAATGCTAAAAGAACTCAAGAATACTAAGGTAATCCTTTCAACAGAGGTTGATAAGATTCAGGCTGAGATGGATAACCTAAATAAGGTTGATGTAAATGACCCAGCTACATATAAGAATAACGCTTCTATACAGGCTGAGTACGACAAGCTACAGGCTCTAAAGGCTGAACTAGAAGCACTTGAAACTGAGCTTGCAAACATCAATACTGCTATTGCAGATATTGAGCCTAAGCTAGAAGAAGCTAAGCAGAAACTAATTGAGAAGAAGGCTGAGTATGATAGAGAGTATAAGGTTTACACAGCAATGAAGGCTGAGGCAGACGCTAAGGCTGAGGCTGAGAGAGCAAGAATCGAAGCTGAGAAGGCTAAGAGAGAAGCAATCGAAAAGAAGGCTCAGGAAGCACAGCAGGGAGTTCCAAATACCGGAGATTCAAACAGTGCAACAGCAGCCGTAACTCTATTCGGCTCATCAATGCTTGCTGGACTACTGCTAAGAAAAAAGCACAGAGATAACCTATAAGCGTATAAGTTAATATATTGAGAGAGGCACCTTAGGGTGCCTTTTTCTTTTACTAAAGTGTAATCTTAATTCGTGAATACCGCCTAGAGGCTCCGGATTCATCCCTAATTGTTTTTTACATCAAAGTCGATATATTTATCGTTTAGGAATAAAAGTTGCTCTCCGGTTAAATCCAAGCGTTCCAGAGCTATCTCTATATTTCAAGTAACATTCGATATTTTTAGTAAATATAAAAAGAGGAGATAGTAATGAGGTATCATATAAATCCTAAAACAGGACAGATAAGTGAATGTAGAGCTAAAGAGAGATGTCCTTTTGGCGAAGAAAATCATAGAGATACTCTAGAGGAAGCTCAATTATACGCAGATGAGATAAATGAGAAAATAGTAAAAGAAATTGAGAGGTGGTCGGCTCCACCGGATGATGATATAATGTTTGATTCTCTAAAGACAAGTGATAGTAGAAATAGATTCAATGTAATGAGGTGCTTTGACCCCGATAAAACTGTTGACTATTACAAAGCAGGTATAATACTTAATTATGACTGTACTAGAGATATGGCGCTCAGACGGATGAAAGAACTAGAAATGTTCGGTATGGAGAATGAAATGGATGTTGTGCTTCAACCTCTAAGACAGAAACTTTTATATGGAGAGATAAAGCCTTCTGAAATAGTACAGAAAGAACTTAATAAGATTCAGGCTCAAAGAATAGAAGATTGGAGAAGCTCAATAGATAATATGCTTGCGAATATGAATGAGCAGAACTTTTTACAATACTATGCTGATATGTACTCCAGAATGAGAGGGAAGACACCTCCACCACCATTAGCTAGAAATGAAACTCTAGACGGCTTTGAATATACATACTATGGAGAAAATGGAGTTACAGGTGAGTATGTACCGACTCCACATCCTGACGATGAGCCGGATTTATTCCATATAAAGAGAGATGGAGAAATTATCAAAACTTTTGAAGTAGAGTTTAACTGGCCTTGGAAAGTAAAAGAGAGAAAAGGAGTTTAATAAGTGAACTATGCAGAATTAAGAGAATATGATGTTACTAATGGTCCGGGGGTTAGAGTATCTTTGTTTGTATCGGGTTGTCATATAGGTTGTAAAGGTTGCTTCAATGAAAAAGCCCAGAGTTTTAACTATGGTAAAAGATTTACTCAGAGTACACTGAATAAAATACTAAAAATAACAGAGCTAGACAGAATCTCAGGATTGAGTTTGCTAGGTGGCGACCCTTTTGCTCCTGAGAATGTAGAACAAGTCTATGAAATATGCAAATCGTTTAAAGAGCAGAACCCAAAGAAAACTATATACTGTTGGACAGGGTACCTAATAGACGACTTAGTAAAGCGAACTGATAATTACACATTAAAGATATTAGAACTGATTGATACTTTAATAGACGGTCCTTTCGTCTTAGAAAAGAAAGATTTAAGACTAAGGCTTAGAGGCTCATCAAATCAAAGAATATTACATAAAAAGGATATAGCATTATGGTTAAAACACAAAGAGTAGCTAAAGAGATTGAGAGAAGAAGATTAAGTATTTCCGTTGCAGATTGTAGCTTGTATGGACTGGCGACATTTAAGCTGTTGAGGTTAATATATAAGAATGAGCTTATTAAGACATCTTATGTAATAGCTAATCAAAGGGAGATTGTTAATACTTTAGGTGTAGACTCTAATGTATTTAATCTTGATAGCCACTTAAAGATTACAGAGGAGATTGTTAAGAAGCTCCAAAAGAAATCAAATACAGACTTAGCTGTTGTTGTGTATGGGTCGTTCCCTACAGCGACAATAGGTTTAATGTATAAAGGTAGAGTATTCTTAGAACGCTGTGGTGAATCATCAAATATGGACACATATAGAGAAGTAGTGCAGAATAAACTAATAGATTTTATTGATAAAATAATTAATGAGTAGGCTGAATAAGCCTACTTTTTTCTTATGTATCTAGGAGGCTCCGGAACCGCCTCCAGTCGATTTTTATATAATTCTTGATTAATCTATCAATAGCTAAAATAAGGTCTCTTATAACTCAAAATAGAGCTTAGTTATGTAAGTATACTTTCAAGGTGCTTTTTGGTTCCTTGAAAATTGTCCCAACGCAAAATAGCCCCCTAGTCTTGCAGTATTGTTTGAGCCTAAAAATGGTCATTTTTGTAAAAGGTGTACAAATCATCATTTTTATTGAAAACGGTCCCAAAATCGAATCCACAGCATTTTTGAATCAAGATATATTTATGAAGTATACTATCAAGATAAGACACACTAAAATAAGGTTATACTCCAATATATGAATCAGAAATGAGTGGAGCCTCCTGAATCGCAGTTGTAAAAGTATGCACAAAAATGTATATTTATTTAAGAGTAAAAATCAGAGTTATTTATCATACACATTTTTTAGTTATTAATTTTTCAATAATCCATTGCCGGTCGAAAGATTTAACCTAAGCCGGAGCACCGGTAAAACAAAATGTATGATTCCGGTTTGCAAAAGTATATTTTTATACAAAACATCTTTATAGTATCTTAGCTTAGCACTCTCTACTTTATCTTGGTAAAATAATAGTAGAATGAATAGTAAAGGAGTAATCTATGGAGAATATTAAGGTAAATATATTTTTCGATATGGACGGAGTTCTAGCTGAGTATCATCCGAATACTCCTGCTTTGATGTACGATAAAGATTTTTTCTTAAATAGACCTTTAGAAAAGCACGCTAAAGAATTATTATTAAAACTTTCTGAAAACTATGAGATTTATATTTTAAGTAAAGCTATAACTAAACAATGTGCATACGAAAAGATGTTATGGCTAGATAAATACTTGCCTAATATAGATAAAAAGCATATACTTATTTTAGATTATAGCGAATCTAAAGGAAAGTATATAAGAGATAAGGTAGATACAGATAATTCAATAAATATTCTTATAGATGATTTATCAGCGAATCTTGTTGAATGGACAAGAGTCAAGAACTGTTATCCTATTAAGTATATGAATAATCTAACATCTAATAGCTGGCTACTAACTGGCAAGCCTTATGTATCAAATGAAGATAACTACATAGATAGCTATAACTATATTAAAGAAATGATAAGGAGAATCCTTAATGATAGGAATAATTTGTGAGAAACCTAGTGCAAGAAGAAACTTTGCTAAAGCACTTGGCGGAGATACAGGTGTATATAAAGGCGAAGAATATGTAATAGTAAACTTGAGAGGACATCTGTATAAGTATGATGAGCCTCATAAACAAGTAAATAAAGAATTAGAGAATAAATACAAGTTGTGGACTTTAGATAATCTTCCTTGGAACTATACAGATTTTAAGTGGAAGAGAGTAAGAGTATCAGATGTTGTGCCTCTTATTAACTCTATTAAGAAAGAACTTGAGAACTGTTCAGAAATAGTAATTGCGACAGACTATGACGCTGTATCCGGTGAGGGTTTTCTTTTAGCTTTAGAGCTGTTAGAGGAAACTAAACTAATTAATAAGAAAAATCTGATTATTTCAAGAATGATTTTCTTAGATGAAACTCCTAGTACTATCCAGAAAGCTTTTAAAGAGCGTACTGTATTAGAGGATATCTATAAGAACGCTGAGTGTAGAAAGTCTTTATTCCGTTCAAGGTGGGATTATACAAGTCAACAGTTTACAAGGGCTGCTAAAGCGTTTACTCCAGCTAAACTAGGAACACCAAGACAAGGTAGGTTAAAATCATATATTGTATCAGAGGTAGGTCAAGCAATAGATAAGTATAACAATCATATAGATAAGAAGTTCTGGCAGAATAGATTTATAGATGATAACGAGAATATTTATGTAAGCTCTAAGGAAACTAAGTATGATACTAAAGAGGAAGTGCCTACTGATAAATATAAGCAATCAACAGTAACTAAAGAATCTGAACAGATGAAACAGAGTCCTCCGCCTAGGATGTACGATATGGCAAAGCTAACTGGTGTACTAGCAGGCTCAGGTTACTCAGTCGCACAGATAAAGAATACTTATCAGAAAATGTACGAAAACAGTATATTATCGTATCCTAGAACATCGGACTCAACTATCACTTTAGAGCAGTTCAATGAGCTATTACCTCTAGTAGACAGAATAGCTGAATTAGTGAATGTAGATAAAGACTTACTAAGTTATAGAAAACCTAGAGTAACTCATATTAAAGATGGAGGCTCACACGGAGCGAATAGACCCGGCGTGAATGTCCCTAAGAGTATAGAGCAGATTGAGAGTGCTTATGGGAAACTAGGAGTAAGAATCTATACAGTTTTAGCTAAGTCATTTTTATCAATATTAGCTCCTAACTATGAGTACTTACAACAAAAAGGTTTTGTAACTGATTATCCTGACTTTAAGACTACTGTAAATATACCTAAGAAAGCAGGCTGGAAAGCAGTTTTAGGTAATCTTAATACAGACGATGAAGAAGAAACAGGAAAAGAACTCGGCAAGATTGCTGAGCCTATTATCTTTGAAGGTGAGTATCCTAAGCCTAAGTATCCAACGATACTTTGGCTAACAAAACAGATGGAAAAGTACAATGTAGGCACAGGTGCGACAAGAGCCTCAACGATAGGAGAAATGTCTAATAGTAAAGATAAGTCCTCTTTGCTAGAGAATAATAAAGGAAGATTATCACTAACTTATTTAGGACAGTATTCATATAACTTAACAAAAGGAACTAATATAGCAAATGTAAAGCTAACTGAAAAAGTAGTCAACACTATGGAAAGTATAGGCACGAAAGATGAGGTTAATCCTTTATCTGTAATAAAAGAAATGGACAACTTGCTATTAGAAGATATTGAAACGATGAAAAAGAATCGTGAAGAAATGCAGATTGCTTATAGTGAGAGACCACAGCCTGAAAAACATTCTATTACAGATAAAAAAGGTAATACAGTTGAGTTTAAAAAAGAGTGGAATGGCTATAAGTTTACTGATGAAGATATAGAAGCATTATCTAATGGTGAGACTATCATAATAGGGCCGTTCCAAGGTAAGAAAGGACAGTACTTTGCTAAAGGGAAACTAGACTGGCAAACATATAAAAAGAGAAGATTTTATGGGTTCAGTTTAGTGGAGTTCCTTAATTCAAAAGATTGATATTTTTACAAACGGATAAAATCAAAGGAAAGATTAAGAAGGTAAGTAAACTATACTTACCTTTTTTAGTCTATTAAAACATAGGAGGACTTTAATAAGTGGAATTATTAGAAAGAATTGACGCCTTGATAAGTGGTACGAATGAAGAATTAGCGACAGAAAACGCTAATAAGAATGTAACAGTAGTATCTACACAAAGAGATTATTTTGCAGGAGAGGTGTCTAAAGAGTACGCTAAAAAGTATATATATCCTGCTGATGTACTTGAAGCACATAGTAAAGGATGGATTCATATTCACGATTTAGATTTTGCTGCCAATTTAATGACTAATTGTTGCTTATGTAATCTTGAAGATATGCTACAAAATGGTACAGTAATGAATGGCACAAGAATATTCAAGCCTAAATCATTATTAGTAGCAACAACAATAGCAACACAGATAATTATGGCAGTGAGTGCAAGCCAATTTGGTGGGCAATCAGTCAACCTAGCACATTTGGCTCCGTTCGTAGATGTATCTAGACAAAAGATAAGACACGCTCTAATAGATGAGTGCCACGAAAACGGAATCAATATGACATCTGAACAGATTGATAAGGTAACTGAGAGTAGACTATTAAAAGAAATTAAGGACAGTGTACAGACTTTTAACCATCAAGTGGTGAGTATGTCCTCAGGGAACGGTTTGCCGGTGGCTTGGCCGTTATAAAACAAGCTTTTCTAAGTTGACTACTTAGGGTCATAGAAATATGGCTAACGGTATCAGATAAATAAGATTGGGAGAATGGACTACCGGAACTCTCCCCATAGACCATAAGACGAATAATCTGACTAAGAAACCCTAAGCCTGAAATATTGGCGAGATAAAGGGAATACCGTGGGAGATTTGAGTTATCTAAGTTAATTCAAATATACCTGTATCGACTATCGGTGATGAGTGTAACCGAGTAGAGAGGAATTAGTCACCTCCCCAAAGAGCTTGCTTAATATGCGCAAATATTAAGAAAAGTTAGTCAGTAGACTGGTGAAAGCCAGTTAGGGGATGCAAGCCCCATTCATTACTCTATTTATGTATTTAGGCGATTGCAAAGACGAGAGAACTAAGCACGATTTAGCTTTACTAATAGAGGAGTTTTTTAAACAGAGAATAGTAGGTTTACCTAATGAACAAGGCATAAATGTATCGCCTACTTTCCCTAAGATTGTATATGTACTTGAAGAAGATAATATACGCGAAAATAGCAAATATTGGTACTTAACAGAGTTGGCTGCCGAGTGTAGTGCAAGAAGATTAGTGCCTGACTATATTTCTGAAAAGATTATGAAACAACTAAAAGTAGATGAAAATGGTGAGGGTCACTGTTTTAGTCCTATGGGTTGCAGGTCCTTTCTCAGTACTTATGTAGATGGTAATAACAAGCCAAAGTACTGGGGTCGCGCCAACCTAGGAGTGTGTACTTTGAACTTGGCACACATAGCTTTATCAGCCAAAGGCAATATAGACGACTTTTGGAGAATCCTAGATGAGAGAGCTAAGTTAGTACTTAAAACTCATCTATCAAGAGTTAAACATTTAGAGAAGGCAACATCAGATGTAGCGCCTATCCTATGGCAACACGGAGCAATAGCAAGACTAAAGAAAGGCGAGCCTATTAGTAATCTTTTTTATAATGGATATACAACAATCTCAATGGGTTATGCAGGATTATACGAAACAGTATACGCATTGATAGGCAAGAGTCATACTACAGAAGAAGGTCAAGAACTAGCTATACAGATTATGAAGAAACTTAATAAGTATTGCGATGAGTGGAAAGAACAGACAGGATTAGGTTTCTCATTATACGGTACTCCTCTTGAATCAACAACAGGAAAACTAGCTAATGCTTTGCGTAGAGATTTTGGAGAAATAGAAGGAATCACTAATCACGAATATGTAACTAATAGTTATCATATTTCAGTAAGAGAGGATATAGACGCTTTTAGTAAACTAGATAAAGAAAGCGTGTTCCAAGCATTATCACCGGGCGGAGCTATTTCTTATGTAGAGGTGCCTGATATGACAAAGAATATTCCAGCAGTCTTAGAAGTAATCAAGCACATTTATAATACAATAATGTACGCAGAACTGAACACTAGGTCAGACTTATGTATGGAATGTGGGTACGATGGTGAGATAACTCAGAAGCGAACAGCTTTTGGTGAGTTTGTTTGGGAATGTCCTAACTGTGGTAACAGAGATATGGATAAAATGTCAATAGTTAGAAGAACTTGTGGATATTTATCTAATGTTAAAAATGGAGTTAGCTCAGGCAGACAAGGAGATTATGCTGATAGAGTTTTCCACTTATAAACAAAAAATATTAATAATATAGTTGACAAAGTAGAATCTTAATATTATAATTAAAACAGATAAAAGATATGATTAAGGTTGTTAAAGAGAGGTAAAGAAAATGATTTGTAAACTAGCAGATGGAAACTATATTATTGATGAGTGCGAACTTAAATCTCTGTTGAGAAGGTCAGTTGAACTTGACGCCCTTGAAATAGCTGGTGTAGATAACTGGAATTACTACATTGAAAGCTTTGAAGAATATTTCAGAGGTGAGATGGAAGCGAACCCTAATAAGTATGTTGATGAGTGCTTGACTGATTATATAGAGAGTTTAGCAGATAACTATCCTACTTATGAAGAGGTTTGCGAAACAGAAAAGCTTATAGAGAAACGCATAATCTAAAAATATAAAAAGATATGATACGCTTGGATTTCGTCTTAGAACGATTTTCAGGCGTTTCTTTATATGTTTATCATACTTATGCTAAAAACGATTAAGGATGAATCCGGAGCTTCCTAGAACTATATATAATCATAAGTATTCTATCAAAGTTGACTTAAAATAGGATACTTGCTTTTGAAATGAAAAATTGGAACCCTAAAAACCATCCCAACGCAAAATAGCCCCCTAGTCTTGCAGTATTGTTTGAGCCTAAAAATGGTCATTTTTGTAAAAGGTGTACATTTCATCATTTTTATTGAAAACGGTCCCAAAATCGAATCCACAGCATTTTTGAGTTGAGATATATTTATGAGTATGCTATCAAAATATAGAATCAGAATCAGAGCGAATCAGTAACGAGTGGAGCCTCCTAAATCACAGCTATATAAGTATACACAAAAATGTATATTTATTTAAGAGTAAAATCAGAGAGAGTTTTCATAGCTAGCTTTTAGTTGTTGATTTTGTAATAATTTGCTACCGGTTGTAAGATTTGACCAACGCCGGAGCACCGGTAAAGAGAAATGTATAATTCTGGTTTGCAAAAGTATACTTTTATGCAAAATAAAATCATAGTCTTCGGAGCAATAGTTATTTTTTATCGCCCCTTGTATAATTCGCTTGTTGACTTTTTAATTTCAATATGTTATAATCAGATAAAGAGAGGTGAGGAATATGTTTGAAGTTTTAGGCAGATTTAATGGAGCAGTTGTTAGTTCTAATACTCTACATATAGCTGATAGACTTAATAGAGTAGATGAGTGTACTAAAGGCTCAAATGTGGTTGTAGATAGATTTATCGTAGATAAAGGTCATAGAAATGGAGCAGAGATACACGAAGTATACTCTGATTCAACGATTAAGATTTACAATTTGAATACACTAAAACTGATTACAATATTATTTGCCAGACCTGCTCAAATAAAAAGATATTATGAAGCTTTTAATGAGCAAGCTTCTGAGTTACTAATTAAGGGAGCAAGATTGAATAGTCATTTAAAAAGAAATATGATGTAAATAGAGTGGAGAATAAGTAAGATGAGAAGAATTAAGAAGTGTAAGCTAGATATTTGCATACTAAACAATGCTGAGAGAACTGGAGTTACGCAGATAGGAACAGTAGAAGGAAATACTAATACAGTTTTTAGTATACTAAAGTTCCATTTAAAGCGTATGAATGTTGAGTATGCTGATAGGAAGTCTATATCAGAGTGGGCAACGGAAACTCTACATAACTTTAATAAGTACGGCACCTATATGGACAAGCTTGTTAAGGAAGTACACTTTGCTACAGGTGAGAAAACTACATTTATCATTTCTGTAGGATATAAAGCAATGAAGTTAAGGGTTCCTAAGGACGCTATGAACGAACACGGCGAACTAATCTTAGAAAAGAGAAATAAGTAGGAATAAGACAGAAAATCACAGAAAATCTGTTAAAAAGTGTATAAAATCGCTAAAAGTATGCAATAAAATACATAAAAGGTGTAAAATGTTCAAGAAAAAGTGTAAATGGATATTGTACGATGTTGCGACTGTTGTGCCTAAGAATCACGATACGACTAATAGTAAACTTTTAAAGGTTTCTATGACTAACGGAGTGTCTGAGTTGAAGTACTGTCCTCACTGTGGTAGACGAGTTGACTTATCAGATGTTTTTGCTAGAGTATCAACTCCAGTTAAGATTATGTAGATTTATAAAGGAGGAATATGGTAGAGTGCAATTATAGAAAGCGTAATAAGTTATGCGTTATTACAGTAAAAGCAATCAATAAGAAGGAAGCTAAGGTCTCAGATTTTGATAATATAAATGCTGAGGTCACCTTTGAAGGCAGAAAAAATAAAGCTCTACAAGAGTTAAAGTCTTATTTAAAGAGTGTTGGTATGTTTGGTTCAAAGTTAGCTGATATAATGATTAGAGTAAGCTCAACGACCGATGTTTACAAACATTCAACATCTTCATATCATAAGGCTGATTTAATGACTTTTAATGAAGATAAAAAGGTTACTTATTTAATCACTGTAAGATATTATGTGTCTAGATTAAGAAAAGAACCTTTTATATGGAGCGTGAATCAAAAAGGCGAAAATATACTCAGAAAGAGAGTATTACAAAATACTAAAAATAATCTTCTTAAGAGATTGGATGAGGCAAACAAAGCAATAAAAGAGATTAAGCTAGAAGAAGCTATCTATAAGCCTTTTATTGAGCAAGTCTTTAAAAATGTAAGTAATAATAAAGAAGATGGAGCAATCCCTTTTAGTCCACCTTACGAAACAGTTATAGTTGTTGCTCCAGATATTGAAGCACTTGTTAGATGGGAAGCTGTATATAGTAAAGATATAAGAATCAAGCTAAAGGTTAAATCTATATTGTATAGAGGTAAGGAAATACGCCTTGAGCCTTCTAGTACAGAACTTTCTGAAAGCAATGTAGTTAGTGCAGAATATCTAGTTAAAGAGCTTACTGAGATTTGCAACTCCATCAAAAATCATACAAGAGATAACAAGAAAATATAGACAGAGGAGTTAAGATAGAATGATTATTAAGAATAAGCCGTCTGTTGTGCAGAGAGTAGATGAGTATACTTTCGATTTGTTAGAAACAGATAAGGTGAAACCGTCTAATAAGCTGATTAAGTTCGGCACAGCCGGAATGAGAGGAAAGAACGCTCCCGGCATTAATAATATTAACGCAGATACGATTTTGATGGCTACACAAGCTCTTATAGAGTATTATAGAGATAGCTCAAATAAGAAGGTTATTGTAGGCTATGATAATAGATTATCTTCAAAATATTATGCAATGTTAGTTGTAATGAAACTACAAGAAGCAGGCTTTGAGCCTGTAATGTCAGAGAAAACTGTGCCGACACCTGTATTGTCGCTTGCTGTTGATAAGATGGAAGCTCTAGCTGGAGTAATGATTACAGCAAGTCATAACAGTATGGAATATAATGGCTATAAGTTATTCTTAGAAGGTGGCTATCAAGCAACCTCAGAGGTTACTGATAAGATTTATGAGATAATGCAGTCTGATATTGAGGCGGAGTATCCTAAGTCAGAGTTAATCCTTGCAAATATTCAGAATACTTTCAATGCTCTTGAATTATTTAAAAAGTTTATTACAGATAACTATTTAGAGGATTATAGTGAGAATAAACTGAATATTTTATTTTCAGGTATGTGCGGAGTAGGGCAGCCTTATGTAGAGTACTTGCTCAATACACTATTTAAGAATGAATATAAAGTGGACTCAGTTGGCTATCATTCTCAGTCAGCCTTGTTTGTAGAGAGTGTGAATCCTGAGGAAGATTCAGCTTGGTATCAAGTCATTAATCAAGGTAAATCACAACATAAGGATTTGTTGATTGCGGTAGACCCGGACAGCGATAGGGTTGCGTTCTGTGTAAGGTCAGGCAAGAGATATAGAAGACTTAGTGGACAAGAAATAAGTATACTATTGACAGCTTACTTGATAGAAACAAGAGATGTGAAGCCTACTGATTTGGTAGTTAAGACAAATGTTACAACAGATTTTGTAAAAGAGTTGTGGCCAGGCGTAGTTGAGGATGTTCCTGTAGGTTTCAAAAACATTGCTCAAAAGATGGGAGATAACTTTGTAGCTGGCTTTGAGGAAAGTTGTAGCTTCAATATGGATAACAAGATACACGATAAGGACCCATTCTCAACGATACTCTGTATGGTTAAACTAGCAAACTTAGTTAAAGATAAGTACAATCAAACATTATGTGATTATTTGGAGAGTATTTACGATGAGCATTGTGTAGACTTACATTTTGAAACTTTGAGTTATACTGGAGATAATCGAAATAGTGAGATAATTGAGAAGATTAACTCTTTTATAGACGATGATATTTACACTGTACACGATGTAACTGATGGCTGTGTTGTTTACAAAGGTAAAGATAAACTAGTAAAAACAACTATCAGAGAATCAGGAACAGAACCTAAGACTAAACTATACATAGAGGTAACTAAAAGTAGGTAAAATATACTTATAGGGAGTTTACTATGATTAAAAAAGGTAAAGATAAAGACATTAAAAAGAGATTACTAAAGGGGAATCTATTACCTGTAGGATGTAGAAAAAGAATAGACACAGAAGCTGTTATGAGAGATTATGAAGATTTGTGCAATACATATAAGTTCTTTATAATCGTTAACACAACAAATGAGTACCTTAGAGCAGGAGCAACAAAGAAAGAAGCTATAGAGGCTGCTAGTGATGGCTTCGGTAGATTTACTATAAAACAGCTAACTTGTGCGAATATGAGTAAATTAATGCCTGAATCTAAAGACTATAACAGATACTCAAGAGAAATAACAGTCATTAAGGGAGGCTATCCTGCAACAGAAAGGTTATTTAGAGTACGCACTACAATAGATTTAACTCCGGGTCTTTATAAATACACTGTAAATGAGCTTGATAGTCTATTATGCTCTGATAGATTTACAGGTAGGTTAAAGGGGATGCTCCTAGGTATGGCAAGATTAAAGAATATTTGCGACTTAGAAGCAGAAGATACAAAACTACAAAAGCTTGTAGATAGGTCATACAAAGAATCTAAGTGGCATTCAAGAGGATATGTAGATAGACATAGAGCAAGCCTAAGAGCAGACTTAAAGAAAATAGCTAAAAACGGAATCAATGATATTGAGAATGAATATCCAAAACTTATATCTACAAAGAGAGATGGATACGCAATCAAGATTTTTAAATATTAGTTAAACACAGTAACTTTTATATTTATGCTTATAAGTTCACTTACAGCAAAACACTGTAAATATATATAATAATTTCAAAATCAAAGGAATACAAGGACAAAGAGAGTGAACTGTTTTATCGAAAATACGGCTGGAACCTAAATGGTTTCAGCTTTATTCATATAAAAGGAGTAACTATGGAAAAGCAAAGAGCAAAATACAAACCTTATTCAAAGGGAGCATATAATGGGGTATGCTCTGTTAGATTAAGTACTGAAAAGATGGGCGACTATATAAGGAGATTAGAAAAACTATATAGTATGACTAACGATGAAGTATTAAAAGAAGATATACTGATACTAAAAGACGCAGTAGAGAATCTATATTATGGATTTAAAAGAGAATGGTAAATAAGATTGACAAAGCCTCGCATTTATGCTAAAATTGTATTAGCAGAGAATGTGAGGTATTTTTATGAGAAAGCTAAAACTAATAAATGGTGACTTAGTTGAGAGCGTAGGTTTAGCGAAAAATAAGCTTAAAGAAGATTCTTTTTACTCTATATTAAGAGGGACTGTAAAATGTGAGTACAAGGGTAATCCTGATGAAATAACTGAGGGAATATATGAGGTCACTCCTTCGTATATTAAGTATGTATCAGCAACAAAGAAAATACTCCAGAATACTTTTAATAATTGCTCTAATGGAGAGTTATATGAGTATTGGGTTCCTAGAATGAAGTGGCAGATAGGGTTTGATAAGAATATATATGTGGGAATGATAAACAGAACGGCTCCTTTTCCTTATATGACTAATTTATGGCACAATGGTAAGGTTTGTGTTGGCTCTGTATTAAATAATATTAGATTATCAAAAGATACAGATTACTTAATCAATGCAGGCAGGATTGTCAATTTGATTTTATCAGGAGCAGGCAACTCTGATTTATCGCTTACTGGAGTTGCTAGTGGTATTGACATTAAAGACACTGAGAATGTACATAAGTTCTTCAAGAGATTGTCTTTAATCCACTCAAATGTAATACATAATAGTGAAGAAGCAGATATTTGGTGGGGAGCTTTTATAAAGGCTATCAAGATGAAAGATTCTAGTTATACAGGAGATTTCTTTGATGAAATAATTAATGAGTCTAACTTTGTTGAAGATTTCTTTAACGAGTTGACTAACGATAATATTTCAGATGAAGCATTATCAAGTATATATTCCTTAGGGGATATGCATTAAAACAGATATAGCTCTGGAACGCTTGGATTTAACCGGAGAGCGACTTTTATTCCTAAACGATAAATATATCAAGTTTAGTATAAAAAACGATTAGGGGCGATTCCGGAGCCTCCTAGAGCTATGTATAAACTATTATTACAAGGAGATTGCTAGTGAAGGTAACTAAAGGAAAACAATTATCAAAAAATCTAATAACGGTAGATATGAGCGAACCGGCACCTTTAGGCCAACATAATGAAAATGCAGTAATTGTAGGTACAACTCCTAATGAATACGATAAAGCTATTGTAGGGAGCGTGTTTGCTTTAGAGATTGCTAAGATTTCTAAGTCAGAGGTTTTGAATAATGTTGAAAACGGTCTAGTTTATATCTCTACAAGTTTTCCATCAATAGATGAACTAATAAAAGTAGTGGCGCCTAATGATGAAGATAAAAAATATAGTCAGATATACAGGAAGAATAATCAAGATTGCTATTGCTTTAAAGCTGTTAGCTTTAGTATACATAGTAATACACTTGTAGACCACTTAGCATACAATATATCTTTATCAGATATAAGAGATTTTTCGGGACTCAATGTATTTTTAATGCCTAGAGCAGATTTTGGCTATGTAAAGGACGCTTTTGAGAGTGCTGGAATATTCTTTGAATCTAGCCCTATAATAAATGAACTGGATATAGACAAGGAAGGAAGGCATAGACTTTTAACTAAAAATGTTAGAATACAACTCTTTGAAGATTACATAGTATACTTTGGGTTATCTAGAGCTTTTCTGAATACACATAGCTCCTTAGACCCTACTAAAACATTGTATCTTAACTTAGGAGATACCTACTCAGAGTCTATTGTAAAGATTAATGATTTTATTAACTCAGATAAGCTAAGGCCAATCGCTGAGAATCTAACACTTGCATTAATATTAGGTGCATACATAAAAGAAAAAGATGTGTACTTAAGTGCAGTTAGAAAAGTACTCTTGATAGTAATAAATAGTACCCCAATGTTTGAAGGTTTGCGTGTAAGAGAATCTGAGATTAAAGAGTTTTTTGATGAAGCAAGTAAAGGATTTTATGAGGAATAAATTATGAAAGTAACTAAAGATTTAACTTTAGATAGATTTAATACAGGGACTACTAGGATAGAACCACTTTTTAGGTCTGCCCAAATGACTTTAAAAGGAACTTTTGTATATGGAACATTAGTCAACGATGGTACGCCTATAGGAGTTTATGCGACATCTTTGAAACCTTATGACTTAAAATCTCAGAGGAGCATCCTAGATACTGATAGTGATTTACTGTACTTAGATAAGTCTATAGAATCTATGGATAGTATTCTTAAATCTGTAAGCAATGGGGATAAGAGGTTTGAACAAACTAAGATGATTGGTAACAAAGAGTGCTATGTTTTCAAACCTGAGAGTTTTAATATAATGATAGGTGAGCAGTTAGCTGAGTTAGTTAATTTGTATACAACTGATGAAATACTAGAAACTCTTAATGAGTGTTATCCAGAGCAAAGATTGATAAAGAACGCTTTTAGACTTGATATACACTTTAGTGGAGATTGGGTTATAAAGTCTTTGAGTAACTCTTATTATAGATACATAGATTGTAAAGTACTCTCAGAAGCAGGGTTCTTCTTAGAAGGGGTAGAGGATTCTATGTATAATTATAGTGTGCAAAGGTCAAGCTCTCTTGATAGATACCTAGATAGCTCTTTAGGTAGAGATGAGGCCGTATTACAGTATAGAGGTGAAAAAGGCTTAACGGATATTTTGTTTAGTAAATATTCTCGTAAGAAGTCTTTTGAGGTGGCTGATGCTATCTTCAATATTTTTAAATGTACAGGTATTATGACATTTAAAAGTTTGTCAGCACATAGTCAGCAAATTAAGGAGAGATTTGAATCTAAAAAGCTAGTATTGAGTGAGATAGTTCCTTATATTTCAGCCTTAAGACTTTATAGAGATAAAGAAGCTTTTATAAATCATTGTTTTGGAATCGTAGAGCGTGTTTATGCTACTCGATGTGAAAGTAACTCAGCAACTATTGAGCTTATGAAAGATGTAATTACTACTATGATAGAAAATAATGATTATTTATCTAAGGGAGGTTGCCAAGTTGTTATAAAAGAGATGTACGGCGAAGAAATACAACCTCTTGAGTTGACAAATCTGATACCTGTTCCATCAGAATAATTATAAAATAAGTGTTGACAAGCTTATATTTTTCTGATATTATAGAAATATAGAAAGAGGGATGAATAATATGAGTAAGATTGAAAAGGTTCAGAAAAGAATAAAGATTATAACAGGTGTCGCTATGTTAATGTTGTTAGTAGGAATACTAGCTTTGCTATCCACAGTTACTGAGCTAACTTATATGGGTATATCAGGAGTTAGATTTCTATTGATATTTGTAATGGGTGTCGCCCTTACATACGGTGGTGTCCGTATAATATCTTCTTTAGATGAAATAATTGAGGAAAAAGATTTTCTAAAACAGCTGTATAAGTAGTCTAAAAAAGGTATAATATAAACAAGAGTGCTTAATAAGTACTCTATAATGACGCGGGGTAGAGCAGAGGTAGTTCGCAGGACTCATTATCCTGAAGTCGTGGGTTCGAGTCCCACCCCCGCAACCAATCCACTCAAAACCTTTTCATATTTTTACTAAAATGGAGATTGCTTATACAGGTAATCTCCATTTTTATGTTGACAGACAATATAAAAAGAGTATAATATAAGTATATTACATAAAAGGAAGGACATAGATTTGCTAAATATTAAGAAGTATATATATGACAGACAGAATAAGAAGTATGTAAGTAAGCTAAAGAAGAATGTAAAGAATATTAGAAACTACATAACTGAATATGAAAGATTGTCAGATGAAATGCTAGTTCATTGCTTCTATGAAGTAGTGAAAGAGGCGAACAAAGAAATGAGAATGGAAAAGTGTTTTGCAATAGGCACAATAGCTATTGAGCGAATTAAAGGCTTAAAGTTGTATGATGTTCAGTTGCAAGGTGCTATAACATTGTATGAAGGCAAGATAGCAGAAATGAAAACAGGTGAAGGTAAGACAATCACAAGTGTACTACCAGCACTTTTACGCTCTATGACAGGACAGGTACATATTTGCACAGTAAATAAGTATCTTGCTCAGAGAGATAAAGAAGCAATGGAGCCTATATACAATTTCTTTGGAAGAAGCGTTGCACTTAATCTACAGGAAGATACAAGAGGACTAAAGAAAGAACACTACAAAGCAGACATTGTGTATAGTACAGGTTCTACTTTAGGGTTCGATTACCTTTACGATAATATGGTACAAAAGTATGAAGATAAGTGTTGCTCAGATAAGGATAGATACTTTGCTCTTATTGACGAAGTTGACTTAATCCTCATTGATGAAGCAAGAACTCCTCTCATTATAGGTGCGCCATTCAAGGTAGATAATGAACTAATCAAGTTTGTTGATACAGTTGTCAAGAGCATAGCTCAAGATGATTACAAGGTAGATAGAGAACATCAAGCAGTGTTCTTAACAGAGAGTGGTGAGAATGTACTAGCAGAGAGATTAGGAGTAGATAACTTATTTACTGAGGAGAATATTAATTTGCTCCACTTAGTACACCAGTCATTGATGGCTAATTATTACTACCGTAAGGATATTGATTACACAATAATCAACTATAAAGGTGAGAATAGAGTTGTAATCATAGATACATATACAGGCAGAATACAGCCTGACAGGAGATTCAGTAACGGTCTACATCAAGCACTAGAGGCTAAACATTCTGATGAGTGCGAGATAAAAGACGAAACTAAGACAACAGCAACAATCACTCTACAGAACTTTTTCAGATTGTATGATAATCTAGCTGGAATGAGTGGAACAGCCCACGAAGAAAGGGAAGAGTTTGCTCAAGTATATAATCTACAGGTTGTTGAGATTGAAACTAATAAGCCTTCTCAGAGAGAAGATAAAGCTCCTTCTATGGAGATTACTAAAGACGAAAAGTGGCAGAGTATTCTCAATAAGGTTATTGAGTATCATAACTTAGGATATCCAATCCTTATAGGTACAGCTTCCGTAGAAGATTCTGAAGCCTTCTCAAGAATCCTTATAGCTAATAAGTTAGAGCATACTGTTTTAAATGCGAAGCAGGATAAGAGTGAAGCAGAGGTTATCTCCAAAGCAGGAAGAAAGAACGCTATCACGATTGCTACAAATATGGCAGGCAGAGGTACAGACATTCTAACAGAGAGTGAGGACCATCCACTTGTAGTTATCGTTACAGAGCTAAACGAATCTTCAAGAATTGATAATCAGCTTAAGGGTAGAACATCAAGACAGGGCGCAAAAGGAATCACAGAAACTATCTTGTCAGCAGAGGATAGCATATTTGATAGAAGCACACTATCAGATAAACTAAAGAAGATTAGACAGGGTACAGACGCTTCAAGCAAGCTAATACATATCTTGACTACAACAGTCCAGACTGAGCTTGAAGGTGCTAACACTGAATCAAGAAAACAGGCACTAAAGTATGACGACATCATCAGAGAACAGAGAACACTGTTCTACAAGTCAAGAGATAAAGTATTACTAACTAATGATATAGAGGACTTAGAGAGTATACTAAGAACAGTAAAGCTAGATGAAGATAGACTAACTGAGCTAAGAGATAGAGGTCTATTCAAGGAAGTTGAGTTACTACAACACTTTATCTTGTATTCTATGGATAAGGCTTGGGTAGAGCATATTGATAGGCTAGATTCATTAAAGAACGCTATTGGTTGGAGAGGTCAGTCAGGACACAATCCATTCATCATCTATCAGAACGAGGCTCAGAAACTTTATGATGAGTTACCTAACAAAATCAAGAATACTATGGTAGCTACACTAGATGAAATGATTAAGTCAGAGATTAGACTAGCTAATGCTTATGACGGCGATAAGAAGAAGGAGTTAAAATAATGGAGTGGATAAAAACAAAAGAGGTTAGACAGCGAGTATTTTATACTATCTTGATAATCGCAGTATTTCAGGTAGGTACATTTATTCCTCTACCTTATATAGAACATACAAACAGTTCTCAGAATACTCTGAATGGACTATTAAATCTTACAACAGGTGGAGCATTATCAAGGTTCGGCTTGCTAATGCTAGGAATCAGCCCTTACATTACAGCTTCTATCTTAGTACAGATTTTACAGAAAACTATTCCTAGTTGGAAGAGAAAAGCACAACAGGCAGAAGGTCGTTCACAGATTGGACAGTATCAAAGACTTATAACAATGCTATTTGCTTTTGCACAGTCATTCGGACTACTATTTAATCAGTATATGGCAACTCAGCTAGGAGTTATCCTACCTAATCAGACATCTGAAAAGCTTGTAGTAATATTCTTGCTAATAGTTGGCTCAGTATTCACATCTTACTTAGGTGAGAGAATTGATGAAAACGGTGTAGGACAGGGAGCTTCTGTATTGATTGCTTTTGGTATACTATCAACGATTCCAGCACAGATATTCAGAATCTATAAGTTATATCCTATGTATAAGACAATGAATCAACTAAACGGGTACTGGAAACAGGTTGGGATAATTACAGGTATATTCCTAGTAATGCTTATACTATCTATCTTAGCTAATAAGAAAGAGTATAAGTTCCCTATTCAGTCAATGACGAATAAGTATAGAGTAAAAGCACACTTTTTCCCAATTAAGCTACTTGCAAGCTCTGTTATGCCAGTTATCTTTGCAACAGCTATGCTAACACTATTCTCAACTATCAGCACTGTATTTAACTACAACTGGAATTGGGTTAGCTATACAACAAAGCAAGGCTTCGCAGTATATGTTATACTAATATTCCTATTTTCATTCATTTACAACTTTATTCAGATAGATGGAGAAGAAATACAGGAACAGTTCAATCAGTCAGGAGTATACTTTATAGGACACAAGGGTACAGAAGTATCAAGCTTTCTAGGTAAACAGCTTTATAAGGTTACTTGGAAAGGTGCTCCTCTACTAACAATCATTGCAACTATTGCCATAGGGATTGAGTTAGTTGCTCCACAGCAGTTCGGTTTATCACTAACAGGAGTATCATTACTCATTGTTGTAGGTGTAATTCAAGAACTAATACACCAGATAAAAGGGTTGACTAGTAAGCATAACTACAAGGAGGTTTTCTAAATGAACGCACTACTAATTATACTAGGGTTGCTCTTGCTACTATTTATATTTTGGCAGGCACCAAGACAGGAAAGCCTTGCGACAGCTTTTAGCACTACACATAAGACAAAGGCAGAAAGATGGCTAACAAAGATTACATTCGGACTCTTTATCGTTATCTGTATAGTTTTGATTGTAGTTAAATATTTATAATGAACTAAAGGAGCCTACTTATAAGGCTCCTTTTTATTATCTAAAATAAGCCTTGCTATGATATTTATCCATAGATATAGCTGGAAAGCTTGGATTTGACCGGTGAGCGATTTTTATATGAAAGTCGATATATTTATCATTTAAAAATAAAAGTCGCTTAGAAACGAATCCGGAGCCTCCTACAGTTATATAGTAAAATAAAGGAGATTTTAACATTGAAAGACAGGATATTGGATATACTAGCCGAGTTATGTGCAGACGACACTGTGAAAGAGGACTTAGACATAGATTTAAGGGAAGAGGGCTTGATAGATAGCTTAGATTACATTGAGCTATTAGCACAGATTGAGGAAGAGTTTGGATTAGTACTATCTCCATCTGAGCTTACTAGGGAAGAGATGGCAACGCCAAGAATGATTCTCAAAACAATTACAGATAGATACGGTGAAATATAAAGGAAGATATTATTATGAACGCAATTTGGCGAGATAGAAAGCATTGGCTTTGGTGGCCTATATCATTCACAAAATATAAACTATCAGAGAAAAAACTATATATAGAAGAAGGTTTGTTATCAACAGAATATGAAGAAGTCTTGCTATATAGAATATTAGATTGTAAATGTTCTGTAAGTATACTCCAAAGAGTTTTCGGCACAGGAACTGTAACATTGTATACGATAGACGCAACGACACCTGAAGTAAAACTAAAGAATATTAAGGACCCTCTACAGGTAAAAGAGCTAATTAGTGATTTATCTATTAGAGATAGACGAGAGAGTGGGTTAATGGAGTTTGCTTGATGAAGATAATAGATAGATTAAAATCAGATAAAGGATTAATGGGTAAGACTCACGCCTTATCAGCATTAACAGTATTCTTAATGCTAACAGCCTTTTTCACTAACTTTGTTTTTGATAGAATACTACAAACAAATAACTTACTAATATACTTTTCAGGAATGCTTGTATGTATAGGCATAGCTATGTGGCCTGATTTCGATAATACAAAGTCAACAGCTATAAGTACTTTCGGAGTTGTAGGCACAGCAATATCTAAAGGAATGAGAGCGATTGCAGTGTTTATTTATTCTTTAGTACACTCTAGACACGATGACCCAACCCCTAATCCACATAGAAGTTTTTGGCATACTCTTGCGTCAGCTTTCTTACTAGGAATACTAATCTTGATAACTACATCTTTACCTTTTGTTGTAACGATTCCTGTTATCGATAAGCCTGTAAAGATTGGATTCATATTTGCAGTATTGTGGGTATATGCTTCATTCAAGTTAGCACTAGCCGGACTACTAGGAGATTATCTAAAGAAGAATAAGAGCTTTGTTTATAGTGTATTTACTGAGATAGTAGTTTTGTTATTCTCAATAAGCGTGCTATTATTGGCTCCGGGCGACTTAGACTATAAGTGGTTAGCATACTCAGCCATTTTAGGGTACTCAGTGCATATACTAGGCGATACAATGACTAAAGCAGGGGCTCCATTGTTTTGGCCTATAAAACATAACGGTAAAAGATGGTATGATTATCGCATATTCGGGTTCAAAGCTGGAGGCTCAGTTGAGAAGATAATAGTTATTCCTAGTTTAGTTATAATAAGCGTATTAAGTGTATTAAAGATTTTTTATACATATATAGGAGGATAGAATGGGTTCAATATTTAAGCATATAAAGGCTCTGATTTCATTTATAGTTATCGCCGCTATATTTTTAGCTATATTATGGCAGTTTAACTTTGATTTCTTTGCAGCCGTTAGTTGGTTCGTCAACTTTGTAATAGATATGATTTTAAAGTTAGCTAACTTAATAGCTAATATGCCTTTCTTTAGAGGAATATTTCAGAGGTAGTGAATGAATTGGCATTATAATACAAAGACTGGAACATTTGGTGAGTGCCACGCTCAGCCGGGTAATTGTCCTGTAGGAGATTGCGAACATCACTTTACATCTAAAATAGATATGAACTACTATATGGATGGTTTAAACTCAAGGACAACACTCTATGACAATCCGGAGAAATATAATACAGCCTACTTAGTTGGAGCAAAAGATAACTTATTAGCTAAGATTGAGAACGAAGGATATACTGTAAGGCACAACTCAAAAGGTGGTATAGTATCATCAAGAGAGGAAGAAACACAGTTTTTCTCTGAACAATTAGAAAAAGAAGAACTTTCTGAAATAGAGAAAAAAGAGATTACTAAGGTTTACTTTGATTCTATAGGAGAATACTCAAAAGATGAGATGAGATTTCCTGTATATAGATTAGCTAATATTTATCCTAAGGGTGAGATGGTCCCTCAGAATGTTCAGAATATTATCAACAAAACTGTGGATAAGATGAATATTATAAACAAAGACATTAGGCGATATAACGGAATAGAAAGATACTTAAGAAGCACTAGAGAGAGTGAAGAAGATGAGTATGTTCCATTTTAATTAGGTGGGCATTATTGTCTACCTTTTATTATTTGGGTAAATAACTAAGAATATTGATATATTAACTAAAAACACAGGTAGATATTCAATTAGGAGAAGCATAATGCCAAAATATCATTTCAATCCTAAGACAGGTGAAAGAGGAATCTGTAAGGCTAAGCCAGGCAACTGTCCTGTATGCGATGAGCAACATCATTTTGCCACAGAGGAAGATATAAATAAATACGAAGATGGTTTAAGGTGTCCAATAAAGCCAACACTAGAATCAGTGCAGAATGAGGACAAGAATGTGGTTCTAGGTTCACTAGATAGCTATCAATTAGCGTTCAATAAAGCAAAAGAAAAGAAAGAACAGATTGCAAGCTATGAAAAGGATATAAAGGACGCATATTTCATATATATGAATGATATAGATAATCTAGTGGACTCATACGATAGTGAACAGACAAAAGCAATAATGAGTAAATACTCAAGGCAGTCGGTGGTTCCTTTCAAGAGTACTGGTTATGAAGTGGATAAAGATGTTGATAGTGAAGCTTCATACATTTTTAGCTTCTCAAAAGTCTTATCTAAAGATGATAAACTAGAGTTGTATAAACACTTAACTAAAGCTAATGAAAATGGCGATAGATACGCTCATTTAGTTGGCGATGAAGATTTCAAACAAAGTGAAGAATACTTTAGATTAAGAGGCTTTGATGATAAAGATATAAAAGAGTTGCGAATTAGACTTGACAAAGTGCGAGAATCAAGAGAGAATATAGAAAAGTGTAATAGCGAACTAGTTGCAGTAGGTAAACAATGCTCAGGAATCTATAAGTACTTTAATAATAGAGGCTCAGATAAGACTTTACTAGATAGAGTCTCTGCTGAGAAAAAAGCAAAGATTATTAAGTCTATTGATGAGTATAATAGCATACTAGCTAAAGCAGGCGAAAAATATAGTCGCTATGATGATTTCAAACAGGAAGTGGCAGCTCCTGAAGGCTGGGATGAAAACTATGGCGATGAGTGGCGCAAAGCTAGTGAAAATCTACACAATATGAAAGAAGCTATTAGACTATCAGGAATAAAAATAGGAGGTAAATAATGCCAAAATATCATTACAATCCTATGACAGGAGAAAGTGGAATATGTAGAGCAAAACACAAGTGTCCTATATGTGATGAGCAACATCATTTTGCTACAAAGGAAGAGCTGAATCAATATGAAGATGGACTCAATAATCCTGTTCCCTATTATAGTGATAACTTTCTACTGGCAGACGATGCAACAACATTAGGCACAGTTGACTATTACATAAATAGAGTTAGGGAGATGGAAGAAATAATAGCAGACAGAGAAGGCTTTGAAAAGGAGAACTCTGAAATGCTTAAAGAGTATAAAAATATGATGAACACTTATTACTTTGGCCCTAACGGTACAGATAAAGAGTATGCTGATAAGATTAACAAGCTATATGAAGAAGCAGAGTTTAATATGGATGGCATAAAAATAAATGCTGAGAGCATAAATCAGTTGCCAGACCCATCAAAGCGAATCTCTTTTGTGCTAGATAGCCTTGTAGACGATAAGAGATTAAAAGGTGCACTAGCTAGGTCACTAGAGGAAAGAAACTATAACGGGTTGAGAAGAACTTATGTTCCTACAGGTGAGGTTAAAGATGAGATAACAGAAAAGGATATTGCTTGGATAAAAGACTTACCTTATGATAGGAAAGAGCTAGTAAGTGCAATTAATAGCAGGCTAGCTTTACAAAAGGCAGATGTAGATACTATCAGAGAGATTAATAGTCTAATCTTTGAGAGGAGAGAATCTAATAAAGAGTTTGGTGAGTATATAAATAATCCAGAGCCTGATTTATCAGATGAAGCCTTAGAGAGAGTATTTAAGAAAGATAGAGAATCTTTAACTACTGAGATAGATGTAAAGAATACTTATAAGAGCTTTGTTGATAATCTTAATGAGAAATATCCTAAACATAACCTTAGAGATTATAGTGACTACATTGAGGTTGCTAGAGAAAACAGAGATACAGCTATTGCAATGAATGAGCTAAAGAAAAGGTACCATAGAAGTGGATTACCTAAGAATCTATCTAGCGTACAGTCGGTAGATTCTACTACAAAGATATTTAGCAAAATGACTTGTGATGATAAAGGCAGAATCAATAACGCTTATTTACTAAAAGGCGATGGTTCTGTATCTAAGATAGTCGCTTTTAATGATACTGAAAAAGGTTCAGACAATATAGTCTTAGATAATGGAGAATCATTAACAATAAAACAAAATTGGTATAGAGATAGTGCAAGAGGCTTCACAAAAGAACTAAAGATTGACACTGAGGCATATAAAGTAGCAGTAGGTGAGCCAATTGGAGATAACTTATACAAAGGCTATAATAAGATAGATGTTAATATTATAGATAGCACAGACTAATAAGAGGTATAAATGAAAGCACATCATTTTGATAAAGAAACAGGTAAGTGGGGAGTGTGTAATGCTCAGCCGGGTAATTGTCCAAAGAGCCCGGCTAATAGACATTTCAATTCTTATGGACAGATGAATCAATACTCAGATGGATACTTTAATCCTAGTATTGCTAATAAAGAGCTTTTAAAAGAGGAATCTACTGAGTTATTGTACGGTCGTGCAGATGGTTTAACTGATGAAATAACTGAACTAAAAACACAGCTAGCTGATAAGTACGCAGGCGAATCAAACTTTATTAATGAACTATCAGAAAGTACTAGAAAGCGAATTAATGAGAACGCAGAAACATACGCTAAAAATACTATTGCAGGAATGAATGAGTTCCTAGCAGATGAGGGAATCATTCCTGCTTATATGACAAATAAAGATGGCGACCTTTACTATGATAGAGAGTCTTTAGATTCCTATATTTGCAAGGGTATGGACGCAATAGATAATAATGGTAATGTAGTTGATGAGCAAGTTAAAGAGGCTATTGATAGCTTAAAGATTACAGAAGATAGCGATAAAGCGTATCCTAGAATATATAAAACTGATGTAGTAAGCGTGTGCGAAGCTTTTTTGAGTGATAAGTACTTAAAGGATAGGTCAGACAATGAAAGACATATGTTAGCTGGGACCTTTAGAAGTAAACTTGATGAAGTTGAAATGTCTAGAATAAACATCGAGAATCACAATGAAGAAATGCACAGAGTTAATAGTCTAGTGCAAGATGCGAAGTCTATTGGCGATGAGCTTAATAGTGGTAACTTTGATGTTAATTCTAGTAAAGCTAATAGAATCAAAAATGAGAATGTATTCAGATTGAATCAGACGCTCCTTCTTGCAGAAAACTACAATAAAGCAGTACAAGAGCGTGGACCTAAATATGTTGAAGCACAGAAGATTATATACAACTTAGAATCTAAAGAAAGACAACTAAAGCTTGTTGAAAAAGAGATACAGTCAAGAGAAAATCTGAATAGGGGAGAAGCATAATGCCAAAATATCATTTCAATCCTAAGACAGGTGAAAGAGGAATCTGTAAGGCTAAGCCAGGCAACTGTCCTGTATGCGATGAGCAACATCACTTTGATACAGAAGAAGGAGTTAATCAATATGAAGATGGTTTAAACTCAAATGGCATTATAATCTTTAGCGAGATTGATAAGTACTCAACAGAGTATCTAATCGGGGTTCTTGATAAATATAAAAAAGATTTACAGTTTTCTCAAAGAGTATACAAGGATTTTGCTCCTGAGGTAGATAAAATCCAAAAAGAGTTGGCAAAAACTAGAATGAAAATGCACAATGCTATATCTGAGGCTAGAGAGGAAGTTGCTGATTATATGTACGATAAAGTGGGCGAAACTGGAGTAAGGGATAGACTAACTATACTTGATAACGGAGCCTTTTATTATGGCGTTAAAGAATCAGATAAAGACTTGCTAAAAGAAAAGTTTGTTAAAGATTCTAATTTATCTGATAAACAGAAAAAAGATTTGCTTAAGCTTGTCAAACAGAAGCCTGATTATAAGTTCAAAGATGAATATTCATACAATAAGATTTATAAGAATAAAATAACAAAAGACGAGTTAGAATCAATAGGAATCAAAGATGATAATGTACTAAAGGCTGTAAATAGTAAACTTGTTAGATATGAGCGTATCAGAAAAGACTTAAGCCAATGTAGTAAGGATATTGATGAGTACGATGACCAGATGAACAGTATAATTAAAAATTATGTTACTCCATTTAGCTATGATTCAAGAACAGTAATTGATTCTCCTTACAGAAAGCTCAACAGCTCTCTATCAGCTATAGGTGAAAGATATAAAGACGATATGAATATGAAAGACCCTAAATATAAGTCAGTTGCTAGAAAAATGAAGCAAACAGAACGCTTAGAGAGGGATATAGAAAGACTAGAGGTTGTACTTGATAATAGGAGCCAATAGTACACTAAAATAATATATTACAGATAAAGGGAGTGATTGATTTCACTCCTTTTCTTTTTAACGGTAAAATAGCTATATAACTATGTTTAATAGAGGTTTAGTATATGAATAATGAATTAGATAGATATAAAGAATCAGTAAGCTATAAGGGAATTGACTTAACATCTTCTTTTATACATTCAGTTGTTGAGTTGATATATAAGAATAAACATCGTTCAAACGGACATAAGCTTGTTTTAGATATAAGTGTTCCTGTATCTGTAAATGTTGAGCAAGTTTTAAGAGAACTACGGTATATCTACAATAAAGATATTTCAATAGTCAATAAAGGCAAAAGCTTAAGAATAGTTACTTTAAAACTATCAGTAATAGAAGCGATAGAGCGTGTTATAAACAGTAAAGATGAGATTGTTTATATTCCTAAGGATTGTCTTAGCTTCCTTAAGAATGAATTAGAATGTTTAGACACTAACTTAAAAGGAGATTTGTATGTCTATTTTGGTGAGGTTAGATGTTTAGATAGAGAATTAGACGGAGCAATTAACATAAAAAGTATCATTTCAGATACAGAGAATATTTTAGGATAAAGGAGATTGATTAGTGGCTAATAAAGTAAATGAAAAGACAATAGCTATAAGTCCAAGGCAGTCTTTAGTAAAGAGAATGAATGTTTACTTTGGACCCGAAACAGGTGATGAAAATCACCCTTTTTCAAGTCAGAAGTCAGTATTAGTAAGAGAGATACCAGATAACTCAGTAGACATTTTAAGAAAAGTAGGAAAAGGTGGTACTGTAAAAGTAACATTCTTTGAAGATAAATCAGTAGAAGTATACGATAGTGGTAGTGGTATTCCAGTGGAGCTAAGTCATACGCACGAGGGGACTCCTGCAAGCTCACTATACTTATCTTTAGGTGTACTTAACGCAGGAACTAACTATGAGAACGCACAAGATGTAGCAGGTACTAACGGTGTAGGTGGTTCAGGTGCTCAGATGTTATCTCAGTATATGAAAGTTGAAGTATACAGAGATAAGCATATTTATAGACTTGACTTTAAAGAGGGCAAGCCTGGCATATTTGATGAGAATGATAAGTTTAAGCCTATTAAAGATTTAACTTATTTAAAGGTTGAAAAAGATAATAGGTCTAAAGAGGAAAAGAAGATTTTCCCTACAGGAACAAAGATAAGATTCAAGATTGACGATAAGTTGTTCCGTTCAGAGTATGACTATGAAATAGACTACTTGCTAGACATAATGAAAGGAACTAGCTTCTTAGATGGCTCTATTAAGTTTGATGTAACAGATTATCAGCATAAGAAAGAAGATGGTGAGCCTACTAGATACTTTTTCAATTATGGAGGGGGTCTAGAGCATATAGTAGACTTGCAAGCTACAAATAAGTTGATACCTATTTCAACGATAACTAATTCAGCACACTATATAGATAAGTCAGTTGATGTATCTAATGGCAAGGCAGTAGTAGTTAAGATTGATAAAGAGATTAAGGTAGAGGCGACATTCACATACGAGAATGATTATGAATATAAAGTAGAATCTTTTGTGAATACTCTGAAAACTAGAAAGAACGGTATACACGAATCAGCGTTTACAGATTCATTGACTAAAGTATTTAATAATAAGCTCCAGTCAATGAGAGGTTACTTATCTAAGAATGAGAAAAATCTTCCTATAGTACAAGATTACTTAGAGGGACTTTGTCTAGCTGTATCTGTAAGAGTGCCTGAGCCTGAGTTCACATCACAGACTAAAGAAGCTCTAGGTGGGAAAGAAACACTAAAGGTTCTTAAAAAGATGTACACTGAGTCTTTAGAGGAATGGGTAAACGCAAGAAAGAATCAAGAATCTGTTAAGATTATTGCAGATAAAGTGATGGCAGCCTACTCTATAAGAATAAAGAGAACCGCAGAGGTTGAGGTTAAAAGACAGAAGAACAAGCTAGAGCGAGTAACAAGAATGCCATCTAAGTTAGTAGATTGTGAGTTTACTCATACTGAATATTCAGAACTCTTTATAGTAGAGGGAGATTCAGCGAAAACTCCTCTAAAGGCAGCCCGTAATTCGCAGTATCAAGCATTACTCCCTTTAAGAGGAAAGTTCCTAAATGTAATGAAAGCGTCTACCAAGAAAATGCTAGATAGCGAAGTTGTACAAGATATTGTTAAATGCTTAGACGCAGGTATTGGAGAAGATTTCTCAATAGAGAACGCTAGATATAGAAAAGTGTTTATAGCAACAGACGCCGACCCAGATGGAGCACAGATTTCCAACTTAATCGTGGTTCTATTCTGGACATTAATGCCTGATGTAATAAGAAAAGGCCAGCTATATAAAGTGCTAACTCCTCTATACATAATCAAGACAAGTAAAAAGACATATTACTGTATAAATAAAGATGAGAGAGATAAAGCACTCAAGGAGATTGGCAAAACAAAATATGAGTTAATTAGAGCAAAGGGTTTAGGTGAAACTGGTGTCAGCGTTCTACACGAAACAGGTATGAATCCTCAGACTAGAAGATATTTACAGATTACTCTAGAAGATGTAGAGCGAGCTAAGAATATGTTAGAAACAGTTATGGGAGTTGATGTACAACCTAGAAAAGATTGGCTAGTTGCAAACCCTTATAGACCAATAATAGAAGATTAAGGAGATTTAATGACTAAGAAGAATATTAAAGAAAGTTTTATCGAGAATCAAAAAGCTCCTATTCAGATACCTTTAGATGAGTTGGTTAATTTAGATGGTTTAGAGTATGCTCATTATGTATTACAAGATAGAGCATTAGTAGAAGTGAATGGAGATGGATTAAAGCCTGTTCAGAGAAGAATACTATACTCTCTATATAAGATGGGTTCTAACCCCTCAGGAAAGACTATAAAAGGTTCAAGAGTATCAGGTGAGACAATCGGAAAATATCACCCTCACGGACCAACATCCGTAGAAGGCGCTCAAGAGAATATGGGTCAAGCATACAAGATTAGAATCCCTATGTTTAAGGTGCAAGGAACTTTAGGTGACTATCCGGGCGACATTTCTCCGGCAGCTAGATACTATGAAATAGGAATAAACAAGCAGTCTTGGGAGTTGGTTTCAGAGTTATCTCAAAAGTCAGTATCTTATCAAGCTACTGAAACAGGTGATGAACTAGAACCTGTATTCTTGCCTGTAAGATTCCCTTATTTACTTATAAATGGAACAAACGGAATCGCTGTAGGATATGCTAGTAATATTCCTCCTCATAATCCAACTGAATGTATGGATGCTTGCATAGCCTTCTATAAAGGGAAGATTAAGACACCTAAAGATGTATTGAGGTACATTAAGGGTCCTGATTTACCTACAGGTGGGCTGATTATGGGAGTTGACGGAATCGCAGAGTACTTTGAGAACGGTTCAGGCTCATTTATAATGAGAGGTAGATATAATACTACTGATTTGCCTAGAGGTAGAAAGCTTATAGATTTCTATGAGTTACCTTATGGTGTATCAGTAGAAGATGTAATAGAGAGAATAAACAAGCGACAAGATGAAGGTTTGTTCAAAGAGATTTCAGAAGTAAAGGACTTAACTGATAATAAGCGTGGCTTGTCTTGTGCAATCTATGTTAAAGCTGGTGTAAATACAGATAAAGTGTTAGACAACTTATTTAAGTATACTCAGCTAGAATGTAAGTTCCCTGTAAATGCGACAGCTCTAGTAAATGGTGTGCCTACTGAGAAACTATCAATCTTACAGATAATAGAAGGATTCTGTAGTTTTAGAAAAGGTTGCTTTATACGAAAGACAGAACATCGCTTAGGTCAGTTAGCTAATGATGTTCATAAATATGACGGACTACTTGCTGTTTTAGTAGATATAGACAAAGCAATTTCTATAATCAGAAATGCTAAGGATTCCATAGAGGCTAGTGCAAAGCTAATTAAGACATTTAAGATAGATGAATCACAAGCAGAGCATATCTTATCTATGAAGTTAAAGCAGTTGACTAAGGCAGATAAGAATGACATTATAGCTAAAGCAAAAGAGCTAAAAGCAGAGGAAAAGCGACTTACTGAGATTTTGAGTAATGAGGAGCTCCTAGACAACGCAATCGTAGAAGAACTAAAAGAAACTAAGAAGATAATAGCTAGCGATAGAAAGACTGAGATATTAAGTGTTACTAATGAAGAATTAGAACAACAAGCAAAAGAGCAAGCTAAGATTTCAAGGATGTTAGATAAAGACATTGATTGCTATATTTCAATGGTTGACGGTCTAGTGTATAAAGAATTAGAATTATCTGATAATTCATTATTCAAGTCTACTTCAAGAGGTCACTCATTGCTAATTACAGAGGACGCAGATATTCTTGAGATTGAGAATAAGGATATTCCACTAACAATAAGCAATGCAATTAGCTTAAATACACTTAATAAGTTATCTTCAAAGGCAATCTCAGTTGTATCTAGTGAGGATAATGTGATTGTAGCTTCTACTGATGGTGGAGCAAATATAATTAAGGCGCCTATTAAAGATACAGGTAAGTTGTGTCAGTTGGCTCCTGAAACATCGCTAATCTTTGCACAGAACACAAGCGACAATGACAGTATAGCTTTCTTTAGTGAAAGTGGTAAGATTGCTAAGATTGATTTGAGTAAGATAAGACAAACACGACAGGGAGCAGGCTTAGTTAAAGCACACTCTATGGCAGATAAGGTTGTAGGTGTACTACTAGTTAAGGCTAATGAAGTAATAGTTACTTATACTGAAAATACAATCAAGTATACTTTAGTTGATGATTGTCCAAGCAAAGGTAGAGGCAGTCAAGGTTATCAGATTCACAGATTGAAGAAGAATGAAAAGATAACTAGTGTCCGTAAGGAAAGAGAGTATACTACACAAGAGGCTACTCCAAGAGGAGCAGGTGGACTAAAAAGATAAAATTAAGGCTACATTTTGTAGCCTTTTTTAGTTGACTTATATATTTACTTATGATACAATGAATATAGTAAAGAGAGTTGAGGTAAGAAATATGAAAGATTTTGAGATTAAGACAACTTATAATGTACTGGGTAAGAGCTTTGATACAGAAGCAGAAGCTAGAGAGTACGCTAGAAACATAAAAACTGTAATAAGTCTATATATAGGTAGTAAAGATTTAGAGGAATGGATAGAAGAACAGGAAAAGACTATCCCTAATAGTAAGGGTGTAGAAACTAGAGTTAATGATTTTGATTTAATTTATACTCTAGGTGATATAGAGCTAACTGAGGCAGGCAATGGAAGCCTATTTAATCATATTAGAGTTAAGGACTATTTTTCTTTAAGCTATACTTATAGAGATGGCAAGATTGAGGTATATTCCGTAGCTGTTGCAGATAGATTTAGATATAGTAAGTAAGCAGTTAATTAAGTAAACTAAAATATAAGGTAAAATAATATTATGAGGGGGAAGATTATATTAACAATAGTCTTCCTTAATTTATATTAAAACACTGAGGAGCAATTATGGATATTACATTATTAGAGGGCAATGGCTCAAGTCTTTATGGTGGAGGCTCAATACAGCTAGAATACGATATATGGGCAAACAATAAATCAAATAATATTAACTTAAATCATTTAGTGTATGCCCCTTTGATTGATAAAGATGTATACTCTATTAGATTTGTAGATGAGTTAAAGGTGCATCCAACATACAAAACAAGCGACAACAGAGAGCTACATAATGTATCAGAGTTTACTAACTCAAATATTTCTTGTTATTTTAATATGTCCAGTAAAGATTTTAAGCGTTTAGTAAAAGAGAACCTGATAATACTTACTTTCCCACATTTATCTAATTACAGAAATCTTAATGAAGAAATGGACGCATTAAAGTGGTACGACAATCTACTAAAAAGACATAAGCAAGTATACAAAGAAAAAAGCAATATTATTGTAGTATGCTATGACTATAAGAAAGATGTTGTATTAAATAATCTTGGAGCTAGATGGACAGAGCTTTATCAGTGCGTTGATACAGTATGGGTAAACAATAAGGATAATCCTCTATGTGAATGGCTAGTAAATAATCCTTATAACCCAGTAAGCGAAGATAGATTCTTTTATGAGTGTCCTCAGTTTATTGCCGACTCTTTAGATGATTCTGTATTTGATGAGATAAAGAACAAGTGGACTCCAGCAAAAGAAATGATAAAGAATCAGATGTATTTTGCAGGTAGAAACCTAGACTGGAAAGGTTGGAAAGAAACAAGAGATATTTTTTGGAAAACACTTGTAGATAATAATATTAACTTTAATCTTGATTTTAATGGGTTCGTTAATCCAGATGATGATTTAGTTATAGAGGATAGACCGCTTATAGAAGTAGGCTTCAGAAAGACATTTGATGATAAGCTGAGATACTTTGGAGCATACTCTCCTGAGGACATTAAAGAGTTATCTTCAAAGCCTGCTTATACATTGTATTCTACTAATTTGCCTGTTACAGATAACTATTTTCCTGAGTATGCAGTAATTGACGCTATAAGGCACGGTTCAGTTGTTATAATGCAAGAGCCGAACTGGAACGGAACGGATAGAGATTTAAGATATTTTGATGTTGCTCTTACTTGGAATAAAGATAAAATAGATAACATAATCAAACTTGGCAGATTAATTTTAGACATACAATATACAGATATGTACGATGAGTTCAGAGAAGGCGCATTAAGAAGTATGTTAAAGCACTTTGGAGCAAACAATAAAATAAGAAAAGCAATTAATCATAAGTATAGAGAGGGTGAGTATAATGGACCTAAGAAAAGCGTTTAGAGATAAAAACTGTTTTATTACAGGTATAGCGGGTTTTAAAGGTAGCTGGCTTGCTAAACTACTGTATGAACTAGGAGCTAATGTAAGTGGGATGGACAGCGATGTTGATAAAGGAGATTCAGTATTTAATCAGCTAGATATACAGAAGATTGCTAGAGTACACCACGAAGATACAAGACGCATTTACTCTGGCAGATGTATTAGAGATATAAAGAACGCAGACTACATATTCCATTTCGCCGCACAGGCAATAGTGGGAGAGGGATATAAAGACCCTAGATACACATTTGATAGTAATATTATGGGAACAGTCAGCTTGCTAGAAATGATAAAGAATACTAGTAAACCTGTAACACTATTATCCGTAGCAAGCGATAGAGTTTACGCTCCTACAGAAGATGGACATTATCATATTGAATCAGACCATCTAGGTGGCTGTACAGACCCATATTCTGTTAGTAAAGTAGTACAGAATCAGATTATAGACAGTTATAGAGCATTGCCTAATATTTCTGATAAAGTAACTTTAATAAATGCTAGAACATCTAATGTTATCGGTGGTGGTGACCCTAATGTATCAAGACTAGTTCCAAGTATAGAGATAGCTTATAAAGAGGGTAAACCTGTAGAACTAAGAAACCCATCATTTACAAGACAGTACATCTATGTATTAGATTGTTTGTGCAGTTATCTGTATCTTGTAGCAAAAGGAACTCAGACAGAATACAATATAGGAGCAGGTAATAGTACAATATGCACAGTACAAGAACTAGTAGACGCTTGTAAAGAATGTTTGCCGGGACTAGAATCTATAAACACAGGTCAGTCTTTTGGGTTTGAGGGTTCAGCTCTAGCAGTCAACACAGATAGATTCCATAATGAGTTCACAGAAGTAAAGAAGCATATAGCAGAAGATATAACAGAGATAATCAACAGAACGGTAAAATATGATTTGAGCGATAACAAGGAAGAGCTTGCTAATAGCCTTGTAGAAGAAGCTATTAGTATTTATAGCGTGTGATACCGCCTGGAGGCTCCGGAATCGTCCCTAATCGTTTTTTATACGAAAGTCGATATAATTATCATTTAAAAATAAAAGTCGCTCCTAGCTCAATCCGGAGCTTCCTAGAGCTATACTAAGAAAAGAGGGTTAAAACAATGAAAGGAATTATACTAGCTGGAGGTCAAGGTACAAGATTGTATCCTTGTACAAAGAATGTTAATAAGCAGTTGCTTCCTGTATATGATAAACCGCAGATATACTATTCACTGAATGTTTTGATACTAGCAGGCATTAAAGAGATTTTAGTTATCTCGAATCCTGAATATATAGAGCTTTACGAACAACTCTTAGGAGATGGCTCACAATTAGGAATCAAGATTGCTTACGCAGTACAAGAGGCGCCTAGAGGATTGCCTGAAGCTTTCTTAATAGGAGAATCCTTTATAGGTGATGATGATGTTACTCTAATACTAGGTGATAATCTATTACACGGGAATGGAATGACATCTTCTCTAACTAATGCAATCAAGAATAACACAGGCTGCACAATCTTTGGGACAAGAGTAAAAGACCCTAGAAGATTTGGCGTAGTTGACTTTGATAAGACAACAGGAGAAGTATACTCAATAGAGGAGAAACCTAATAATCCTAAGTCTAACTATGCAATTATCGGCTTATATATATTTGATAGTTCAGTTGTTAGTAAAGCTAAGAGATTAAAACCTTCCTCAAGAGGGGAACTAGAGATTGTAGACTTACAGAGAATGTACCTCAATGAGAACAAACTAAGCCTAGTAAATCTATATAGAGGAACTATTTGGCTAGATACAGGAACAAAAGATAGCTTGGTAGAAGCTTCTACATTTATTCAGATTATACAGAGAAGCAAAGGACAATATGTAGGTTGCATAGAGGAAACATCTTATGAAGTAGGCAATATTAATCTTAAAGAGTTAAAACTCCTAACAGATGAAATGCCTAAATCAGACTATAAAGAATACTTAGAAAGCTTTATTGAAGATGAGAGGTCGTAAATCAAGTTTTAAGCGTTTTTATTTTAAAAGACGATAAATATGTTAAGTAATCAATAAAAATCGCTTAGGAGCGAAAATAGAGCTTCCTAGAGGTATATATATTAAAAAGAGGTTAAACAATGAATAAGATTCATAATATACTAGTAACAGGTGGAGCAGGCTATATCGGTTCAGCCTTTGCTAGATATATCCAAGAGCATAGAAAGAGATATGAAGTAATTATCTTTGATAAGTTGACTTATGCAGGCAAGAGAGAAAATATTGAAGATTTAGGGTATAGATTTGTTCAAGGAGATATTTGCGACAAAGAATACTTTAGGGAGATTTGTATAGAGTATGCTATTGATACAGTTGTGCATTTTGCAGCCGAGAGCCATAATGATAATAGTATCGCTAATCCAGAGTTGTTCATACAGACTAATATAAACGGAACAGCAAGTATACTTGAAGTGTGCAGAGAGCTAGATATTTATTTGCATTTAGTATCTACTGATGAAGTCTTTGGCGACTTACCTTTTGATGATTCAAGATTCACAGAGGAGAGCCCTTATAAGCCTTCTTCTCCATATTCGTCAAGTAAAGCAAGTGCAGATATGCTTGTAAGAGCTTGGAGAAGAACATTCGGTATCAAGTATACTATAAGTAACTGTTCAAATAACTACGGAACATACGGTTGCACAGGTCAGTCAGTTGAGAAGTTTATTCCAAGACAGATTACTAACGCAATCTTAGGAGATTCTATCAAAGTATATGGAACAGGTGAAGAAGTAAGAGATTGGATTCATATTAAAGACCATTGTTCAGGAATACTTGCGATTATAGAAAGTGGAAACTTTGGGGAAACATACTTAATTGGGTCAAACGGTGAGAAAACTAATAATGAGGTTGCTCAGTTAATTGCAGAAGCTTTTGATGTAGAGATTGAATATGTAAATGATAGACCGGGCCACGATAGAAGATATGCAATAGATTGGAGTAAGATTCATAGAGAGCTAGGTTGGGCTCCTAGATATACCAACTTTGAGAATATGCTAGATGATACAATCAGATGGTATAAAGACAACGAAGATTGGTGGTATAAAGATAAAGAGAACATAGAGCAGAAGTATGCTCAAAACGGTCAGTAACCTTTAATTTAATATATATATTAGAGAACGCTACTAGATAATTCTAGATAGCGTTTTCCTCTTTATCTGGGACCATCCCAACGCAAAATAGCCCCCTAGTCTTGCAGTATTGTTTGAGCCTAAAAATGGCTATTTTTTAAAAAGGTGTACATTTCATCATTTTTTCTGAAAACGGTCCCAAAATCGAATCCTCAGCATTTTCTGTATATTTATTCATAATTATGTATAAGTATATGATAGCATATTCCTAATTGAAAAATAATAGAGAGTTTTGTGTTTTCTGTAATTTCCAACATTCTTATTTTTAAAAAAGTGTTTTCTGTATATGGAGCAACTTTTTAGTAAAGGAGATTCCACAATCTTAGGAATGTATAAAAATAATTATAAAATAAAGGTTTTATGCAAATAACTATTATTTGTTTGCTCCCTTTTGTTTTATAGTAAAAAATAAAAGTAAAATAAAAGTAGAAAGGTATTAAAATGAGTAGAATAGAAATAATAAGTTTAGGAGTTCTCTTTGTATTGACAGTATGTTCAAGTATATTAGGGAACTTAAAGAATATTTTAATAGTAAAAGACGATGGCTGGAAGAAGTATATAGTAACAGCTCTAGATACAATCTTCTTTGCTTTGATAGTAGGCACAATTAGTACATCAACTCCAAGAACGGTTGCCGTATTTACAATAGGTAAGCTAGTGGGGTTAGGTATAGCAGACTGTATTGTAAGAAAAACTGATTCAAGTATATATCTAAGTAACTTGTATTTAGATAATAAGTATTTAGATAGTGTTAGTGAGTACTTGTTTAAAGAGGGAATTAGCTTTACTGTATTTAAAGGAGAGTTCTTTGTGCCTATAGATAATGAGCTAATCAGTAATGAAAGAGTATCGCTATCTATACACTTAAATAAAAAGCAGATGAAAGATTTAAAGGACAAGCTTACTGAGTTAGGCATTTCTGAGCCAACTATGGACATTACAGTTGTAAAAGTAAGTGGAAACATTGTTGATAGAGTGTAAAGTATAATGAGTATTTACTCTTAATATGTGTGATATTTTCAATATATAAGCAAAATATCCAATACATATAAATGAGGAGATAAATAAATGTCAAGAGTACACATTACAGATGATGGAAGAATATTAGATTGCAAAGCTAAAGATATAGCTAACTGTAAGTATTCAGACCGCCCACATTTTGATTCGCCAGCAGGTGCAGAGTTATATATTGAAACAGAGGCTGTAGGCAGTCAACTTTATAATGAGTTACAAAATGCTGATGGTGAGAAGATTCTGAAAGGTTTGAATATTAGAGAAAAATCAAAGATAAAAGAGTTCAGAGCTATGCAAGAGAGGATGGTTGCCAATGCTCTATATGGAGCAGACGACCCTAAGCTATATAATATTAAGCATTTAGATTCAGAAGAAAAGATGGCTGAGATAGAAGGTGTGATTAATACAGTAATGCCAGGCAAGTCAACTAAAGCAGTTCACTTAGTAGGAGAAGATTCAGATAACTGGTATGTCTGGACTAATCATACAGATTTAAGAGATGTAATTGTCTATGATAAGTTTGGAGATAACTATCCTCTACACGAAATGGATAAGCGTAGTAAGTATGTATCACATATAGAGGTTAAAGACTTAACAAAGGATGCTCAACTATCAGCAACTCCACTAGAGTCAGATAATGATAATATAGTAGGCTTAAAGCTATCTGAGGATACAAATACAAGTAAGATTTCACAAGAATTAGCAAAGTGGGACCCAAGAGTAGATGCCTACAGTAATAGAAAGTTAGATTTAAGTACAGAGGAAAGCTATGACTATTTACTTAATGACTACTATAACAAGGATTGCCAAGAGATTAGTTTTTACTCAGATAAACAGAATAGATTTATCAATGTCAGATTAACTAAGAAAGATAAAGAGAATAACTTTGAAACAGCTAAAGCAAGACTAAAAGAAAATAATATAGTCGTTGATGTTTGGGTAAGATGTAATATGACTGAGAGGTCAAGTAAACTAACAGATTCAGATAAACAGAGATTCTTAAATAACTATGGCTCAATGTTCAAAGACGGAAAAGCAAGAGCAGAGTTCACTTTAGATGATTTAAGAACGCAATCAGAATATGAGTTAAAGGGTATGCCTAATAGAGCTTATGTCAGAGATAGGAAGTATATTCCTGAGAATACTGTAAACAAAGCTTCAAAGAGGGATAAGACTTTTATTAGATTAGGCGATTATGTTTTCGAAAGTAGAGAAGATATAGAAAAAGGTCGTAGATTCACTTTAGATGATTTCAAGCGTATAACACCTTTATTAATGGGTAATCTAAAAGAAGAATAAGAAAGGAAGTGCAGTAAATGAACGCATTTGAATATATGCTACAAGATGATGTATTAAAAGAATACAAGAGAGTAACAAGAGAAACGATTGATGAGATTAAATCAAGAGATGTAGATATACTTGTATCTTTTGGAGTAGGTGGCTCAGTAAAGGGAGCTAAAGCTGTCATAAACGGAGTTAAAGGAAAGATTGTAGATAAGAAGGTTGTGTTCCTTGGGGAAGATATTTCAGAACACTATTTAGATTGTGTTTGTGAGAATATCCTTAAAGGAAAGAAGTTAGCTATAGGCTTTAACTCCTTGTCAGCTACAACAGTTGAAACTGTAACAGCTTATGAGTATATCCTGTCAAAAGGATTAGATATAGCATATACATTCTCTGTAACTAAAGAATCCAGAGTAGGTAAGTTGTCAGAAATATTTGATAAGAATATTACTTTGAACGATTGTATCTCAGGCAGATATTCTGTGTTCACACCTATAGGACTGATTCCTATTGCATTTGAGGGTATTAGCATTGATGAGTTTTTAGATGGAGCAAAAGATGGCTTAACTGAAAACCTCTCTAATGAAATGTATAATACTTTTATGATAAAACAGTTCAAGAGAAATACTTTACAAGTAGTATCTTGTACAAGTAAGAGAATGAGTGCTTTACTAAAGTGGTATCAACAGTTAGTTATGGAATCTACAGGCAAAGATAGAGCAGGGCTTTTAGTGTTGCCAGTTGAGTATCCAGCAGACTTACATAGTATTGAACAATATTTACAAGACGGTCAATTACAGTTTACTGAGATTATGTTTGAACACGATAGCATAATGAGAGAGATTATCTTAAGAACGCACTCAGAGAGTTTGTTAGTATCTTTTGAAGTGCGTAAAAATGCTAATGATTTCGGTTTCGTTATGAGTGTACTATGTAGATTTGTTGTTAATCTATGTACAGACTACTTTAATGTTAATCCTTTTGACCAGCCAGGCGTTGAGGTTTACAAGAGTATTGCTAAAGAGGTTAGAAGTAAATGATAGATGATAAAGTAAGAATAATTGAAGATACTCAAAGCAACCTACCTACTAAACTCTTAGATGTAACAAAGAGATTTCTAGTAGATGATAATAGAAGATATTTCGGTCAGGCTGCCGTCAGTCTTGAGAATCAGTTGAACGACCCTAAATACAAAGAATACGAAATAAACAGAAAATTAGTTCAATTAGGTATAACAGGTGAAAAAGCTACATCAGTTGAACTGAGAAAATGGTGCGTTGATAAGCCTGAAGTTGTTATGCTAGATTCAGTGCATTTACCTATTAAAACAGGAAATGAAGAAGATGATAAAGACGAGTTTGACGAAGAAACAGGACAAGTAAACTCTTTAGGAGATACAGACCATATACTTATCATTGGCGAAACAATAGTCTTGATTGATAGTAAGAACTGGAAAGAGAAAACAAGTTACTCTGTTACAGCAGAGGGTGAGGTTCTAAGAAATAAGAATGGATTTAAAGGAAATAGACCTAAAGCTAATCAGAATAAGTATTTATGGAGTAAGTTTTATGAGGGATTTCCTATAGAACATATAGAGAGCTTTGTGTGTATTTCTAATCCTAATTCTTTTATCACGAGAGATAGAGCTTGGTGGATGCCGGGTTGGAAACTTGTCAATCATCAGACCTTGATTTACTTTTTAGATAAACTATATAGAGAACGCTTGTCAGATGTTGATTATATAAGAGTAGACTTAGTGGCTAAAGCATTAACAGGGCTCCAGAAGCCTTATAATGCGTTTAAAGAGAAGTATCCTGTAATGTGGGAGAAAACAAGAGTTAAGAAAAAGGTGTAATGTTGGATAAAGAAAAAGTATTAAGATTCTATTTAGTAAAAGCAATCAAAGATGTTATCTCAGAGGAGATTTCCAATAACACTTTATTGCTGTCAGATGTAAGAAAGAATAATGAAGATTTTGTAGATAGAGTATTGATGAAGTATATAGAGTATACTATGCCAATCTTCTCAGTTAATGAGATTGTTGGGTTCATTAGAAAAACATTAGGTGGAAGGAGCTAATAATGAGCTTATCATCAGAAGTAAAAGCAAAACTAGATATAGTAGACTTTATGAGAGCAGATGGGCTCCAACTAAAACACGAAGGTGTAGATAGATATTCGTGTAGTTGTCCTTTCCATTCTGAAAAGACACCATCTTTTAAAGTGGACTCAAGTTTTCAGAGGTTTAAATGTTTTGGTTGTGGTGCAACAGGTGATGTAATTGAATACTTTGCTAAGCAGAATACTTTAGACTATAAGGCTGCCACATTATTATTGGCAGATAAGCTAGGCATAAAGGTTGACGAAAGCAAGAAAGAAGATTATAGCAAACAAAAGCGTATGCTAGAACTAGCTAAAGATTTAGAAGATTTCTATAAGAGCGAGTTTGCTAAGTTATCAGAGTTCCACCCTGCAAAGAAACAGATTACTGATAGAAAATTAAAGATTGAAGGCTATGAAGATTATTTCGGATATGCTCCTTCAAGTAATACCGCTATGGTTGATTATATGACTAAGACTTTAAGTTACTCATTAGAAGAACTAAAAGAGCTTGGTTATATCAATGAAAAAGGAAATGCCCAGCTAAGAGATAGATTAGTATTCTTCATAAGGAACTATATGGGATTAACTGTTGGTTTCTCAGGTCGTTCTTTAGAGAAGTCAATAGAGGGTTGGAAGTATATCAATTCAAAATCGTCAGACTTATTTGACAAATCATCAGCACTATACAATATAGATAAAGCTAAGAAGTCAGCAAGGAAAGAAAACTCAATATATTTAACAGAAGGCCAGTTTGATGTTATAGCAATGATTCAAAATGGCATAGAGAATACAGTTGCTATTTCAGGCACAGCTTTTACTGAGAAACATATAAGCGTACTCAATAAATGTGTAGATGATACAGGAAAGATTATACTATGTCTAGATGGAGATTCAGCAGGGTTAAAGGCTGCTGTTAGAGTATTCCAGTCTTTTCCTGATATTCAAAATAGACTGTATATGATTACAATCCCTAATAAGATGGACCCTTGTGATTTCTTTGAGAAGTCTAACAGTAAAGAACTACCTAAGCCTATCAAGATGATAGACTTGATGCTCAATCAGCTTAAGAAGAAATATCCGCCTACTATACTAGAGAATAGAACAAAACTAGTAGATGAGGTTCAAGATAAGATTACTCAGTATATTACAGATAAGACACTCAGAGAGGTTTACTTAAGGGCAGCCTGCTCTATAACAGGCGTATCATATACAAGTTTAAATCAGAAAGCTAAAAAGATATATAAGCCAACTCAGGAAGAAGTAAAAGAAGATTCGCCAAGACTATCAAAAGAAGATAGCTTGTATATAGTTGCATTAGCAGTTTACTTAAAGAATAGAGATTTGCTTACTAAGAAAATAGAGATTAAGCATTATCCACCAAAGTTCAGAAAATATGTTAAACAGCTAGAAGAATACAACGGGACAAGGCTGATACCTGAACCGCTAGAAGATAGCAAACTAACACAAGAGATTGTTAAGCAGGATGTAAAGAGATTAGAAGATTCTGATTTAGCTCAGATGTACTATGACACAATACTCAATACAGCTCATAAAGAAACAAAGCGTATTAAATTGAACAATGAAGAGCTTAATGTAATTAGCTCTTTAGAGGGCTTAGATAAAGATTCATTCATTAAAACTTTAGAGAGAATAGAGGAAGGTGAGGGAATTGGATGAAGATAAGATTTATAATCTAGATGAAGATAATGAGGAAAAAGAACCTTCCGCTATCCCAGCGATTGTAGCCGGTATGTGTTTAGGTGTAGCCGCACTACCGGCTTTAATTTTAGGTTTTGCTCATTACTTAATATGGTTCAGAATAAAGAAACTAAAGCCTAAAGTATCATTTCTAGCTTGCTTGCTAGAGTTTTTACTTTTAGTTATCGTTTTCAATGTAATATTACTATTCAAAGAAAGAACTATATTATTTACTTATATTTCAATATGTTGTTGCTTAGGAGTATTCTTAGGACAATGTCTAATTTTCTATAGGGCGCACTTACTAAAAGCATACCCGGAAATGACGGCACTCAGAGGTTGGGCATACAAGTTTGAATATAAAGAGAGTATCTTTGATAGAATAAAAAGAAATAAGATAATTAAAGAGTGTACTCAAGGTGAGCTATGCTCAGAAGAGGCTGCTCCATTAGGAGTTTTGGATGCTCCAGTAATAATGGATAACGGCGAAGAATATAAGAACATAGAGCCTGTATACTCATATTATGAAGAAGCTGTAAGAACTAGATTCGTAACAGGTTTAACTGGCTCAGGTAAAACTATTACTATGCTTACTTTAGTTAGCAATGATATAAGAGCGGGCTATCCTATATGTTTCCTAGATTTCAAGAAAGGACTTGATATAGCTTACTTTTTAAGTAAACTAGCTAAAGAGTATAATAGGCCTTTTTATCACTTTAAATCAGGGCCTGCTGGTTCTTATAGGAATCCTTTCTGTAAAGAGCAAGCAAGCTATGACCCACTATCATCAGGAACAGCAACCTCAAAAGCAGATATGGTGCTTAATATGAGAGCTTGGGATAGTGCTTCTGATGTATATAAAGGTAGAACTCAATCAATCTTACAAGCTATCTTTTATTTACTTGAAACAGTAGACAGGAAAGCACTCCCAAGAATACCGTGGAAACAAGGTGGTCTATCTCAGTTAGTGGCAGCCTTAAAGGTTGAAAATCTGTTTGAAATGATAGATTGGCTTGAAAAGGATATGAGAGGTAGAGAAACCTCACAGGGTGAAAGAAATAGATTAACAGAACTACAAGCACTGTATAGAGAGTTGACAGCAAGTACAAAGTCAGCTTTAAGAGAGCAGGTAGAAGGCTTGGCAACAATATGTAGAACACTTATTATGTCTAGTTATTCAGACTGGTTGGCAGCCGGTGAGACTCCTTATCATATTAACTTATCTGAGCTAGCTTTATCTGATGAGAAGCCTATAATATTATTCCAATTCAATCCGAACGAAGAACAGGAGTTCGCTAGATATTTGGGTAATATTATAATGTCAGACTTGTCAAGAGCCTCAGCAGAAAAAGAAAAGAGAGGCAATAAATCACTATTTGGATTGTATATAGATGAGTGCCAAGTATTAGACCCTAATAAGATAGCTACATTAGTTGAGAAAGTGCGTTCAGCACGATTCTTTACGACAATCTCAGCTCAATCATCAACACAGATTTCAAAGGCAGCCACACAGAACTCAGAAGATACATTATTAGCTTTGTATGATACAATAAATACATTCATAGTACATAAAGGTGCTACTGAAAAGACAGCTTTAATGCTTTCACAGATTGTATCAAAGGTGGATAAGACTACTTATAAAGTAACAGGAAAGAGAAGTTCTAATGTGTTATCTTTGAATAGGAAAAATGCTAGAGATTCTATTGTTAGCACTGTTACTGAAAAAGTGTATAAAGTAGAGCCTGATGAGTTCCAAACATTGTCAGCTCCATCTAAGAATAACAACTTTAAAGCTCAAGCATACTACATTACTAAGTTGACATCCGACCCAGAGTTTGCAGACGAAACAAAGCCAGTTGCAAGGAAAGTGTGGATAATCCCTAATGAAGAAGTCTTAGAGTCTATTCCTGAGTCCTTTAAGAAACAGTTTAATAACGATAAAAGAGCTACTAGGAAGAAGAAGACACCTATTGAAGATGTACTACAAGATGATAACTTTAAGATAGAAGAAATACAATCTTCTCAAGATATATTGAATGATGTATATACTGAGGGAGAGTTAACTCAAAAGCAGTTTTCTAAGAAACACTACAAAGAACAATTTGACAAGCCTAAAAAGGTTACATCTTTTGACAGATTAACGACAAGCACTGATATTACAAGCAAAAAGGTGAAGCCGGGTAAATTGCCAGAGCTTCCTGATTTATAAAGAGGAGAATATTCAAATGGCATTGCCAAAAAAGAAGATTGTAGATAAAACTAGTAAACTATCTAAGGAGTTGCCTCCTATTGAAGAAGGCTTTGAAACAGTAGACTTAATAGAGGTAGAGGATAAGGCTCCTAGCACTATTCAGCCTTCTGTTCCTATGCCTGAACTGAAAGAAGAAATATATACTGAATATGAGGGGATAGATGATTCTGGTCCATTCTTAGAAGATGAAGAAGAGGAAAGAGAATACATAGATAAAAAGCGAAAGAAGATTAAGCCTATAGGTAGTAAAGCTAAGATTCGAGATAAAGACTTAGACGATAGGAAGAATAAACTCATAGGAGTTAAAATATTCAGAATATTTGTTTATGTAGTAATTCTTGGCTTATTCGCAATGGGATTAAAGAATACTTTATTCCCACAGAAAATGCTTTCTACTGATGAGATTACAGCAATATCTCAGAAAGCTATAGGTAAAACAGGGTTTCCTGAGTATAGAGGACAAGCCTTTGCTAGAGATTTCTTAAAAGCATACTTAAATATGGACAACTCAAAAGCTAACAAACAACTGTTAGGCAAGTTCTATACAGGTCAGCTAGGTGAATCAGATGGTGGGCTCCGTACAGGTAAGTCAGCTAAAGAATCTCAGATGAAAGTAATAGGTGAGCCTGTTCTCTTTGATAGCTTGCTAGTTAGCGAGAAAAATGCGTCATTCAAGTTTAATGTATATACATCAGACACAGACGGAAAGGACACTAATCAAGAGGGATATACTACAGGCCAGTGGCTTGCTTTTCAAGTGAATGTGTATTGGGATAAAAAGACAGACACAATCTCAATAGTGGATAGTCCAACGATGATTCCTACATATTCTATAAAGAAGCCTGAGACTTTGCCAAATGCAGTAAAGATTGGAACAGGAGAGACTGATGATGATATGGTTAAGAAACTAACTCCTACAATCAATGGTTTCTTAAAATCTTACGCTAATGTTGATGTCAATAACTATGAGGAGATTTTACAGTATATAGATAAGAAGTCACCTCAGTTGATTTCAGGTTTCGGTGGAACTGTTAAGATTAAAAATGGTGAGAACACTATTATCAAGACAGTTTATAAGACTAAGGAGCCTAATGTATGGAAGGTTGATATTACTTTAGATTGGCAGACTACACAAACGGTCAATGAGGAGTTAGCTCCAGCGTTTACATCAAGATATGTAATGACGATAAAGAAAACTAATGGGAATGTTTACTTAGTTACTAAGTTTGTTCCTTATGTATATGTATCAGACGATTCAAAATAATAACACACTAAAATAAAATGGGAGGATGGGTAAATGAATACTATTGTATTTGCAGCCGGCATTGGCAATCTAGTATCTAATATAATTGATAACTGGCTTGGTCCTGCTTTCTTACTTTTCGTGGCCGCTTGTGCTATCACATTCATAAAAGATAGAGAGTTCAGAAAGCTATTCAGTTATGTAGGTATCGCCACAGTTGTAGCACTGTTAATTTACGCAGGAAACTGGCTATTTGGCAAAGACGGAAAGCTAAAGAAAGCCGGAGAAAACATCGTAGAACAAGTCAACTAATATAGCAATAAAAAGCAAATTAATTAAGTACACTAAGGCGCAACTAATGTTGTGCCTTTTCTATTGACAAATATAGTATAAATGTGTTATAATGAATAGAACAAAGGTAAAGGAGTGCGTGCTATGGAACGAAAAGCGTGGGAAGAAGCACTATCAAAAGCACTTGATGAGGGTAAACAAGTGGTAAATAGTGTATTAGTGAATGAAGAAATAGAGCTTATAAAAGCAGATACGCTATCAAGACTACTTAAAGAGGAACAGATATTCATTGTAGAAGGCATAATAGATGGAGAAGTAAAGAAGATTCCTTACTATAAAAAAGACGGCTGCTATAATATAATAGGGAACTTGCCTACAGTATTTTCAGAGATAAGTGATAAGAGTAAGCCAAAAGATGTTGTGTTTACTATAACAGACAATGTATTCTCTACAGATTCAGCACAGATTATAGATTCTAATATAGGAATAGTAGTAACAGACTTAGACGGCAATAAGAAGCTCATCAAGATTTAACTATTGATTAATAAATACCTATTAAAAGGTATAATATTATATATAAGATAGAGTTTAATCATAACTCAAGGAGAAAGGATTTAAAATGGGAAACATTAGATTTGTAAACTATCTAAACACGAAGATTAGACTAGATGGAGATTACACTCCACAGGATGTACTCACATATTTGAGCGTCAATCCTTCAGAGGTTGATATGATTGTACACGGCGAAACACTCATCATCACACCTAAGGCGTCAGGAACAAAGGGTGCAGAGCCTCTTACAACAGATGTAGAAAGCTCAGTAATTAGTAGAGTTGCTTTTATTGAGGGAGAGCTAGTTATCTCTTTCAAGTCAGGAGTTGTGTATAAGTATCCTGAAGCAAAGGTATCTGATTATGAGGGACTCATTAATGCCCCAAGTAAGGGTAGATATTTCAGAGATAACATCCAGCGTATGAAAGCTGTTAAGCTAGGCTAATACGCACATTAAAACTATTATTGATAAAGGAGATAAAAATGGATAACAGAGTGGTAGATGAAAGAAAGCTAAGACTTGTAGGGGATATTGTTAGCGAGATTTTGGGAGAGGGTTTCACTGTAACTATTACAGCTAACTCAGAGCCTGCATTTGCAGTATGCAATTTCTCAGATATGCTAAACCCTAAGGAAGTAGCTTTTTCAGAGCTTGCTAAGGGAATGGACTTTAGTGGAGCTCCAGTTAAGGTGGAACTTGTTGGTGGTCAGCTAGTTGATTCATCAGAGGTTAACAGAGTAAGCTTTAATGACATTATGATGAACCCTGAGGTTAAGAGAGCAGAGCAGGAAGCTAGAGATTTTGTTGAGGCTTTGTTCAACGGTACTCAGCCTAACATTGAGGCTCAGCCTGAGAGAGAAGCTCAGCCTGAGGTAGAAACTGTAGGCGAAGCACTTGCCTTGATTAAGGCATTCAGAGATTTGGTAGATTCATCTAAGTAAACAATCTTTGACAAGTTAATTAGAACGAAAAAAGGAGCGTACTATTAGTATGCTCCTTTCTTTATTAATATGCACTTGCTCTTTCTAAATATGGCATAGGGTCAACTAGCTTTCCGTTCTCGTACACCTCAAAATGTAAGTGTACTCCTGTTGCCCAGCCTGTCATACCCATTAAACCTATATCTTCACCCTTAGCGACTGATTGTCCTTTTTCTACATATCTTTTAGCTAAGTGACCGTATCTAGTTTTCAAGTGTACTCCATTGATTACACCGTGGTCAATCTCTATCCAATTTCCATAGCCTTCTTGTACATATCCTGACTGAGTAACAGTGCCACTTAAGGTTGCTTTAATGTTACCTGAGCCAGCTATATCTACACCTGTATGAAAATCATAGCCTTCTCCTAATGGGAACTTGCGTTTTCCATAGAATGATGTGTATACTCCTTTAGCAGGCATTTTAAGTTGTGTCAGCTCATTTAATTGGTCAGTCTTAGTTGCTATTAGATTATTATAAGCGTTTAACTGAGTTGTCAACTTTTCAATTTCTTGATTCGTCTTTTTCAGTTCATCGCCACTTGTGATATGTGTAGCCAAATCGTCAGACTTTTGTGATAATATGATTTCGTCTTTCATTGAGTTAGTTAGTTCGCTTTTTTCCATTTTACGCATATCTGATTTTACAGTTTGGCTTTTTATATCTAAAGGTTGCACCTTCTTTTCTTTTTCTTTGATTTCCTTGTGAATAGTATTCTTACTAATTAAGGATTCCGAGTTAGTTAAATCGTTTACTAGGTTGTTGTGCTTATTTGTTAAGCTATCTAGCTTAGTTTTGATTTCATCCCTCTCTTTAGTAAGTCTTTCAATTTCGCTTTTCAGCGTAGTTTGTTCTTCCACTGTATCAGCATAAGAAGTTTGTATATTAGAAGTAAATATATACACAGGCATACTCAATACAGATAAAGACAATAAAGTATTCTTAATTATTTTATTTCTCTTAATAATAATCACTCTCCTTATTAAAACGAACAATATAAAAAATATCACGATTTATGAATATATTCACTTGACAATCTCTCCAATACTATGATAGAATAAGACTATAAAGAAAAAGGAGAGATAATGAAATGGAAAAGACAGTTTATATACTAATAGGTGTAGCAGGAGTAGGTAAGTCAACATATACAGAAAAGCACTCTACATCTAATTCTATTATACTCTCATCAGATGGCATTAGAGAGGAACTTTTCGGTACTCTAGCAATGCAAGATAAAGATAGCCATACTAAAGTGTTCGATTTAATGAATAGCAGACTTAAGAACGCTCTTACTGATAAGCAGTCAACAGAGATATTCTATGACGCTACAAACCTTAAGAGAAACAGAAGAGGACACCTTTATAGAACAATTAAGTCAATAAACAAAGAGGCTGAGGTAGTATGCCTAGTATTCTCAAAGCCACTTGAAAAGATTATCGAACAGAATAATCAGAGAGAGGGACTAAAGAGGGTTCCTGAGGCTGAGATAAGAAGAATGTATAAGTCTTTAGAGGTTCCAAAAATCGGTGTAGATTGCGATAGAATGGAGTTAGCTAGTAGTGTTGATATAAGCGACTTTGAGTCAGAGTTCGCAGGAGATACAACTCACGATTCTAACTACCACAAGGAAACTGTTAGAGAACATATAAATATGACAATCAGAAATGCAAAGCAGACTAAGGATGAAACCTTGATTAAGATTGCTAGATTTCACGATTTAGGAAAGTTCATCTGTAAGCAGTATATTGAAGAAAAGGGTATCGCAAGATTCGTCGACCACGAAAAGGTTTCAGCTATGTATTACTTTGTAGCTATGCAGAATGACTTTTCTGAGGAAAACCTACTAATACTAGAAGTAATATTCCAGCATATGCAGTGCCATAACGGGTTCAGCGATAAATACATAAACAAGCACAAGCTAACTGAAAAGGAACTATCTGTATTATCAGACTTCGCTAAGATAGATGATATTTCTAGAATAGTATAGCAAAAGGAGAAAATTGAGTATGCCTTTTTACGGATATATTCTAATAATTATCGTATACGCCCTTTGTAGAAAACTCTTACTCAAAGATAGAGTAAGGAATAAAACTAATAGCTTAATGCACCTATTTCTATTCAACTTGATAGATATAGGTGTATATTTATTTTGTGTGTATAAGCTATTATCTAAGATAGACGGATTCAGCCCTATTGCTGATAGCATACTATCTAATTCAGCTTTGCTTATAGCAGTCTTAGGTTTCAGTTTACAGAACGCACTGAAACATATAATAGCTGGTTCCATAGTTAGCTATTCAGGAGCAATCAAAATAGGCGATAGAATCACATTAAGAGAGCGAAACCTAACAGGTTATGTTGAAGATGTAACACTAAGACACGCAATCATTAGGACTTATACTAATCAAAGAGTAGTGATACCTAATTCTGTATTGAATGAAGAGGTTATTATCAATAATGACTTAACTGAATCAACTACAAGTTATCCTATAGTAGTTAAGTTACCTATAACGGCTGATGTAGATAAAGCAATACAGATAATGGTAGATGTAATTAAGAAGAATACAGAGTTACTAAACGATGAAGTGGAAGTATTGTGTTCAGATATTACACAAACAGAAGTAACACTAAAGTCCTTTATTTGGTCAAAGAATATAGATGAGAGCTTTAGGGTTGCCTCAGATATACGATTAGAGATTCTAAGAGAACTAAAGAAAAATCATATAAATATCTAAAAAGATATTGCCAAAGTATTACGGCTATATTATAATAAATACATAAGTTAAAACATTACGGGAGATACATTAATGAAAAAGTTTTTATCAACAGTCTTAATCGCAGTAATAGTGGTATCAACAACAGCTTGCTCATACGGAGCTAGCCACTCTAAAATACAGAAACTAAAAGACTTTATTTTCTCTAAACATTCAGTAGAACAGGCTGAGCCTAAGCCAGCTAAAGAAGAACTAACATTTACTGATTATTACGCAGTAACAGGCGAAGCTGAGTTCACTTTAGATGTTCCAGAAGTTGGTAAGATTAAATATACAGGACTTGATAAGCTAGGTAGACCTACAGGAGTTATTGCTAACTTAGATTACTCACTTGTAGAGAGGGAAAGAAAACAGAAAAGGGAGCCTATAACGATTGACCCGCCAGGCTTCACAAATAATAAGAAGGTCGTTATTACTGAAAAAGACGGAAGAAGATATAAAGGTTATTTTTACAATAGGTCTCACTTGCTTGCAGATTCACTTGGAGGCTCAGCAACTAAAGAGAATCTAGTTACAGGTACAAGAACTCAGAATGTAGGAATCAAGAATAAAGGTGGTATGGCATATACAGAAGAAAAAGCTAGACAGTTTTTTAAGAGTCCTACTAATGCAACTTTAGTATATGAGGTAATTCCTCAGTATAAGGGCTCAGAGATTGTGCCTAGAACAGTTGTTGTAAATATAAAGAGCAGTGATGGGACAATCAATGAAAGAGTTGTTGTAGATAACTCAGCAACAGGATATACAATAGACTATCTCACAGGTGACTGGAGAGCTATATAACTAATTAGAGGCTGTAATTGGTATTACAGTCTTTTTTATTGACAAAAGCATACTCTTGTAATATAATACAGACAGATGGAATAGAATCAGAGAAAGGTTTAAATATATGAATAAACTACAAGAGCAAACATTAGAGGTTGCTATAAGAGAATGTATAGGAGCTGGTCCTGTTGACCCTGTTGATTATAGAGATACTCTAGAGGGAGATTCATCAGATACCACAAAGATAGAATCACTTATAATAGGTTTGCAAGATGGAGATAGGGATGCCGTTTATCATAACTTGCTAGCTTGTGTAGAAGCACTAGAACTAGAGGAGTTATTCTTATCAAAGATTGCTTCAGGTGTAGTTACTGTAGAAACACCGCCTCATTATCGTAGAGAATACTTGTTAGAGCTGAACGGTGACGATTATATAGAAACGCTATTTAAGGATATTGAGATTAAGCAAGCAATCTCAGAGGGAGCTAAAGAGATTGCAGTAGTTGAACCTTGTAGAGATTGGTTCGAACTGTACTTAAATGAGGTATATGTAAAAGCTCTATCTCCTCTGATGGATGGTACAGGAGATTTGCGACACAATAGTGGAATCTCTTTAGCAGTAATTATGTCATACAAAGGTGGATGCACTCTTACAGGTGAACAGATGTATAAACAGATAGACTTTATCAGAGAGAGGTTTGTAGCAGGCAAGTATCATCTAAAACTTGAAACTCCTGAAGGTAATAACAAACTAACAATCTTGATAGACAGGAAATCTATATCTCAGTTTATTACCGAAGCTCGTGAAAAGGTAAGACAAGAAAAAGCACAATAACTATTTAGGAGGCTTGAGAAAGCCTTCTTTTTTATTGTTTAATTAAACTATATAAATACAGATATATCTAGGAGGCTCCGGAATCACTCCTAATCGTTTTTTATACTAAACTTGATATATTTATCATTTAGGAATAAAAATCGCTCCTGGCTTAATCCAGAGCGTCCTAAAGCTATACACTATTTTCTCACCTTTTATCTGTTAGTATATCTATATAGTAGTCTTATTAAGTGGACATATTAAACTATATAAATACAGATACCGCCTGGAGGCTCCGGAATCGCCCCTAATCGTTTTTTATATGAAAGTCGATATATTTATCGTTTTGGGATAAAAATCGCTCCCCGGCGAAATCCAAGCGTTCCAGAGCCATATAGTATTTTTAGACTAATTTAAGATAGTCAACAAAATAAAAAAGCCAGTCATTGCTGACTGACTTTATATATTTACATTACATACAGATTGCTTGCATTATAGCAGGGAATACCTTATCACAAATAATGTCTACTATTTCATCTTCTGTCTTAACTGTGTATGTAGCCAAGTTCGCTCCGTCAACGAATGTCTGAACGAATATAGGCACAAGTCTGCTATAAGTATCAACATCGAAAATCTCTGTAACCTCTGATACATACTCCTCACTTAGAAGAATAATCTCAGCCATCTCAGAAGCGTCTTGTAACTTATCTCTAAAAGGCTTGTAAGCAGTGTAGGCTGTTCTGTAAGAATCCTTGTTCCACTTATTGCTTCCATAGATGTAATCTTCGTTGTTGTAGTAGTCATAATCGTTGAACAGTGTTCTCTGGTCGTTGTAAGTCTTACCAAACTTGTTGTTTCTGTTGTACTTGCTAACAGGAGTATATACAATCTTAGGGCGTACAATAATCTGCTTATCCCATTCACTGAACAAGTTCTCATCATAAGCGTACTCATCAATAACTGTGCTAGAGAAATAATACTTCCCATCTAGCTGTGTAAACTCTGGGAGTTCAACGAACAAAGCAAGCTCTTCAGGAGTTATCTTTTCTCTAGTAACCTCTCTAACAGTAATCCAAGAGTGCATTTCAATGCTATCTGTGTTTAGCTTACCGAATACAAGCTGAATCGCATCATTTCCGGAGTTAGCTAGGTCTGTTCCTGAAGCAAAAGCTCCCATACTATTGTGTGAATGAGTTTCTACATAGATACCTATCTGAACATTCAGTGCTCCATAAATCTTATCACTTGTTTCAGTTAGGGCTCCGTGATTCTCCTGCTTTGGCACATAGGAGAATACTTCATCGTTCCAAAAGTGGACTCCGTCAATGTCTTTGATAGTCAACTCTTTATCATCAACTGTGATAGTCGTTCTATCACCTATATGATAAAAGTTTATCTGTGCTTCTTCGCCATTCTTCTTTGTGATGTTTCTATACCACTTAATAGCGTACATAATAGCTTCTTTAGGGACCTTAGGAAACTCTCTTGAGTTCGATACAGTAATCTTTTCCTCTATCTCAGGATATGTAACCATCTCATAGCCATTTACTTTCTTGATAGCTTTACCAAGCCAACTCTCTCTTATCTCAAAAGTTCCGTTACCGGCTGCGATAGTCGTTCTTAGTAGTCCTAGCTGGATATCTTCAAGATTATCCTTTGATGTATATAGCTTAATTGCTTCTGTCATATTTTTACTACCTTTCTTAAGTGCGGTTTATCTTAATATATGTTAATTATAAAGTAATCTTTATCATCTGTCAATAGCATTTTATAAAAATCTTTATTGTAAGATTTAAGACTCTATTTTCGTTTCTAAGAGAGTTTTATGTGATAGCTGATTAAGAATATTAACTTAAATGTAAAAACGATTAGGGACGATTCCGGAGCCTCCTAGAGCTATGTGTGATAAAAAGCCTACTCAGATTAATAAAAATTAAAATCTAAAAACCATCCCAACGCAAAATAACCCCCTAGTCTTGCAGTATTGTTTGAGCCTAAAAATGGTCATTTTTTAAAAAGGCGTACAAATCATCAATTTTACTGAAAACGGTCCCAAAATCGAATCCACAGCATTTTTAAAATAAAAAAGAAAAGGCTACTTTTTAGCCTTTTCTGCTTTCTTCTTCTCTTCAATCTCGTTCATTATAGCAGGTAGAAAATCTGGTATAGTAACCTCTATATTTCTCTTGTTCGCATAGTCTAGTTCAATCGTTAGTTTAGCTGAACAGAAATAGTTATGTATAAACTCTAGTTCTTCATATATCTTCTCAACGGGAGTATCTGTGCCTTCTACAAACTCTAAGATGAATCTAGGGTTGGCACCAGTATTTGTACAGCTTACTTTAAAGGCTTCCCTAGCACCCTCTACAACAACTATCTGCTTAACTCTGTCCTCAATCTCTGCGATAACATCTACATCAGAAAAAAGATAACTAGCAATCTCTTGATTTTCTACTATATAGCCTTGGCACCATCTACCTGCTCTTATTTTTATTTTGCCAGATTCTATTTTAGATATGAATACATCTTCCATTTCTAGGCAATGAGCATAAGTCTGTATAGAGTCCATATTACTATCAACTTCACATTCACAAGGAATAGCTAACTCACAATACCTATTCGGATTAATCAGTCTTAGTGATTCCCTCACCATATTTTCAATGTATAATTCCTGTACTTTGTTCATATTTGCATAACCTTTCATAAGCTACTCTATATTTATATTAGTATTATAAAAGATTTAAGTGTATCTGTCAAGCGAAAAATAAAAAAAAAGAGTACACAATTAAGTGTACTCATTTTAGTTTGATTAGTGCTTGCTTTATAGCTTTGTAAGGAATGAAACAGCTTTACTTAGCTGTGGAACAGTAATCTTACCTGCTGAGAATGAATAGCTAAGAGCTTCCTTAAGAAGATTAACTATTTCTGCTACCTCTCCGTTAACCTCTGTCTTTTCTGCTTCTGCAACAAGATTGTCAACAAAATCTGCACCTTCCTGTGCCTTCTGCTCATCAGTCTTTAGGTCGATTGGCTTAACAGCCTGTAGTCCAGAACCGTCAAAAGCAACCTTTGAACCGAGTGCTACAAGCTTTCCATCAGAGAACATAACAGTAACTCTCTGAGGCTTAGCTGGCTCTTCCTTAGGAGCAACAAGTGCCTCTAGGTCGATAACTCCCTTAGAACCAGTCTTAGCAAAGATTGATAGGGTATCTCCCTCAACATACATATCCATATTTTCAGGCTTGATGTCTAGGGCTGTGAATACCTGCTCGATTGTTAGCTCACCGATGTTGTAAATGTTGTTCTTGTAGTTTACCATCTTAACATTTGAAAAATCCATAATTTATCTCCTTTTGTAATCTTAAGGTCAATATCGAATTGTTTTGGGTTGTGATAACTGTAAGTTATCTTAGCTTAGTGTAGTTCGTCATAGGGGCAATATGCTCGTTGAAATACTTACCAACGCTTCTAGCACTGATTAGTCTGTTGTAGTCTGTTACTGTTGCGTCTGGATACTCATACACTGCTCCTGACTTGAAAGCTACAACTAGCTTATCGTTTACAAAAGCAACCTTTGTAATCACACTACTATCTACATCTGTAGAAAGTGCGCCCTTTGAACCAGTCTTAGCAAAGATTGATAGGGTATCTCCCTCAACATACATATCCATATTTTCAGGCTTGATGTCTAGGGCTGTGAATACCTGCTCGATTGTTAGCTCACCGATGTTGTAAATGTTGTTCTTGTAGTTTACCATCTTAACATTTGAAAAATCCATAATTAATTATCACCTTTCTTTAACTCATTAACTCTTAATTCATCTTATATGTATATTATATTCTTTTTAGTTTAGATTGTCAAGCATTTTTAGGAAAAACCTGTTCCTCAAATATCTCCTCTGTCATAAATGACATTGTTCTAGTATCCCAAGAGAACTTGTTTCCTAGTAGGAGCCCGCCAGGCATTACAATGTTGACTACATCAAATAGTATTGTGGCAGCCGTTACATTAGCTGTAACATTCTGTGGAGCTGACTCTGAGTGTTCTGCACAGGAAATCTGGTCAGGTCGTCTTTCGTCATCTTCATAGTTCATTAGCACCTTATCGAAATCAAGTGGGGATGGGTACTTAATCTCACCGTTTTCCTTAACTGCAACATAAGTCTGTCCATTGCGTTCTGCGTTACCTGAATCAATCCAGATGAAATCTTCAAAATCTTCATCGTGGAACAGGTCGTGTACAATCTTTCTTGAAGCGTTATTGTCAAGGCAACCCACAACAACAGGTACCCCACCTATTTCCTTAAAATGCTCTTTTAGAACAGAGCCATCTTTAATGAACTCAGAAAAAGCTGATAGTCCATATCTGTCTGCGATTACTTCTGCCTTTAGCTTATTCACATCATCTCTTATAAAGTTCTGTCTTAGAACATTCTTAGGTTCTACAATATCTCCATCTATAATGACTGTGCCATCTGTATCTATCTTAGATAGCATACTTGCGAACCAACTACCTGTTCCGCCTGCTCCTAGTATAACAACTGACTTCTTCTTTTCTGTAATTTTTAGCATAATTTTACCCCCTCAGTACACTTATCATTTCTTTACTACCGTCTGGTCTCTCAACAAGAACTCCACACGCTTTTCCACTAAACTCTGCTGACTTCATATTAAAAGGATTCTTGTCTATTGTGAAGCTTGGACCCTCATCGCTTTTAGAGAAGCTATCAACAGTATTTTTAAAGTTGCTTATGATTCTAATATTTATCTCTCCATCAGCTTCGTCAACTACTATCGGGATTTTATTCTCTCTAGGGCTATTGTCATAATCGTCAACAAAGTACAATGTCCCATTTTCGATTCTTTCTTTAATCACTCTAGTAGAACTAGAATCCATTCCTCTAAATCTTATTCTTTCTTTGAATAGCTCTTTATTGCGATTAACAGCCTCTTCGAGCCTTAAGCATAGTTCGTCCTTTATCATATTTAAAAACCTTTCTGTTTGCTTTATATGACTATTATAATATACTAAATAACTATTGTCAACTGTTTTTATGTAAATAGTTATACTCTCATTGTGGTAGTCCTGCCTGTAGAAGCTCTCTTGATAGTTATTCTTCTTGATTTGTTCTCTTTCTGCTCATTGGCACATACTTCATCAACAAGATTATGTATGTCCTCTAATTTATATACTTTATCTTCTGACAATAGTTCACATACATAAGATAGAATCTCCTGCCCTGCTTTATACTGAGTAATCTCAGAGGCGCTTTCCGTCAATATATTTACTAAAATCTTAGGGTTATCATACAAAGTAATCTGTAATATGTATCTTACAAAGTCTGCTATATCAATCTTATTCTTATATGTTCTTAAGATTAACTTTAACCCTTTATTGGCTGTTGAAATATTTTCACCATTAGAGATTCTCAAACAGTATCTAAAATAGTAATCTATAGCTAGAGTTATTCTCTCTTTAATCTCTTTTACACTTATACTAGAATTGACATCAGCTAAATTATCTAGCTTACGATTAACTCCACATATATTAGAATCAATCTCGAATCTATCAGTTATTTCTTTTACTATCCCAGATGTATCAAAGTATTCAGAGTAATTAAGGTAGTTATCAAGATTGAATGAATTAGAGATATAAGCTTTTATGTATATGCCGTGATTTTTAAATGCCTCAAGAATAGACTCATCGTTATTCTTATCTATGATAGGCCCTAAGAATAGACGCTTATATTTAGGTAGACTATTCTGTATCATTTCAGGAGTTATATTTCTGCAAATAGACTTTATTTTAGGTTCAAGCACTTCATCAAACTGAGTCAACTTAAAGCAATAGCACTTATCTCCATTTATATCGTATACTGTTTTATCTATATTAGCAAAAGAGTTGCAAATATCCTCTATATTTGGATAATTAGTGCTTATGTATATCAAGTCGTCAAAATATCTCTCTACTTGTTCTTCATATATAGCTGGAGCCAGTCTGATTATATACAAACGCTCAAAATGTTCATTATGATTAGAAGCTCCATATAAGATTACTTCTTTTTCATATTCTTTGAATGTTGATACTACATCAATATTTTTAAGTGTATTCTTTGTTATTTGCTCTTTAGTTAAGCTATATTCCATATTACTTACCTTTTCTAAAATTAAAACCACCCTTGTCTTACATTAAACATAATAACATAAAACAAGGGTTGTTGTCAACTTATTAAATTATATTTTATCGGTCACAATTATTCATTCTGTCAAGACACTCTGCTTCTTCATAGACTGATTTTGGGAGAGGTTCTAAAGGATTGTCTACATATAGCTCCATTGCTTGCATAAACCACCTCATATCCCAGCTTCCTCTGTACTCTTTGCGAATAAGCGACTTTATAAAGGCTTTATATAACTCAGGTTTTTCCATAACTGCCTTATAGTAGCTTAAAAAGATAAACTCTGATAAATAAACTCCTATAACCTTATCGTTTAATATATCTACTATTTTATTATATCTATCAATATAAGGTTCAGGACTGTGACCGGAATGACACCTGTTTGAGTCAAAATACATATTATGAGTAAGTAGCTCAAGGCTACATAATAATCTATTCGGATGGTAAGGCTTGTTTATAGGGCAATAATCCAAGTAATCACTTTCAAAGCCATTTGTGAGTGACCTCACACAACTTTTTTCACTAGGTTCTAGCTTACAGTTGACTATATGAATACCATTATTTGAGAGAGCTTCAAAGAATGGCCCGCTAGTCCAGTACCAATACTCATCTTCTGTATCTATGATTACATCGTGTAGGCGATGTACTCTACCATTTTTAACATTAGGTAACTTAAGCTCCCCTACTGTATCTAAAAGTTCACTCGCCATATTGTTTACAGTTAAACTAAAATCCTTTACTTGGAAAACATAACAAGCTTCTCCCTTGTATTCAAACAACTGTAAACACTGTTCTCTATAGCGTGTCCTTTCAGGAACAACACTTGCGATAATCTCATCTATGTTAGGAAAGTCTTTGTTGATACAAACTACTGTTTTCCCGTAAAAGTCGAAACAAGGAGGGCCAACAAAATCCAATTTACCAAGAGTGAGTGCATATAGAACACTTTGACTGGCCCTTTCCCCTTTTAGCATTGTGTCATTTGTGAAATATCCCGGCTCACCCGGCTTTATTATTCCATAAACTACAGGACTACTTACACCTCTCTTTGCTCTGTATTGTTCTTGTGGCTTTCTAAGTGTCCCTGTCTTTGCTAAAGGCCACTTTGTTAATGTTTTTATGAGCATAGCTACACCTCACCTTTCATACTTATACACTATTACTTTTATATAGCTCCGGAAAGCTCCGGAATCGCCCCTAATCGTTTTTTATACTAAACTTGATGTATTTATCATTTACTTAATTAAAATCGCTTAGGAGCGAAACTGAAGCCTCTAGATTTCTCCTGAAGCAACCTTAGCCTTATATATTTCTGCTAAGTCGATTACTTTTTTCTCTATTGGCTTAAGTTCAATTTTTTCGACTTCAACTTCATCAGCCTTCTCAGCTTCTATCTCAATATCTTCAATAGGTTCGCCTCTCAGAATATTCGCAATATTTCTAACATCATTATCAGCTAGCAATCTATCTTCAATAGCCATCTTGTATATATAATCAATCACTCCCATTATATTTGGGGTGAACTTATCTAGGTCTCGTCTTATGATAATGTTTTTAATTATTCCAAAGTAAACATCAGGGTTCTTTAAAGCTGTTGATACAATCATTAACTGTAAGGCTTTGAGAAAGTCTACTTTTTCTCTGTACCACTTAATGTTTGTGATAGCCCTCTCTTTAGTTGTAGAGTAGTTAGCTTTATCAGTTATTCCAAATACACGGTCTAAAACAGATTTAATGCTATATTCAGTGTCATTCGCATTTATAGATTGAATTAGTCTTAGCAAGCGTTGACTTATGTTAGTCGAATTGAACTCACGACCCTCTGCATAATACTTTTCAGAGTCAAAAATATTACCTATATATATATCTTCATCGTAGAAATAGTCTTTAGCACGCTTAAAAGAAGATGGAATAATCTTTATTCCTTTTTCTAATAGCATACTCAGTACTTCTAGTTTACTTTGCGGCCTTGTACCTATATGAGTTTCCACTCTATACAAAAACTTTAAATGAGGATAAGCCTCTTTAAGCATTTCATCTGTAGTATCTAAAAAGAACCAGTTGTAATAATGAGTAAAATCATAGTCGAATCTTTTTGCTCTAAAACAGTAGTAATTAACTCCATCCATTTCTATAGTTCTTCTATATCTAGCATTACTCTTAATAGACTTTGGAGCCACCTCATCAAGAATCGCCTCTATATTTGGAAAATCTGTTCTTAGATAAACTAAATCAGAGCTATATAGCTTTACACTAGGAGTTTTAAAATCAATCTTTTCAAGCTCGACAAAATATATAACAGATTGTGATGTTCTAGTATTAATGATTCCATAAAGCATAGGACTCTTCAATTCATCTGATGGGTAACATCTAATACTTGTCGTACTACAAGAGTTTGGCTTCTTCTGTATAGTGTATTGCATTTCTTCTCCTATAAAATAAAAATAGTTTATATCGTTATATTTCTATTATAACAAGGTATAAACTATTTGTCAACTTATTTATTTAATTCAATTAAAGTATGTACAAAATCTCTAACTAGTTCCTCTTTTAGCTCTACATCTGAATTGATAACATACTCAATATAAGCTAGTATCTCCTTTAAGTATTTACTACCTTCAAACTTAGGAGGAACAAACTCCTTTACAAGACTAAACAATCTCTCAGGTTTTGTCATTATTGTAATATACATAGTATCTGCAATTAGTTGGCTTAGAGATATTTTAGTGTTTGCGTTATTGTATGCACATATTACTCTATCAATATGCGTACTATATTTTGTATTCGGAAGAGAGTTTAAGCCGAATACCATAGATAGCACAGAGCAAGTCTTACTATTAAGCCCCCTAACTAAAGCTTCTTCACTTATGCGTTCCGGTTCTTTTATAGGAACAAGATAGCTATCAATGTATGAAAAATTAAAACCTGAAAAATATACTCTATCCATCCACTTTTTAGTTGCTCCTAGTGATTTGCAGGATAGCCCTCTAGAAAAAGGTGATTGCTGATAAAATAAGCCCGCCTCTTTTAGTTGACCTAGCATTTGAGGCCACTCCTCAAATTGAATCGTTTCAAAAGGAATCAAGTGATTAAGGTTAGGGAATATCTCCTGTATCTCCTCGGGAGTAACAATGTTGGCTAAGTCTATTAAGTTGCCTCTTCCCTTTTTAATAACTCGTAGCATATTAAAACTCTTAACTGAAAAACAGTAACACTCTTTATCGTGTACTTTATGAGTTCCACGATACCTTACTGATGTCCTCTTATCCTCAGGAGCAACAATATCAATCAGTTTACGACCTAAGTCAGAATCAGTTGGAACATAGACTACATCAGCTCTAAGCTCTCTCATATTTCTATCTTCAAACTTATTTATCTTATCTAGTTCAAGAGCATATATATAATAATCATCGTCTGAGTAATAAGCTGTTACATTTCTGAGGACAGCCTGTCCGTAGATAATAGGATTCTTAATAGCAGTCTTTAAAGACTTTCTATTTTTAGACATCTTAGTTACCTTTACTGAGTCAGCAGTCGCTAAACTATATCTCATAATCTTCTTCCTTTGCTCGTTCTTCCTGTTTTTCTAAAGAGTATCTCTCAAGTAAGCGTTCATCGTATAGTGGCATAGCTACTAGGTCATAGAAAAAGTCGCATATCAAATTATCTTCCCTATCTGTACGCCCTGTCGTTGAATCTATGATAGGCTGCCACCACAAACTTGCTTCCTCTTGATTATGTATCACATTCTGATGAATAAAAGATAGCTGTAGGAAGAACTTATGTAAATCTCTACTCTTTTCGGCGGATATTCTTAATGTTCTACCAAGCCCTGCAAAGTACAAGTCTGTATTTGGTGTACCACACAATACTGAGTTTACTATTTCTCCAGCGTTCTCTAGTACTCTATTAAAGTTTTCTACATTGATTCCTGCTAGTGAGCCACCTAAACAAATACCACCACCCTCAAAAACATTAGTCAAGTATGGGAACATAGGTGTCATTGTATCTGGGATAAAAGCAGTAACAACATCAACATAGTCGTCATAAAACTTTATCTCCCACTCAGTTTCTGGCACCCAGTAATCGTATCCTTTGGAAACTAGTTCTCTAGTTATCTCATTGTTTGTTACGATTGTAACATCTAAAGGTCTCTGCATAACCCTCTTAGGGGCAGCCTTATAGTAAATCTTTCTATCATCAATTCTATAAATGCCTTCTTTTATGGTATCTGCATTAAGGTTTAATGCTAATCTCCCATAATCGCTATCAGATACTGGAATTACTTTACCCAGTTCTACAGGCTTTTTAGCTAGTCCAACAGCTTCACATATTTTGTTATCTTTAATAGTTATCTTTTTCATAAATAAATACCTTTCATATTACATCAACTTAAGTATATAGTAACATAGGTAAGATACAATGTCAATATATTTTATCTATCTTTTTATTGCAATAAGTATGCTAGATAGTTGACGGTAAAATATTAGTATAAGGCTGATATGTCTTATAACTCTGGCACCTATACTAACCTAATACAAATAAAGTTAGGAGAGGAAAGAGAATGTTAAATAAAGTAAGTAGAGTAACTATTTTAGCAGTTGCTATTACGATACTAGCGATGATTATTCAAACAGCTAGTGTTGAAGCGACTACTAAGAAGGCTCCGAAGAGTGCTGAGCTATGTTCACTAGATAACAACTCGGCACCTGTGGTCAATATGAAAATAGATTTTGTAGAGACCCACGAAACCCAAATACAAACAAAGGAAGAGATTGCTGAGAAGAAAGCTAAGGAAGAAGGAGCAAGACAAGAAGCAATCAAGAGGGAAAGGGAGCAAAGGTTACAATCAACAAAGCTATATTCTATTGAAAGCTTTATGTTTGCTGGAAGAGTACACTGGAACAATAAACAGTTTACTTATTACTCAGAGAGAGTTTTGCCGGGAGGCGGGCTCAGAATACCCGGCAGGCACACCGAAGATGGTTTCGTAAAAGATGGAGATGGATATATAGTATTAGCATCAAGCACCAAAATCCCCAAAGGGTCGATAATAGAAACTCCTTTTGGAATTAAGGGAAAAGTCTATGACGGCTGTGAAGCTTGCACAGTAGACTGGTTTGATGTGTATGTAAAGTAGGAGGAAAAGATTGAATCAATTTTACTACATAGACGCCATTACAGAATCAGTAAAGTTGACTACGGCTCCTGAGAAGGTGGAAACAGCATATAAGAACATATTCATAGAGAACTTTAAGTTAGCTAAAGAGTTTTTAACTTACGGCTACAAGTCAAAATATGACTTAGAGTGGGATATGGTAGAGGCTCCGCCATTTGGACTAGAGATTGCTCATAGAACGATTAATCAAATAAAGGAATTAGATGATGAGTTTAGAAAGTTTGTGGAAGAATACGCAGACTATGGTTATAGGTTAGAAGATTTAGAAAAGTCAGACGAATGGGAAAAGAGGAACAGGTTGAATAATTTGTTTGTCTACTATTATGGCTTTTACAGATTTTTAGGTATAGACTATAAAGATAGGATTAAAAAAAGTATTGCTAAGAAAAATCAGTATAACTTTGTCAGGGTTAGAACTAAGTATAATCGTTCAAGAGAGCAGATTATTAGAGAGCAAGCACAAGAGCTTTTTGATAATCTAGAGTCCGAATTAAGGGAAATGAAAGAGGAGGTTGAGTATAATCAACAAGCTGTTGGCGTCAAGATAACAGAACAGAAAGTGGCATATAGAGAGCTACACGAATCTACAAAGTTATCTCCAAAGCGTTTGAATGATATTAAAAACATCTTAATTATTTACTTATCAGAGAGGGAATCTTTAAAGAAGAAGCTAAAGGGAGCGGAATTAGCTATTTCGCCATATTGCAACAAGCCTGAGATAAGTGGAAAGATTGTTAAGAACAAAGACTTATCTATTTCAGATGTAAGATGGTCAGTCAACGAAGGATATAATATTTATAGATTTAAAAAGGCGGAAGAATCACTGGTAAGCGATATAGCGCCTATGTTATTTACTTGGACAGCCTATAATAGACTGGCAAATATCACAAAAGATTTAGATTTGTGCAGAAATGAAGATTGGATAATCATTGATAGCGGTCAAACAGGAGAACCGTTGAGCATAGAAGGAAGTTTTTTCGACAAGGACGAATATGAATTAACAGACAATGAGTTAGCTCTAGAGGCTGCTTTGAATCCAATACTAACAGTATTCTATAAGGAGAGATTTGAAGGTATAGATGGCTGATAAATCATTACAGTATAACGCTGTAGGCTCTCTATTAGATTTACAAGTAGGTAAGGTTTATTTTAGAAATGGTAAAGCATACTTGATTGAAGATAAAATAAATGAAATGCTTTATTGCAGAGTAGACGATGAATATGATGAGGAAATATCCTTGGATAAAGCTTCTCTAGAAGCCTACTTAGATTGCTTGCTCTCAGATGATGAAGATGAGCTGTTTTTTAAACTACAATGAGAAGCCTAATAAAGGGAGATTACTAAAATACAGTAATCTCCCTTTTTCTTTGATATTTGAAAATAAAAAGGAGAATAAGGAATGTTCCATTTTTCAACAGTTACACATCAGCCTGAGATATGCACAGCGTCCTCTCCTGCTACTTGTAAATATGCTAATGGTTTTCATAGCGAAGATTGGATTGAGGTTCAAGCGTACGCAGATAAAGAAAATGAAATGCTAAGTAAACTAACTGAGTTCCAAGCTAAGTATTTTCTAAGTAATCAAATGACACGCACAGACACATCACATATATTAGTCAAGAATCGCAGTGAAGGATATACAACTAATGGCAGTCTAATAACAAATGACACATTAGCATACTTAGGGTTCACTAAAGAGGAGCAGGACACAATCTTGTCTTATGATGATTGTTATATAATTCCTAAGACGGAAAGAGCTATACAGAGATTTATGTACGACCCTAAGAATCTTAATTATATGTTTAATGAACTACAAGAAGGCTTTGAAAAAGGGGAGATAGGTAACGCAGTAAATGGTAGAGCATATATTAAGACAGAGGTTGTTCCTTATATTGATTATGCAGTGATGAATCCCGGCACTAATATAATGGGGAAGGTTATAGGTTCTAAGAACAATGTATCAGGACCTTGGGGATATACACTAGCAGAATGTTGGGAAAACTATATCAAGATAAAAGAGAAGAATAAATCGCTTTACTATGCTAATAAACACGAGAACTCATTTTATGTAGTATGCTGTAATAAGCGATAAGAAAAAGGCTGTAAGGGAATAACCTTAACAGCCTCTTGCTTTGCTATCTAATATATTTATCAATATTAAATAAAAGTATAATAAATATAGAAGGAGAAATAATATGAATAAGAGAATAACACAAAGAATACTTAGTATCTTATTAGCGATTTCTATATGTGCCACAGTGGTTTCAGCAGGAATGTACGGATACTATAAATGGCAGTATATCAAGAACGAGCAAATATCAGATGAGTTATCTAAGAAGTATGCTAATGAAGTAGGCGAAACAGAGTTTACCAATGTCTACTTAAAGCCAGATATAGATAAGATAAAAAAGGATATTCCTGACGCTGTAATGTGGTTATATATTCCTAAGATTGATTTAAGCGAATTAGTTGTCCAAGGAAAAGACGATGATTTTTATTTAACTCATAATGAATATAAAGAGTACTCTAGAATGGGGACAGTATTCTTAGATAGTCGAAATAATCAGAATATTGAAGAAAACTATTTAAGTTTCCTTTTTGGCCACAACTCAGATAACACAAAAATCAGATTCTCTAGGTTTAAGGAGTTAGAAGATTTCTCAGGTCAGTATTTCTATATTTATCAGAATCATAAACAATACAAGTTTAAGATGATTGACTATTTATTTGTATCCCCAAAGACACCTTTATATACAGAGGGAATCGTAAACGCAGAAACATTTAAAAAAGCTCTAGCAACAACTAATACATCAGAAGATGTTATCAACTCTATTACAGACGATAAAAAGTATATGATACTTGTTACTTGTAAAACAGGTTGGGACACCAGTCAGAGAAGATTTATTATAGGTGAGCTAGAATCAACAATAGAATACTAGAGGTATATATGCTAAGTAAAGAAACAACACTTGATTTATTAAAACAGGCTGCCGATGCTTATTACAATAATGAAGAACTCACTATGACAGATAATGATTATGATGAGTTGGCTCAGTACGCAGAAGAAAATGGCTGGATAACACAAGACTCAATATTGAATGATAGTGCCACCATCAAAGGCACAAATGTAGAACATACAGTTCCTATGCTCTCTTTAGCTAAAGCAAAAACAATAGATGAGCTAAAGCAGTATATTAAAAGAATAAATATAAGCACACATAAAGATAATACTTTCATTATAGAGCCTAAGTTAGATGGTTTAGCCTTAGCTTTAATATATGAAAATGGAAAACTTGCTCACGCATATACAAGAGGTACAGGCACACAAGGTAAAGATGTATCTTATATAATCAATCATAAAGAGTTAACTGTAAGTAATATTCTAAATAGACTGAATAATACTAACATTAAAGAAATAAGAGGAGAGCTAGTATGCTCTAAAGAATCTTTAATCTATAATAATGCACAGAGAGGTGAACCCTTTAAGAATGAGAGGATAGCCTCAGCAGGGCTTCTCTCAAAGTCAAGGCTAGGCTTAGGTTATAAAGCACGATTAGACTTTGTAGCCTACTCAGCTTATGATGTTAATAACAAAGAGATTAAGGTTCCTGAAGAGGTCTATCAAGCAAGCACAGATTTTAAAACGATTAATTTTTATGAAAATGATAGCTTGGAGTATATTTTAGAGGTTGCAGATACTCTCAGAGAAAGCTATAAGTACCCTACAGATGGAGTAGTTATCAAGATGGCTAATCCTGTAGACTTAGGAAGCACTCAGCACCATCCTTTAAATGCAATAGCTTATAAGTTCCCCGGCGAAGAAAAGATAACTAAGATAATTGGCGTTACTTGGGGAACAGGCAAAACAGGCAGGTTTACTCCTATAGCAATCTTAGAGCCTGTGGTTATAGGTGGAGTAACTATAACAAATGTATCACTCAATAATATGGAATGGATAAAAGAGCGAGATATAAAAGTGAACTCAGTTGTATTTGTAACAAGAGCAAACGATGTTATTCCATATATAAAAAGAGTAGTAATGAATAACTCAGATACAGAAGATATAGAACCTTTAAGGGTTTGCCCTTACTGTAATAGTAACCTAGTAATGAAGTCGGCTTACTTAGAATGTCCTAATCATAATTGTCAGTCTACTGTAAAGAATAGAATTAAGTACTATGTATCAAAAGGTTGTCTTGATATTGACGGAATGAGTAACGCTCTTATAGATGTACTAAAACTAGAATCAGTAAAAGATTTACTAGAGCTAGACTTAGATACATTAAAGGGTACAGATTACTCAAATGGCACAAAACTAGGCGATATTAGGTCAGAGCAAATATACAGCAAGATACAGTATGCTAAAGATAATACACCTGAGTATATATGGCTAACTACACTAGAGATACCTAACTTAGGCAAGTCAACAGCAAAGTCTTTGTTGAGCAAGTTTGGAAATATAGATAGCGTTTTAAATGCGACATTAGATGAACTACTAAAGGTTGAAGGAATAGGCTTCCTCTCAGCTAGAACAATCATTAAATATAGAGATAATGCTAAAGCTATCTGGGAATCAATTAAAGACTTTATTAAGATTCCTATTAATAAAGTAAAGAGTAACGGTATAACATTTTGTGTAACAGGGAAGCCTCCTGCTCCATACACTAATAGAAATGATTATGTCAGAGCGATGGAAGAAAAAGGGTATGTTTTCCATAGCACAATCAAGCAGGATACACTGTTCCTAGTTTGTGATGATATTAACAGTAACTCCAGTAAGGTTAAGAAAGCTAAAGCCTTAGGAGTAAAAATAGTAAACGCTTTATAAAGAAGCACAATTAAATTAAAAGAGGTGAGTATTATATGTATAGAACAGTATACACAACAAACAATCTTGATTGGTCTACTTTGTGGCTAATTATCTTAGGTTTCTCAATATTACTAATAATTGCGATAGTTTCCAATGTAGTAATATTTCAGAAGCATTATAAGTTGCCAGGCTGGTACGCAATAATTCCTATTTTTAATTCTTACAAGCAATCTCAAAAGACTTTTGGTGATGATTATGGTTGGATAGGTCTATTAATCGTTGTTTTAGGAATGTTTTCAGGAGTTGGCTATTGGATTTCAATCTCTTTGCTAGTAGTTTCTCTTTGGTATAGCTGGCAAGTTTACTCTAGATTAACTGATAGCGATGGATTAAAGATTTTAGCTATACTTTTACCATTTATCGGAGCTCCTATTATAGCATTTTCAAGCAAAACTGAATACACAGGCCCTAAGCCTCCATCAAAAGGATAAAAATCTTTAAAAAGTGCTTGACAAATCTCCAAAAGTATGATAATGTGAAAATATAGTAATTATCAGAAAATAACGAAAAGGTTGAAATGGAGAGAAGAATATGAATAAGATGAAGAAAGTAAAAGATTTTGTTAATAACCCTAAGAAGCTAACAGCTTTGATTCTAGGTGTATGCCTTGTTGGTCTAGCCACACTTGCTTTTGTGTTTAGTGATGGCCCTGCAGAGGCACCTAAGACTACTGATAAAGTAACTGCACAGAAGAAGGACACAAAGAAAGCTGAGAAGAAGTCAGAGATTAAGAAGTCAGAGGTTGCTAAGAAGTCAGATGAAGCTAAGGTAGAGGAGAAGAAGGAAGAAACTAAGGCTGAATCAAAGACAGAAACTAAGACAGAAGAAAAGAAGTCAGAACCTGCTCATAAGCCATCAGCAAGCAAGCCTTCTACAAGTGGTTCAAACTCAGGAGCTTCAAGCTCTACAACTGCTCCAACTCAGAAGCCTAAGCAGAAGGTTTGGATAGTTGATAAGCCAGCTTGGACAGAAACTATACAGGTGCCTAACTATAAGTCAGTGCTTATGGTAAAGGTTAAGACTTTAACAATGGGTGTTCAGATTATGACAGATGATGAGTTCACGGCTTGCGTTGCTATGGACCCAACTCCTGAGAAGTGCAGAGGGTCTTGGTCACAGTTTACAGAAACTGTACAGGACGGATACCTAACTCAGACAGTTAATCACCCTGAGGAAGGACACTGGGAGTGGAGATAAATCAATAGTTTACTAAGGCAGCTTTAAGGCTGTCTTTTTATTTACTATACTTTGTTCCATTGACAAATACTGCATATTATGGTAAAATGATAATATATAAATGAAATGAGGTTAATTACAACTATGAGCAATCTAGTTAATGTTTGTACATCAAATGACAATCTAAAAACAGTCGAAAGAGGACTTATAAAAACAACTGTACTAGCTGGCAATGGAATCTTTGAGTTGGCAGAGAGTTGGGTAGGAGAATCTATTAAGAGTATTTTTGAGTATCCTATTCCTATTTATCCAAACATAGAAGAAAGCGTAACTATCAGCAATAAAGAGAATCGCCCTGCTATTCCTGTAGAGGCTCTACTTTACACAATGAAGTGGTATAGAGATATTACAAAATCAACAGGTAAGGAAGCTCAAGTAAACTTTTATCTTGGGAATAGAGATACAGAGATAACTATAAATGAAGAAGTAGTTAAAGTAAGTAATATTAGAGGTGTTGAGTTTTGGGGAGATAATATCTTCTCTTATACTCCTAAGCAAGCTAACTGTGGAGCAGAAACTCAAGCTGTGGACCCTATTTACCATATTCTGAATCAGCAAATAGGAATGTATGTAGAAACTCACTCACATAACAGTATGAGAGCTTTTGCTTCAGGAACAGACCTAGACAACTCAAAGAGTGATGGCATACAATTAGTATTTGGTAGACTAAATACAGACGAAATACAGATGTACTCTTGGGCTACTGTGAGAGGACTTATTAAACAAGGAATGACACTTGAAGAGATTTCTCAATATGTTGATATGCCTAAGTCAGAGTTTAAAGACAGTAAGTTCATTTTCGATAAAGACTTGTCAGAGTTCCTTGATGAGCAACCTTTTGTTCAAGAGGTATTTGATGAGTGGAACAATCAAATTGTAAAATAATCTACAACAAAGGTCAGCTTTTAATAGTTGACTTTTTTATTTTGGTTTGTTATAATTAATACATAAGAAGAAATGAGGTGAAGATATGGAAAAGATAACTAAGGATTTTTATAGAGAGCTAAATGCAAGGTTAATTGAAGAAGAAGAATCTAATGGTGCTATTGCCGTTAAGGAAGTAGACTATGACGGTAATCTATCTACATTTTCATATATTCACGGAGGTCTAGATTTCTCAGATAGAAGAATAAGACTAGCTAGAGGTTTGACTCTTGATAATGATGATAATATAGTTCTAGTTGGTTTTGAGAAGTTCTTTTGCAATAATCAACTAGGTGCAGAGAGAGATTGGGTTACAGAGGAGTTCGCTAACGAGTTCTCTAAGATACAGGACTACGGTAGTAAGCTAGAGTGCGTTGAAAAGAAAGACGGCTCAATGATTATTCTAGGCGTGTACAAAGATGAGCTAATAACCTCAACTACATCTTCTATAAATAATGTTATATCTAACTATGCTTTGAGCTATTTCAATTCCCTAGATAATAAGGATGCTATAAAGGACCACCTTGTAGAGCAGAACGCTTGCTTTGTATTTGAGTATGTATCTCCAGTAAACAGAGTAGTAGTAGACTATGAATCTGAGGACTTTGTTTTGCTTGCTCAGATTTCTAAGGAAACTTGTACTGAGGTTGAGATAGAGAACGACTTTGGTTTTGCTAGGCCAGAGGTTTTCCAGTATACTTATGAGGAACTACAAAATATTCAGAAAAATGCAATAAACTTTGAAGGTTTCGTGGTTAGAAATGACTATGGTCGCCTTATAAAGTTCAAGACAAACTGGTGGTACGAGCTACACGGTTTGACAACTATGTTCTTTTCTGATTTCTTGAGCAAGAATAATGTTCTTGAGATTCTTAAGGCTTACTTGAATGATGAACTTGATGAGTTGTATTCTATACAAAACTCTAATGAGTTGTACAAGAAGGTAGGTAAGGTTGATGTAGTTGTAGGCTGGATTGATGAAATAGAGAAGGTTTCTAATAAGATAGCTAAAAAGTATAAAACTGTAAGAGAATATGTTGAATCTGAGGACTATAAGTCAAGAAAAGGGTATAATAAAATTATAACAGATAAAATACTAGGCAGAGATTCCGAAGTATTGTCTTATAAGGCAGTACTATGGGAAAAGCTAAAGGAGTACAAAAGTGAGCAAGTTTGATAATTTGATTATACTTAAAGATTCAGTTAAAAATCTAACAAATGAGACCCCAGCTAAAATGAGTGAGCTTGTTGAATCACTCTCAGATGATTGTATAGAGCTTTTAAAGACTATTCTAGAGGAAGAAGCAGATACTTATCCTCTAGAGGTCTACCTTGAAAAGGACGCTTATATTATGCAATGGCCTGAAAATGAGGAGATTCCTGAGAACACTGTATATTGCCTTGCATTAGAAATGTGCATAGAAAACTCAGATATTATTCACTCAGTTGCTAGAAATAAAATCAAGAGGTTAGTTTAGTGAATATCTTAATAACAGGTGCTACTGGATATATAGGAAGTAAACTAGCTAAAAAGCTTTTGGAAGAAGATAAAACCCTAACACTATACTTGTTGACACATAAGAGAAGTCTTAGTGATGACGAGTTACTTAGTGATAGGGTGGTTCTAGTTAATTCAGAGGATATGTATAAGCATAAATATGACTTTATCTATCATATAGGTGCATTAAAGAATACTAAGTCATTAGATACAGAATATTTAAAAGACTTAATAGACAGTAATTTAAAACTCTCTATTGACTTGTTATTGTTCGCTAGAGATACAGATACGCCTATTGTGCTTATATCTTCATTTTCTCAATATGTAGATAAGGACCCATATTGCTTTACAAAATCATCCGTAGAGGAGTTCGCTAAGTTAATTAACTTTGGTAAGTACACTTTTGTAAGATTTACAGATATATATGGTGAGGATGACCCTAGGCCTAAAGTATTTAATTTATTCCAAAGAGCTGTGGATAATAAAGAAAGCTTTGTTTTCCAGTCGCCTGCTTGTAAGCCAATTAACTTTACTCATATAGATGATATAACAGACGCACTTATTTATCTAATGTCTATGGAAGATAGACCGCAGATAGTAGACTTAATATACAAAGAAAATCTAACTACTTTAGGGGAGATGGCAAAACAGATAGACCCTAACCTAGAGTATGCGATATTTCCTACGGCTGAGAGCAAAGAAGAATACTTAGTGCCTACAGATAATTATAGATTAAAAGGGTTTAGACCTAGATATAAAGTAAGATTTGATAAGAGAGGAAGATAACAATGTCAAAGATAAAAGCAACAGGGTTGACTGGCAATATTTCTATTAATGTTGTAAAAGGCTCTGTATTTATAACTGGCACATTAGCTGGTACGCAAGTTGACTATGATAGTTTTATTAAAGAGATATACGACAAATATCCTGATAAAATCGTGTTTAATAGTGTATCTTTTAATAAGCTAACTATTACGGAAACTAACGCAGAAATGACCTCAGACTTTGAAGATGGGAACGATGAAAGAGTACTTGATGAGCTAAAGATTCTTTATGTAGGAATGTTGCCTGTTAAGTCAATTATTCAGAATCCTACATTCAAGCTGATAAATGAAACAAATAAGCTAAAGATAGATAATGTCATTAAGGTTTTAGGAGCGTTTACTCCACTTGTACTTGATAAGAACCTACAGGTAATTGACGGCAATCTCAGATTACAGTTAGCAATAGAGGATAACTATAAAGAGCTACCTGTAGTTGTGTACGATTGTGAAGGAGTAAAAGCTAACTCATTAAGATTGCTGATGAATAGGTCGTCAGAACTACAAAGATGGAACTTTGATGATATAGACCCATTCATTGATTCTGTGCCTCAGATTCAAGCTATTGCAGAACCTCTAGGATTCTTCGGCACAAAGCTACTACCTACATCATTCTTTGCTAATTCTATTGTTGAGTATGTTATCGACCCATTCAATAAACCTCAGCAAGGGTACAGACAAGAATATGGACTTGCTGAATGGGCTAAGCTCAGACGAGAGCAGATGGCAGAGCAAGTTAAACAAAAGTACGCTAAGAAGAGGTCAAAGAGAAATGATGAGAATACTGTATCTCTATTTGATTTAATTCCTAAGGAAGAAGATTTCCTTGCAACTGAGGAACCTTATAAGAAAGCAGAAGAAGTTGTTGAGAAGTGGGAACTAGAGGGTAGAAGAATAGCTAAAGTATTTGACGAAAAGAGAAAAGCTGAAATACTAGGTCAAGGTAAAAATTGGCAGAATACTCAGAGAAAGAGCAGAGTATTTGCTAACGATGAAAGAGCAAAGTTTGAGGATAAGGTAAGAAACTCTGATTTGACAGACGAACAGAAGTCATACATCTTAGATAATATAGACGACTTTGCAGGTATGACTATAAAGGATATTAAAGAGGAGTTGGCTAGCGATGTTACAGAATAGATTTAATGAACTCCTTAATGGAGCAGACAAGGTTACAGTAAATCTTAAGAGATTATATGCTAGTTTGCCTTTACAAGAAAAAGTAGAGTTGCTAACTATAATGCAAAATCACCAAGTATACTCTATAACGACCTACTTGAACATAGATAATTATTCCATAAAGATATATGCTCAGCCTACACTAGATAAAGTAGGGCAGAGATTCACTGAGATAACTAAAGAGAATAACGGTGATTCACCTATTCCGTATTTATGGACAGTGTTCCCTACTCCTGATGAAGATAGTGTAAAGCGACACACGAAAGTATTAGAAGCATTAGCTTTAGATTCTGAGTTGCTTATTTCAGATAGTAAGATGAATGTTTTAGATAATACAAAATGTGAAGTCGAATATATGTATCTACTGAATCCTATGGCTGTAGAAAAAGCAGACTTGATAATAAGTAAACTTGAAGAAATACATTTAGGATGTGAGCGTAAGGACCTGAGCAAAGATTATTATTTGACACCTTTTGATAGAACTATTCTAAAGGCAGTAGTTTTCAAAGAAGTATACCTTAATGAGGAGCCAACTAATGTGTGCTAAGAAACTAAAACATATACAAATTAACGATGATGGAACATTCTACTATGATAGTGGAATGAAGCAGTGGAGCAAAGAAGAAGTCGAACAGATAGATAAAGAGTATTTTGATAATACTAGACAATATATTGAGATGGCTTTAGCAGACGGTTTCGTTGAGTTCCCTATAATGTGGGATAACGGTCCTGACGATGTACAGTGGTCCAGTTGCTACCTGCCTCCTAATTTTATGCCATCTCACGCAGAAGGCTACAAAGAACGCTATGGTATGAATTATAATATTTATATTCCAAGCTATGGCAGAGCAGGTGATACATATACAGATAAAGTGCTAGATACATTCGGTATAGAAAACTATTATTTCTGTGTAGACCCGGACCAATACTCAGCATATAAGGAAGCATACGGGAAAGAGAAAGTAATTATCAGAGATTACTCATTCAAGAAGAAAGACAAAACTAATAGAATGTCCTCAGTAAATGCTCCCCACTACTTAATAGCTGGCTCAGCCTTTATGAACGCTTTACTATATATGACTAAATCATTAGGCGATGATAGATACTGGATGCTAGACGATGATTTATACTCTATAGGACTTAAAGCACCAAAGGGTAATCTTGATTTAAGTAAAGGCGATTTTAAGTATAATAAAGATGATTTCTTAAGATGTTCATTCTTAACAGAGGAATACATAGGTTTCGACTTTAAGGCTTTCCTATGTGATTTGGAAGAGTTCGCTATGCAGAGTAGAAACTTAAGTGCAATAGCACTAGATAAGTATGGACTAGTATTTACTAAGCCTATAGGAATTGACTTTGGGTCAAGAGCTTACTCATTCTTTTTAGCAGACACTAATTTACAGCTAGATGAGAGAGGGTTCCAGAATAACGATACTATTAACAGTATAGACGCTCAAAGACAAGGACAGGTAGTTGCAATAGTTCACGGATATTACTATCATAGTTTTTCTAGTCAATCTCAATCAGGAGGCTGTACAGGAGCATACACTAGCTATGGTACACTAGATAAAGGTAAGTCATTAGTGGCAGCCTGCCCTAACAACTCTAAAATTAGCTTCCTATTTTCAAGAATACATCACTCAGTAGATTATTCAATATACAATAAAAATAGATTGGTAGGAAAAGCTAAAATAGACTAATGGCTCTGGAACGCTTGGATTTAATCAGAGAGCGACTTTTATTTCTAAACGATAAATATATCGACTTTGATGTAAAAAACGATTAGAGGCGAATCCGGAGCCTCCTAGAGCTATTCTAGTAGATAATCCTAAGAGAGGAATTAAAATAATGCAAAAATACTTTACAAAGAGAAACGGATATATGATAGCTTTAATCATACTTGTATCTGTAATATTCTTAGCTGTTAAGTCAGCATACATTTCTCATAAGATGTTGAATACTGATATTTCTCTAGTTGAGAATAAGCAGATAGTTAAGACAACTAGGCTGAGAAACCTTATTGAAGAAGATAGCTTAAAGCGTTCTCACGGAAAATGGGTATTTAATATTAGACAAGATGTAGTTAATGATATTAACTCACCTAGAGAGGCTAATGTAGTACGCTATAAGATTAATAAGTATTTGAAGGTTACTCCTGTGTACCCTACAAGTAAGTACATCAAGATTGATTCAGAGCTATACTCTGATGAACTATATAAGGCTGTTAATAGTAAGGTCCACAAAGTAGACTTAGCTAAATGTTATGAGGAACTCACCTTTGACGAAGCAGAGAGAATTGGGCTACAGGCTCAAGCAGACGCTCAGACTTGGGAAGAATTAAAAGCTAAAGGCAAAGAATGGGAGTACGAAATATACATAAAATCTAGAGAAGCACTAGAAAAAGGCAGACAGCTAGGAAAGACAGCTTGGACAAAAATAAAAGGTTTAGCAAACTAAGAACTTATCCCACTAGTTAAACGGTAAAATAATACTGTAACAATAACTAGTGGGAGGCTATTTGTGCAAGAAGCAAAGAAAAACAGAATAAGTAAAGACCAAGAAAAACTATGTATGAACGCAGTACTGGAAGCGAAAGAATACATAGAATCTAAATATAACATAGAGTTACTCTTTAAGAAAAAGCTATATAACTATGAGATAACAGAGAAACTAACTGAGATTACAGGCAGACAACATTATTATGAAACAGATAAGTCTTTTATTTCTCCTGATGGTGGGTACTTGTACATCAAAGATAAGTATAACAAAGACAGAATGTTACTCATAGGAGAGGTTAAGAATCAAGGTACTAATAATCTCAGAATAAGACAAGGCTTAAAGAAGCAATCTAAAGGGAACGCTATTGAGCGACTAGGTAAGAATGTCATAGCTCTTAGAGAGTATCAGAAGTACGATGGGATATTCCCATTTTGCTGTTTTGGATATGGCGAAGATTTTGAAGAAGGAAGTACTATTAGAGATAGAGTTTACTCCATAGCTTGCTACAAAAAGCTAAACACTGTAAACCTAGAAACAGGGTCATTCTTTTTCAGAAAGACTGAATGGACACAAGAGGAAATGAGAAATACATTCATAGAGATTATTGAAAAGAGCTTGGATTTCTACGAAATAATGGTTGACAACAAGATTAAAAAGTGATATAATGCGGTTATAGTTATTTTAAAAGAAAAAAGAAGAAAAACAATCTTCGGAGGAATTAATTATGAGAACACTAACAGCTAACGGCGATGTTGCATACACTAGCACTATGGATGCGAATCTAGACTTTTTCGGTCAGGCTGCCTCAAAGAGAGGTAACAATGAGCTAGTTGTAGAAATGTTTGCGAAGGCTTTTGATGAAGATAGAGAGATGGCTATCAAGAACCTTTGTAAGCTAAGGGATGCAAGAGGTGGTTCAGGTGAGAGAGCTTCTTCAAGAGCTTGTCTAAAGTGGCTAGCAGACAGACATTCAGAAGTATTTATCGGACTTGTTAAGAATCAGTTTATTGAACTAGGTAGATGGGACGACATCGTTATGTTCGCAGGACATCCAATCGTAGGTCGCACTGTACTTACAATTATCTCAGACCAACTTGTAGCAGACTTGAACGCACTCCGTGAGGACGGCGAAGGTGCTCAGATTTCACTACTAGCTAAGTGGATGCCAACTGAATCTTCTAAGAATCCTCAGACAAAGGCTCTTGCTAGACTACTAGCTAGAAAGCTTTGCAAGGGTGACTATAAGCTATACCGTTCTATAGTTGCAAGACTAAGAAAGAACCTAAAGCTTATTGAAACTCACCTAACAGAGATGGATTATAGCTTTGAGTATGCTAAGGTACCTTCAAAGGCTTCTATGAAGTATACACAGGCGTTCATCCGTAATGATGAGCATAGATTCAATGAGCATATTGAAGCTATGAAGGGCAATAAGGAGCTAATGGCTGAGAAGGCTAAGAAGCTATATCCTTATGAGATGGTGAGAAAGGCTTCTTATCGTTCAAATAGAACTGAGAAAGAGTTTGCCAACGCTATGTGGAACAGTCTACCTAAGGATGTTATGACTAAGACTTGTCTAGTTGTAAGAGATGGCTCAGGTTCTATGATGACCAGAGTAGGTGACAGTTCAGTAACAGCTCTTGATATATCTACATCACTAGCTATCTATATGTCAGAGAGATTAAAGGGTGCTTTTAAGGATAAGTTCATAACTTTCTCTAGTCGCCCACAGGTAGTTGACCTATCTGATTTAAAGACACTTTCAGACAAGGTGAGCCGTTGTGAGAGATATACAGATGTATCTAACACTAATATTGAGAAGGTTTATGACCTAATCTTCAATACAGCAGTGTTGACAGGCGGGAAAGATATTCCTGACTACATCCTTGTAGCTTCTGATATGGAGTTCGATAGAGGTTGTGAAAATGACATTTCTACATTGAACACTATAAAGAAGAAGTTTGAGGATGCTGGATATCAGTTCCCTATAATGATTTGGTGGAACCTAAATTGTAGACGCACAATATTCCCAACTACTCAGAGTAACGGAAACATTTTCATTTCAGGTTTCGATACAAACATCTTCGACCAGATTACTACCTCAGATGAGCTTATCTTCTCAGCTTCAAAGTTGATGATAGATACTCTAGAGAAGTACTCTAAGTACACTGAGGGATTGTTCTAAAAGTTAAATATTAAAAGGCTCTTTATATAGGAGTCTTTTTTAATTTTCTAAAACCGTCCCAACGCAAAATAGCCCCCTAGTCTTGCAGTATTGTTTGAGCCTAAAAATGGCTATTTTTGTAAAAGGTGTACATTTCATCATTTTTATTGAAAACGGTCCCAAAATCGAATCCACAGCATTTTAAAATATTATAAAATATTATTGACAGATGTTGTTTAATGTATTATACTTGATATATAAAGTAAAGATATGAAGAAGAGGTAAAGAAATGAAAAAGGATAAGAAAGTAACAATCGGTGTAATCTCAGGAATGGACTTACTAAAGTCTAGTAGACCTAGGTCGGAAAAGTTCACAGGAGCAGGAGTACACCTAACTAAGAAAGATAAAGCTAAAAAGAGAAGTGGTAGAGAGTACGAGAAGCAGAAGAAAGCTATTAAGAATTGGAAGCTCGACTACTAAAGGAGTATACTTTGGATATTACTAAAGATGTATGTTGGATAGGAGATACAGGTTTTGATGGAGGCGGTTCAGCCTCCTTAGGTATTTATTTTCACAAAATATTCAAAATGCCTTTATACTTTAAAGGTACTAATCAGCTTATAGATACTGTAACAATGTATAACACTTATGATGAGTTATATAGCTTACTTAAAGAGCAAAGACCTAAGGTTATAATATTGTTCCCAGATATAAGCTCTAAGATTATCAGTAGCAAGCATTACAAATTAGGTAATGTTGTAAACACGATTAAATCTGAGTTTAAATCAAAGCTAGTTTTAATAGACTGTACAAGAAAAGGCAACAATCTCAAAGACCAAACAGTAGAGGGTATACAGAAACTAGGAGACTGCTTTGATATAGATGAGATATGGAGCATTAATGAAATAAACAGAGAACGCTATAAAGATATATGCAAAGACTATAAGTGCTTGGATATAAACCTATACTGTTCAGAGAATATACAGTTGACTGATAGAGAGAGAACTATAGGGTATCCTACAAGGTTCGTAGCTATGAAAGGTGTACTGAGGTTGCTAAATAGTATGCAGAGGCAGTCTACTAAGATTCCTTATGTATACTTAGGAAACGACCACACAGTCAAAGCACTCAAAGAAAAGGGAACAGTAGGTGGACCTATGCAGGTAGTACAGATGTTCAGTAACTATCCTGAGAATAAGATTCCTAAAGAGTGCTTCTCTATGAAGTGTTCAGCAGATGAGCCTATTGTTGAAGATAAGATAAACATATATCCAAGATACAATGTAGATGATAAGCTAAAAGTGTTCTCAAAGATAGGGATTGCTGTATGTCCATCATTAGCGAAAGAATATTCAGAAAATAATAAAAAAGATAACTCTTATATAGAGAAGAATAAAAAGTATTGGTACCACGCAATGGAATATGTAAACTATGAGCTAATAGACTACGGTATTCCAGTTATGTTCTCAAGAGATTATTGTAATACATACGATAAGACTATGATAGATGAGTTTCCTGAGTTAGTGTATGATAATCTTGAAGATTGCCTACAGTATGTACAGAAGAACTATGATAAGTTGCAAGAATCAGCATACAAACAAAAGGCGTGGTTAGAGCGAAAGCTAAATATACTAAAATCTATTATAGAGAGCGAGCTAGAGAGGCTGAGTGAATAATGAGTATTTACATATATGGGGATTTACATAGACATATTGACTTAGCTCCACTAATCAAACACACTAAAGAAAAAGGTGCAACTAGTGATGATGTGTTAATTATCTTAGGTGACTTTGGTGGAGTATGGAGTTCAGAGGAAGAGGATAATGAGTTCTTAAAACACCTAGCCGATGTAGTTCCTTATAAGCACATTCTATTCATAGACGGCAATCACGAAAACTTTGATAGACTAAACAAAATGCCTATTGTTGAAATGTATGGAAACCCTACACACGAAGTATTAAAAGATAAGATATATCATCTTATGAGAGGCTATAAGTATACTATTGAGGGAAAAACATTTTTCGCAATGGGTGGAGCCTCTTCTGTAGATAGACACTTAAGGACAGAGAATGTAGACTGGTGGGCTGATGAACAACCTAATAATGAAGAATATGAGAGAGCTTTTACAACACTTGATGAGAACGAGTTTACTTTTGATTATATTATTTCTCATTGTGTTGCTCAAAAGGTTCAATGTTACTTATCCTCTTACCTAACAGATAAGAATAAGCTCACTAATTTCTTTGATAGCATTATTGATGATTTAAAATATACTAGATGGTACTTTGGCCATTATCACTTAAATAAGACTTGTGAAGATTATAAAGCAGAGTGCGTGTATCAGAGATTAATCAAGATTTAATATGGTAAAATAAAACTATAGTGATGATATTTTCACTATAGTTTTTTATTACAATCACTCCGGTAAGCTCCGGATTGACTTCTAAGCGATTTTTATTAATTATTTGATAAAATATACTACAAAACTAATAAAATCGCTTAGAAACGAAAATAAAGCTTAATAGAAAGGAAACTAAATGAGAGTTTTAGATTGGAAGAATCGCCCTTATATACTCGGTACAGATGTTGCTTTCTCTGAGAAAGAAGATGAAGTTGAGTTGTATATGGACTGGAGCGACTTAGAGTATGTTAAAGATTATACGATACAAGAGATAAAGGAAAAGTACCCTCTATCGGCACATAAGTACATATTCCATAGACTGTATCTTGCAGAGCATACAGCTACATTCAATACATCAGATAGTGCTAAAAAGGATAAGCTAATTGAGAGAGCTATTAATGGTGGAGTTAAGAGGTGGGAAAAGGAAATGGACACCCGTTTGGAGTTTATTACAATGATAAACACTAAGCATAACTCAATAGGCTCAATAACTAATCCTTTTAGAACGCCTTTATATACTACTTTAGTTGAGCAACAGACTAAGGGAGCAATCGTGCTAATGTCAGTTGACTTGTATTTCACAGATTGGGTACAAAAGGAACTAGATTTGTCAAAAGTCAAAGAAGTCAGACTATTTAATAAGAGCAGACTACCTTTTAGTGAAGCTAAAGCTGAGTTACTAAAGGGTATGAAAGTATATAACAATCCTGAAGAAATGCTCAGAAGAAGTGGTAAAGGTGTGCCTGTTGTTGTAATAGGTGATAGCACTCTTTATAAAGTATTGTATGAAAGATTAACAGACTTGATTGTAGTATTCTCTAATATGACTACTAGAGGAGAGAATGACTTATATTTCACAGATATACAGGTGAGCCACTTTGATATGCTGGAATGTCATAAGATTGAAGAGGAAGTAGACGGGCAGTCTATTACTATACAGCCTACATATTTGAAGAAGTATTCTAATAGACAATTAAAGTGGAAAGAAAGCATATTTGACGAAAGTTTAAAATATACGCTCAATAAGAAAGGGAAGAAAGAAAATGAGTAATGATAAGCTATATTTGTTTGTAGATACAGAAACAACAGGTCTCAACTTTTCACAGAGAGGAAAGCTAAATAAGAATACTCTCCTAGAGATTGCTTATATATTAACTGATACAGATTTGAACATCATACTAAAAGGTGAATATATAGCAGGGTATGAGCCTAGCCAGATTGCGTATCAGATGAATGACTATGTAAAGAATATGCACGAAACTAATGGATTGCTCAATGAAGTATACAACTCAAAGTTGACTAAGAGGGATATTGATGAGTTAGTATACGATGAGATAATCAACACATCAATCTTAAAGGACAATGTTGAGAATTATAAGATAATTATAGCAGGCAACACAGTCCACTTTGATAAAGAGATAATCAGACGAGATTTACCAAAGTTGTATTCATTGTTACATTTCAGAAACTTTGATGTATCATCTGTAAGAGAGATGGTTGAATCTACAGGGTTAGAAACTGTAACAATCAAAGCAACAGATAAGAAGTATAATCATAGAGCTATGGACGATATAGAGGAAACTATCAATGAACTAAAACAGTACAAAGCTCTATTGAAATAGGAGATAACACAATGGCATTACCAAAGAAAGTGCTAAAAGATATAGAAATAGAGAAAAGAAGAAATGAAGCACTTAAAAGGCTTAGAGCTTCAACTAAGTGGCAACATTACTTTGAAACATTGCGTCCTAAAGACGATAAAGGTGGCGATGCTCCATTCCCTAAGGTATCAGGCGAAAAAGGATTGTGCTTAGAGGACTTTAAAAAGCATATTGATAAGCTAGTATTAACTAAGGTAGATAAGGCTAATCCTAGAAACTCTTTTGACAATTTCTACAAGGAGTACAAAAAGAAATAATGACTAAGATAATAATTTCGTTAATCATTAGTACTCTAGCTCTACCAGCCTACTTTGGGTTAGTTGAGTTATATAAAAGGGGGCAAAGTAAAAGTAAAAAGGTTCAGAAAACTCTAAAAAAGCAAGACCCAAACACTATACCTGAGATAGACTTTAAGCAGAAATATAAACTCTGGAGAGAGTATGCTTTTAATGAACTTGGAAACAAGAAACTAATAATAGCTATATATACTCTAATCCCATTATTGATGGCTCTTATCGGAGCCTTCTTTAATTGGCTAATATTAATCTTGCTATCAATAATTGCTCCTTTTATCAGAGTGCTAGTAATAGGCAAACTAATCCAAGAAGGCTTCGCAAAGAAACTGGATATCATAAATAAAATATTAGTATTTAAGAGAGCTAAGATGGGTTTAATAGACACATCTTCAACAGCATACTCTTATAAGCAAGAGTTCACAGTCGAAAAATGGAATGAAGATTGGGAGCCGAGAAAAATAGTAATGGTGATACCAGTTACATTCTCAGTGAGCAATAGACTTACTTTCTTAAATAGCTTTTGTGAGAAGTTCCCATATAAAGGTTATTGGAGAGTTGATGAGAACGATGGTTGGGACGATGAGAATAATACTGTAACATTAAATTGGCAGAGGTTTTTAAGCCCTAAAGAGAGATTCTTTGTTGAGAGATTCTTAGAGTTCAAGAGAGGAGCAATGGGATTATCTAATCCTAACTCTACTCTATATACATACTACAATGAAATAGACGATATAGAATGGGATGAAACTAAGCAACCTGTAGCTTTAAAGTTAACTCTCCCTATTCTCTATGATAGTTTACAAAAAGATACTTTCTTAGATAAGATGTCGTCTACATTCGGTAGAGGTCGTCCTTGGGAAGTAGACGATACAGACGAAAGCAGAGAAGGCTGGGATACTACTAATCAAATAGCTTATTTGAGATTACAGAACCCTCTACCTAATCTAGCTATATGGAATGAGAGATACTTATTAAATGATATAGTGCAATGGTCATATTTCCCATTGGGGATAGGTTCAAGAGGAGGAATCCCTTTCACAGAACCTGATGGCAAAGAAGTAAGATTAGTAGGCTTTGATGTTAACGGAGCACAAGGAAAATACTTAAAGAAAAATCATATTAAGTATGGTTCAGATTTAATGCCTTCACCTCATACACTTGGAGCAGGAGTTACAGGTGGTGGTAAATCAGTAGTTCAAAGAAACATAATCATAAGCTGTCTATTAAGGTCAGAGAAATGGTTCTTAATCATCATAGATATGAAGCGAGTTGAGGGTGCTATGTATCGTAAGTACGGAGTACCTGTTGCGACAACCTTTGAGGATGCGGCCTGTTTGTTATCGTATGCTCAAACAGTTATGATGGAACGCTTTGAAGAAATGGAGCTTAGAGGAATCAATAACTGGGCAGATATGCCTCCAGAAGAACAAGGTTCAGCTATTATGATAAATGTTGACGAGATGGCTGAGTTACTAGCTCCTTCAAAAGGTAAGTCAGAAGAAACTCAAGAGAAAGCTGAGTTCCAAGGACAATGTCAGAACGCTTTAGAATCAATAGCAAGACTAGGAAGAGCAGCCCAAGTACACTTAGTATGCTTTGCTCAGAGACCTTCATCAGATGTTATTCCTATGCAGATTAGACAGAACGCTCCTACAAAGGTTGCTTGTGGTTCGCTACCTTCAACTATTTCAGGTATGTTGTTCAATAGCAACTTTGGAGCAACTGTACCGTCTAGTCCTCAAGGAAGAATAGGTTTACAGATACATAGTAGTCCGCCTTTTAAAGCACAAGGATTCTTTGCAGATGAGGGTTGGCTAGATGAGTATATAGAGCAACACAATCTCCCTGTAAATATTCAAGGTTCTAATGAAATGGCGACAATATATAAAGAGAATAAAGAAAAAGTAGAATCAGAAAACGAGTTGATGGGAATAGAAATGTCAGAAGATGATTATGAGCTATTAACATCAGCTATGGAGTAAACTATTTTACTATAAAAACAGCATATAGCTCTAGGAGGCTCCGGAATCGCCCCTAAGCGATTTTTATTTATAAACGATAAATATATCAAGTTTACTATAAAAATCGTTCCTGGCTCAATCCGGAGCTTTCCAGCTATATCTCTGTATTATAATAACACAAGTAGTGATATTTCGATTAGATTTAGCCAGAGAGGTGATATAATGAGTAAAGATTCTACAAATAAGTTTTTTCATATAACTAAAAAAGGTGAGCCTGCTGTATGTAATGCTAGTTCTCCTGAAAATTGCCCACTAGGAAGTCATTTTTCTTCCCTACAGGCAGCTCAGATATATTCAGATACTATCAATGAAAGAAGTGAGCTAATAGAGAACTATACTCTTACAGGTGAGGTAACAGAGAATCCTGAGGATATTCTAGCTAAGCCTTTATCAAGAGTTAGTATACTACAAAAGAAGGCTCCTAATGAAGATTTGACAGAAGAACAGGAAATAGACTTAGTTGAAAAAACAAGCAAGTCTATGCTAGAGGAAACTAAAGCATTACTGAGAGATAAGGCAATACTACTTGCTTGGCAGCCTACAGATAAGTCTATGATTAATAAGCGTAAACTATATGTAAAGCGTATTAATGGAAGACTAGGGTTAGAGCGTTTAGATGGGTTAGCAAGCAAGGAAGAGATTGAGGCATTACACGCAGAGTTTGAAGGTAGAAAGCAATCATTAGAGAGAGAAGAACAGGAAGCTAAAGAGAAAGCTCAAAGATTTAGGGAATTAGAGAATATTGAGTTACCTAAAGCTGTACTCTTAAATGATATAGGCACATACAGTAAGAGCAAGATAGTTGGTAAATGTTATAGAGGTGAGCGTAACGGTGTAGGTAATGCGAATGGTGGAGCAATCTTCTATGGCAAAGGCATTTATAGTACTACTGATTCAAAAGAAGCCTCAGCTTACGGTGATGTGAGACCTGTAAGTGCAGATGAACTACCTTCTAATCCATTAGCTTTAAAGACACAAGCCTCATTTAACTATCTAGAACAGTCTATCTGTAAACAGTATGGTATAGAAAAGAGGCACCTATACTCAGATGATTTTGATGTATCAGACTTGATAAAGAAAATGGGATATGATGGCTTGACTATGGGTTCAGGCAAAGAAAGAATAGTAGTTAAGTATTTTTAAGGTAAGAAAGGAAGATAGCTTTGAATATTTTTAAAGATATTTGTTGGATAGCAGAAAACGGCTTTGATGATAGTGGAGCCTCAATGCTTCCTCTAAGAATGAATGATATATACGGAATAAATGTATTGTTTAAATCTACAAGTAATCTATATAAAGACACAGAGGGAATAGAGATATACACATCTTACTACGACTTGTATGACAAGGTGAGGGAACTGAAACCTAAAGTACTCTTTTTCATACTACCACTGTTTAATAATAGAACAAGAAAAGAGTTAACAAACTTTGTGAGTACACTATTCCTGCTAAGGCGAAAGCTTGGATGTAAAGTAATTATGATAGATTGCTCTAGAAGGGGTGCCCTGCTTGGCGGTCGTGATTCATTAGACAAACTAGAAGATTTAGAACAGAATGTAATTAAAGAGCAATTTGATAGTATTTGGTCCATAACAGGTTTATCTAAAGATAATTGGGACAGATTCACAAAAGATTATAAGAAAGTAGATTTTAATATATACACAATAAAGAATAAAACTACCGAAAACAGAGAGCGAACTATAGGATACTGTTCAAGAGTTGTATTATTTAAAGGTTCAGGCAGATTACTCAGACAGATGGTAGAAGCTTTAAATAGTGAACCTAAGATTCCTTGTATATACGCAGGAGCAAATTATAGTATACCACGATGGATTAATAAGAATACTTTTGGTGGTGACTTTAATATGTTAGGCATACTTATGAAAGACGGCAAGCTAAAAGATAGCTATATTCCTATTGTTGACTACAACTTGCCTCCACAGATAGATAAGTGCAACTTATATCCAAGGTTCACTTTCCAAGAACAAGACTTAGTATACTCAAAGATAGGTATTGCTGTATGTCCTACTTTAGCGAGAGAATATTCAGAACATTTAAAGAAAGATGATAATTACATAATCAAGAATCAGAAATACTGGGAAATAGGTATGGAGTACTCTAACTATGAGCTAATAGACTACGGTATTCCAGTTATGTTCTCAAGAGATTATTGTAATACATACGATAAGACTATGATAGATGAGTTTCCTGAGTTAGTGTATGATAATCTTGAAGATTGCCTACAGTATGTACAGAAGAACTATGATAAGTTGCAAGAATCAGCATACAAGCAAAAGGAATGGCTAACAAATAGAGTAAAACAAGTAAACGATAACTTTGGTAAGATGTTAGAGGAGTTAATATAATGACAGATATAGAATTAGCAAAACAGCTAGAAGCTTTGAATGAAGAAATAGAAAAGAAAAAGGCTTATATGATGGAGCTACAAGCTAATATAGAAGTCTTTATGGAACAAGCTGGTATCAAGAATATGGTAATTGATGGAATAGAGGTAAGTAGGAATGACTCAACAGAGAAGTAATGTAAAGTACCATATAGGTAAAAATGGTATTCCAAGAGTATGTAGAAGCGTTAAAAAGCCTTGCCCTTATGGAGGAATAGGTGCACATTTCAAAGATGTGGAATCAGCTCAAGCTGTGGCAGACGATTTGAATCAACAGTTACAGAGATTCATAGATAATAAAGAGTTTGGTATAGCTGTTAATGGTGAGTATGTTATGCCTTCTAAAGACACAGAAAAAGCTATCTTACAGTTACAGAACTTTAAGTATAACCTAACTCAGATGGAAGCAATCTTAAAGAAAACTAAAGCAGATATTTACAGACAATTACAAGCTGTTGATGTTAAGTCTTTAGATACTGAGATTGGTAAGATTACAACAGTTAAAGGTTCTGAAAGAAAATCGGTCGATGTTGAAGCTCTAAAGAACGCTGGTATCTATGATGACTACTTAAAGCCATCAAGTTATTCAGAGTATACACAAGTAGTCTTTGATGAAGAAACACGAGAAAGTGGAAAGATTCAGAGATTCCAGAATAAGCTGAAAACTTATGATGGAGAAACTCTTGATTTAGATTTGCGTGTAGAGGGCACAGATGTTGTAGCTTCTGAGCAAACTATCAAAGCTCTTGAAGAACTGAGAGCTTTCCAAGAAACTGTTGATAGAGCAAAAGCTCTTGAAAAGGAAACAAAGAGCAGACTAATGGCTACAATGAAAGAAGCTAAAGTAAATACTGTAACAGTAGGTAAAACTCAGTTAGTATATGTGCCTGATGGAGAAAGAATGATTGTAGACACAGCAAGCTTAAAAGATTCAAACATATATGAACGATACACAAAGACAGTCAGTGTTGCTCCGGGTATAAGAGTTAAGTTCTCCTAAATAAAGATAATGATAGTGTACTTCAAGTGGGTACACTATTTTTTATATATAACTGTACATATACAGTAATTGATATTGACTTTAAGTAAACATTTAGGAGTAACAGAATGACTAAAAAAGATAATAAACTCGATAAGAAAGAGTTTGAAATACCAGCTATTGCAGTCATAGAAAATATGATTGTTACAAAGTCAGAAGTATGGGCTTACTACAAATTAGCAGATAAGCCTTTTACATTCTTATCAACAGATTCTAAAGTACAGATGGCACAGTCAACTATGTCAGCTATAGGTTCGCTATGTCAAAGCTCAGGACAAAGAGTAGATTGTCATTTATTGATTAATAATCAGCCTTTCAATCCGGAGGCTTGGCAAGACGACATAATAACAAGGTATATTAACAATAATAGAAATAGAGCTATTAATCATCAAGCTTTCCAAGATTTTATCAATAATCAAGCAAGAGATTTATATTTAGCAGGCTATGAAAAGAGAGTTACATACTTAGGTATCAGACTAAGAAGAAGAGGAGCACTCAACTTTAACAATATAAGTCCGTTTGAGTTTGGCTTTAAGCACTCTTTCTTATTGCTAAAGAACGCTCTAACAGACTTATTCAAGTTTAATGAAGTAGACATTGACGCTAATGAGGAAAAAATGCTCAAAGAATCTGAACTAGGCATATATAATATACTATCTTCAGGAGCCTTACAGGCAAGGCGTGTATCATCTGAGGAGTTGCTATTAACTTGTAAAAGACGACTATATCCAGCTATGCCTGTTCCTTTCTTAGAAACAGACTATGAGAACAGAGTAGGACTATCAGATATAGTACTAGAAACAGGAGCAGAGATTGAGGAGTATCCTAGATATGTAAAAATCAAACAAATGCACGGAAACATTGAACTAGAAGGATATAGAGCAACACTGAGCTTTTCTAAGTTCCCTAAAGACTTAATGTTTCCTAGTGCTATATCTCCTTTCTTGAGCAATCCTATAATCTTACCTTTCACTGTAAATGCTAGATTTTCATTAATACCTACAGAGGAAATGAAAAAGAAGCTTTACAAGAAGAAGCTTGATACAGATGATGAAATAGAGAACTTGAGAGAATCAGGACAGAAAACTCCTGAAGGACTAAGAAACACAATGGAAGACCAAGCTATCTTAGAGCAAGACTTAGAGAATGAGGGGCTTCCTTGGATAGTAGGTAGTTATAGAGTTACAATAGAATCTAATGACTTAGATGATTTAAGAGCAGTCATAGAAGAAGTAAAGACAAAATATTCAGAAGATGAGTTTATCTTGACTTGGACAGCAGGCGACCAACTTAACTTACTGAGAGAAGAACTACTAGGTGGTAAACTATATGTAAAAGATTTTTCTCAGACAACTAATCTAGCTTTACTAGGTATAGCAGGAATCAATCACGGAGGCTCTACAGGAGACCCTGTAAAGCAGTCAAATAGAACATCTAGGAGGTAGTGATGAAAAAAGCTAAAAATAGCATAATAGGTTCAATAGTAACCTTAATTTGGCTTATAATTGTTGCAGCCCTAGTTGTAGCTTTCTTAAAAGTGAATATGATACAAACTCCTGCTCAGTTCTTTACATATTTCAGAGTAAAATCAAAAGAACTAGGAGCTTGTGTTAGAGAGTCTACTCAAGCTGAGACCTTACAGTGTTCTTTCAATCTAAGAGTAGGAAACTACTTGAAACCTGAACAGTACCCTCAGTTTTCTAAGGAGAACGGGATTACACTAGAGGAATTACAGAGAGTATTTAAGCTTCCTGATAGACCTAATAATGAAGAAACTATACCTTTCCTTAAGAGGGATAATAATATTGATACAACGGCAGCCGGATTAAAGGTTCTACCTGCAACTAAGCTAACTAAAGAAGAGTCTTTAGGACAACTAGAAAAGGTTAATATAGTAGCCTCATATAGAGAGTATACTTATTCTAGAGCAGACTGGAAACACTGGTTACCTGTAAATAAGGATAGAAAATGCTGGAACACTAGAGAAGAAGCTTTGTATCAGCAGTCAGATAAATCAACTATTTCATTTTTAGATGGCAATGGTAATAAGTCTACTTATGAGAACGCTTGTTCGATTGAATCAGCAAAGTGGACAGACCCATATTCAGGAGACCAATTTGATAAGCCTGGCTACCTAGATGTAGACCATATAATTCCACTTGCGTTAGTGAATAAGTCAGGTGGAGCAGACTGGACTCCTCAACAAAAGGCTCAGTATGCTAATGATAGTGATGTGTTGATAACTACATCTTCAAAACAGAATAGGGCTAAGGGAGCAAAGACACCTTCTGAGTGGATGCCTCCTAATAAGTCAGCTCATTGTGATTATGCAAAGGTTTATGTGAATGTATTAAGCAAATATAAACTGTCAGTTACAGATAAGGATAAGACTACTTTAGAGAAAGCCTTAGGAACTTGTGCAGTATAAGGAGTAAGTATGAAGAAGATACAAAACGATATAGATACTTTGTCCCTAAGGGAGAAAGAAAGGATTTTAAACGAGATAAAGCAAGGTGACTTAATTAGCTTATTTAAGGACCATTGTAGCAAGAATAGTGAATATAAGCCTGTTATGGCAAAAGCAGTTGCATTAGACCAGCAGTTAGCTATAACTATTTCAGAGGACGAAAAACAGTTTATCCAGAGAGAACTAAGAGATATACATAGAGCAAGCCCACAGGTTACTGTATCATCTTATATAAGAAATAAATCATTGATTCAGATTGATGTGGCAAAATGGAATGAGTTAGCACTGGAAGGTATTAAAAGATTAAGCTCAAAAGACTATGACGAAAGAGAACTAAGAAAGAAATACACTAGATACTTAAAGCTATTAGATAATATTTCTGAGCTAGATGAGGAAGATACAGAAAGCGAAGTAATCTACAATAACAAGCTAAGAGATATTGAAGCTAAGCTAGCCGAACTAAAGAAAGCTCAGCCTAAGAGAAAATACAGACTCTCAGGCAGAACAACATTCAATGAAGCTAACTTAATTAGATGGAGGGCTGCTAGACTATCACTTACAATAGCAGACTATGTTAGATTTGCTATATTTGACTATGAGCCTAACTCATTCGCAGACAAGCATTTATCAGCTAATGCAAGGAAGAGATTCTATGTTAGTATACTAGATGTGTATAGAAACGGTTGGGGTGAGCCTCCTACAGTGAATGAGTGTCCTAATTGTGCAAGATATATAAAAGACATTAAAGCACTTAAAGAGCAACTAGCACGCTATAAGGCACTAGAAAGAGCGAGGGAATACTAAGATGAATAAAAGGATAAAAAACGATAGAGGTGACGCCAACACTATATCTATGATTTTTATAATGCTCCTTTTGATAGCTGTTTTATTTACTGTAATTGACTGTGGTATCTACTTTAACAATAGATACATCATCGCTAATGCGGCCCAAAATGGAGCAAGAACAGGCGCCATCTTTGGGGGAACAGACGCTAATAAGATTTCAGCAAAATACGGGCTAACAGAGGTTTCTAGTGAGTGTGCTAGTTTTGGAGCAGACTCCGTTGTAGAATGTTCAGTATACAATGAATTAAAGGAATCTAATCAAGCTGTAAACACTAAGGTTACTAAGATAGAGTGCGGTCCGGGAAAGACAACTAAAATAGGTGAAAGAGTTTATTGTGAGATTGAATATGAGTTTAAGGGGACTCCTGGCAGTGGTTTGGCACTAGCTAAGTTCTTCGGTAAAAACAGAGTAAGAATGACAGCAGAAAGTGAAGTTGTACATAGTGAGTAATAAGATAATGAGAAGTAGAGTTAAAACTGATAAAGGTAACGCAGTTGTAATATGGGGAATCTTCATCTTGATAATGATACTTGTATGTGCAGTGCTTATAGTAGACTTGGCAAAAGCTATGTATGTTAAGAATGTATATTCATCTTATGCAAGGAAGGCAGTACAAACAGCAGTTAAGGAACAAGACTATGTAGGTGGACTTAAGTTTGAATCAGCTCAAAAAGTAATTGATGAGTATATGATACAGAGAAATGGTGGCAAGAATACTAGAGAGGCAGCCGCATTTTCAAGTAATTGTGATAAAACAGGGAAGTATCCTATAATAGAGATTAGATATGACAACAAGAGGGCTAAAGACGCTATAAGCCCAGTATACACATCTGTAAATGGGTCGAAGGTATCAATACCTAAATTAAACGACTTTTTCAAGAGCCAATATAATACTGTTGAAGTAAACATTACAGATGTTACAGATAACTATTTTATGGGTATATTTGGGGTTCCTTGTGGTGAGATACACATAAGAGCTTCTGGTATAACAGCGGCCAGCTCTGATGATGATGATTTAAAGATTAATAAGACAGTGGAGAAGAACAATGGAAAATAAAAGGAAACTAAAGACAATATTATATAGCTTAGTAGCCTTACTAGGAGTGTTCTTCTCTCTAGGTACTTTGATACCAAGTGCAGGTGTGTGCGATGAAGTAGGTACCTCAGGAATGAGTTCAAAAGCTCAGATTAATTTATTGTTAGACCCAGTCCTAAAAGACACTGGCTCAAGAAAGTATACTATTTTAGAGCTATTTGGGAACTCCTACAGAATGTCATATCCTAATGGGGAAACAAAAGGTGGGCTTGTTAGAAGTGAGAATAACGCAGTATCTAGCAAAGTCAAGCTAACAAAGAAAGCTAAAGAGAACCTAGAAGAAACAGGTAAAAAGAGCTTTTTAACTTGTGGTATAGGACACAATGCAAAAGCTGGTATATACGAGTTCTCAGCTTCTATAACTGAATCAGTAACAGGCTTCATAAGAATGATTATAGTTAAGTTCTTTGATTCACATTTAATTTGTGATGAAAATAGTACTAGTGGTTGCTTTGATATACTAGGTTTGTCAGGAGGCAGAAATAAAGTTGCAGGAGATGGCTTAATAGGCTCAATCAGTAAAGGAGTATTTATTCCTTTGACTACACTTGCATTTTTAACAACAGCAATTTGGCTAATCTATAATGGTTTATATAAACACGAATACAGAACATCTTTAGGTGGCTTGTTATGGGCATTATTTGCTTTTATATTAGGATTGCTAACAATGTACAGACCTTGGATAGTCGCTAGAGCACCTTTTGTGGCTAATGAAGCAATCTCAGGTTGCTTATTGAATGTACTATCAGGTGGGGATTGCTTATCAGATAGTGACTCTATGCAGAGGTCAGACGACCAAGCGTGTACATCATACACAACAGGACAGAGCAGTACTAATAGTAAATCACAGATGGCACTCAATGCTATAGGCTGTAATATAACAAAAGGATTCACAGTAGATAGATGGGCTTACCAACAGTTCGGTTATCACTTTAATCAGCTTTATACAAAGAATCCACCAATTGGCTACACAGTATATAAAGTAGACAATCCAGACGACTTTTGTGTGAATGTGTATTCAACATCTTCTCCTCAGACTATGTTTGATAACTTAGCAACAAAAGGTCAAGATGAAGATGTAAACGAAGTAATAAAGACTGAAAAAACAGTACAGATTTGTAATATAGCTGTAGCATATATGGCCGCAACTACTGTAGGTGATTTTGGTGGACCTAGTATGGAAAAGATTGTTGCAACGGCAGCCAATGACGATGTAATGTGGCAAGCTATGAACGGAGATAGTAGAGACCTATTAGGTTTCTCTCAGATAATAGCTTCAATAGTAATCGCTATTAGCTTTATTCCTATTGCAATAGTTGGTTTAGCATACTCATTCATTGCAAGCTTATTAATGGTATTTGCTCCTGTATTCTTACTGTTTGCTATACATCCGGGTAGAGGTAAAAAGATATTCCTAGGATGGTTAGAAACTGTATTAGGCTACATAATGAAATACTTTGCTATAGGATTGCTAATGATAATTATGTTAGCTGTTTATCAAGCGGCCTTCACTAATACTGTAGGAGCTACAACTCTTGTATTATCAATAGTTCTAGCTACCGCTTTCAGTTTATACAGAAAAGAAGTAGTAAACTTAATAGGAGCAGTATCTCTAGGTGGAGTTAAGATGGCTAACAAAGCTGGAGAGTTCGTAGATAAGGTTAATAAGAAAGGTTCAGCACTTGGGAAGGCAACTGTTGGAGGTGCCCTTGGTGGAGTAATGGCTGCCAAAGCAGATGATAAGAATCACGAAGGTGAGACGGCTGCCGAGAAAGCTCAGAGATACAGAGATTCACTTAAGCAAGGTACAGGCAAAGCAGTCAATATGGAAATGCGTAGAGGTAGAGGGTTCCTTGCAAATATGGCTAGAACTCAGCAACAAGTTAAGGATGCTAACACGAAAGCTCTTGAGAAAGAAATACTTGATGATAAGAGAGATTCATTCCGTTCAGAGGTACTTGATACACTTGATAAGCAGACATCAACTGTTAATGATAGTGTAAATAGAAACTTTGTAGAAAGAGAGCAAGCTAGACTAAAAGCGGCCATCAATAGTGCAAGACCTAGCGTATCTAATCAAGCTATCAACTCAGCTTTAAATAATGTTGAAGAAAATCTATCAACAGCTACAACTCCTACAGAAGCAATCAGAGTTACTATGAGAGGAGAGCTAGAGGTTGAGGAAGCTCTAAGAGTTAATAATGTAATTAAGGGAGCAGGCTCTAATAATATAGGAAATGCGTTCAAAGATTATATTCAGGACAATGTTAGAGAAGCGGAGAATAATGTTCAGTCATTAACAGATGAATTAGTTGAAGCATTGAAAGATAAAGGCGTGGACCCAGACAAAGCGTCAGATGATGTATTGAAGTTTATGGATAAGAATCTAGAAAAGACTACCGAACTAGGAGAAAGACTTGAGAAGGCTCTCAATGTTACAAACTTTGGAAGCAGAACAGTAATCAAAGATATAGATATACCTGAGATTGTACAAGCAAAAGAGGACTACAAAGAAAAACTTGAAAAAATAAAATCAGATTTTATTAACGAAAAGTTAAAATAACGGTATAATAGATATATAGAAATAAAACGGACAACTCTTGTTATCAAGAAAGAGAAGGAGAATTAATATGAGTTATACTACACTAGTAGGAAATCTTGTTAGAGAAATTGAGGTAAAGACATCAGCTAAAGGCAATAGTTATGCTTTTCTTAATCTAGCTCAGAATCATTCTGAGAGAGTAGAGGAGAATGGTTCAATTAGCTATAAGGAAGTAGGTCCAGTATACTGGAGAATCCCTGTATTTGGAAAGGCTGCCGAAGTACTAGGTCAGTCAAATATTCCAAAGGGTACTCCTATGTTTGTTTCAGGTAGACTAATTCTTGAAAAAATGCCAGCTTATGAGAGTAATGGAGTAGAGTATCCTGAATCAGTAGTAGAGAGAATACTTGCAGATTGCGTTGGAGTATGTGTAAGCGAGTACAACAGTAAGCCTATTGTAGTAGGTTCAGCTAAGGCTACTCAGCAGACAGTAGAAGCTCCACAGTCAGCACCTGCACCTAAGACACCTGCCAAGAAGGCTAATGAAGTTGTTGAAGATGTTTTCGGCGATGATGATGACCTATTCGGTTCAAGTGATTCAGACGACCTAGACGACATTTTCGCATAAATAGTTAAGAAAGAGATTAATATAGTTGTCGAGTAAACAACAGACCAACGAAACCCGGAATGCTTTAATTAGTGTTCCGGGTTTTGTTTTTACTTGATATTCAAACTATAAGAAGATGGGAGGCTCCAATGAAAGAAGGTTTAAATAAAGCACTAGTAAAAGTTGCTAATTCTAAGCTAGCAAATAGTACAATACAAAAGATTGATACAGCAGTTAGGAACGCAATAAGACTAACTAAAAAGCTAGCTATGGCACTTAAAGCTGTAATAACACATATAATTCAGATATTATTGTTTTTCATATCTCCTATAGGTTGGATAATCATAGGTGGCTTTGTTGCAATACTACTAGGAATCAGCATTAGTCAAACTTGGGGACCACAAGAGTTCAAACAGGACGCAGACTCTAGTACACTCCCAGCTATACAGTCGCTTAAAGGGGAAGAAAAAGAAAAAGTAATTATGATTACACTAAGTCAAAAAGGTGTAAAACCTGATGTGGCCGCATATATCACTCAGTTAATTATAGAGAGTAAAGAATCTTATAGCTATGGCGAAGTAAATGGACAGCCTATAACTAATTGTGATACAAGTTGTTTAGCACTCAAATTGAAGAATGGAGAGATTAAAGGTCAAGGTTCTATTAAGCTAGGAATACTAGGTTTTCAAGATACTTTGGCAGCTAATTTAGTATACTTAGCAAAAGACTATAATAAAGAGTGGACAGACTCATCAATGCAGTTCCAATTAATAGCGGACGCACTTGAATTAGACTTATCACACTATGATAGCAGTAAAGCAGACTTAACAGAGCAATTTAACAGAGCAAGAACAGTATTAGGGCTTGACCCTTTGCCAGCAAGCACTCTGAAACCTTATATAGACAAAGCTAAAACACTATCAAAGAAATACGAAAAACAGACAAAGAAAGTTAAAGTATTTGGAGATGGCTCAAGTAAAGGCAGACTAGATGGTGGTGGAGCAGGTAGTGGTGGAATAGGAAGTGGCTCAGAGAGATTACACTTTCCTGCTAAAGGTGTATATACATCAATGTACGGTCCTAGAGTTGACCCTATCAGTGGGCAGAACTGGTTTCATACAGGAGTAGACATAGCTGGTAGTGGAGATATAAAGGCTGCTCTAGCTGGCAAAGTAATTATGGCTAAGAATATTCAGTTTTGTGGGAACGGAATCAAGATAGAACACGGGAAGATTGATGGAGTTCCTACACGCACTATGTATTGTCACCTTGCTCAGATTTATGTTAGAGAAGGTCAAGATGTAAGTCAAGGTCAACCTATAGGCTTAATGGGAACAACAGGTTGGAGTACAGGAGTTCACTTACATTTTGAAGTACATAAAAATGCTAAGGATGTAGACCCTAAGCCTTATCTAGATAAAGCAACTCCATACTAAAAATAAGAAAGAGAGGATTTAAAATGGTAATAACTAAAAAGACAATAACAACAGCAATAGCAACTTTGTTACTTATAGTTGTATCAATAGGCTTAGTATCTACAATCAGCTTTTCTAACTCTAGAAAGGCTCAGGCTGTCAAGTTAGCTGAAAAGCATACTAGGTATTTCCTAGAGAACGCTACGGATTTAGAAACAACAGTGAAGAATGAAGAAGATATATTGAGCTTATATAGTAGTCTACCTCAGACAAATATTAGTAATAGAGTTAATGCGTGTTATATAGCTTTGGCAGACCTAGATGAAGATATAGCTTCAAAGGTAGATTGTGATAGCTCTATTTTGAATCCTAACGGAAATAGGCAATACTCTAAAGATTTAATTTTCAGTAAACTTGAATCAGTAAAAAAGACTCAGTCTAAGTACATAGATAGAGAGGTTTATGTAACTTATGATGTTGTAATCAGCTTGGTAAAATACGAAGTAAGAGGAAGCAATATTCAAGAATACGAATCAAGAGTAAAGGTTAAAGATGTTATGTTTACCACTAATTCAGAGGGATTAATAAAATCAACTAATATTAATACTAAACTGAAAAATCTGTCAATTATGTGGGATAATATAGATGATACGATAGGAGTAACAAATTGGAAGAAAAGGTAGAAGTAGGCTACATAGTAGATAACTTAATGAACGAAGATGAGCCAACTAGATTCAGAACAATAAGAGAACTAGAGGAGGAACCTCCCCTACTGAAAGTATACGATGAAAATGGGAACGAGTTTGGGTTAGAGATTACTAAAGAACTAGCTGAGAATATCGCTTACGATTTTGAACAAATACGAAAAGCATATAATGGTATTCCTTACTATATAGAGAAAGATAAGACTTTAAAAGGTAAGCTAAAACAGATACCTAAAGACATTAAGAAGCATCCTTTCATCTATGGATACCTCTTTGCTGTATTATCACTATTAGCTATATTCTATGGATTACAATTATTCTAAGGAGAAGAATATGGAAGATAAAGATTATTTATACAGGAATAATAAATATGCAGACTCTAGTAAGGTTATACTAGATAAAGGCTATATAGCAAGAAGAAGATTAGCTGGCTTCATTAGAGTAATTATTTTCTTTGTAGTGCTACTTTTAGGAATGTTCTTATATATGAAAGTGAGCAATCCTACAGTTAAAATCGATAATAAGAAATACACTATTGTTTCCGATGTAAATCAAGCAGATATTGGTGATGAAGTCTTATTCACTTATAAGAAAAGCATTAGTACTAGTGATAGATTCAAGTTGCCTTTTAATTCACTATTAGGAAACCTTAATGAAGATGTAGCAAGAGTATTGGTTTTGCCTGAGGGGATTAATCCTGAAACAGGTCAACCTGTAGACCAGAATACGCTTTATATAGAGTGCATTAGCTCTAATTGTAAAGGACAAATGACGATTATATCTACAGATAGAATATATGGAGTAGTTAAAGGAGTAAAATAGATGGCTAGATGGCACATAGATAAAAACGGGCAACTGTGTAGATGTATGGCTATATTCAGAGCTTGTCCTAGAAAAATGCACTTTGACTCAGAAGCAGAAGGTCAAGCATATATAAGCAAATGGGATAGCAACAGAATGAAATACAAATCTTTGATTAATGAGGATATACTAGAACCGAAGAGTAGATTTGTATTGCCTGTTAGTGAGTTTAACAATAAATCATACTTTGATGGCTTAAATACAGATAAAGACTCATTCGCTATTGTTTTAGGCGAAGATGATACTAGAAATGGTGTGTACTTTATGTTTAGGCAGAAGATACTAAACAAAGAGATGGCTCCTGAAGATTTATCTAGAGCATTAGATAAGATAGGCACTCAGCAAGCAGGCACAGACGCTGATAAAGTGCTAGACCGAAGAGATGGGCAGCCTAACAAGGGAAAGACTTTTAAAGAGATTATGGACTTACGCTTTGAAGATGGCTTAAAGAGAGTATGGACAGAGCGTAGAGATATAACATCAATAGTCTTATCGTTTGGATATAGAGCCTCTGATAAAGTGTTAGACGATAATACAAAAATCAGAATATTCACTAAAGAGGAGGCACCTAAGTATGATTTTGATGATTTTAGTAAAATAGAGGGTACAGATAATGGAGAAGGTTAAGAAATATCATATTAGCAAGGATGGTGTACTTAGAGAATGTAAAGCCGAGAAGTGTAGCTGTAAAGCTTCACCTAGAGTACTACACTTTAATAGCTTAGAGGCGGGTCAAGCCTACTTAGATGATTACTTTGAAAGGTCTACATCAGGTGTGTACGACAATATGAGATTATCTAGCTATGTGGAAGCACAAGGCGATGTAGACTTAGAGAATGTAACTCTGATTGACGACCACGCTATCAAGTATATGAAAACATCTGAACTAGAAGTAATACTAGAAAAATCAGATTATAGGGATATTGAAGATGAGTACCATCAACTAGTCAAAGCTGAGAATCTACAAGAGAAAGAGGATGAGGCTGATAAGCTAGAGAGTAGACTTTTCTATCTTGCAACTACTGAGGGTAAAGAAGAATGGAAAAAGAAGTATGCTCAAGATAATAACATAGAATCTAATGTAGAGCTACTAGAACCGCTTACAATACGACCTATACACGACCCTGTAGTTAAGGACGCCACAGGTGAAGTAATGCCTCTAAAGGTTAAAGAAGTAATAGTTAAAGATAGTGCTAATGGAGAACTAAAGTACGATGTAGTAACCTTTGATGGTGAAACTGTGCCAGCTCTATCAGTAACCTTTGACTCTGTTAATGATATGATGGAAGTATCAAAGTTTAAGGCAGCCTGTAAGACTAGAGTTGCTTTTCAGGTGGACCCTATTGATGAGCCTCTTAAGAAAGAAATGGATAGCTTATATAATAAGGTTAATGAGCTTAGAAAGACTAATACTGAACTAGAAGCAACCTATAAAAAGCTAGACGAAAAGAGAAAACTCAATACACTAGTGGCTGATGAGATTATGCTTAGAAACAAGCTATCATCAAAATATGACAAGCCTATACTAGAGAGAACTACTTTAAATAAAATAAACTCAGTTTACGATGATGAAACTGGTACTTATTTAGTATTTGCTGAATAAGATGGTTGACTCCTACTCTAATTTGTGTTATAATGTATATGAATAATTATAACAAAAAATAAAAAGAGTAGGAGGCTTTTATTTAATGGGAAAAGAAAAAAGCACCAATTTTCTAACGCTAGAAGAAGAACTTGAATGTGGAGAAATAATAGCAAGGTCTAGAGAAAATCCTGATGATAAAGCTCTGAGAGAAAAGGCTGATGAAGCTATTAATAAACTATTTATAGCTAACGAAAAAGGTATTTATAGTATAGTGCATAGCTTCTATAAATGGCAGAACTGTATATCTTATTATCCTCAAGAGGAAGCAATCGCTGACGCCATACTAGCGTTCATTAGATTTTGTAGAGAAAAGTACGACCCAACAAAAGGCTTCAAAGTAATGACAGGAGCAACTTGGCACATAAGAAAAATGCTCCAAACTGAGTCCAATTCGTCAAGAGCTATTCCTATGAGGCATAGTGGTTGGAAATACAATGAAGTGTGCAGACTACTAAGAGAATACAAAGATAAAGACTTAAGTTGTGATGTAATGGAGTACTTAAAAGAGGGATTGCCAAAGGTTAATCCTTCAGAAATAATCACAATACTAAACATTAGGGAAGGAGTTATGTCTTTTGACTATGAAATTACTGATGATACAGGTAGTACAATACTCTTATCAGAAACAATCAAAGATAACTCATTGGAAGATGGCTATGATTTAGCAGATAAGCAAGAGGAAATAGACAGACTATTCAGCTTACTTAATAAAGATGAGATAACTGTAATGAAGAACAAGTGGGACCTTTCAGATAATCCTTTTTCTAAGGAGCAATTCCTAAAAGAGTATAATATAAGTGAGAAGGAATATAGAAGATTAGCCTCCTCAGGAATGCGAAAAATAAGAAAGAGATTAAGAGAGACCGGAGAGTTGCACTCTTAATTGAAGGAGATTAAATGAAAGTGCTTGTTAAAATCACAATAAGACATAAAAGCCAAAGAGAACGATTTGAGACCTCTTTAACAAACAATCTATTTGTTTTTGCAGTAGAAGATGATTACTTTCTAGACAACGAAAAAGATTATCAGGTCGTATACTCAATCAATGCACTAGGCAAAACTGATTCAGAGTTTATTAAAGACTTGAGAGCAGTATTTTTAGATAACTTAGAGGCATTGCCAGCCTTTTTATTAGGGGGTGATGTTTAATGGGTAGAGAACTAAGAAACGATAAAGAACTTGTAAGAGCATTTAATGAGCAACCTGTATTCTTTAGAATAGAAGCAGTTATCCACGATGGACAATGGTACGACAAGGCAAAGTGGGCTAAGGTTGCTAAAGTGGATATCTCAGATGTAGAAGCTTATATAAAGTGTAATAAGAAGATTATTGAGCGTGATAGTTCTTACAGAGTTAATTATGACGACATCGTATCTTGGTATGATAGTAATAAGCTAGATGTATCTAAGCCTTTAGTTCCTAATAACTTTATTCCTAAGATATGGGGAGGCAAGACTGAGATACAGCATTTCATAGATACACCTAAAAGGTTAGTCAATACTTTATTAGTAACTTGTGATGATAACTTAGTTTTGAACAAGATAAAAGCTTGCTTAAAAGGCTACTCAAGATTCATTGACGCAGATAAACCGAACACGATTAGGATATATACTATTTCTCCTCAGTTTATAGAGAATCACATCAGAAGAACACTAACAGCTAATGAGCTTGAAAATGTTGACTTTAGAAGCAGAGCAAATGTATACTGGAGAGACCTCTCAGATTTTGACCAAGAGTTCCTCAGTGAAGCTCTAATGTTTTACACAAACTATGCTAAAGGTATGCTTAAATCTCATCTAAAGACTATTGAGATATTTATTCCTTATGAGGCTGATAGAGATGTTCAGATTCAAGAGTGGATAATGAGAGCTATGTGTAAGTACGATGAAAAGAGCAATGTTCCATTCTCAGGTTATCTTGCTAATGTACTAAGAAGATGGCCTTATGATTTACCTAATAATGAACTCGGAGTAGAACTAGCTAAGTTCCAAAGAGAGCGTAGCAAAGCAATAGCTAAAGCTGGAGAGAACGCTAACAATCTTACAGAAGAAGATATTAGAGCAATGACTGAATATAGCGAAGCAGATTATAATAGGCTACTAAAAGAGCATTTAATGTGGGTAAACGCAAAGTCTATGACTAGTCTAAACTGGGAAGATAAAGGTACTGAGAAGGTGGGTAGACAAGTATTTGCAGGTCAACCTGTTACAGGGATTAACGGAAAACTGTCGCATAAGTTATCTGTTGCAATACTAGAAACAGCCTATGAGCTAGATGATGTTGAAACCTTTAAGTATATTTTAGAGAACTTTACAGATAAGTTATCACAACTGGAGATAAATGAAGATTTTAAACAAAAGCTTTGGGAAAGATTCAAAGCGTAGACTAAAGGAAGCTATTAAGAATATTTTGAAAATAGTTCCCCTACTACTAGGCGTACTGATAATCGGAATAGCAATCTCTGTTAAATCTATGAACGATGTAATAAATGTAAAAGACTTAAAGGAGATTAACTCAACACTATCCTCTATGAATATAGATGAAGTGCAACCTTACCCTTATTTCAATTTATATGCTAAAGTAATAGAGAACGCACAAGGATATTATTCAGTACTCTTACTTATAGGGGCAGCCTTAATAGGACTGTCCGTAATGTTAATAATTAAAAAGAAAGCTTCTAAGTAACCTTAGAGGCTTTTATTTTTGTTTTAAGCGACTTTTATATAATAAACGATAAATATATCAAGTCTTACATAAAAAACGATTAGGAGCGAATCCGGAGCCTCCTATGACTATATATGATAAAAGCCTGCTTAAATTAAGAAAAATGAAAATCAAAAAACGGTCCCAACGCAAAATAGCCCCCTAGTCTTGCAGTATTGTTTGAGCCTAAAAATGGCTATTTTTTAAAAAGGCGTACATTTCATCATTTTTTCTGAAAATGGTCCCAAAATCGAATCCACAGCATTTTTTAGTTAAAATATTCCCCTTATTTCAGAAGTGTAAAACACTAAAATATAAAGGCTAATTTCATCTATCAATAAAAAGGAAAAGAGTATATAAGGCTAGCTTTTTTAGTTTTGATAAAAGGATGGGTATTAGTGCAATATTTTAGCTATTTTGCGAATTATGGTCAAGTCATACTATGGATATGGCTCTGGAACGCTTGGATTTCGCCGGGGAACGATTTTTA